>Ga0265327_10003163_pt1 | contig 16124 bp, 15 predicted proteins | sample 41621metaG_FD_202089 | JGI IMG/M metagenome (GOLD analysis project Ga0265327, IMG submission 202089) | Rhizosphere microbial communities from Carex aquatilis grown in University of Washington, Seatle, WA, United States - 4-16-21 metaG | ecosystem: Host-associated > Plants > Roots > Rhizosphere... | reverse complement strand
TTATGTACTCGAACACGACGGCATCATTATCGGCTGCGCGGCGCTTTATCCCTTTGCCGACGTCAGCCAGGCCGAGCTCGCCTGCATGGCGGTCAACAGCAACTTTCGTGGTGGTGGCCGAGGCGAACGGCTGCTGCATTTCTGCGAAGAAGAAGCCCAAAAGCTGGGTATCCGTTCGCTGTTCGTGCTCACCACCCGCACGGCGCATTGGTTTGTTGAGCGTGGCTATGTCGAGGCGGATGTGACTGCACTACCACCCGCCAAGCAACAGCTATACAACTACCAGCGCCGCTCAAAAGTGTTTATCAAGCAACTCTAACGGGCCGCCATATCCCTAAATATGGAAGCTTAAATATTAATCAGGATATTATTGTCCTCCATATCCTGATTGTGTATACTTTGCCCGTTAATTGAAGTTCCATGGATGTCTCCTCCCCTGTAAGCGGTCGCAAGGCCGCTTTTTTTATGCCTGATCTCTTTGATTTACGCCTGATCCTGCCTTGGCAAGCTTGAAATTAATCCGGCATGCCCCATTTACTTCATGTGACGATAGCTTCAAGCGGCACTCTCCAGCTTTCTCCTCCCGGCGACCACAAGGTCGCCATTTTTTTGCCTGCTTTCGGTCTCCTGCCACAACAAATTAACGTATAAAATATCGCCATTCGGGTTCATTCATCGAGAAAGTAAATGCTCACCACAACGACCGCCGCCCAGAAGGCCAACACCCTCGCCGAAGCCTTGCCCTACATCAAGCGCTTCTTCGACAAGACCATCGTCATCAAGTACGGCGGCAACGCTATGACCGACCCCGCCCTGCAGGACTGCTTCGCCCGCGACGTGGTATTGCTCAAGCTAGTCGGCATGAATCCGGTCGTCGTTCACGGAGGCGGCCCGCAGATCAACGAACTGCTCGACCGCCTCGGTAAAAAGGGCACCTTTATCCAGGGCATGCGCGTCACCGACGAAGAAACCATGGACGTGGTTGAAATGGTGCTGGGCGGACAGGTGAACAAGGACATCGTCAACCTGATCAACCGCCACGGCGGCAAGGCCGTCGGCCTGACCGGGCAGGACGGCAACTTCATCCGCGCCAAGAAGCTGCTGATGGAAAACCTTGAAGTACCGGGCGAATTCATCGACGTCGGCCAGGTCGGCGACATCACCAGCATCGACCCCAGCATCATCGAATTTCTCGATACCGGCGATTTTATCCCCGTCATCGCGCCAATCGGCGTGGGTACCGGCGGCGAAACCTACAACATCAACGCTGACGTCGTGGCCGGCAAGCTGGCTGAAATCCTCAATGCTGAAAAACTCATCCTGCTGACCAACACGCCCGGCGTGCTGGACAAGTCAGGCAACCTGCTCACCGGCCTCACGCCCAAGCAGATCGACGAAATGGTGGCGGATGGCACGCTCTCCGGCGGCATGCTGCCCAAGATCAGCTCGGCGCTGGATGCCGCACGCAGCGGCGTTAAAACCGTACACATCATCGACGGCCGCGTTGAGCACGCGCTGCTGCTCGAAGTGCTGACCGACGAAGGCGTCGGGACCTTGATCAAAGCCAAATGATCAAAGCCAAATGAACAGGGCCAAATAATGGGGGCTGTGCAGCGTGTGTGGATTTTCGACCTCGATGACACCCTGCACAACGCCAGCGCCCATGTCTTTCCGCACATCAACCGTGAAATGACCCGTTACCTGATGACGCATCTCGATCTCGACGAGCCCGCCGCCAACCAGCTGCGCCGTACTTATTGGGAACGATACGGCGCTACGCTGCACGGCCTGATGCGCCATCACGGGACGGATCCGCACCATTTTCTGCATCACACGCACCAGTTTCCCGATCTCGACAATATGGTGCTGAAAGCTCGCGGCCTGCGCGAGATGCTTGCCCGGCTGAAAGGCCGCAAGGTAATCTTCACCAACGCACCCATGGTTTACGCGTTACGCGTGCTGGAACTGCTGGGCATCAGCCGGTATTTCGAGCACGTGTTCAGCATTGAATCCACCCGTTTTCAACCCAAGCCCGCCAAGGTAGGTTTCATGCGCCTGCTCGCTGAAATCAAGGTGCCCGCCAGCCGCTGCGTCATGATCGAAGACAGCCTGCCCGCCCTCAAAACCGCGCGCGGCCTCGGCATGAAAACCGTTTACATCAACCCCGGCGTACGCCGCCCAGCGTTTGTGGACGTGCGTCTCAACTCCGTGTTAGCTTTACCCAACATCGCAATCTAAGGACAACCATGGCTACCAAACCCGGCGAACGCAAACAGCAGATTCTCGAAACCCTGGCAAAAATGCTGGAAGCCCCCAAGCGCGAGAAAATCACCACCGCCGCACTGGCCGCCAAGCTCGATGTCTCTGAAGCCGCGCTTTACCGCCACTTTGCCGGCAAGGCGCAAATGTTCGAAGGCCTGATTGAGTTCATCGAACAAAGCCTGTTCGGCCTCATCAACAAGATTTCCAGCGAAGAGCAGGAAGGCCTCAAGCAGGTTCGCCGCATCCTCACCGTATTGCTACTGTTCGCGGAAAAGAACCCCGGCATGACCCGCGTCCTGATCGGCGACGCGCTGGTGAATGAAGACGACCGCCTGCAACTGCGCATCAACCAACTGTTTGACCGCGTCGAATCGACGCTCAAGCAATCCCTGCGCATCGCTGAAACCCAGACCGGCCGCAAGCTCAACCCCGAAGCGCAAGCCAACCTGCTGATCTGCTTCGTCATCGGCCGCTGGCACCAGTTCGCCAAGAGCGGCTTCAAGCGTAAGCCGATGGAATTCATTCAGGACCAACTCACCCTGCTGTACGGCCTGGAAGAATAGCCACCCCGAGGAGGCCCGCACCATGTCGAACGCATTGCATGCCCTCGCCCTGTCGACCCTGCTGGCCGCATTCCACTCCACAGCCCACGCCAACGTCGACCCTGATCTGCCCAAACAGGCGGACATCATGGTGCTCGGCATCGTGCTCGACCACCCGGAAAGCACCAAAAATGCCTTCGGCCTCACCCTCGCGCCCGAAGACGCGGACGACACGCACCCCCGCATGACGCTCTGCAACCACGACAAACACGAAAAGCTCGTCATCGAATTCTACGAACGCGACACCGACAACGTCATCAGCGAACTCCACGTCGAACGCGTGCAAACCCCGCATGTGGACTGCGTTGTCCCACCCCAGCACATTGAGCACTTCGACTCCGGCAAAGGCATCCACCTCGGCATGAGCAAAAAGGAAGTCACCGACATCCTTGGAAAAAACTTCACCGAACATCCCAACCAGGAAGACCACGTCATCAGCTACCGCATCGACGACAAGGACTCAACCCTGCTGCAACGCCACAACGCCCCGGCGTATTACGGCCAGTATCATTTCAGGGAAGGCCGGTTGGTAAGGTTTGAGATGGGGTTTGAGTTTCCGTGAAGTGCATGGCTATGTTTTTGATCTCTAAAACACGTTAGGCATTCAGCAATGGGCACTGTCCTTTTTCCCATCAGCTTTCTAGTTATCGGTGTTGCCGCCGTGAACGTGCTCGTAATTCACGACCCAGAACCTATCGGTGCCTCTGCCTTCCTGTATATGCTGTGCATCGCTGGGGGGCTCATTTCGGCCTTTGCACACTCTGCAAGTTCACGTCAATTGCGCCGCCACCCAAGCAAGCTTGCTTTAGCCATAACAGGGGCTTTATCGGCCGGCGTTTTTTTTGCTGCATTAGGCTCGTTTTATTTGGGTCTCCACATTGCCTCTGCCATATTCTTTGCGTTCACACTGTCCATTTCGGTGGCTGTGGCTACTCCCTTATTCAGCAAGCGTAGGGCGCAATAACTGAAAGGCATTGCGCCGCATTGGTTTGGTGCATTATTCGGCGCAATGCGCTTCGCTTATTGACGACCTACCAGAAGCGACACACCACGCATACCCCCCTTCTACCGCGCCGAGCAGCACAGCCAAGTCGGGAGTTCTCGGCGAGGACTGTCTGAGCGTAGCGAGTTCCGCAGCCGCCCGGCTTGGCGAGCAGCGCAGGGGAGTGCGTAGCACCGTGGCAGTGGGGTGCCCTTCTTCTTTGGTTACTTTCTTTTCGGCAAGCAAAAGAAAGTGACTTGCCGCCGGGCAACCCCCGGCCTACTTCTCCCTGGCAAGCCCACCCCTACAGCAACCCCCGCTCCGCAAACGAAACCGCCCCATTCCCCGCCACCACAAAATGATCCAACACCCTCACATCCACCAACCCCAACGCCTGTTTCAACGCTGAAGTCAGCAACTCATCCGCCCGACTAGGCTCCGCCACCCCCGACGGATGGTTGTGCGCAAAAATCACCCCCGCAGCATTGTGATGCAACACCCGCTTGACCACCTCGCGCGGATACACCGAGGTCTGCGTCAACGTCCCCGCGAACAATTCCTCCTGCGCCAGCACCCGGTTTTGCGCATCCAGAAACAACACCACAAACACCTCACGCGGCAGGTTGCCAAGTTTTAGACACAGATAATCCCGCACCGCCTGTGGCGAAGTCAGCGCGTCGCGCTGCTGCATCTCTTCCTGCAACGCCCGCCGGGCCATTTCGAAGATGGCCTGCACCTGCACATATTTGCTGTCGCCCATGCCGTGCACGCCGGTCAGCGCCTCGCGGCTGGCGCTGAAGATGCCGTTCAGGCTGCCAAATTCGCTCAGGAGATCACGCGCCAGATCAACAGCGCTTTTACCGGTGACGCCCACCCGCAGAAAAATCGCCAGCAGCTCTGCATCCGAAAGTGTCTCAGCACCCTTTGCCAGCAGTTTCTCACGCGGGCGCTCATCTGCCGGCCAGTCTGTAATCGCCACGACATATCCTTTCGTATAGAATTGAACGACTTAAATCATTCAGCTAGATTATGGCGCATTCTTCAATCAAACGTCTGCTCGTCGGCATCACCGGCGGTATCGCGGCTTACAAGGCAGCCGAACTGGTGCGCCTCCTAGTCAGGCAGGGCATCGACGTGCAAGTGGTGATGACGCAGGCCGCCTGCCAGTTCATCACCCCGGTAACGCTGCAGGCACTTTCCGGCAAGCCGGTATTTACCGACCTGTGGGATGACCGCATCGACAACGGCATGGCACACATCGAGTTCTCACGCGATGCCGACGCCATTCTGATTGCCCCAGCCAGCGCGGACTTTATCGCCAAGCTGGCGCAGGGCCGAGCCGACGACCTGCTCTCCACCATTTGCTTGGCGCGCGGCAGCTGCCCGCTACTGGTCGCCCCGGCCATGAACGTACATATGTGGGAACACGCGGCAACGCAACGCAACGTCAGGCAGCTGCGTAGCGACGGCGCCGAGATTCTCGGGCCGGATGTCGGCGACCAAGCCTGTGGCGACACCGGCCTTGGCCGCATGCTGGAGCCGCAAGATTTGCTGGAAGCGCTGGAAGCTGGCCTGCAACCGAAACTATTGGCGGGCAAGCACGTATTACTCACCGCCGGGCCAACGTATGAGGCCATCGATGCCGTGCGCGGCATCACCAATCTTTCATCCGGCAAGATGGGCTACGCCATTGCCCGCGCCGCCATCGAAATGGGCGCGGATGTCACGCTGGTGAGCGGCCAATCGAGCCAGAAACCGCCACTCGGCGCCAAGGTGATCAAGGTCACCAGCACCCAGCAGATGCTGACCGCCGTCATGGAAAACCTCAACGGCCAGGATATTTTCATCGGCGTTGCGGCGGTGGCCGATTACTACGTGCTCAACCCGAGCGAGCAGAAGATCAAGAAGGACGCCCACATCCTGACGCTGGAACTGGCGCCCAACCCGGATATTCTGGCGAACGTCACCAACCTGCCCAACCCGCCGTTTTGCGTCGGCTTTGCTGCCGAGAGCGAAAACCTGCACGAATACGCCGAACACAAGCGCCGCCGCAAGAACTTGCCGCTGCTCGCCGCCAACCTGATTCAGGACGCCTTCGGCGGCGACGACAGCGAACTGATACTGCTGGACGACAAAGGCGCACATCCGTTGCCGAGGGCGCCCAAACTGGTGCTGGCGCGCCAACTGCTTAAACACGTGGCGGCCATGCTGCCCACTTATAAAAAGGCTTAACTATGTCCATCAATGTCGACGTCAAGATTCTCGACCATCGCCTGCATGGCAACCTGCCGGCTTATGCCACCCCGGGCTCTGCCGGGCTGGATTTGCGGGCCTGCATCGAGCATGTGCTGACCATCCATCCGGGCGAAACCGAGCTGATCCCGACCGGCATTGCCATTCACCTTGCCGACCCCGGTTACGCAGCACTGATCCTGCCGCGCTCCGGCCTCGGTCACAAACACGGCATCGTGCTCGGCAATCTCGTCGGCCTGATCGACTCTGACTACCAGGGCCAACTCCTGGTGTCGTGCTGGAATCGCAGCCACACCTCGTTCATCCTCAACCCGCTGGAACGCATCGCACAGCTCGTCATCGTGCCTGTCGCGCAGGCCAGCTTCAATGTGGTCGAAGATTTCGACGCATCACATCGGGGTGAGGGGGGATTTGGCAGTACAGGTAAACACTGATTTAACTTGAAAACATCCTCGTTTTCATGATATAAAAGCGGTTTTTCGAAATTCGGAGCACATCCATGGCACGCGTCTGTCAGGTAACCGGCAAAAAGCCGATGGTCGGAAACAATGTTTCCCACGCCAACAACAAGACCAAGCGTCGCTTCCTGCCCAACCTGCAGAACCGTAAGTTCTGGGTTGAGAGCGAGAACCGCTGGGTTAGTCTGCGCATCACCAACGCCGCGCTGCGTACCATCGACAAGAACGGCATTGACGCTGTTCTGGCCGATCTGCGCGCCAACGGCGAAAAGATCTAAGGAGCCTTATCATGCGTGAAAAAATCAAACTGGAATCTTCCGCAGGTACCGGCCACTTCTACACCACGACCAAGAACAAGAAGACCACGCCTGAAAAGCTGGAAATCAAGAAGTTCGACCCAGTGGTTCGCAAGCACGTGCTGTACAAGGAAACCAAGCTGAAGTAAGACGAAAGTCTTTTCAGTTCAACAAAAAGCCCGCAATTGCGGGCTTTTTGTTTTTCAGAATATGCTGCTATCTGATTCTTTAGCAGTGGACGGAGAACAAGGCGGCCAGCCGAAGACAGTGCGTGCAGCACGGCGAGGCGCAGCCAACGCCGTTATCTGTTCTCTGCTAAAGAATTACAGGAGGACTTTTTCGATGCCGCCCTGATTCGCCTTGGCGACATAATCCTCCATCCAGGTCTCACCCAGCAGGTGCTTGGCCATCTCCACCACGATGTAGTCGGCTTCGATGCCGGTATCTTCACCATAGCGTGCCAGCCCTTGCAGGCAGGATGGGCAGGAAGTCAGGATCTTGACCGGCGCTTCCGGTGCGCCCGGCGTCAAACCCAGCTTCTGCATGCCTTTTTCCAGCTCTTCCTGCTTGCGCATCTTGACCTGAGTGGCAATATCGGGACGAGACACGGCAAACGTACCGGATTCGCCGCAGCAACGGTCGTTCAACGGCACGCTGGTGCCCATCAGCTGCTTGGTCACCTGCGCTGATGCATAGGTCTTCATCGGCGTATGGCAGGGCTCGTGGTACATGTAGCGGGTACCGCTCACGCCCTCCATTTTCACACCCTTTTCCATCAGGTATTCGTGGATGTCGAGCAAACGGCAGCCGGGGAATATCTTGTCAAACTCATACTTCAGCAACTGATCCATGCAGGTGCCACAGGATACGATCACGGTCTTGATGTCGAGGTAGTTGAGTGTATTGGCCACGCGATGGAACAGCACGCGGTTCTCGGTCGTGATCTGCTGGCCCTTGTCATGGTTGCCGGCGGAACTCTGCGGATAGCCGCAGCACAGATAGCCTGGCGGCAGCACAGTGACAGAGCCAATTTCGTACAACATCGCTTGCGTCGCCAGCCCGACGTTGGAGAACAGGCGCTCCGAGCCACATCCGGGGAAGTAGAACACGGCATCGGATTCGTCGTTCACCTTTTGCGGATTGCGGATCACCGGCACCATGGTCGGATCTTCGGTACCCAGCAAGGCGCGCGAAGTCTTGGTCGGCATCGCCTTGGGCATCGGCCGGTTGATGATGTGGATCACCTGCGCCTTGAGCGGCGGCTTGCCCAGCGTGGAAGGCGGCTGACGCTTGATGTTGCGGATCAGCCCCAGCTTGCCGGCCACGGAGTGCGCGAGGCGCTGCGCCTTGTAGCCGAAGCCGATCAGGACATTGCGGATGAGCTTGACGGTCGCCGGGTCCTTGGCATTGAGGAAAGCCATCGAGGCAAAGGTGCCGGGATTGAATTTCCGCTTGCCTTGCTTGCGCAGGAAATTGCGCATCGCAACCGATACATCGCCAAAATCAATGTCCACCGGACAAGGATTGAGACAGCGATGGCAGACCGTGCAATGGTCGGCTACATCGCTGAATTCGTCGAAATGCTTGAACGACACGCCGCGGCGGGTCTGCTCTTCGTAGAGGAAGGCCTCAATCAGCAAGGACGTCGCCAGAATCTTGTTGCGCGGCGAATACAGCAAATTGGCACGCGGCACATGGGTCGTGCACACGGGCTTGCATTTGCCGCAACGCAGGCAGTCCTTGATGGAGTCGGCAATACCGCCGATCTCGGATTGCTCCATGATCAGCGATTCCATTTCCAGCAGGCCGAAGCTGGGGGTGTAGGCGTTGCGCAGGTCGGCGCCGGCCATCAGTTTGCCCTTGTTGAAGCGGCCTTCAGGGTCAACCTTCTGCTTGTATTCGGCAAAAGTGGCAATGGTCTTAGCGTCGAGGAATTCCAGTTTAGTGAGGCCGATACCGTGCTCACCGGAGATCACGCCGCCGAGGTCTGTTGCCAGTTGCATGATGCGCGCCACGGCGGCATGGGCCTCCTGCATCATGCTGTAATCATCGGAATTGACCGGAATGTTGGTATGCACGTTGCCGTCACCGGCGTGCATGTGCAACGCAACAAATACGCGGCTTTTCAGCACGGTGTTGTGGATGTCGTCCAGACGCTCCAGCACTTTCAGGTACTCGCGGCCAGTGAAAATATCGTGCAGCGGCTTGCGCACTTCGCGCTTCCAGGAGATACGCAGGTGATGCTCCTGCACCGCACGGAATACCGGCGCCAGCTCACCCAGACCCAACTTGGCTATCAACGCCTCCGCAAGATCGCCGAAGCCCTGCAGTGGACTGTCGAGGCCATGCAAGACCTTGTCCCAATGGGCACGGGTCGCATTGACCAGCGCCAACGCCTGCTGCCGCCTGACTTCGACCAGTTGCGGGTCAGCTTGCGTGTCTTCGTCTTGCACCAGTGGCAATTCGCCTTGCAGGAAGTCTTGCAGAGCATCGAGCAGCTTCAGCTTGTTGCTGATGGAAAGCTCGATGTTGATGCGTTCGATGCCGTCGGAATAGTCGCCGAGGCGTGGCAACGGAATGACCACGTCTTCGTTGATCTTGAAGGCGTTGGTGTGCGCTGCGATCGCTGCCGTGCGGGCGCGGTCCAGCCAGAATTTCTTGCGCGTTTCGGCGCTGACGGCGATAAAGCCTTCGCCTCCGCGGGCATTGGCGAGACGCACGATATGCGAGGCGGCCTCGCCCACGGAATTTTCGTCGTCACTGGCGATATCGGCGATCAACACCATCTTGGGCCGCTGCGGACGATTGGCCTTGGTGGCGTAACCGACAGCCTTCAGATAGCGCTCATCCAGATGCTCCAGCCCGGCCAACAGCGTATTCGGGTGGGCATCGAGGTAATCCTTGATTTCGACAATCGCCGGCACCGCCAGCCCCACCGAGCCGAAGAACTCCAGACACACGGTGCGTACATGCGTCGGCATGCGATGCAGGATGAAGGTGGCCGAGGTAATCAGGCCGTCGCAGCCTTCCTTCTGGATGCCAGGCAAACCAGAGAGGAACTTGTCTGTGACATCCTTGCCGAGGCCGGACTTGCGGAAATGGCTGCCGGGGATTTCGAGGATTTCCGGCTCGCCCTGACGAGTTTTGCCGTCGGCCTGATAGCGGGTAATGCGGAAGCGCGCCAATGGCACATCGTGGATCTTGCCCAGATTGTGGTCGAGACGCTCCACTTCCAGCCAAGTGGCGTCTGGCGTGACCATGCGCCACGAGGCGAGGTTGTCCAGCGCCGTGCCCCATAACACGGCCTTTTTGCCGCCGGCATTCATCGCGACGTTGCCGCCGATGCAGGAAGCGTCGGCCGAGGTCGGGTCCACGGCGAATTCAAGGCCGGCTTCAGAAGCGGCTTCCATCACGCGACGGGTGACGACACCGGCGCCGCATCGAATCGTCGGCACGCGCTCAGCCACGCCCGGCAACTCACGAGCCTCGATCGAACTATAGGCGTCCAGCTTTTCTGTATTGATGACTGCCGACAGCTTGGTCAGCGGCACGGCACCGCCGGTGTAGCCGGTACCGCCACCACGCGGAATCAGCGTCAGCCCCAGTTCGATACAGACTTTGACGATAGGCGCGACTTCTTCTTCGGTATCCGGATTGATCACCACGAACGGGTATTCCACCCGCCAGTCAGTGGCGTCGGTCACATGCGAAACGCGGGCGAGGCCATCGAACTGGATATTGTCCTTGCGGGTGATTTTGCTCAGGGCGGCCAGTGCGCGCTTGCGCAGGTTGGCGGTGAGACGGAATTCATCTTCGAACTGCGCTACAGCCTGACGCGCGGCGATCACCAGCTTGAGCACCTTGGCATTACCCTGGCTGCGCTCGTCGATGGCCTTGATGCGATGGTGCAGCGCGCCGGTAAGCGCCTTCAGGCGCTTGGGGTTGGCCAGCAGGTCGTCCTGCAGGTAAGGGTTGCGCGATACTACCCACAGGTCGCCCAGCACTTCGAACAGCATGCGTGCCGAACGCCCCGTCTTGCGCTCGCCGCGCAGCGTATTGACCACCTCCCAGATTTCTTCGCCGAGAAAGCGAATGACGATTTCGCGGTCGGAGAACGAGGTGTAGTTGTAGGGGATTTCGCGCAGACGAGCAGTCATGACCAAAGTTCTAGGGTTGCTAAGGGCGAAATTATATCACAGCAAAACACCCTAATAACCCTTTGATATATCACGCCTTTCCGCGTTGTGGCTAATGCGCCTGCTCCCAGTTGGGGCCCACACCCACTTCCACCAACAGAGGCACGTCCAATTTGGCCACACCACCCATCAGGCGAGGCAGATGCTCACGGATCAGGGCCAACTCATTTTCCGGCACCTCCAGCACCAGTTCATCGTGCACCTGCATGACCATGCGGCTGGCAAGCTGTTGCTCATTCAACCAGTGATCGACCGCGATCATGGCCAGCTTGATGAGATCGGCTGCCGTGCCCTGCATGGGCGCGTTGATCGCCGCACGCTCCGCACCTTGCCGGCGCATGCCGTTGGGGCTGTTGATCTCCGGCACCCACAGGCGGCGGCCGAACAGGGTTTCGACGTAGCCTTGCGCATGAGCGGCGGTACGGGTTTCCTGCATGTAGCGGGCGACGCCGGGGTAGCGGGCGAAATAGCGGTCGATGTAACTCTGTGCTGCACTGCGATCGACCCCCATCTGACTGGCAAGGCCGAAAGCGGACATGCCGTAGATCAGGCCGAAGTTGATCACCTTGGCGTAACGGCGTTGCTCGCTAGAGACTTCGGCACGTTCGCAGCCGAAGATTTCGGAGGCGGTAGCACGGTGAATATCCTCGCCCGCGGCAAACGCCGTCAGGAGGCCGGCATCCTGCGACAGGTGCGCCATGATGCGCAACTCGATCTGTGAATAGTCGGCTGAGACAATCACGCTGCCCGGCGGCGCGATGAAAGCCTCGCGAATGCGGCGACCTTCAGCGGTGCGCACCGGGATATTCTGCAAATTGGGATCGGAGCTGGCAAGCCGCCCCGTAATCGCAACGGCCTGGCTGTAGCTGGTATGCACGCGCCCGGTCTGGGCATCGACCATGCGCGGCAGCTTGTCGGTGTAGGTGGATTTGAGCTTGGCGAGGCCGCGGTATTCCAGCAGCACCTTGGGCAAGGGGTAATCCAGCGCCAGCTCCTGCAACACGTCTTCATCCGTCGAAGGCGCACCGCTGGGCGTTTTCTTCAAAGGCTTGATGCCGAGCTTGCCGAACAGGATTTCCTGCAACTGCTTGGGCGAACCCAGATTGAATGGCTGACCCGCAAGGGCATGCGCCTGCTGTTCCAGCTCCAGCAGCTTCAAGCCCAGTTCATGGCTCTGCGCCTGTAGCATGGCGCTATCCAGCAGCACACCGTTGCGCTCGATATTGAACAGGATGTTCATTACCGGCATTTCGAGATCGCGGTAGATAAAGGTCAGCTTTTCATCGCGGGCAATCTGCGGATGCAAGGTCTGATGTAGCTGCAAGGTAATGTCGGCATCTTCGGCGGCATATTCGCTGGCCTGCTCGATCGCGACCTGATTGAAGCCAACCTGTTTGGCTCCCTTGCCCGCCACTTGTTCGAAGGTGATGGTCTGGACGCCGAGGTGACGCATGGCGAGATCATCCATGTTGTGCGTGCGATGGCTTTCAAGCACATAGGATTGCAGCAGCGTGTCATGGGCAATACCGTTGAGCGCGATACCGTGATTGGCCAGCACGTGCTGGTCGTACTTGAGATTCTGCCCGACTTTGAGGATGGCCGGATTTTCCAGAAGGGGCTTCACAGCAGCCATAGTGGCTGCGAAATTCAGCTGCTGCGGCGCACCGGCGTAATCGTGCGTCAGCGGTAGATAAGCCGCCGTACCGGCCTCGATACTGAAGGACATGCCGACGATCTTGGCCTGCATCGGGTCGAGGCTGGTGGTTTCGGTATCGAAGCACACCAGCGGGGCCTTGGAGATTTTAGTCAGCCAGTTTTCCAGTTGAGCGGCAGTCAGAATGGTTTCATAACTGCGCGTCGTCACCGCGCTGGCGGCGAACAGATCGCCCGTGCCTGTGGCACCGGCAGCAAGTTGTGGCGCTTGAGTTGCGGGAGCGGCCGGCAAATCCAATTCGCGCCGCCAGGTCTTGAAATCGAAATGCTCGAACAACTCGGCCAGTCTGGCCTTGTCTTGCGGCTGCGGCGCCAGATCGGCGAGACTTTCCTGAATGCCGACATCGCAGCGGATGGTGATCAGCTCGCGCGCCGTGGGCAGCCACGGCAGGGCCTTACGCAGGTTGTCGCCGACCACGCCCTTGATCTCGTCGGCATGCGCCACGATGTTCTCCAGCGAACCATACTGGGTCAGCCACTTGACGGCTGTTTTGGGGCCGACTTTCTCGACACCAGGCACGTTATCCGAGGTGTCGCCGATCAAAATCAGGTAATCCACCATCAGGCCGGGCGGCACGCCAAACTTGTTTTCGACGCCCGCCGGATCAAGCACTTCATCCACTCTACGGAAGGCATCGCGCATGGTGTTGACGACGGTGATGTGCTCGTTCACCAGTTGCGAAATATCCTTGTCGCCGGTCGAGATGATCACGCGCATGCCTTCGCGCTCGGCCTGCTTCGCCAGTGCGCCGATCACGTCATCGGCCTCGACGCCTTCTTCCACGATCAACGGCCAGCCCATGGCCTTGATGGTTTCATGCAATGGTGCAATCTGTACGCGCAGATCATCGGGCATACTGGCGCGGTTAGCCTTGTATTCAGGATAAATGACGTCGCGGAAGGTTTTGCCCTTGGCATCGAACACGCAGGCGCTATAATCGGATGGGTAATCCTTATGCAAGCGACGCAGCATGTTGAGTACGCCCTGGATTGCCCCGGTCGGCTCGTTGGCGCGGTTGCGCAAGTCAGGCATGGCGTGGAAGGCTCGGTAGAGGTATGAAGATCCATCTACCAGCAACAATGTTTTCATTTTCCGGATTCCAAAAATATGTCCGCTACAGACAAACTTCCCAAGGTCATTGACGCAGATACCCTGCAGAACAGCTATTCGGCGCGTGAGTCGTGGCGCGTGTTCGAGATTATGTCAGAGTTCGTGGATTCGACCGAACGCCTGAAGGAAATCAGCCCGGCCGTATCGATCTTTGGCAGCGCGCGCACCCCGGCTGATCACCCGTATTATCACCTGACTGAAGAAATTGCCCGTCAATTGTCTGACGCCGGCTTCAGCGTCATCTCCGGCGGTGGCCCCGGCATCATGGAAGCCGCCAACAAGGGTGCTTTTTTCGGAAAATCGCCCAGTGTCGGCCTCAACATCCAGCTGCCGCACGAACAGCACGACAACCCTTATCAGGACATCAGCCAGACCTTTCATCACTTTTTTGCTCGCAAGGTCATGTTCGTCAAATTCGCGGCTGCCTATGTCGTGCTGCCCGGCGGCTTTGGCACCATGGACGAACTGATGGAGGCGCTCACACTGGTGCAGACCGGCAAGACACGCAAGATCCCGATCATTCTGGTGCATGCGCCGTTCTGGCAGGGCCTGCTCGACTGGTTCAAAAACGTCATGGTGACAGAAGGCATGATCAACGCAGACGATCTGGATTTGATCCAGATCATTGACGAGCCGAAACAAGTGGTCGCAGCCATCTTCAAACACTATGAAACCCGCGGATTCGAGCCCTCGGCACAAGAGCGTGAAATTCAGCTCAACCTGTAAATTTAGTGCCCACTATCTGCTAGAATTTCACCCGCAACCACCCGTCGACGAAAGGCCATCATGTCACGCATTCGTAACCTGATTTTTATAGCGCTCTGCGCCCCCATGCTGGCGATCGCAGCCACTACGCCGCCGGTACTCGAACCCTTGCCAGAGCCCCCACCGGCGCCCGAAGGCTATCAGGCGGATGAATCCGAACCTCAGGTGACCATCATCAAGCGCGGCTCGGATTCGATCGAGGAATACCGCGTCAATGGTGAACTCTATATGCAAAAAGTCACCCCTGCCCACGGCACCCCGTATTATCTGGTCAAGGAAGCCGTTGATGGCGGCTGGGCCCGACTGGATGGCCCCGGCGATCGCATCGCCGTGCCAAATTGGGTGTTGTTCAGATTTTAGCTTACCGCGATCAATCCTCAGCGATCAGCAAAACCCTTGGGTGGCGATCGCTGATGGCTGATCGCCAATTGCTTTCAGCTTAATTTATGTCTGTATTTACCACTGTCACCCTCGAACAACTTCGCGTCTGGTTACAACGTTACCCGCTGGGTGAACTGCTCGACCTCAAAGGCATTGCCTCCGGCATCACCAACACCAACTACTTTGTCACCACCAGCACCGGCCGATACGTATTGACCCTCTTCGAGAAAAATACGCCCGATGAATTGCCGTATTTTCTCGACTTGATGGCCCATCTGGCCGAGCACGGCATCCCCGCACCGCACCCCGTTGCCACCACGGGCGACGGGTATCTGGGTGAATTGAATGGCAAACCCGCTGCACTGGTCAGTTGCCTGCGCGGCAGTTCGTTGGAAACACCGGAACCCGTGCATTGCGACGAGATGGGGCGCGTACTGGCTGAAATGCATCTGGCTGGATCAAGCTTCCCGCAGACCATGGATAACCCGCGCGGCCCGCACTGGTGGGCCACGACGGCCACTACTGTACTGCCTTTCCTCGATACGGCGGAACGCGCCATGCTGGAGGCAGAGCTCACTTTTCAAGCAGGGTTCCGCCATGCCGAACTACCTCGCGGCGTCATCCATGCAGATATGTTCCGCGACAACGTACTATTTGATGGCGAGCACCTGACCGGCCTGATTGACTTCTATTACGCCTGCAACGACGTGCTGGCCTACGATCTTGCCATCACCGTCAACGACTGGTGCGTTAACGCCGATGGCCGCCTGGATCAGCCCCGCCTCAAGGCCATGCTGAGCGCCTATCATCATGTCCGCGCGCTGAACGCTGCCGAACAACAAGCCTGGCCGGCCCTGTCGCGTGCTGCCGCATTGCGCTTCTGGCTATCGCGGCTCTACGACAAGCATCATCCACAACCGGGCGAACTGACACACGCCAAAGACCCGGACCATTTCCGCCGCATCCTCACGTTGCGTGCAAGCGAACAACAAGACCTTCAGGCCCTGTTGGCCTGATCGCAAAACAAGTACTTAAAGGGGAAACACCATGGAAGTTCGTCAAGTCAACGCAGGCAACGGCTGGACCTGGATCGTAGACGGATTCA
>Ga0265327_10003162_pt1 | contig 16143 bp, 10 predicted proteins | sample 41621metaG_FD_202089 | JGI IMG/M metagenome (GOLD analysis project Ga0265327, IMG submission 202089) | Rhizosphere microbial communities from Carex aquatilis grown in University of Washington, Seatle, WA, United States - 4-16-21 metaG | ecosystem: Host-associated > Plants > Roots > Rhizosphere... | reverse complement strand
TGAAAAATCAACAGAAAAAAAGGGGACAAAATGATCAGAAAAAGTGGTGGTCAGTTTGCTCCGGCTGGAGGTGGTCAGTTTGCTCCGGCTAGAGGTGGTCAGTTTGACCGGCATTTGCAATCACCTTCGCTAAATTGCTGTAGAGGGCAAACCTAAAGGTGCGGGACAACTGCTGGCCTAAAGGCACTGTGGAACTTCTGATGTACCATTTAACTTGGCATAACCTTCGCTAAATTGCTATAAAGAAAAACCAAAAGGTCAGGATTACTTTACAGTTTGGCTCAAATCCCCGCCCCCGGTTCCTGAGCGAAGTCGAAGGGTCTAGTCAATTTGGTAATTTGGTAATTTGATGATCACTGTTGTCCGGTAAACTATTTGTATAACATTGAAAAGAGCTGTTTCAAAAGGAAAACATCTTTTTTAGTAGAAAGTCGAAAGACAAAAGACAAAAGTATAAAGCTGTTTTTCGGAAGTACCTGCAATTGGTAGGTACTTTAAACAACAGGTACATTAGATAAAAAGTAAAGGTTCCCACCGTCGCTAGAAGCTATGGTGGGCGAGGGTGGCTAGACCCTGTCTAGTCACGACACGACTGGATTTCCAATACTCGCCCGCCATAGCTGCAAGCGAAGGAGGGCCCTGATTGGGGATCGGATTTTTGCTTCAAATGCACATGAATTACTCCGCCATCGGGGGCCAGCCGTCGCTTGCAGCTATGGCCGGTGAAAATGGCAAATCCAGCAGTTCTTAGACGGGGTCTAAGAACAACTTTTTACTGTTGGTCTAAAGTAAGAACATACAAAGAGCATCTTTACCTTGGGGGGCTTACTTTTCAAAAAGCGATTTGACAGATCTGACTATCAAGACGTTATGAGCGAAAATTGACTGTTTTTAATTTTTACCGGACAACAGTGATTTGATGATTTGGTGATTGGGGAACGGGAGCGGAATCCCCCCGGCTCTTGAGAAAGCCGCTGTGCCCGATTCTTCCGGATTCAAGGGCACTCTCTATTATCCAGAACTCTGACAATAACACGACAAATCCCATCCCGAATTCCAATTTTTTAGAAAATTGACTGGAATTGGAGTTTTAATATTTGCATCGTAATCCTTCCTGCATGATCTTAAAACTTTACTGTGCATTATTTGGCTTGTTTCTTTTACTGCACAGTACGGAATTGCAGGCGCAGCATCGTATCTACGGCCACATCAGTGTGTCAGGTTCCACAGATAACGCCCCCTTTACAACGCTTGTTCTGATCCATACTCCGGATTCGACAACCAAAGGGTTAAGCTATAGCGATTCCACAGGCAATTATCACCTGGAAACCTCCTCCCTGGCCAATCTCAACCTGGTTGCACAGGCTGCAGGTTACCAAAATTTTAGTCTTCCAATAAAGAATACGGTATCTCCTGTCCAACGCCTGGATATCTCATTGACCCGATCTGCCCAAAAACTGGATGGAGTAAAAATTTCCAGCCAGAAACCTTTCGTGGAGCGGAAAGCGGACCGGACCATCCTCAACCTCAGCTCCAGCATCTCCTCCATCGGTAGTGATGCCCTCGAGGTACTGAAGAAAGCGCCAGGCGTGATCGTTACCAATTCGAATATTGCCCTGGCAGGCAAAAGCACGGTTAATGTGATGCTTAACGGACGACTGATCCAATTATCCGGGGAAGAACTGAACAACCTACTCCGGTCTATCCCAGCAGATAATATCGACCGGATTGAAATCATCAGCGCACCCCCTGCAAAATATGATGCGGCCGGCAATTCCGGCTTGATCAATCTCATCACAAAGAAACAAACAGCCGATGGATTGAACGGGAGTGTAACCGCCTCCTATAATCAACGGGTGGCCGGAGGTGGAGGACTTAATATGAACTTCAACTACCGGCACAAGAAGCTCAATATTTACGGGGTGGGCTATGTATTCAATAACACGATTCACCCCGACGATCATATCACCACCTTCTATCCGGACCACAAGCTGGATCAGTATCTGAATGAAAATGATCGGAGCATTTTTAACCGGATTGAATTGGGTGCCGATTATAACCTGACAAAGCATTCGGTGATCGGCATGATGTACACACTTGGGAATGGCAGTCCCCAATACCCGGGGGATCAGACCTTTCAGAGCAATAGCATCAATACGAATACCGGAGCACTTGATTCAACGATCATCACCACCGCACATTCCAGCAGCCTGGGCGTGCGTAATGTAGTCAACCTGAATTACGAGAATAATTTCGATACCAATGGCCGGAAGTTAAACGTCGATATGGATTATTTCCACCGGGTGGGTACCTCTGCCCGCGATTTTGTGTCGCAGGCTATAATGCCGGGTGGGCAGCCTTCTCCCTTTGTTAATGATGATAAAACTACAGGAAGAATGGGCATTGACATCCGTTCCCTAAAAGCGGATATGGAGTGGCCAACCTCTTTTGCCAAATTTTCTTTTGGTGGCAAGATGAGTTTCGTTCACAATACCAGTGACAATGTTTTTGAATACCGGGATGGGCAGTTCTATACGCTGGATCTGGGCAAGACGAATTCCTTCGATTATCATGAAAACACCCAGGCATTGTATTTCAGTATGCACAAGGAATGGAAGGAATGGGAATTTCAGGCAGGGCTGAGGGGGGAATACACTCAGACAAATGGCTATTCTCCGAACAATAATGAACGGACGCTCAATAATTATTTTCGCCTTTTCCCTACAGCCTACCTGCAATACAAGATTTCGGAAAAGCAGGAATTGACGATCAATTATTCCCGGCGCATCGAACGTCCGGATTTCTGGGTGATGAATCCTTTCCGGGTGTATAGCACGGTTAGTTCCTACGAAGAAGGAAATCCGTTCCTGCAGCCTTCTTACACGAACAATATTGAACTGGAATACGCTTTAGGCCAGGCATTTTCGGTTGGCCTGTTTGTGGACCTGGAACGTGCCATGTTCACCCAGGTTTCTATCGTCGATACCAGTACCAATTCCTTTCATTTTACGGAAGCCAATGCCGGCTCTGCTGATGTTTATGGGATGACGGTATCGGGCAGTCTCAAGATCCGGGAATGGTGGGAATGCAATTACATGGCCCGCGCCTATTATGAGATTTTTAAGTCTTCGTATTACAATAATGATGCCTCAGTCCAATACACACATCCGGGATTATACGCTCAAATAGGCAATACATTTACCCTGAATAAATCCAAAACCCTGACAGCGAGTTTTGACATCGATTTTCAAAGCAGGCAGCAGAGTGATTTTGATCTGCAATATTCCCAGTCAGCCATGACGCTGGGAATCCGCTATCAATTTTTCAAGAAGAAATTTTCGATTGCTGCGACTGCCTTTGATCCGTTAATGACGGAACGGCACCGGGTACTGAATCTCTATAATGGAACCTTGCAGAACAGCTACTATGACAACCGGTATTTCAGTCTGGCTTTGAGCTGGAAGTTTGGGAGCACAACGATCAAGGAAAAACGGCAGCGCCAGGCCGGGGCGGATGAATGGAGCCGGGCACGTTAGTGGGTTGGGTATTTGCCCCCTTCGACTTCGCTCAGGGGGCAGGGATTGGATTAAAGGAAGCATTGAACCGGATGGCATAGTTGCCACGCGCCTTTAGGCCGGGGTATATAGGTAAATTAGATAAGCGAGGCCTTTAGGCCTTTCAACGCTGGTACTGCACGGCATAACCATTGTCAAACAATCATTCCATATGGCCCATCAAGAATCAATAAAGGAAGGGCTAAAGCCCTTGACATTTTGGGGTGTATTTTAAACCCCGGCCTAAAGGCACGGGGCAACTACTTCAGAACCTACAATCATTGTGATTGCTGACAATAAAGGTTCTTAGCCTTATTTAGGCAGGTAGTTGAGCGTCCATCATAGTAGCCCGGCGCCTTCAGGCCCAGGTTACTTTGGTACATTAGATAGCGAGGCCTTTCAGGCCTTTCAGCGCTTGGGGGCTGCGCTCAGGGGCCGGTTATTAATGCACACTCTTCATAAACGATTCCAACAAATAATGACCATCATCATCCAATCCATGCAGAGCATGATCGTTATGAAAAGTCAGGGACAATTTTTGCTCCAATCCGGGTATGTCCGGGTAGGCCACCATTAGATTGAGCATCGTTAATGGCTTGATGTCAGACGTCAGCTCCCGGCTGAAAAAGTACTCATAACCTAGGTCAGAGCCATTTCTTCCTGAACGAACAGACTGCCTGTAGATCACTAATGTTGGACCATGCCCATTCAGGACCAGATAAGGATCACCCTTGTAAAAACGAAATACCTGTTGATCCTGGTTTTTGCAGGCATACACCTCATCCTTTCGCATGGTATGCGCTCCATGAATATTCTTGACCCGGATCTTCCCAAGAGCCGCAATAGGATCAATATGGATCTGGTTCTTCTCCGGACCTTGAACCGCATAGGACAATCGCTCATTCTTATAATCATCTGCACTCAGATACAGACCAATCCAGCGCGATTGTGCGAAACTAATCACGCTGAATAATGGACATAGCAAGAGCAGGAGCAGCGATACTGCTTTCATAAACACGATATTTTATGGTTGAATGATTACGGTTTCTTCGCTCAAATGGCCGGGATCGAGAAATAGAAGAAGCTGCCTTTGCCGGCAACTGATTCTACCCCGATAGCCCCACCCTGAGCCTCTATAAATTCTTTGGAAATGGCCAGTCCCAGGCCCGTTCCGGTTTTATTAATACTTCCAGGTACTTTGAAATACCGGTCAAAGATCTTGGACAGGTATTTTGCTTCTATACCCTGTCCCTCATCCTTCACCCCAAATTGTACACTATGGCCTTTATGGTTAACACTCAAGTGAATAGTGCTTGCCTCATTTGAATACTTGATAGCATTCGTCAGGAGGTTGACCAATACCAGCGCCGTTTTATCAGCATCGGCGTGGAGATCGGGCAATCCTGGTTCCAACTCCTGAACGATCGAAATGCTTCGTTGCTGCGCCTGCACCTGCACTGCCTGCAATGCTTCATGAATGATTTGCCCGGCAGGCACCTGCTGGATCTTCAATTGAATATTCCCCGTTTCCAATTGGGTCATGTTCAGCAATTCCCCGGTTAGCCGGAGCAGGCGTTCGGCATCATCCCGGATATTGGTCACCATCTCATGCTGCTCCACATTCAATTTGCCAATCCGTTCATCTTCCAGCAAGCGGGAACTCATCTTGATGGAGGAGATCGGGGTTTTCAATTCATGAGATATGGTTGCCAGTAGATTGGTTTTGGAAAGGTCCAGTTCCTTGAAGTGGGTAATGTTCTTGAGGGTGAACACTTCCCCAAGGTCCTTTTCATCGATTTCCACCTTTTTATAATTCAGCGTAAAGAATTCTTCCTTGCCATCTACAATGATTTTAAGGGGTCCTTGAATCTCCTTTTTCAGGACTGCTTGTAAGAGATCATTCCCTTTGGCAACCTGCTGGGCTTCCTTTCCAGAAATCTCCATCGCGTTCAGATGAAACAGATTCGCTGCTGCCCGATTCAGAAAAAGAATCCGGTCATTCGCATCGAGCCCCAGTACCGCATCTTCCATCTGATTGATGATACTATCGACCCGCGTTTTTTCGAACATGATCTGGGCCATGCTGCTACCTTCCCATTCGTCCAGTCGTTCCGCCATCCGGTTGAATGCTGTGGCCATTTCTCCAAATTCATCGGTATTACTGATCAGTATCCGGGTCCGGTAATTCTTTTTCGCAATTTCACGAATGCCATTGGTGATCTGCTTCAATGGGGTGGTGACGATCCCCGGTAGATTAAACGCCAGGCTAAAGCCTACTAGTATAACCAGGGTCGTCAGAATGCTCAGCCATAATTTGGCATTCCCGGCAGTAGTAAGGGCCAGCCGGTTTTTCTGTTCCAGCGCATGCTGATTCATCTGTGAAATGGAATACAAGCCATTATTGATGCTGTCAAGACTGGCATTAACCTCAATGCCGGCACGGAGTTTATCGAAATTCCGGCGCAAACTTGCTGTGGCGATCCCTTCACCAGGTTCCGTGATGTTCTTTTCCTGGGCTCGTAAGGAGCTGTCAAAGTCGAGCAATGCCGATGGCTGATTTGGCAGTCGGTCCATGGCGTGCATCATCTGATTGCAATAGCGGATCGTGTTATAATTGGCCGTAAGCAGGTTTTCGGTCTTATTGGAAAGCAGGTTTATGGCAAGCAATGCCACACAGCTGGTCAGCAGCAGTAATCCAAAAAGGACGCCGATACCCGATGCGATTTTTGTTTTGATGGAAAGTGCCATGGCCTTAGGAAAGTATGATCAGGTCGGTGTCGTTTCGCGCCAATTTTTTTAAAAGCTGGTTGAAAATATTGGTCGCCAGAATAATTTTCAATAAGCTGAGGCTGGGTTTCCCGATGCAGACGGTGGTGATATCCTGTTTTTCGGCGAATTCAGCGATGCTATGCGCCACTTGTTTGCTTTTGACACGTTCCACCATCGCACCAAGTTCCGATGCCAGCTTAAAGTTATTGATCAAATGCCGCTGTAGGTCCAATGGGATCTTGTCCGGGTTCTCCGAAGGGGTTTCCACATACAATACATACCACTGGGCATTATAATAACTGGCAAGCCGGGCGCTTTTGCGGATCACATTCCGGGATGCCCGTTCATTACTACTGATACAGGCCAGGATCTTTTCATGGCGATAGGAAATCCCTTTCGGGACTTCCGTTTCCACCTTTCGTTCGATTTGTCCTGCAACCTCTTTCAAGGCCAGTTCCCGCAATTGCAGGATACTATCCGGCTTGAAGAAATTATTCATGGCGATCCCGATCTTATCCGGGGTATAGATCTTACCCTCTTTCAGTCGCTCGATCAAGTCCGCTGCTGTCAGGTCAATATTGACAATCTCATCGGCCATTTTCAAAACCTGATCCGGGATTCGTTCGGCCACCTGCACACCCGTGATCTCTTTGACGATATCATTCAGGCTTTCGATATGCTGGATATTCACCGCACTGATCACATTAATGCCTGCATCCAGGATCAGTCGTACATCCTGCCAGCGCTTTTCATTGCTGCTACCAGGAATATTACTGTGCGCCAGCTCATCAATCAGTACAACTTCCGGATGGTTATTGATTATTGCCTGAACATCCAGTTCCTCGAGTTTCTTTCCCTTGTAAAAGACAGAGCGTCGTGGAATCACGGGCAGACCTTCCAGCAATGCTTCCGTTTCCTTGCGTTGGTGCGTTTCAATGAAACCGACCTGTACATCAATCCGATTTGCCAGAAGTGCATGGGCTTCCTGCAGCATCCGATAGGTTTTGCCCACACCGGCAGCCATGCCTATATAAAGCTTGAACTTTCCTCTTTTGGCATCCTGAATGAGGTGCAAAAAGCGTTCTGCCGTATGTTGCCGTTCGTCTTCCATGGGATGGCCCTTCGTTTTTGGGTAGAACAGATCGTTTGGATTTTTAAAGTCGGAACAGGATAGCCATGATCAGGCGGTCTTCGGAATTAACCAGGTCAGGCCTCCAATCTGGTGGCAGCGTAGTAGTTGTATATCCGGTTGGTGAAGTGACGCCGCCTCTTCCTGCGAAATACGGTACGCTACTATGCCGATGTACATATTCCAGTCGTACGCACAGGCTTTGGTTCGGCATCCAGTCAAAATTTGCAGAACAATCCCATCCTTTGAACTGGTCGCCAGGATTAGCGGAAAATGGATAGGCACCTTCGGTTCCGGTTGGATTATTAGGATTAGGCAGCGGACTCGCCTGACCGGTAGGGTAGAGGACGAGGTAACGTCCGGGATTGGTCATAAAACCACCGCCCATGGTAACGGCAAATTTGTTCTGATGAAACCAGATCCGGTTATAGACCATTCCGCTGATAAAGTTCTGGGATGGAGTGGTAGAATCCCCACCGAATGCTTTTACACCGGCACCGTTTTCAAATCCGATATCTGCGGTCATAGAAAAGGCAGCACGGCTGATACCATTGCTTTTAGGGTGGTTATAATAGCGGTACAGGAAGCTGTTGTCGGAGTGGAAACGGGTACGGCCGGGCAAACCGGCGGCATCGGTACCATAATAGTCATTGGTCAGCAACTTGAGGGATTCATTGGGCATCCAGGTAATGTTGGTGCCTAAACCTGGCATGCTATTGAATTTGCCATAGCTCTGCCAGCCATTAATGATCCAGGGTTCAATCTTAAGGGTTTTGGACGGAAAGATCTGAATCCGGATCCCATTGAAAAACCAAGGGGTATTATCCGATGTGAAGGATGCCTGGTATTCCCAATTCTCCACCTGATAATAGGAGTTCAATCCAACATAGGACATGAATAAGCCCGCGTCCACATTGATTCCATACCATTTATTGAAATGGTATCCGGCATAGGCTTCTGAGATATAACGGTAAGCATCGGCCAAATTATATTGGCCGCGGTAAGGACTCAGGTCATTTCGTGGGATCACAATGGACCGGTCACCAAATTGGGTCATCAGGCGTCCCCTTGCGTTTTTGTAGTTGAAATCACCTCCGAAACCCACAAAGGAGACCTGCATCTCATTATCCCGGGCGAGAGCGGTGGATCCTACGACGGTATTATCAATGGGGTTGTTGAAGGAATAGGTATAATTGGCATCCAGGATAAAGGATCCTGTGAAATATTTGGTTTGTAATACCGAATGATCGCGGCGGTCATTCCCATTCTGCCAGGTCAGATCATAATTGGCCCAGCTGATATGAGTGGTGGAAGGTTCGCCATCTTTATCATAGGTGGTTGATGTTGATGCAGCAGTAGTATTATCCACTTCGGTATCATCTTTTGTGGCTTGCACGGTGCCCTGTGCCTTCAAGGTATAGCTGCTTAAGCTCAGAAGGCACATGCTGCCTAGTGTTAATAGAAATTTGTTCATTGTTTCGGTTTCTTTTATGATGAAAACAGTAAGTATTTGTAATCGTTTATTGAAGTCGCGCTATTTCAGTTGGTCCAGGGCCAGGTTGAGCTTGAGTACATTGATATGCTCTGGGGCTAAGCCTAAACTGCCTTTTACCCGGTTCTGCTCAACCAGTGCATTCAGCTTCTCCTTTGCAATTCCACGGACTCGGCTAATCCGGTCTACCTGAACCCAGGCCGCATCCACACTGATGTCTGGATCCAATCCACTGCCACTGGCGGTTACCAGATCAGCAGGGATTTGCTTTAGGTCTATGCCAGGGTTATGGCTCTGGAAACTATCTATCGCGCCACGGATCGTATTGAGGTAGTCCGGATTGAACGGCCCTTTGTTGCTACCCCCACTGCCTGCGGCATTATAGGCAACGGCTGATGGCCGGGAGGAGAAGTACTGATCGTGGTGAAAGTTCTGGGCGATATTGGTATAATAATACCGGTCCCCTGTGCCTGTTATCCGTTCGCCGAGTCCCTTCTGAGGGCTGAGCTGTGCCAGTCCCCAAACCAGCAGGGTATAACCGCCGTTCAGGAGGATCAGACATGCGAGGCTAAGCAATGCTGCGGAAAACCATTCTTTTTTCATGTTCAAAAATTTGTGGGTTAAATCAGATAAACAGGGCCACTATCAGGTCAATGAGTTTAATTCCAATAAAGGGTAGTACGACCCCTCCAAGTCCGAAATAGAGGAGATTCCTACGGAGCAACGCGCTGGCACCCAGTGGTTTGTAGGCAACCCCTCTCAGGGCTAATGGGATCAATAATGGAATGATGATCGCATTGAAAATGACCGCCGAGAGAATGGCGCTACCTGCACTATGCAAACGCATAATATTGAGTTTGTCAAGGGCCGGAATGCTGGCGATAAAGAGCGCAGGGACGATCGCAAAGTATTTGGCAACATCATTCGCGATCGAAAAGGTGGTCAGGGTGCCGCGGGTCATCAATAATTGCTTACCGATCTCTACAATCTCAATCAGCTTCGTAGGGTCATTGTCCATATCCACCATATTACCGGCTTCTTTGGCAGCAGCAGTCCCACTATTCATAGCCACTCCGACATCCGCCTGGGCCAGGGCTGGGGCATCATTGGTGCCATCTCCCATCATCGCAACTAACTTGCCTCCGCTTTGTTCCTTACGGATATAATTCATCTTATCCTCAGGAGTAGCTTCAGCAATGAAATCATCGACCCCGGCTTTTTCTGCAATGAATTTTGCGGTCAAGGGATTATCGCCGGTGACCATGACCGTTTTTACACCCATTTTGCGAAGGCGTTCAAAACGCTCAAAAATGCCGGTCTTGATGATATCCTGGAGTTCGATCACTCCCAATACGGTTTGGTCCGACAATACGATCAGTGGTGTGCCTCCTTTTGCCGCAATCTTCTTTACGGTTTCGGTACAAGCTTCAGGTACATCACTTCCACCGGCAATCGCCAATTTCTTGATGGCATCATAAGCTCCCTTGCGAATCCGGGTGCGATTCTGAAGACTCACCCCGCTACTCCGGGTCTCCGCACTGAAATGGATCTCCTGGTCAACAGGTGATTCATATTGGGCCAGTTCCGGGTCCTTCACATACCGTGGACTATCCACTTGCTCCTCTTCCGGGAGCAGGCTGCGAACCAGTTCTACGATCGATTTACCTTCCGGAGTTTCATCACTGAGGGAACTCAGAAGGGCCGCATTCATCAAGACCTTCATATCAATATTGGGCGCGGCATAACATTGCGTTGCCTTACGATTGCCGATTGTTATAGTGCCTGTTTTGTCCAGAAGCAGGGTATCCAGGTCTCCGGCGGTTTCAACGGCCTTGCCGCTTTTGGCAATTACATTGGCTTGAAGGGCACGGTCCATACCACTGATGCCGATCGCAGAGAGCAGTCCACCAATTGTTGTTGGGATCAGACATACGAACAGGGAAATGTAAGCCGAGATCGGAATCGGGGTATGGGCATATTCGGCAAATGGATAGAGCGTGATGCAAACGATGATGAACACCAGGGTGAATCCCGCCAGAAGTATATTCAGGGCGATCTCATTCGGTGTTTTTTGCCGGGAGGCACCTTCTACCAATGCAATCATCTTATCCAGGAAGCTTTCACCAGGGCCAGTAGTGACGCGGACCTGAATCCGGTCGCTTAGTACTTTAGTCCCGCCGGTTACGGAGGATTTATCCCCCCCGGCTTCGCGGATGACAGGTGCGGACTCGCCGGTAATGGCGGATTCATCAATCGTAGCAATACCGGATATGATCTCTCCATCTGCAGGAATGGTATCCCCGCTTTCACAAAGGAAGACATCGCCCATTTTGAGTGAGGAGGAAGGAACCACCTGTATTTCATTGATGAAGATCTCTCCCATGGCATTGATCTTCTTAGCGGGCGTATCCTCCCGGGTCTTGCGTAATGATGCAGCCTGAGCTTTACCACGAGCCTCTGCCAGACCTTCTGCGAAGTTGGCGAACAGCAGGGTCAGCAACAGGACCAGGAAAATGCTCAGATTATAGCTGAAGCTACCCTGGCCCTGTCCACCTACCAGTGTCCAGATACAAACCGCCAGCATAACGACCATTCCGATCTCTACGCAGAACATGACCGGATTACGGAACTGGATTCGGGGATTTAATTTGACGAAGGATTTGATCAGCGCTGATTTTACAAGTTCTGGCTGAAACAGGCCTTTATTCGTTTTATGTGACATGGATTATTTTATTTGAGGCTGAACCATTCTGCGATAGGTCCGAGGGCCAGGGCAGGGAAAAAAGATAAAGCAGCGATTATGGCGATTACGGCGAAGACGACCAGGCCAAATGTGGAATTGTCGGTCTCCAGGGTGCCCGTCCCGGCGGGAATATATTTTTTGCGGGATAGACTGCCCGCGATGGCTACCGGCCCTATAATGGGCAGGAAGCGGGCTAAGAGCATCACGATACCTGTAGTTATGTTCCAAAAGGGATTATTATCATTCAGGCCTTCAAAGCCACTTCCATTATTAGCAGCAGAGGAGGTATACTCGTAAAGCATTTCACTGAAGCCATGAAATCCGGGATTATTCAGGAATCCGGATGCACGGATGGGTTTTCCTGCAGCATCAAGGGCCCAGGCACCCATACTGGCATCATGTGCTACCAGGTAAGAGGAGATAGCGGTTCCTGCCAGAATGAGCAATGGATGCAGCAAAGCAACGATCATGGCGATCTTCATCTCCCGCGCTTCCACCTTCCGGCCCATAAACTCCGGTGTCCGTCCAACCATCAATCCACTAATGAACACCGCCAGAATGATAAAGACATAGAAGTTCAGAAATCCGACTCCGCAGCCCCCGTAGAAGCAATTGACCATCATACCGAGGAGCATATTCATTCCGCTCAAAGGCATGAACGAATCATGCATGGAGTTCACGGATCCGGTTGATATCACGGTCGTGATGATGGAGAAATAACCGGAGGCGGGGGTGCCAAAACGAATCTCCTTTCCTTCCATATTTCCGTTCGGCTGGTGAATCCCCATTTGTGCGACCAATGGATTTCCGTCCATTTCTGCCCGGATCGTTGGTAGCAGCAACATCAGGAAGCCAATCGTCATCACCCCATAGATCATCCAGGAAAGGCGCCGGCGCTTCAGGTAAAAGCCCAGTGCGAAGATCATCGCCAATGGTATCAATACCTGTGAGATGCTTAGGGCCATATTGGTGGTATAATCCGGGTTTTCCAGGGGGTGTGCGGAATTGGCACCGAAGAAACCGCCGCCATTGGTTCCCAAATGTTTGATGGGGATCATGGAGGCAACCGGTCCGCGGCTAACCATCATGGTATCACCTTCAAGGCTTATGACCTGATCCTTGCCTTTGAAGGTCATCGGCATGCCGTGCAACAGCATCACCATTGCCAGGATAATGGAAACGGGCAAAAGGATGCGGGTGCAACTCTTGACGAAATAATTATAAAAGTTTCCGAGGCTGGCTGAGGTTTCCTTTTTGAAGGAGTTGAACACCAGGACTGCCGCCGCTATTCCTGTAGCGGCACTGACAAAATGCAGGAATTGAAGGGCAAAACTTTGGGTGAAATAACTCACACCGGTTTCCCCGCTATAATGCTGCAGATTGCAGTTTACCAGGAAGGAAATAGCCGTATTGAATGCCTGGTCGGCAGGCATAGATGGGTTATGATCCGGGTTTAAGGGAAGCCAGCCCTGGTTCATCAGGCATAGTACCAGCCAGATAAACCAGACGATATTGAGTGCCAGCATGGCTTTCATGCTTTGCTGACAGCTCATTTCGCGATTCGGATCAATTCTGGATATCCGGAACAAGAAGCGTTCGAGGGGTGAAAACAGTTTATCGCTCCAGTTAGGTGTGCCCGCAAAGACATTGGCCATGTATTTCCCGAATGGGATTGCCAGGGCCAGTGTCAGCAGGTACATCAGGACGACACCGATTAGTTGAGATTGCATAGGTGTGAGAATTTAGAATTGTTCGGGCCGCAGTAAAACGTAGACCATATAACAGAATACAAGCAGGGCAACGATTAATAGGAGAAACATGGACTTAGATTTTGTCGAACCAGTTAATGGAGAGATATAAAAGCCCGAAACCGAGGGCGGCCAGGGCAAGAATGGCGGTGGTGATGAGCATGATATCCGGTTTTTCAGGGACCATCTTTGATCCTGTGCGTACTGGTAGGCAAAGGCGGGGCCAAATCCGGATTAAGGGATCATGTCCTTGATATTGTTGGCCTTATAAATGCCATGCGCTGATCCAAAAAGAAAAAAGCCTATCATTTTGATAGGCTGGGTTATCGTTTTGGAAGGGAATTGTTTGGGGAGGAGGGGGGGTATTGCGTGTTTAGGCGTTCGAAAATGTGGCGTTAAAGGCCTGTACTTTCTGTAGTAAATGCAAGCCCCGGCCCTCCTTCGCTAAAAAGCTACGGCGGGGACCCTGAAGGCGCGTGACAACTAATTTGATTCCTTTGTAGAATTGTTGCTGCTAACAGTTGCCCCACGGCTTTAGCCTGGGGTTTAGAGATGTTTTTTTTATCCAGGGCTTAAGCCCTTAAATGCCTACACTATCTGCAGTCAATACAAAACTTGGCCATCCTTTTCTATTCTACAGCAAGTGGGCAAGCAAACACGAATTCACAGGGAAATTTCTCTGTAAAAGGAAGATTAATGGGCTGAAGCCCTTAATATTTTGGAGTAGCTCCTAACCACCCCGGCCCTCCTTCGCTAAAAAGCTACGGCGGGGAACCCTAAAGGCGCGGGGCAACTAATTTGATTGCTTTGTAGAATTGTTGCTGCTAACAGTTGCCCCATGGCTTTGGCCTGGGGAATAGAGATGTATTTTTTTATCCAGGGCTTTAGCCCTTTAAAAACGATGATCTATGGATATTGAAAGCCCGGCATCGATTCGCTTTGCTGAGATCTCCATCCATTGCAAGTGAAAAACAGCTTTCGACTTTCTACTCTCGACTTTCTACTTCCTCATCAACCCAAACTCCTCAATCTTCCGATACAAAGTAGCAATCCCGATATCCAGCAAGCGTGCCGTCTCCGCTTTATTCCCCTTTGTTGCGAGCAGCATTTTCTGGATATGATTTCGTTCAATGGTTGCCAGCTGAAAATCTGTTGATGGTCCCGCTTTACAATGCTGTATCCCTGCAGGCAGGCTTTTCAGGCTGATAGTACTTGCTTCTTCAAGAATGACCGCACGTTCCATCACGTTCTTCAATTCCCGGATATTGCCTTTCCAGCCATAATGTTGCAAGGCCTCCATGGCATCTTTGCTGATACCCGTAATTTTCCGGTTCATTTGCTGGGCATACATTTTCATGAAATGGCTCGCCAGAGCGGGTATATCCTGGATGCGTTCCCGCAATGGTGGTAACTCAATACTGAATACAGCCAGCCGGTAAAATAGATCCGATCGAAATGTATGAGACATTTCAGAACCTTCGAGCTGCCGGTTCGTGGCAGCAATGATGCGAACATTCGCCTGTTGTGGTTTTGGATCACCCAAGGTATAATAGCTACCATCTTCCAGCAGGCGCAATAATTTGGGCTGCAATTCAGGGGCCATCTCTCCAATTTCATCCAGGAACAGGGTGCCACCATCGGCCATCTCTATAAGCCCTTTTTTATCTTTTAATGCGCCGGTAAATGCCCCGGCCTTATATCCGAAAAGCTCACTTTCAAGGAGCTCCCTGCTGAAACTACTGCAATTGATGGCTACAAAATTTTTAGTCTTCCTGGGACTGGAGCGATGGATCGCTCTGGCAAAGACCTCTTTTCCGGTGCCTGTTTCGCCGGTTATGAGAATTGCCGTCTCCATAGGAGCAACCTTCATCGCCATTTGAGTGGCAGTCTTAATAGCCGGGCTTTCTCCGATAACAGTCTCAAAACCCTGTAATTGTGGTGCCAATAAAGCATTTTCTTTTAGAGCTGCCAGCTGACTTTCATAAAGCAAAGTCGCCTGATTGAGGAGCGGAATGATCTTGTCATTATCATCTCCCTTAACCAGGTAATCCAATGCCCCATTGCGTATGGCCTTCACCCCGTCAGGGATATTGCCATAGGCTGTTAATAAAATGATCTTGATGGCAGGATATTGTGTTGAAACCTCCCGGGTGAAATCCACCCCATTCCCGTCCGGCAATTTGACATCACAAAGGAGAATACTTACCGACTTTCGTTCCAGGATGGTTCTCGCCTGGCTCAGACTGCCTGCTTCGATCACCGTATATCCTTCCAGGGAAATGATCCTGCTGAGCAGCTTACGCAGCTTTTCTTCATCATCAACAAGTAGGATCGTTCCAGGCATGTCTGCAAAGATGCATGATGTCCTTGGTATTTGGCAATAAGGAAGATGTGGGGGGCAACTGCTGTGACTCGTTCCAGGTAGTTGCCCGGTGTTTTAAGACCGGGGATTTCAAAGGGCTGAAGCCCTTAACATTTTTGGGACACATTAAATCCCCAGCCTAAAGGCGTGGGGCAACTGTTGTGATTCGTTCCAGGTAGTTGCCCCGTGTCTTAAGACCGGGGATTTCAAAGGGCTAAAGCCCTTAATATTTTATGGGCACATTAATTCCCCAGCCTAAAGGCGTGGGGCAACTGCTGTGACTCGTTCCAGGTAGTTGCCCCGTATCTTAAGACCGGGGATTACAAAGGGCTGAAGCCCTTAATAT
>Ga0265327_10003161_pt1 | contig 16145 bp, 11 predicted proteins | sample 41621metaG_FD_202089 | JGI IMG/M metagenome (GOLD analysis project Ga0265327, IMG submission 202089) | Rhizosphere microbial communities from Carex aquatilis grown in University of Washington, Seatle, WA, United States - 4-16-21 metaG | ecosystem: Host-associated > Plants > Roots > Rhizosphere... | reverse complement strand
ACGCGCCGCGTGGGAATGCGGTTTTGGCGCGCCGCGCCAAAAATCGCCCCGCAGCGCGGGGCGGCTGGGTTCCCACGCGGCGCGTGGGAACCAGAAGTCACTACTTCTTCAAAGCCCGCGCCAGCGCATCCGCCATCGCGCCTTGCGGCTTGGGCGGCTCCGGCGCGCGGCGGTCGAGCTTGCCGCCGCCGGCATTGTTGCGGTTTTGCGCAGGCGCGGCGCTTTCCCGCGCCACTTCGGCGTCCTTCTTCATGCTCAACGCGATCCGCTGGCGTTGCACATCGACTTCCAGCACCTTGACCCGCACTATGTCGCCGGTTTTCACGACTTCGCGGGGGTCTTTGACAAACTTGTCGGACAGGTGGGAGATATGCACCAGGCCGTCTTGATGCACGCCGATGTCCACGAAGGCGCCAAAATTGGCGACGTTCGTCACGACGCCGTCGAGCATCATGCCGGCTTTCAAATCGGTGATTTTCTCCACGCCTTCGGCGAATTTGACTGACTTGAACTCGGGGCGCGGGTCGCGGCCTGGCTTTTCCAGTTCTTTCAAAATATCGGTGACGGTGGGCAGGCCGAAGCGTTCATCGACGAAGCTTTCGGCGTTCACGCTTTTTAAAAAGCCTGCGTTGCCGATCAGTTCCCGAATGTCCTTGCCGGTGGTGCCGACGATCTTGCGCACGACCGGGTAGGCTTCCGGGTGGACGGCGGAGGCGTCCAGCGGGTTGTCGCCATCCATGACGCGCAAAAAGCCGGCGGCTTGCTCGAAGGTTTTCTCGCCCAGCCGGGAGACTTTTTTCAATTGCTCGCGGTTTTTGAACGGGCCGTTTTGGTTGCGGAATTCGACGATGTTGCCCGCGATGGTCTGGCTGAGGCCCGAGATGTATTTCAGCAGCGAGACCGAGGCGGTGTTCACGTCCACGCCGACGGCGTTGACGCAATCCTCGACCACCGCGTCCAACCCGCGCGCCAGTTGGGTTTGGTTGACATCGTGCTGGTACTGGCCGACGCCGATGGACTTGGGGTCGATCTTCACCAGTTCGGCCAGCGGGTCTTGCAGCCGGCGGGCGATGGACACCGCGCCGCGCAGCGACACGTCCAGGTCGGGGAATTCCCGCGCCGCCAGTTCGGAGGCCGAATACACCGACGCGCCGGCTTCGGACACGGTGATTTTGGTGACGCCGAGTTCAGGGTGGCGCTTCATCAAATCGGCGACGAGCTGGTCGGTCTCGCGCGAGGCGGTGCCGTTGCCGATGCTGACTAGTTGCACGCCGTGCTGCTTGATGAGGTGGGCGAGGACGGCGATGGATTGCTCCCATTGGTTTTTCGGCTGGTGCGGGTAGACCGTCGCGGTGTCCAGCACTTTGCCGGTGGCATCGACGACGGCGATTTTGACGCCGGTGCGGATGCCGGGGTCCAGGCCCATGGTCGCCTTCGGCCCAGCCGGGGCGGCCAGCAGCAAGTCTTTCAGATTGTTGGCGAACACGCGGATGGCTTCGGCTTCGGCGGCTTCGCGCAGTTGCTGCTTGAGATCCAGGTCGATGCGGGTTTGCACTTTCACTTTCCAGGCGAAATGCACCGCGTCCTTAAGCCACGCATCCGCCGGTCGGCCTTGGTCGTGGATGTTGAAAGCGCGGGCGATGGTGCCTTCGCAAGCGGCATGGGTGGCGTCTTCGTCTTTGCCGACTTGCAGGTTGAGGTTCAGCATGTCCTCGTTGTGGCCACGGAATAGGGCCAGCACGCGGTGCGAGGGCATTTTGGTGAGCGGCTCGGCGAAGTCGAAATAGTCGCGGAATTTCGCGCCCTCGGCCTCCTTGCCCTCGGCCACGCGGGCGGCGAGGATGCCCCCCGACCAGACCCGCTCGCGCAGCTCGGCCAGCACTTGCGCGTTTTCGGCGAAGCGCTCCATCAGGATTTGCTTGGCCCCTTCCAGCGCCGCCGCCGCGTCGGCCACGCCTTTTTCGTCGCTGACATAATTCAGCGCGGTGAGTTTTGGGTCAAGCGTCGGGTCGTTCAACAGGCCGTCGGCCAAGGGCTCCAAGCCGGCTTCGCGGGCGATTTGCGCCTTGGTGCGGCGCTTCGGCTTGTATGGCAGGTAAAGGTCTTCGAGCAGGGTTTTGCTGTCGGCGGCGAGGATGTCGCGCTCAAGTTCGGGCGTCAGCTTGCCTTGTTCGCGGATGCTGGCGAGGATGGTCTCGCGGCGGTCGTTCAGTTCGCGCAGGTAAGACAGGCGCAGCTCCAGCGCGCGCAATTGGGTGTCGTCCAGTCCCTCCGTGGCTTCTTTGCGGTAGCGGCTGATGAACGGCACCGTCGCGCCTTCGTCCAGCAAATCCACGGCGGCTTGCACCTGCCGCTCCCGGACACCTAATTCTTCGGCGATACGCGCGATCACATCCATACGGCTTGACACTCTTGGCTAGTTTAAAGAGGCGTATTCTATCAACATTGCTGGCTAGGCGGGCTGGCGAGCGGGCAATCGCGCCATGTATTCGCCGATGCAATGGTGCTACGCTGCTTTCTTTTCTTTCCTTGTGTGTCAGGAGCGCAGCAATGAAATCAAGCAATCAATCCAGTCGTTTCGCATTGGCCGTGTTGGCCGCTGTCTTGTTTTTAAGCTTGGCAGGATGCAGCAAGGTCAACAGGGAACACTATGACCAACTGAAAATGGGCATGGCTTATGCCGAGGTGGTCGCGCTACTCGGCGAGCCCGAGCAGTGCGATGCGCTGGTCAGCTTGAAAAGCTGCGTCTGGGGGAAGGGCGCGAAAACGATCACCGTCCGGCTGGTCGGCGACCAGGTGATTTTGTTCGAGAGCCAAGGCTTGTAAGCCGCCGCGCGAGGGCTGTTTCCGTCAGGCTTTCCAGAAGCGGCCGCTGTCCGTCAGCAGCTCCCATTCCTGTTGCCCTTTGGCCTTGACGCCGTCAAGCAGGCATTGCAGGGTAATGACGCAAGGTTCGCGGCGGCCGTGGTAGTCGGCGACCGGGCCGATGGGCATGAAGTTGATGCCGAGGCGGGTGAAAACGCGCACCAGGGCCGGTTCCATGATGGCGTACCAGTGGGTGATGCCGTGCTGCACGCTCATGTTCACCAGGCAGGCAAACAGCGCCAGGGTCAGGTAGGGAATCGTGCGCCGCTCATTCTCGCTGAACTTGTAGTCGCCTGCTTCATGGGGAATGCCGGCGGTGGTGCCTGCTTCGCCGGCGCGGCGTTTGAAATCTTTAGAGATGCAGAAGCGGGAAGCCTCGGCGAGGCGGCTTCTGGGGATGGCGTGGAGTAGGTCTTTCCGTTCGATGCGGCTGTGCCGCTCAATCGGGAAGGGGCGGTGCAAATTACTTTTGTCGGGCAGGATGAGCCGCGTGGTGGCGGCGTAAAGCCCGGTCTTGCGGTGCTGGATCAGGTAATGGGCGGAGAACGCGTCGTATTCGTCTTGTTCCAGTCCGTCAGGAAAAGACTCCGCCGTTTCAAACCCCGTCTCCAGGCAATAGACGTTGTAACGCAATCGGTACACTTCCTCTTTGAGCGCGGGGGTGTCGGCCGCGATCATGACGAAGTGCTCGCCTAAAAATTCATTGATATTCCGAGCCATGTTGCAAACCCCATGTTGCAGTCGTGTGTGAATGATCTCCCTGGCAAGGGATGTTTTTAGCGAGCGCGCATCCTTAAATCGCGTGCGCACACGGACAGTTCCTGCCGGATGATGGCAATAAAATTGTCGCCAAATAGAGACGTTCGCGCAATCAATGATTGCCAGAATGCAATGATCTCTGGCAGCCATGAGCCTTTGCCGACATGCCAGGATTGGAGGCCAAATCCCATTTGGCTGGGGTTGGCGCAAGCCTTCCGCCCGCCCGCTCAACGCCGCAAAACAGCGGAAACGCTAGGATTTTTAGGCGTTTGGCAAAAGGTCGATTAGCGGACGAGCGGTAGGGCAATCAGGGCATCGGCTTGCGTTGCCGGAGCTCGGCAGGCAGGCATGCTGAGGATGCTATCTAGCGCTGCACAGGCGTCTATTATAGGCGACAGTTTGGATTTTATTGTGGATGTTTGCAAAATAGCAATGATTTGCTTGGCGTTTAGACCAGGTTTCAGCTCCAGCAACAGTGCGATCAAGCCGGCAATGTGTGCCGTCGCGAAGGAGCTGCCGGACATGAAATGATAAGTGCCGCCGGGCAGTGTGGTCAGAATTTCCTGCCCCGGCGCACTGATGTCGAGCAAGCCTTGGGGCAGGGCACCCCCCGGTTTGACGCTGCGCACTGCGATGACCCCTGGGATGGAGGCGGGGAAATCCACGTCCGTTGTCGCGGACGAGGGGGCGGAGGCGACGACGATGATGCCCGCGCCCAGCACCTTGTCGACCAGGCGTTGAACCAGCGGGTCTTTCGGGCCGGCCAGGCTGAGGTTGATCAGCTCGGGCTTGAGCGTAATCGCGGCGTCCAAGGCTAAAGACAGGGTGAGGCTGTCGCAAACCGCCTCCGCTTGGCCGGCTTCGACCGGCCAGCAGGCTTTCAGCGCGATGAGCTTGGCGTTGGGGGCTATGCCGACGATGCCTTGCCGGTTGTTGGCGGTCGCGGCGATGACGCCGGCCACGGCGGTGCCGTGGATGTCGCCGGCGCTTAAGGACTGCGCCACAAAATTCCGTTCCACGGCGATTTGTCCGGTCAGGTCGGGATGCAGGCCATCCACGCCGGTGTCGATCACGGCGATGCGGATGTCGCGGCCGGTGGCGAGCCGATGGGCGGCTTCAATATGCATGGCCTGCAAGCTGGTTTGCAGCTTGAAATAAGGGTCGCTATAGGTCTCCGCCATGACGCGGAAGGTTCGCATGGCCTGCGCGGCTTCGATGCGCTTGTCCCCTGCCAGCCGCCGCAAGGTGTCGTCCAGCGTTTGGTCCGCGGCGATCTCGTAGACGACGCAATGGACGCCTAAGGCGCTGATCGGCCATTGTTCGAGGGGACGGAGGCCGTAGTCTTCGGCCAATTGCTCGGCGACGCGCAGGCTCCAGGTCGAGTTGCCATAATCCCCGCGCGGGCGGTAGCCGCTGGCGGGCTCGGTGACGGGTACGCGGCCTTGGCGCTCGTCCGGGAAGGTGACAAGTATCTGCCGGGCCAAGCGGGGGGCTTCGGCCTGGGCCGGCGCGGCCCGGTTCGCGTCCCGCGAGGCACAGGACAGGCTCGTGGCCGCGAGCCAGCCGAGCAGGCAGATTCTTGCCAGGGTTTTCATGGTTTAGCCTCCCTGGCCGGGTTTGGCCGCTTGGGGCAGGGCGGGTTCGGCGAACACCACAGACTGGCTGCCGCGCAATTGGGCGAGGGCCGGTTCCACCGCTCCGCCGCCGGCCAGGCGAATCGTATAGACGCCCGCAGGGCTGGGGCCGTCCACGATTTTGCCCTGGATGGCGCTGATTAGGCGGTCGATGTCCTGTTTTGTGGCCTGGTCGGCAAAGACGACGCGCAAGTCGTCGCGGGTGAATCGATCCAGGCTGCCGGCGTCGGCGACCGTGTGGTAGGCCGGCTGGCCGCCGGGCGGCGTCGCGGTCAGCAGCAGCGGGAGGGCAAGCGCCAGCAGCATGGCGGCGGCAACAGCGGCCAGGCGAGGTTTGGCCGGGAAGTCCGTCAACGAGGCGATCCAGTCGGCCAGCCAGGCCGTTTTTCCTCGGGGCGGGCTTTGGCGATGGACGGGCGCTTGCGCGTCCGCGTCGATGCGCCGCATCAGCCGCTCAAAGGACGGTTTGGCGGATATTTCCAGCAGCGGGTCATGCCGCAGACGCTTGGCCAGCGCCGCCTGCCCGGCAAGTTCCTGGCGGCAGCTCAGGCACACGCGCAGATGGGCCGCCACCTGTTCGCGCTCGGCGGCGTCCAGGCTGTCGTTGGCGTACCAGGGCAGCAACAGCGAAACCTGGTCATGGTTGGCATAGGGCGAGGGCGCTTCGGTGTTCATAAGGCGTTACCTAGGGATTCGGCGGTAGTGTCGGCAAGCAGGTCGGGATAAAGCGCTTTAATCTTCTTGCGGGCATGGAACATCCGCGTTTTGACGGTATTCTCCGGGCAGTCCATGATCTGCGCAATTTCCTGATAATGCAGTCCGTGGTGGTAGGCCAGCTCCAGCACGGCGCGCTGGTCGGGCGGGAGATGGCCGAACGCCACCGCGACCCAGTCTTCCAGCTCCACGTCTTTCAACCCGCGGTCATGCACGCCCGGAATCAGCGCTTCCGCGTCGCTCAGTTCCAGGTGTTCCGCCTGGGCTCGTTCGGCCATGGATTTGAGGCATTTCTTGTAGGCGATGCCGAATATCCAAGTCGAGGCGCGGGTTTCCGGCTGGAAGCTGGAGGCTTTTTTCCAAACCACGTACATGACATCGTTGATGATTTCTTCGACCTGGTCGAGGCGGCGGGTCATCCGCAGGGAAAAGCGGAACAGCTTCGGGTAGTAGCGCTTGTACAAGGTTTCAAACGCCGCCGGGTCGGCGGCGCAAATCCGCGCGATCAGCGCGGTGTCGCTGATTTCGGCGGAGGCCGCATCGGCCACCGGAGCCGATTCCTTGCGCATTGATCGGTTTGGCATTTTTTTGCGTCCCACAAACGGTGACCAGGCATTCAAGGCCCCGATAAGCTGCCGATTTCCACAGGCTGTGCTGCTTTGGGGCTTCATTGGTTGATTCCCAGTCCGCGCCGAAAGGTTCAATCTTGAGGGGAAATTTTTCGGCGCGGCGCTAAAGCCCTGTCGGTGCCACCCGCATGGCGTTCTGCTTGCGTTTGGGCGGGCGGCGGGCCGTCGCGCCACGGCGCTTGTTTAAACGGGGCCGACCGGGTATCGTGCAAAATGAAATTTTGGGGCATGGCGCAAGCGTCCTGAGGAATCGGGCGCACCGCTTGCCCGCGAACCCGTTTTTAAAAGCCCAAAACCATGAAAAACCATTTTCCGTCTTGGCTGTTGGTGAGTCTGTTCACGTTGCTCCAATTTGCCGCGCCGCTGGCCGGGGCCAGCCCATGGACGGGCATTGGGCCGGAGGGCGGCCAAGTCAACCATTTGACCATCGCCCCGTCCAATCCGCCCACGCTGTATGCGACCACTTCGGGAGGGGTTTACAAAAGCACCAATGGCGGGGAGGGTTGGCGGCGGGCCGACAATGGCCTGGCAGGGCAGTCTTTCATTGTTCTTGTCGCCGCGTCCAACCCGGCCAGGCTTTATGCGAACACTGGCCAAGGCCTGTTCAAAAGCACCGATGGCGGCGAGAGTTGGCGCCCGGCCAGCAACGGCCAGGCGGCCACGGATGTCCAAGTGTCGATCATCGACCCTTCCGACCCGGACACGCTGTTTGGGATGAACAACAAAGGCGAGGTCTACAAAAGCGTGGACGGCGGGGGGAGTTGGAACCGCCTGATGGGAGCGGTTGGCTATGTCCTCAGTTTAGCGGTCGCCCCGACCCGGCTGTCCACGCTCTATGCGGTGACTATTGCAGGCCAGGTGTACAAAACCAGCAATGGCGGGGGCGATTGGATTCTGGTCTACACCGACATTCGATTTTCATTGGCACGCCTGTTCGTCGCCCCGTCCAACCCGGCCACGCTTTATGCGAACAATGGCTCCAGCTTTTACAAAAGCACCGACGGCGGGTTGAGTTGGAACCAAGTTAACCATGATGGCTATTCCGACCTTTCGCTTCTGGCTATTGCCCCGTCCAACCCAGCCATGCTTTTTGGGGCAAACACTGACCACAAGCTATACAAGAGTATCGACAGCGGCGCGACTTGGAGTCCGGCGGGCAATGGCCTGGACGCTGCCTCGGGGGGTGTTTTGGCCTTGGCCATCGACCCCTCCAACCCGGCCGCAGTTTATGCGGGAACGGTGGATGGCGGGGTGTATAAAAGCACCGACGGCGGCGGAAGCTGGCATCAGGGCAGTAATGCCGGCCTGGTCGCCACGTTTGTCTCGACCTTGGCCATGGCCCCGTCCAATCCGCCCACGCTGTACGCGGGATCCCATCGCGGCCGGGTGTACAGGAGCGCCGACGGCGGCGGGCATTGGATGCTGGCCAACCAGGGCTTGAGCGCTTTGGACATCTCAGTTTTGGCCGTCGACCCATCCAATCCGGCCACGCTTTATGCGGGAAGTCTCGACGGGGTGTACAAGAGCGTCGATGGCGGCGAGATCTGGAACCCAGTCAAAAACGGTCTGCCAAATTACGGGTTCAAGGCTTTGGCTATTGATCCGGCCCACCCGTCCACGCTCTATGCGGGATGCTTTTGCCACAGTGGCGTCGGGGTGTACAAGAGCGTCAACGGCGGGGCGAGTTGGAGCCCGGCCAGCAACGGACTGTCCTACTTCGGATCGCCCGCCAGCTTGATTATTACTCTGACCATCGATCCCTCTAACCCCTCTGCGCTCTATGCGGGAACCTATGGCCTAGGGGTATATAAAACGAGCGACGGCGGGGGAAGTTGGAAGCCCGCCGGCCTGAGCAATAACGGCGTTTCGGCCCTGGCCGTCGATCCCGCCAACCCGGCGACGCTGTATGCGGGAATCACCTATGGCGGAGTACACAAGAGCACCGACGGCGGCAAGAGTTGGAGCCCGGCCAACAACAGCCTGACGGCCGCTGCGAGCGTTAACGACTTGGTCTTTGATCCGTCCGACCGGTCTACGCTTTATGCAGGAACCGACCGCGGCGTGTTCCAGAGCGCGGACGGCGGGCAGAGTTGGAGCCCAATCAACGACGGCCTGCCAACGGTTGGCGTCAGCGCCCTGGCCTTCGATCCGGCCAACCCGGCCACGCTTTATGCGGGAACCGACGGCGGCGGGGTGTTCAAGCATACTCGCGCCGAGCCGGTCAAATGCCTGCTCGACTGGGCGGAGAAAAATTATCCCTCCCTATTTGCCCCGCCAGGCGCTGCCACGGCGGTTTGGACGGTCTACACCTACCGCCATTATTTGGCGACCAACGCCTATGTCGGCGTTTCCTCTGCCGACAACCATGTCTATTATCTGGGGCCTGACGGCAATATGCTGGATGTGGGGCCGCTGCCCAATTGGCTGCCCGCGGCGGGTTGCCAGTAAGCCGGCGTGGTGCGGGGGAGGGCGTTTGGCTTAGAACCCTGCCGACAGCGTCAACATGAAATTCTGTTTGAGGTCGGGCAGGCTGGGGCCGTCGTGTTTCCCGTCAGGTGTCGGCAGTTCCGCCGCGTCGACGTAGCGCAGATCCAAGGCCGCATAAGGAAAATACCAGGTCAGCCCCAGGTTCCAATACAGCGCGCTTTCGGCGAGATCGACGTTGACATAGTTGTAAGCGATGCCGGCTGAGGCGGACAGATTGGCGGTCACGGGATAGCGGCCTGAGAGTTCGCCGTTCACAATCGCGCCGCCGCGCTGGTAGCCATTGTCGGCGAATTCCAGCTTGGCGGTGAGCCAGTCGCTGCAATGCAACTCGGCGCGGTATTCGTTATAGTCGGAGGATTTGCCGAAAATCCGCCCGTCGAACAGGTAGCGGGCGGCGGCAAGCTCCAGCCGAAAGCGTTCGCTCAATTTGAAGCCGAAGCCTAGATACGGGTAAAACTCGACGTTCGAGCGGTCTGGATAGCCCTGGTCGCCGAAGTCCACCCGCGCCACCCAGGCGCCGGCGAACCAGCCGGAGGCATGGCTGTAATCCAGGTTGGCGCGGGCGCTCGGGCCGTTGTCGCTTTTGGAATAGCCCCGGTAGGGATAGCTGCTGGACACGCTGGCCACCGCGCTGAAGCCGTCGGCCCCGGCGACGGGTGGCGCAGTCCAGAAAATCGCGCATAGGCAGACGGGAACAAATCGCAAGCAATGGCCCGGAGAAATAGACAACCAGGAAAGGAATGTTCGAGGGAGTCTATTATCGCCTGGTAGCGCGAGTCAAAGGAAATAGCCGGCGTAGCCTGGATGGAGCTTGCGGAATCCGGGATGATCGTGGCGCGCGAAACCCCGCATTCCATCGCGCAATCGGTGGGCAACCCAAAAGCCTGTTGCGGGTTTGCCGCAGTGACGCTTGCCCGCCCCGCCGCTTCCAGCCTTATTGGAAATTCGCTTGGATCGACGTGTCTTTCGTCATATTAACCGCGCAGCTTGGCAGCGCCGACAAATTGCAGGCGCCGGCCCCGCTCCCCGTCCAGTTCACAAACCGATGGCCGGCGGAAGGCGTGGCGGCGAGCGTGACCGTCGTGGCGAACTTGGCCGAACACTTCTTCCCGCAATCAATGCCGGCCGGCGCGCTGGCGACCGTGCCCGCGCTGTTGTTGCGGCTGACCGATAGCGTGAATTGCGTGGCAAAGTTCGCCGTGACCGCCATTTCGTCGGTCACGGTCAGCGTACATATCGGTTGCGTGCCGCTGCACGCCCCTTGCCAGCCGGTGAACACGCCGTTCGACGGCGGCTTGGCCGTCAGCACCACGACATCCTGCAAATTGAATGGCACGCTACAAACGTTGCCACAACTCAACGGGGTTTTGTTGGCACCCAGCAGTCCGCCGCTGACCGTGCCGCCGCCGACGTTGGTGACGGTGACGGACGGATTGCCGATATTGGCGGCGGCCATGTTCGCGCCGATGTAGGCGCCGAGTTCGCCGTCCGCCGGGGCGTTGCAAACGACATCCGCGCAAATCGCCCCATGGTCGACGGGATCGTAGGTGCCGGCGAATTTGTAAAACTCGTAGCGGCGCACCACGGCGCGGGAACCGCCTCTGATTTGCGCTTGGTTTTTCAACACGCTGCTGCCGCTGGCGGGGTTGTGGGGGTTGTGCTGCAACAGCTTCCAGGCCGTTTCAAGCTGGGCCGGGTCGACGGGGACCACCGCCGGGTTGTCGCCTTGCAATTCCTCCAGGCGCACATCGCGCGGCAGTTCCGTCTTGAACACTTTCACCCAGGTCGCATCGCCAAATTGCAGATCCGGACGCGGCGGTTTCGGCGCTTCGATCTGCGCGGCCACGACATTAGGCTGGGCCGGCGGGACGGCGAAAACCGGCTGGGGGATCAGCACGACCGGCACGGCAGGCGGCGGTGGCGGTGGAATCGGCGCGGACGCGGTCGGCGAGGCGGGCGCGGTGTTGGTGCCCGCGTAGACAAACTCGCCGGCATGCGCCGGATCGGGATTGGCCCACAGCCAGCGATAGACGACCTGTGTGGGCTGGGGGCTGTAATAAGGCAGCACCAGGCCGAAATGGTCGCAGCCGCTGGTCGCGTAATTGGGCAGCCAATAGACGCATTGATGCCCCGCGGTCGGTGTGATGTTGGTGTCCGCCAGGGTGCCGGGGCCGGCCCCGATCAATTGCGCCGGATTCTGGTTCGCCTGCACCCACTGCTGCTGGATCGTGTCCCAGTTCGCCCCGTAGCGTACATAGACGCCGCCTGAAAATGGAACCGTGCGCGGCGTGCCGTAGCGGTTGGCTGAAAAGCTGTAGCCGACGCCACTGATGCCGTCCAACTCGATTTCAAAACCATAGGCTTCCTGGCCGGTGTCATTGACGATGTCGAAATTCGACAATGTGCCAAATAATGTGATCGCTTGGGAAGCCGCAGGCGCTGCCAACCAGGCTATCGCGCATAAGGTATTGATTAGTGCCTTTTGGCGACTGGGCAATCCAGTGGCTGGAGAATTCCTCGTGTGCATGGCGCTATCCTCTATTGGAAAGTATCTGTTCACATCTTGCCGGGTTATTTTGTGCCATGGCAGGGCTTGCCATGATACCGTCTAGCGCTCAACCACTCGTTTTCAAAATGGTATGTTGTCGCTTGCCCGTTAATCCTTGAAACCGAGGATAAGGTTCAATGCTATGAAATATTGATAACCTCAGAAATACTGTACGCCTATACGGCAATTTGCCGAATGGAAGCATTTTAAAAACAAGGCGGGCGGCGCAGACGCGCCCTCCCATGTGGCCTGTCGCGGCGGGCGGTTGGACGGCCGCCGCTTGCGCAGACCAACATGGCCCGCATCGACCGGGTTGCGGCTCCGCCGCAACCCGGCCTGAATTCCGAGATGGCTAAGATGGCCTTTTCACACCCAGGCGCTGGCGGCCCCGGTCATGGAGCCCGGCTGATCTTGTAAATCGCGTTGTCGGTGACCGAGACCACGTAGAGGTTGCCGTCGGGGCCTTGCTCGATGTCCGGGGTGGTGCCGAAGCCTTTGCCGATTTGCAAGCTCTCGCTCTCCGTCCCGTCAAACTTTTGCGTCCGGAACAGGTTGTCGGCCACTTTGTCGGCCAGGCGCGGGTCGGCGCTGGTGTCGACATGCAGGCGGTCGGCGGTGAGCTTGATCCGGTAGAGGCTGCCGCCGTTGCCGCCGACTTGGGAGAAGCCGCGCGCCGAGCCGATCCACAGCGTGCCGTTGTATTCCGCGCCCAGCGCGTTGCCGGTGACGAAGGTCGTGCCCGCCGGGCCGATTTCATAGCGCCAGCTCAATTCGGGATCGACATAGGTGGCCCCCGACAGCATGAACATCCGCGCCTTCGCCGCCGTGCCGTTGTAAGCCGCCCGCGTCGGCGGGTAGCGGACTTGCTGGGTCGCGCTGCCGAACAGCGTGGTTTCGATGAGCTTCCAGTCGGCCATGCGGCTGGCCGGGCCGGCGAACTGAATCCAGCCGCCGTTCATGCCCGGCACGACCCGGTTGAGTTCGCTATAGGCGTCGTCGGCGTTTTCTGTGTCCCATAAAAAGCCGGAGGCCGGGTCGAAGGCCATGCCGAAGCCATTGCGGTGGCCGTAGGAGTAGATTTTTTGGATGTTCGCGCCGACTTCGCCGCCGATGGCCGCGCCGACGGCGAAGAAGGGGTTGTCGCTGGGGGCGCTGCCGTCGGTGTTAAGCCGCAAGATCACGCCGGACAAATGGGCGTTGTCGGGGGCCGGGCCGCCGTAGGTGTCGTCCACTTGCGGGGCGGTCAGAAACGGGCCGCTGGCCAGGTTTTGCAGCCAGCCACGGCGGCCTTGGTCGCCCATGAACAAATACAGCTTGCCGTCCGGCCCAAACCGCAGCACGCCGCCGTTGTGGTTGCCTTGAGGATTGGCGTTGGCGCTGCCGGGATGCCCGGCCACGGCAATATTGTCGGTTTGCAAGGAACGCAGCGTGATCAGGTTTTCCGCCTGCGTCAGCGTGGCGCCGTTCCAGACGAAGCGGTCGACCCGATTGCCCAGCAGCGGGACTTCGGTCGCGCCGGTGGAGTCGGCCCCGGTGCTGCTCGCAGTCCAGCGGATGTAGACCGAATGGTTGTTGGCGAAGTCCGGGTCCAAGGCCATGCTCAACAGGCCGCGCTCGGAGTTCGAGTTGACGGCCAGATCCAGCACCGCCGGCGATTGGATTACGCCGTTGGTGACCCGCTTGACTTGGCCGGTGGCTTTTTCCAGCACGAAATAGTCGTCGGCGGCCAGGAACACGATGCCTATCGGCTGGCTGATGCCGCTGCTAAGCACCGTCGTCACTTGCAGGTTCGGATCGAGCACGGTCAACGGCGTGGTGTCGGCCTGCGCGACGCGCGCAGGGCCGAGGCTGGCCAGCGCGGCCAGCGCCAAAGCCGCCCAAAACGGCGACTTGGACGGCGCGGATGGGTGCCGTTGCCGCCCGGCGGCGCGGCGGCCCCAGAGTCCGGCCAGGCCGGCGCCGAACAAGGGCAAAGATCCGGGTTCGGGGATTTCGGCCAGGCTGACGGCATCGACGCCGAACTGGAAGGCATTGAGGTTGTCGGTCTCGGCGAAGCGCAGGCGCAGGGTTTGCCCGGCGTTGGCGGCGAACAGCGCGGTCAGGTCGAAATTAAACGCGTTGTAGCCAGAAACCAGCGCGTCGCCCGCATGGGTCTGGTACAAATTCAACAGCACGTCGCCGGCCGCGACGCTGAACGGGTCGGCGCTGGCTTTCAAAATGTCCACCCGGGCTTGCTGGTTCAGCGTCTGGCCGCCGCTGGCGCTGGTGAGGTCAAACGCCAGCGAGCCGGAGGGCGGCGTGGCAAACTGGGTGGCGCGGTTGCCGATGAACAACGCAAAATGCAGCGTCGCGCCGAGCGAACCCACGACAAAATCTTGGTAAAGCACGTGGCTGCCTGGCCCCGCCGCGTCGGTCATCGCCGCGTTGGCGCCGCCGCTGGGAGCGGGCACCGCGTCGCCGTTGACCGGGCTGGCGGTTCCGCTTTGGATCTGAAATGAGCCATCGCCGCCGGCCTGGTTGGCGGCAGTCCATGCGGCCAGGCCTGACTCGAATCCGCCGTTCGCAAGCAGCGGACTGGCCTGGGCGGGCTCCGCCGCCAGGCATAACAGCGCAGCGACGGCCAGCGTCGCGTCTCGTTGCGGAAAAACTTTCATATTGGATTCCTCATTGGTTGTCGTAATAGGCCATCCAAGGGTTTGCAATGCGGGCAAGGGGCGCCCCACGCCGGACAGGCGCTTGGCCCAGGCAAACCCTTCAACCTGTATATCCGCGCGGCCGGCAAAAAAGTTCAATGGCAGGCGCATCGGCGGCACGGGAAGCGCCCGCCTCAGGCCGGGGCCGCGCCGTAAGCGTCCCGCGCTCAGATTTGACGTCAATCATTCATTGTCTTCCCCGCTGAAATCGTCCGCGTCGCCGTCGGCGCTGGTCGGATCCACGTCGATGCGGCCATACAGCCCATGCTGCTCATCGCCCGGCCCCGCCGCAAAGTACAAGGTGTTGACCGGCTGGTTTTGGAAGCCGCTGCCAAACGCGATGCCCCACAAACCGTCAATTTGGATCGGCTTGCCGTCTGCCGACTTGAGTTGGCCGACGTACTGGCCCGTCGCCAGGTCAAAAGCGTTGATTTTGCCGTCGCCGAAATTGGCCACCAACAGGCGATTGCTGAACCGGCCAAAGCCCGCCGGCGCCAAGGCCATGCCCCATGGCGCGTTCAGCCTGGCCCGCGCCAGCGAGGGCACGGACACGATGCGTTTGATCAATTGCCCGTTGGGGTCGAACACAGTGACCAAGCCCAGTCCCTCGCCTTTTTCGTCGTCATGCCCGGCGGCGTCTTGCTTGGCATAGCTGACATAAATATTGCCGTTGATGGCCTGGATGCCGAACGGCGCGCCGATGGAAGGAACCTCCGGGTCCACAAACGCGCCGGCCGGCAAGGTCACCGGTTTGAATGTGCTGTCGAACACGTCGATTTTGCGGTTGTGGAAATCGGCGGCGTATAGCAGATTGCCGCTGCCGCCCGCGCTAAGGGCCAGCCCCTTGTACACCGCGCCGCTTGCCGAATTGTTGACGGCGCGGATGGCGTGGGCGCCATCGGCGGTGGGCGACCAGCCGGCGATGATGCCGTCTTCGGTCGCGAAGATGAAGCGGGCCGGCCCGGAGGCCGTCCCCTTCGACACCGTGAAGCCTGAAGAGCCGTTGTAGACGATCCCGGTGGGGTTGCCGCCGCCCGTGTCGCTGCTCGGCGAGGGGATTTGCACGACCAGGGATTGCGGGTTGCCGGCCCCGTCGTACAGCGTGGACGTGCCGCTGCCGCCGGCCGACACCCAGGCGAAGCCAAACGGATTGAAGGCGACGCCCCAGCCGTTGACCAGGTTGGGGTCGGTGTGGGCGGCCTGCACGGAGCCGTCGGAGACCAGGTTTTTCTGCACATAGAAGTGCCCGCCGCCGACGGCGTGGGCATAAGGGCTGGCGGCCAGGGCCGCCGCGACCGCCAGGGCTGCGCAAAAGCGTTGTACAGGGATGTGGACGTTCATGGTTCGTCGCCTCGCAAGAAATAGGGATGCTGGAAACCTTGTTCCAGTGTCTTAAGGCGGCATTCGGTCGTCTTTAGTCCTGTCGCCTCATGGCTGTATATGCCCGGTTCGGCGCGACGGGTTCAAAGTCTTTGATAAATTTTTGCAGGCTGGATTTGCTGTGGATTTTTGTCCGCGCCGCCGTAAGGGCGGGCGGCTTAGGCATGGATGCCGTAACCCGCCATGTCGTGCTTCAACGCTTCGCCGCCCGTTGGCGCCGGGCTTCCTTGGGGTCGGCGATCAATGGGCGGTAGATTTCCACGCGGTCGCCCTCGCGCAGCCGCTGCGTCAATTCGCAGAGCTTGCCAAAAACGCCCACCTTGTTAAGCCGCAAGTCAATGTCCGGGCAGCGGATTAACAAACCGGATTGGCTTATCGCCTCCGCCACCGTGGCGTCCGGGGCGACGTCCAAGCTGACGATGAGCTGCTCGGCAGG
>Ga0265327_10003160_pt1 | contig 16152 bp, 17 predicted proteins | sample 41621metaG_FD_202089 | JGI IMG/M metagenome (GOLD analysis project Ga0265327, IMG submission 202089) | Rhizosphere microbial communities from Carex aquatilis grown in University of Washington, Seatle, WA, United States - 4-16-21 metaG | ecosystem: Host-associated > Plants > Roots > Rhizosphere... | reverse complement strand
GCTACGGATCCTCTGCACAACTCGAGTTCGGTCAAGTCGGTGCCCTGTGCTTCCAAACCTAGAGACGTGCAACCGTCAAGCGGCGGATCCAAGGAAGTTCAAAACATCATCATTGGTACACTCCCAGCTACCACTGCGAACGGCGTAGCTGGCGCACTTCCTGGAGAACGGGTGGGCGATCATGACCTTCGAACTCATTTTGATCGGCCTGGTGATCACCCTCGAGCCGATCCCGCTCATCTCATTTCTTGTGATCGTGGCCTCGCGCCGAGGCGTGGTCAAAGGGGCGGCATTCATCTTCGGATGGCTTCTTTCCTTGGCCATCGTCATCACCGTCACGATTCTGGCCACGGGGGACAAGCCACCCAAGCCCAACACCGCCCCGTCGCTCGCCTCGCTGGCCGTCAAGATCCTCATTGGAGTGGTCCTGCTCCTCGTGGCGCTCCGGCAGTACCGCAGGAGGGGTCGTCCGAAGAAGGAGAAGAAGACCCCGAAGTGGCAGGCGGGGGTCGACAACATGTCCCCCCTCTACGCGCTGGTTCTTGCCTTCCTTGTCCAGCCGTGGGGACTGGTGGCGGCCGGTGTCGCCGACATTGTGACGGCCAAGCTCTCGTCCTGGCAGACCTACCTGTCGATCATTGTTTTCTGCCTCATCACCGTTTCCTCGATGCTGTCCATCGAGATCTATGCGGGCTTCTGGCCCGAACGGTGCCAGCAGTCGATCGTGGCCATCCGAAACTGGATCGACACCCACACCGATCAAGTCATCATCATCGGCTCGACGGTGCTCGGGTTCTGGCTCATCGGGAAGAGCACGTACCTACTGGTGACGTAACTCCCGACGCGGAGGCCGGGTTCGGAGGCGACGACCACTCGCCACGATGTGACGCCTCACGACCAACGGGTCATAATCGTTCCCACAACGAGGTGCGGTGGAAAGGAACGGCAATGCCAATGCTCGCTGGCGTGACGAGTGGACCCTTCGTGGTGCTGTGGGCGGCGATCTACCTCGTCCTGATCCTCACCCTCGGGATCATGTCGATCCGCAAGGGCCACTGGGTCATGTTCATCGTCGGGATTTTTCTCCCGATCTTTTGGTTGATCGGCGCGCTGCTGCCCCGGCGACGGGGTCGGCGCGAGGCGTAAGGGAACCTGCCTCGGTCGGGGCCCCTGCCGCGGCCAGGGCCCCGCAGGGTTCAGCCCAGGATCTTGGCCTTCTGGGCCGCGAACTCCTCGTCAGTGAGGATTCCCTGGTCATGGAGCTGCGCCAGCTTGGTGAGCGCCTCGTAGGGGTCCTCTGCAGGAGCCTCGGCCTGGGGCGGGGGTGCGGCGGCGGCCTGCTGAGCCCCAGCCTTGGCCTCTTGGTGGCGGCGGACTCCACCGCTCACAACCGTGGCGGTCCCAGCTACCACCGCCGTCGTTGCCGCTGCCCGCATGATCGGTCTGCGTCGCAACATCCCTCACTCCTCTCATTCGTGCCGGCCCGCGTGGGCCGGTCGTGACCTATGACCTCAGCCAGCCTCGAGCACGGCCAGCGCCTCGACGGCCAGCTCGTGCGGGACGCGACCGCCCTCGAGCAAGATCCCGCCCGAGTTGCGCACTGCGGCAGCAAAGGGTGCGGCCCACAGGTCCTCCCATACGAGGAGTGCGGCCGATGACCCAGGCTCGAGCTGCGCGCCGACGTACGCCACGTCTTCAGCGCTGAGCATGCCGCCGACCTCGCCCTCGAGGTCGGCGAACGGCAAGAGCTCGTCGAGCTGGTCGAACTCGAACGACACGATGTCGCCGACATCGTCCTTGGCGACGAAGATCAGGTCGAGGATGCGCACGGTGCGGTCCTCGATGAGCTTGGCCAGTGCCGGAGCGATCTCGCCGGTGAACTTGTTGTCGGGGAAGCCGACAACGATGTACTCGATCGGACCAATTTCCATCCCTTGACCTCCGCCTCTGCGGATCCGGAGTGCAGTCTGTGCGACCGTTTTCGGATCGTTCTCCCTGGCACGGTGATCTTAGACGTGAGTTGGAATGTGCGGCGAACTGGCGGCGCGGGTTCAACTCGAGGGTCGCAGGACCGAGCGTACGTCGGCGCCGGGGTGGCAGAGGTCCCCGGCCGGACGGTCCCCGGCCCGAAGAGAGCGCTGCAGTAGCATCGCTCGGCGAGGTATTAGGGCAGGTCAGGCGACCAGATGGGGGATGTGATGGCTGAGACGGTGGGAGACGATCCCGTTGAACTCGTACGCGCCGCGGGGCGTTCGTGGGGCTGGCCCGTGGGCTTCGGCATCGTGTCGATCGTCCTCGGCATCATCATCACCATCCGACCCAGAAACACCGTCGGCTTCTTTGCCGTCGTCTTCGGGATCTGGCTGCTGATCGGCGGCGCCTACCACCTCATCAAGGCCATCGCCGCACACGACGACGCGGGTTCGAGCCGGTTCGCCGTCGCCATCCTGGGCCTCTTGTCGATCCTGATCGGCCTGCTCGTCCTGCACCACACCTTCCAGACGGTGGCCGTCATTGGCTTCATCGTGGGCATCTTTTGGGTGATCGCCGGGGTGACGCAGCTGTTCGCTGGCTTCGAAGCACCCAAGGGGCAGCGTGCCTGGCTGCTGGTGCTGGGTTTTCTCGGCACCATCGTGGGCATCATCACCTTGGTCTACCCGGGGCTCTCCTTGGTGATCATCGCTGTCCTCATGGGCATCTGGCTGATCCTCTTCGGGATCCTCCAGCTAATCGTGGGGTTCCAGCTCCGAAAGCTCGAGCACTCGGCCTGACCGTCGGTCGCACCCAGGCCCGGGGTCAGTGCGGGACGGGTGCACCCGCCAGGGCGGCCAGCACTCCGAGAGCGCCCGCCCCGAGCAACGTCGGGACCACCGCCCGCCGTAGGACCAGCAAGGCCATCAGGGCAGCGGCGAGCACCCCCACCTGCCAGAGGTGGGCCAGCGCCAGTCCCAGCGGGACCGCCGACCCGGCGATGGCCCCGATCGCCGCAGCCCCCGCTCCCGTAAGGAAGGCCCGGGCCGACGCACTGTGTCGCAGTCGGTCGAAGTGGGAGGCACCGGCGATGACGAAGACGAAGGACGGCGCGAAGGCGATCACGGCAGCCAATAGCCCACCGGCCACTCCCGCCGCGGCATAGCCGACCACGGCGACCGTCTGGACCACTGGCCCAGGGGTCATCTGCCCGAGCGCCACCGCGTCGAGGAACTGGCCTGCCGTCATCCAGTGGTAGGTGTGCACGGCGTCGTGCTGCATGAGCGGGACGATCACGAACCCGCCGCCGTAGGAGAGAGCGCCGACCTTGAGCGCCACCCAGGCCAGGGCGCCCATTCCGCCGGCCGCCACCACGGAGGGCACGACCGGAACGAGCAGGCCGAGCCGTTGGCCCGTCGCTCGGCCCCCGAAGAAGTCGGTGGTGATGCAGACCTCGAGCAGCCCGCAGGTGAGAAGTACCAGCACCAGGAACGGGCCGATCGTGGCGGCCGAGACTGCGCCAAGGCCGAGGTAGACGAGCCATCGCACTCGGGCCCAGCGGTGGTCCGCAACCCGTCGCCACGCGGAGGGTGCGAGTCCGGCGGACGCGTGCAGAGCCACGGCCGGGACGGCCGCGCTGGCCCCGGCCGCCGCGCCGAGGACCCACAGCGGCGGTCGAGCCGACAGGAAGAGGGCGGCTAGCAGCAGGATCGCCGTGAGCCCGGGGAGGATGAAGCAGAGTCCTCCGACGAGCGCACCGACGGTGCCCCGGAGCCGCCAGGCGCAGAGGATGGAGAGCTGGGTCGACGCCGGGCCCGGCAGCAGGTTGGTCGCGGCGATCCCGTCCTCGAAGGCCTTCTCCTCGACCCATCGACGCTCCACGACGAACCGGGCGCGCATGAGGGCGATGTGCGCTGGCGGACCGCCGAACCCGATGACGCCGATCCGGCCCCACTCCCGCGCGATGGTGGCCAGCGAGACCCGGGGGGTGGCTTCTTCGCTCATCCTCCGAGCACCTCCGAGGACAGTTCGCGCACGGCGCGCTGGCAGGCCCTGAAGGCCCGGTTGCCGGCCTCGGTGGTGCGGTAGAGGCGGCGTCGACGGCCCGAGAGCACGACCTCTCGCGAGGCGAGCAGCCCCGCTTCTTCGAGGCGGTGCAGCATGGGGTAGATCGTTCCCGGGCTGAGCGTGTGCCCGTGGTTGGCCAGCTCCTCGATCAGCCCCGTGCCATGCACCTCTTCGAGGTGGGCATGGTGCATCACGTGTACCTGCACGGCGCCGCGCACGAACTCTTTGACCAGGTCCATGCGCTATCGATAGCCGATATCGGCTATCGATAGCAACCATGGCTCGAACCCGGGGCCGAGGTGGTGCAGGTGGCCCTCGGCGCGCGGCGCCGACGGGACCGCCGGTCAGCTCAGGATCTTGGCCTTGGCCGCCTCGAATTCGGCGTCGCTGATGGCACCCGAGGCCTTGAGGTCAGACAGCTTGGCGAGCTCGTCAGCCGAGCTGGAGCCTCCGGCCGTCTCCTTCACGTACTGGTCGAAGGCCTTCTGCTGTTTGGCAGCTTGCTCGGCAGCGCGTTCGTGCATCTTCCCGCCCCGGGCGAGCAGGTACACGAGGATGCCGAGGAACGGGAGGATGATCACGAAGATGACCCAGAGCGCCTTGGCGAAGCCACCGATGTCGTGGCTCCTGAAGATGTCGGAGAAGATGACAATCAGCAGCCAGATCCACACGATGAAGAGGAAGAACCAAAGCATGGTCCAGAAGATGTCGAGCAGCGGGTACGTGTAAGCGAACATCGGGGGGTCTCCTCCTTGGGTGGGACGCGTGGCACTGTAACAGCTGCACTTTCAACATCGCGAGGAAGGTGCTCCGCCGGCAATGGCGCCTCGGGCGCAGGGTTTGGTGGTGGGTAATTTGCCCATGGCGTCCGGCCAGCGTCCTTGTTGCAGCCGACCTCACGGGCACGGCTCGCGCCATCGGGCTCTGGTGTCGGGGATCGGGCAAGCTAGGTGGATGAACGCACCTCATCGCGCCCTGATCCTCACCCCCATGAGCAGTGAACTACGGCCGGTCGTGAAGTACGCCCGGGCCAAGCGCACCAAGGTCGGCGGCCTGACTGCCTACGCCGGACGGGCGGGGGACACTGCCGTTGTCATTGTGCAGATCGGGGTGGGGCCCTCCTCGGCCCAGCGCATCACCGCCCGCGCGCTCGAGTGCTTCCCGGTCGACCACGTCTTGGTGAGCGGGATTGCCGGGGGCCTGGACCCGGATCTCACCATCGGGTCGGTGGTCGTGCCCGAAGCGGTCCTGGACCTGGGTACTGGGCAGCGCTATGAGTCGTCGCCGATGGAGGGTGTGGAGCGAAAGGGTCTGATCACGTCGGCCGAACATCTGATCATGGACGAAGAAATCATCTCCGGCCTCGAGAAGCAGGGTGTTATCGCCATGGAGATGGAGTCATCCGGCGTCGCCGCGGCATGCCAAGAGGCCGGGGTCCCATGGACGACCTTCCGGGTCATCAGCGACCGTCCGGACGACGGCCTGACTGACGAATCGATCATGACCTTGCTGCGCCGGGACGGCACCACCGATGTGGGCGCGGCGGTGAAGCTCATGGCGCGCCACCCCGGCCGGATCCCAGGAATGGTCCGGCTCGGTCGGGACTCCTCGATGGCGGCGTCCAAGGCTGCCCGCTCGGCGCTGGGCGCTCTGGGCTGGAAGCGCTGAGAGCTCAACCACCCCGACACCAACCCTCCGGCGGCCGGGCCACGGCAGTTCGGCGCGACCGGGTCCAACAGGGAACCGGCCCGAGGTACTCATCCGGAGGCTTTGGCCGCCTCTGGGGCTGCGCCTCCATGCTCGGCCTTGGCCAGCTCGGCCATCTGCTCTCGGCCCAACTTGGCCACGACGGCCCAGATCTTCGGCGCGAATACGTTGCCGCCGCCGAAGGTGAAGTGCACGCCGTCGGAGAGGCGGACCTGCTGCCCCTCGAGGTACTCCTCGTAGTGGCCTCCGGGGCAGGCCATGGCGTCGAAGTTGATCACCGTGGTGCCGGGAATCGAAGCGGCGACCTCGTGGACGATGCGGTTGTAGACCGCCAGCCTCGCCGGAGAGTCCTCCGGCCAGGGTTTCCCGTCGGCCTGCTCGCCGCTGTCGTAGCAGGGGGCGGTGAGGAGGGCGACCTTGGCCCCGGCTGATCCCGCGAGGCGCACGGCCACGGCGAGCTGCTGCTTGACGTAGGCGGCGTAGACGGGGTTCTCGATGTTCGTCCAGGTGCCGTGGAATGTTCGGTTGGCTACCTCCCATCGGCCGGCCAGGATCATGACGACGTTGGGGTGCCGGGTGTCGACCTGGTACTTCCAGATCTGTGTCCATTGTTTGACATGAGGGTTGCCATCGCACTTTGTGGCCATCGGGGCGTCGACGCCCTTCAGCTGGAACTCGGCCCCGGGGGTGACACCGCAGCCCAAGATGCCCTGGTCCCACTCGGTGATGTCGTAACGGCTCTGGTGTTCGCTCAAGCCGATGGCCAGCGTGAGCGCGGCGGAATCCCCGAACATCATGACCTTCACTCGGGGTCCGCTGTAGAGGGCTGAGTGTGCCGGCACCCCGCCCGCCGGGGCCGCCGCCACCACCGCGGGTACGGCGGTTGCCAAGACCAAGGCGACCGTCGTTGCCGCCACCGAGAGCGGCGTCACCGCCCAGGCCCGCCAACCCGACAGCAACGTACCCTGCCGGATCGGGCGCTCGACCAGGTAGAAGGAGGCCACCGCCACGCAGAAGGTGGCCGCCAGGCGCACGGCGAAGAGTGGATAGCCGACGAGCCCGGTGCGGGCGTGATCGAGGTAGATGAAGAGTGGGAAGTGCCAGAGGTAGAGGCCGTAGGAGATGCGGCCCACAAAACGAAGTGGCCGCAAGGAGAGGAGCCAGGCCAAGGGCGAGGTGGGGGAGCAGACCACGCTGAAGAGCACGCACGCCGTGGCCAGGGCAGCGACGAGGAAGCCGCCGCGGTAGGCGATGTCCTCGTTGTAGGTGATGCGGGTCCACAGGTACGTGCTGACCGCCACGCCGACGAGTCCAACCACCAACACCACGGCCCGCCCTCGACGCGTTCGAGCCGCCAGGACCGCTCCACCGCTGGTGATAGAGGTGGCGTCCTTCGCCGACTGCCACCGCGCCACTCGCCGTCGTTCCCACATGGCCAAGGCGGTGGCCAACCCGGCTCCCACCAGGAGCGACTGGGCCCGGGTGTCGGTCCCGTAGTACACGCGGTTGACGTCCGCGGGCGAGTAGAGGAGCGCCATCTCGATGGCCGAGGCCAACACCCCCGCGACACAAACCCCCAGCAGCACTCGAAGGCTCCGCCACCGCTTCATGACGAGGAGGAAGACGATGGGCCAGACAAGGTAGAACTGCTCTTCGACCGCCAGCGACCACGTGTGCGTCAGTGGGGACGTCAACGCGGTCTGATTGAAGTAGTTGCCCCCGGCGGCAATGAAATGCCAGTTGGCGAAGTAGAACAGCGCCGAGATGCTGTCGGTGCGAAGTGTCGGATAAGTGCCCCGGGGCACGACGAAGGCGGCGAAGGCGGCCACGCCGAGCAGCATCAGCAACAGGGCCGGCAGCAGCCTCCGGGCCCGCCGGGCCCAGAACGCACCGAGTCGCACCGTTGCCGTGCCGCCCCACTCGGAGATGAGGAGCGAGGTGATCAGGAATCCCGACAGGGTGAAGAAGGTGTCGAGCGAGTAGAAACCGCCGTTCGTGAGGTAGACGCCGCCGTGGAAGCCGAGGATCACCAGAATGGCGACCGCCCGGACGCCGTCCAAGGCAGGAACGTAGGCAATGTGCTGCCCGCGACGCGGCTCGTCGGGGGCCGGCTCCGACGTTCCGGTGGCGGGGCTTCCGGGGGTGATCATCGTGGCCGCGTCGTCGTCGGGTGCAGAGCGCGCGGTGCCGATCTCAGGTGCGACCGGCCGCGCCGCGGACTCCTGGTCGCGCTTCTCCTGCCCACAGCCTGCAGCACCGGTGAGAAATTTAGTGGTGGGAGGAACTGAGATCCGAACGCCCGCATGGGCCTGATGAACTCCCGGCCCAGCCTGGGTAGCGGGCTACTGGCGCGCCATCGACACCCGCCAGCGCTCGTCCGGCGAGATCTGGTGGTCGGCATCGTCGGTTCCCACATCGATCTGTACCCAGTGGACCGTTCCGGTGAAGCGGTTGGTCGTCTGGTCGTACTCATCGCTGACCGTCGAACCCAAGTCGGAGCCGACGTCGGTGGTCTCGTCGTAGGAGTAGACCAGCGGCGTCGTTCGCTCGAGGCGGCCCGAGCCGACGGGTTCTCCGTCGACGTAGAGGCCGACGTCGACGTCGACGCCGGCGCCGAGGCCGCCTTCGAAGGTGAACTCCGATCTGACCTGGTGGTGCCCGGGAACGAGAGGCGACGGGCCACGAACGTAGGTGCGCTGGAGGCCGAAGAGGTTGTAGCAGTACGTCGGTACTCCGCCGATCAAGTAGAGACACCACCCGCCGAAGGCGCCGCCCTGAGCGACCAGGACGCCGGTCGAAGCCCCATCCACCACCGTGATGTCCGCGGTCACGCTGTGCGAGACGTTCTTGGTATTGATGACCGACCCCTCGCTGAGCCTCGACATCCCCCGAACAGGAGCTGGGAGGAGCCGGTGACGAGCTCGGGCCGTCCCGCCAGCTCGGCCAGGAACCGCTCGACGCGCCGATCGTCGAGCGGGAGAGCTCCGTACTTCACCGCTTCGATCAGGAACAGCCGCTGTAGCTCGCGCAGCTTCTCCGGGTGCGACGCGGCCAAGTCGTGGGCCTGGGTCCAGTCCGTCGCGGTGTCGTAGAGCTCCCAGGTGTCGTCGTCCAGCGCCGGCGTCTCCGCGGGCCAGCCAAGGGATGCTGTGGCGCGTCACGGCCGTCCAGCCCTTGTGGTAGATGCCGCGGTTGCACACGTTCTCGAAGTGCGTGCGTGCCATTCGGGGGTCCAAGGTGCCGTCGTCTCCTTCCGGGCGGACGTGGGGACCCTAGTGGCCCGGTCCTGGACCTACCGTGCGCCCAGGGCGATCACGGCTCCCTCCCAGCCGGCGAGCCGCAGGTCGCCGGCGAGCTCGGCCCCGTCCCTGGCGCGGTCGGTGGCGATGACGATCCGACCGGAGACGTCGGGCAGGGAGGCCGGGTCGTCGGACAGGTTGACGGCGACGAGGTGCCCGCCCCCTCGCTGCCAGGCCCACAGACCTCCGTCGGTCTCGAGCGGCCGGTAGGCACCGTCTTGCAGGTCGTCGGTGTCCCGCCGCAAGTGGATGAGGTCGTGGGTGAGCTGCAGCATCGAGCCTGGGTCCGTGCGCTGGTCCTCCACGTTGCAGCTGCCCGGGTCGTCGAGGGGGAGCCACGGCGTGACCCCCGCATCGGTGAACCCGCCACCGGGCGCGTTCCGCCACGGCATGGGCGTTCGCATGGCGTCGCGCCCTTCGTAGTGAGGCCAGAAGCGCACGCCCAGCGGGTCACGCAGCTGCTCGTGGGGCACATGGCGGTTCGGCAACCCGATCTCGTCGCCTTCGTAGAGAACTGGGGTCCCCCGGAGGGCGAGCAGCATGAGCACGGCGACTCGAGCGCGCCGGGGGTCGTCTTTGGCCCAGCGGGTGGCCAGGCGCGACATGTCGTGATTGGACCCCGTCCAGGCGGGCCACGCCGCCTCGGGCAGTCGCATCCACGTTTCGGCGACGATCCGGCGCATCTTCTCGGCCTCGAGCGGCGAGTCGATGAAGGGGAAGTTGAACGCCAGATCCAGCTCGTCCCCGTTCCCGTAGTACGCCCCCAGCTGGTCCAGGTGCACGGGAGTCTCCCCGATCAGCACCCTGGGCGGGTCATAGGAGTCGGCGATGCGTCGCCATCGACGGATGACGTCGTGCACCTCCGGCCGGTTGGCGTTGTACACCGAGCGCTGCCCGAACATCTGGGCTTCGAAGTCATCCTCCGCGGTGGCCGGCGGATTGTCACGCAGGTCGGCGTCCTTGATGATGGCGTTACAGACGTCGATGCGGAAGCCCGCCACGCCCCGGTCGAACCAGAACCGCAACACCGCGTCGAACGCCTCGCGGACCTCGTCGTTCCACCAGTTGAGATCGGGCTGCTCGGCCAGGTGGTTGTGCATGTAGTACTGCCCGGTGGACTCGTCCAGGGTCCAGGCGGGGCCGCCGAAGCTGCTCACCCAGTTGTTGGGCGGTGAGCCGTCGTCCTTGGGGTCGGCCCACAGGTACCAGTCGCGGCGGGGCGACGTGCGCGACGAGCGCGACTCGAGGAACCAGGGATGCTGGTCGCTGGTGTGGTTCGGTACCAGGTCCATGAGGATTCGAATGTCCCGTCGGCCGGCATCGGCAATGAGTTGGTCGACGTCCTCCATCGAGCCGAAGTCGGGCTGCACGGCGCAGAAGTCCGTGACGTCGTACCCCCAGTCCGCATTGGGCGACCTCGTCACCGGGCTCAGCCAGACCCCGTCGATGCCGAGCCAGGAGAAGTGGTCGAGGTGCTCGATCACTCCCCGGATGTCCCCGTTGCCGTCGCCGTTCGAGTCGGCGAACGACCGAGGGTAGATCTGGTAGAGCACGCCGCCCTTCCACCACGGCAAGGGGGGCTGCCCGGGGTCCACCGGGGTCACCGACGTCGTCTCATTCTTCGTCGGTGCGAAGCCTGGAGGGCCTCGCGTGGCGACGATCTCCGGGCCGCGATTGTGGCCCTCATGGAGGGGGCAGCTTCGCCCACTGCTGCTTGACCACCCAGCACTCTGTTTGCGGTGGGATATGGCCTTTCGGCGTCTCGCACAAGCTGCTTGGTGGTGTATTGACGTGCAGCTCGACGATCCGGTAATTCTCCGGCCCGGCGAACCGGTGGGGCCCGTAGCTCAAGACAGGGGCGTAGCCGCCCGGGAAGTGGGTGATCTTCGAGAGCGCCTCGACCAAGGTCCGCCGGTTGAGGTCCTTGCCGGCGGCCTTGGCGGCCTGGGCGAAGAGGCGGATCTCCTGGCACCACCCCTGCACCGGCCCCTGCTCCTCGATGTAGGAGTTCAGGTTCCCCGGCGGGATCTGGGGATATGCCTTGTGCCAGACGGTCCAGCAGCTCCGGACACCGGGGTCGTAGCCGCCCTGTGTGTAGGGACGTGTGTCGTCGATGCCACCCAACGTCTCGGTGGTGACGCCCTCCTGTCCGTTCAGCACCTTTTCGTAGGGGGCTTTGACCAGCCCGAGCGCGGACAGGATGGAATTCTCGTAGTCCGAGAGCAGGAGGTGCGGGTAGTACTGCTGCTGTGTGAACCCCTGGAGGACCGGGTAGAAGGCGTTGAACGGGAGCAGGGGGAGCACCGCCGTCACCCCGGCGGACTTCAGCTTCTGCACGACGAGCGGCGCGTCAGCCGACGTCGTTGCCTCCTCCGAGGGGGCGGCGGGAATCGACACCACCGTCGCTTTGATCCCGGCGCGCCGCAGGTCGGGAAGCAGGTACTGGTTGAGGGCCAGCTTGTCGCTGGCCCGATCACCCGCGACGATCCCAAGCTTCTTCGACGGGCCGATGAGCCCTGTCGCCAGCCCCCAGTTCACAACGGCCTGGAGGATCGACGAATCATCGGGCCCGGTCCACCACAGATACGGAGAGCCCTCCGTCGTCCAGTTGGTCACGCTCGTCCACTGGCCGATGAACGGGGTGTGGCCCTCCTGAGTCACGCACAGCTCGTTGTCCTCTGACCAGGTGCCGACGCCGTCGAGGACGGCGAAAGCGGCGGGGCTCCCTTCGGTCCAGTTCTTGCACAGCGAGCGCATCTGGGCTGTGTTCTGGGGTGTGAAGTAGGAGATGATCGGATTGATCTTTCGACCGTTGATGCCGCCGCTGTTGTTTATCTGGTTGACGAAGAGGTGAATTGCCTTTGTCTGTTCCTTGTACTCGTAGTCGGTGGCGAAGCCGAGGTTGGAGGCGAGCCCGGTCAGGTTGACGACGGGGAAGACCACGTTGATGGAGTGTGCGCTGACCCCGCGCGTGCTGGTGCTTGCCTGATCGGGGGGGACCGGTCCACTTGAGGTCAGCCGGTCTGTTGCCCCGGCGGCCGGGGTGAGCGACAGTCCCGTGCAGCACGCCGACAGGCCGAGTGCCACCACCACTGCCAGGAGACCCCCCCGCCGCATGGGCGACGACGTTAGTGCCGACCGGGTTGGGCTTGCCGTCACCACGGAGCCTGGACGGACGGACGGCCGGCTCGGCTATACATCTGCCCGGGCGGACGAGGACGTGAACGACATGGAGAACCGCACCGTCGCGCTCAGCGGCGACCTGGGCAGCGGCAAGAGCTCGGTGGCCGGGCTCCTGGCCGAGGCCCTTGGGGCACGGCAGGTGAGCACCGGTGCGGCCCAGCGGCAGATCGCCGCCCAGCGCGGGATCTCGACCCTCGAGCTCAACCGCCAGGCCGAGGTCGACCCGTCGATCGACGACGAGATCGACTCGGTCTTCCGCTCACTGGCCGAGTCGATCGAACCGCTGGTGGTGGACTCTCGCCTGGCGTGGCACTTCCTGCCGGCTGCCGTCAAGGTGCACCTGGTCGTCGACCCCGAGGTCGCCGCGGCGAGGGTGTTGCAGCGGGAGGCCACCAGGGCCGAACGGTACGGCTCGGCGGCCGAGGCCCTCCAGCACATCGGCGACCGAGCCGACAGCGAGCGCCGCCGCTTCCAGCAGATCTACGGCGTCGACATCTTCAAGTTGGCCAACTACGACCTCGTGGTGGACACCAGCACGGCGTCACCCGACGAGGTGGCCCGAGCGGTGCTGGACCACCTCGCGGCACCCGGGGCCCGGGGACCGGCTGTCCTCCTGGACCCCCAACGGGTCCGGTCCATCCCGGATGAAGAGGACGACGGGCCCACATCGGGCCCTGTGGCCGTGGTCTATCGCCGACCGACCTTCACGGTGGTAGGTGGCCGCCGCGAGCTCGCGGCGGCCCGGCGCCTCGGCCTCTCGCTGGCTCCGGCCGTCCTCCAGGCTGAGGAGGACCTCCCGGTTAGCGGGCCGTGATGTACTCGACCAGGACCTTGTGGTCCGCCTCGAGCGCCTCGATTCGGCTCTTCACCACGTCCCCGATGCTCACCAGCCCGATGAGCCGTCCGTCGTCTAATACCGGCACGTGACGAACGCGGCGATTGGTCATCACGGCCATCACCGCTTCGGGCGTGTCGTCCGGCGAGCAGGTGAAGACAGGGTTCGACATGATCGATGCCACTGTCGACGCCAGAAGCTCGCCCCCGAGCCGGTCGAGACGACGGACGATGTCCCGTTCGGAGATGATCCCGTCGATGTGGACCCCGTCGGGCGAGACGACGAGCGCCCCGATCCCCGAGCGGGCCAACTCCGCCACCGCCTCGCTCACGGTCGCCTGGCGACCGATCGTCGCCACGGACGAGCCCTTGTGGGCCAGGATGTCGGCGATACGCATCGGCGTAACCCCCTTCTGTCGACGTGACCGACCGACCTCCGTTCTGGACGGCGGCCACGACGTGAGTCTATGGATCTCGCGGCCGGTCGAACAGTGCTTTACCCGTGGGACCGCTCGTGCATGCAATCACGAGGGGGCTTCGGTGACGAACGGCGCGCGTCGGGGTGACGGTCAGCGGTCACCTTCGTGCAATCCGAGCCGCTCGGTGACTCCGTGGTCCCGTCCGGCCGTGTAGCCCCCGTCGACCGGGAGGGCGTGCCCGGTGATGAACGAGGCGTCGTCGGAGAGCAGGAAGGCCGCGGCGGCGGCAACCTCCTCGGGGCGTCCCATGCGGCGCAGCTTGTGTTCGGCGATCACTCCCCGGAGCGACTCCTCCATACCGGGCAGTCCGAACACGCTTGCGGTCATCGGGGTGTCGATGAACCCCGGGCAGACGGCGTTGACCCGGATGCCCATGCCGGCGTAGTCGATGGCCATGTTCTTGGTGAGGATGACCACACCACCCTTCGAGGCGCTGTAGGAGCTGCCGCCAGCCGTGCCCTCGAGACCTTCGATGCTGGCCACGGTGACGATCGAGCCACGGCCACCGGCCGCTCGAGGTTGCGACAGCATCTGAGTGATGACGTGCTTGGCCGTGAGGAAGGTCCCGGTCAGGTTGATGTCGATTACCCGGGCCCACTCGGCAGTGGGCACCATGTGGACAGGACCGCCACTGGCCACCCCGGCGGCGTTGACCAAGCCGTCCACCCGTCCCCCGAGCTCGACGGCCGCCGCCACCATCGCCCGCACCGACGCCTCGTCGGTCACGTCCGTCACCGTCGACGCCCACGCCCCACTGGGTGGGGGAGCGCCGTCTTCGGTTGGCGGGCCGTCGATCGCCGACACGTCCGCGCCCAGGACCGTCGACCCTTCGTCGAGGAGTCGCGCCGCACAGGCTCGCCCGATGCCCGAGGCGGCCCCAGTGACGATGACGCATCTCCCTGCCAACCCGTTCATCCGTGCTCCTCGTCGCCTCGCCGCAGCACCCGTCTATTGGAGCGTTGACTCCTTGTCAATCCAAGGTCAGGGTGCTACGACTTGCCCGATGTCACCCGACGGCCTGGTCGCCGTGTTCGATGAGATGGCGCGCCGGTGATGAGCCGTCTTTCGGCGCATGGGCGGGGCACCACGTCACGGGGTCGGCGACCGCCGGTCGCCGTCAGGGAGGGACGACCGTCATGAAGTTCGCACTCTTCTACGAGATCCCCGTGCCCAAGCCGTGGGATGCCGACAGCGAGCGCACTGCCTACCGCAACACCATCGAGCAGGCCGTGGCCGGCGAGCGGTTCGGTTGGCACGCCTTCTGGACGGTGGAGCACCACTTCCTGGTCGAGTATTCGCACTGCTCCAATCCCGAGGTCCTCTACGGCGCCATCGCCGCGCTCACCGAGCGCATCCGCCTCGGGTACGGCGTCCGCCTCATGCCCCAGCCCTACAACCACCCGGTGCGGACGGCCGAGTCGGTAGCCGTCCTCGACCTCATCTCCGGCGGCCGGGTCGACTTCGGGACGGGGCGTTCTGCCACCCGGGCCGAGCTGGAGGGGTTCGGCATCGACCCCGCCCAGACCCGGGCCATGTGGCAGGAGGCGATCGAGCACGTGGTGGGGTGCTGGACGGAGGAGGAGCACGAGTTCTCCGGCCGGTTCTGGCAGATGCCACGGCGCCGGGTCCAGCCCAAGCCACTTCAGAAGCCCCACCCCCCGGTCTGGGGCGCCACCACCAGCGAGGAGGGCCACCGTCAGGTCGGAGAGCTCGGCCTCGGGCTCTGTTCGTTCGCCGTCGGAGTGTCGCCCGAGGAGGTGAAGCGCAAGGTCGACATCTACCGCACCGCCGTGGCCGGGTGCACCGACCCCCTGACCTCCTACGTCCACAACGAGGCGGCCACCTTCACCATGGCCCTCTGCTCGAGCAGCCGGGAGAAGGCCATGGAGCTGGCCCGCGAATCCTTCGAGTGGTACCCGAAGGTCGGGGCCCGCCAGATCGCCTCGGTCTCGGAGTGGATGGCCGAGCGGAACGAGGAGCTTGGTACCTACTCCTACGCCGCCGACATGAAGTCGATCGACGACGACGGCTCGCTCGACCTCTTGAGCCTGGAGTACCTCATCGACGTGAACGCCTGCGTGCTGGGCACCCCCGAGGAGTGCGTCGAGATGTGCCGGCGCTACGAGCGGGCGGGGATCGACCTGTTGCTTTGCTTGGTCAACCCCTACCGCATCCCCCACGAGGCGGTGATGGAGACCATCGAGCTCATGGGCACCCACGTCATCCCGCAGTTCGCCGACTGACCGCTCGGGCGCCGCTCCCTCAGGTGGTGGCCATCCCCACGATCGGCTTGGCCAAGGCCATGGCCCCGGTCGAGCCGTAGAAGTCGGCGTCGCCGAAGCTGAAGATCCCCCCGTCCGAGGCGACCAGCCAGTAGCCGGCCCCGTCGGGCGTCGAGGCCATCCCCACGATCGGCTTGGCCAAGGCCATGGCCCCGGTCGAGCCGTAGAAGTTGGCGTCGCCGAAGCTGAAGATCCCCCCGTCCGAGGCGACCAGCCAGTAGCCGGCCCCGTCGGGCGTCGAGGCCATCCCCACGATCGGCTTGGCCAAGGCCATGGCCCCGGTCGAGCCGTAGAAGTTGGCGTCGCCGAAGCTGAAGATCCCCCCGTCGG
>Ga0265327_10003159_pt1 | contig 16157 bp, 9 predicted proteins | sample 41621metaG_FD_202089 | JGI IMG/M metagenome (GOLD analysis project Ga0265327, IMG submission 202089) | Rhizosphere microbial communities from Carex aquatilis grown in University of Washington, Seatle, WA, United States - 4-16-21 metaG | ecosystem: Host-associated > Plants > Roots > Rhizosphere >... | reverse complement strand
TGTTCCGGCGCGGCGCCAACGGCTGGCGCACCGACTTCGACGCGGAACGCTTCCGCGGCGTCAAGCTGACCGGCAACCTCGTCGACGCCGAGAGCGGTCAGGTCAAGGCCGAGGCGGGCACCAAGGTTACGCCGCGCCTCGCGCGCCGTCTCGTCGAGGAGGGGCTCAAGGAGATCCTCGTCGCCGACGAGGATCTGATCGGCCGCTACATCGCTTCGGACGTCATCAACGAGCAGACCGGCGAGGTCTATGTCGAGGCCGGCGACGAGGTCACCGAGGCGGTGCTCGCCGCGCTCGTCGAGGCCGGCGTCGAGGAACTGCCGGTGCTCGCGATCGACCATGTGACGGTCGGCCCGTACATCCGCAACACGCTCCAGATCGACAAGAACGCGACCCGCGAGGACGCGTTGATCGACATCTACCGCGTGATGCGCCCCGGCGAGCCGCCGACCCTGGATACCGCCGAGGCGCTGTTCCAGAGCCTGTTCTTCGATCCGGAGCGGTACGATCTTTCGGCGGTCGGCCGCGTCAAGATGAACTCGCGGCTCAACCTGACGACCGAGGACACCGTCCGGATCCTGCGCAAGGAGGACATCCTCGCGATCCTCAAGGTGCTGGTCGAGCTGAAGGACGGCCGCGGCGAGATCGACGATATTGACCATCTCGGCAACCGGCGCGTCCGCTCGGTCGGCGAGCTGATGGAGAACCAGTACCGCGTCGGCCTGCTGCGGATGGAGCGGGCGATCCGCGAGCGCATGAGCTCGGTCGAGATCGACACCGTGATGCCGCACGACCTGATCAACGCCAAGCCGGCGGCGGCGGCGGTGCGCGAGTTCTTCGGCTCGTCGCAGCTCTCGCAGTTCATGGACCAGACCAACCCGCTGTCCGAGATCACGCACAAGCGGCGCCTCTCGGCCCTCGGCCCGGGCGGCCTGACGCGCGAGCGCGCTGGCTTCGAGGTGCGCGACGTGCACCCGACGCACTATGGCCGCATCTGCCCAATCGAGACGCCGGAAGGTCCGAACATCGGCCTCATCAACAGCCTCGCGACTTATGCGCGCGTCAACCAGTACGGCTTTATCGAAAGCCCGTACCGACGCGTGCGCGACGGCATCGTGACCGACGAAGTCGTGTATCTCTCCGCGATGGAGGAAGGGCGCTACGTCATCGCCCAGGCGAACGTCGAGGTCGACGGGAACAACAAGGTCAAGGCCGACCTGACGAACTGCCGCAAGGCCGGCGACTTCGTAATGGCGCGTCCGCAGGACATCGACTTCTTCGACGTCTCGCCGAAGCAGCTCGTGTCCGTCGCGGCGGCGCTGATCCCGTTCCTTGAGAACGACGACGCCAACCGCGCGCTGATGGGCTCGAACATGCAGCGGCAGGCCGTCCCGTTGATCAAGGCCGAGGCGCCGCTCGTCGGCACCGGCATGGAGGAGACGGTGGCGCGCGACAGCGGCGTCACCACGATCGCGCGGCGCTCGGGCGTCGTCGATCAGGTCGACGCGACCCGCATCGTGATCCGCGCGACCGAGGCGACCTCCGCCGCCTCGCCTGGCGTCGACATCTACAACCTGCTGAAGTTCCAGCGCTCGAACCAGAACACCTGCATCACGCAGCGGCCGCTGGTGAAGGTCGGCGACATCGTGAAGGCCGGCGACATCATCGGCGACGGCCCGTCCACCCAGCTCGGCGAGCTGGCGCTGGGGCGGAACGTGCTGTGCGCGTTCATGCCCTGGAACGGCTACAACTTCGAGGACTCGATCCTCATCTCCGAGCGCATCGTCTCCGACGACGTCTTCACCTCGATCCACATCGAGGAATTCGAGGTGATGGCGCGCGACACCAAGCTCGGTCAGGAGGAGATCACCCGCGACATCCCGAACGTCGGCGAGGAAGCGCTCAAGAACCTCGACGAGGCGGGCATCGTCTATATCGGCGCCGAGGTGAAGCCGGGCGACATCCTGGTCGGCAAGGTGACGCCGAAGGGCGAGTCGCCGATGACGCCGGAGGAGAAGCTGCTCCGCGCGATCTTCGGCGAGAAGGCGTCCGACGTGCGCGACACCTCGCTGCGCCTGCCGCCGGGCGTGTCGGGCACGGTCGTCGAGGTCCGCGTCTTCTCGCGGCGCGGCGTCGACAAGGACGAGCGCGCGCTCGCGATCGAGCGGGCGGAGATCGAGCGTCTCGCCAAGGACCGCGACGACGAGCGGGCGATCCTGGAGCGCAGCTTCTACGGCCGCCTCAAGGAGCTGCTGGTCGGTGAGGTCGCGGTGAGCGGGCCGAAGGGCATGAAGTCCGGAAGCCCGATCAACGAGGCGCTGCTCGGCGAGTTCACGCAGGGCCAGTGGAAGCAGATCGCGATCCGCGACGACGCCAAGATGGCCGACATCGAAGCGCTCAAGAAGCAGATGGACGACTCCATCGCCGCCCTTCAGGCGCGCTTCGAGAGCAAGGTCGAGAAGCTGCAGCGCGGCGACGAGCTGCCGCCCGGCGTCATGAAGATGGTCAAGGTCTTCGTGGCGGTGAAGCGCAAGCTCCAGCCGGGCGACAAGATGGCCGGCCGGCACGGCAACAAGGGCGTCATCTCGCGCATCATGCCGATCGAGGACATGCCGTACCTCGAGGACGGCACGCATGTCGACATCGTGCTGAACCCGCTCGGCGTGCCGAGCCGCATGAATGTCGGGCAGATCCTCGAAACGCATCTCGGCTGGGCCGCCGCCGGCCTCGGCCGGCAGATCGGCGAGGTGATGAGCAAGATCGGCCGCTCGGCCTCGACCGAGGACCTGCGGACGAAGCTGCTCGACGTCTATGACGGCGTCGCCGACAGCGAGGACGTCCAGGCGATGAAGGAAGAGGAGCTTCTCGAACTCGGCAAGAACCTGCTCCCCGGCGTCCCGATGGCGAGCCCGGTCTTCGATGGCGCCCGCGAGGAGGACATCGTCGCGATGCTGACCAAGGCCGGTCTCGACCGGTCGGGGCAGGTCACGCTGGTCGACGGCCGCACCGGCGAGGCGTTCGATCGCAAGGTGACGGTGGGCTACATCTACATGCTGAAGCTCCACCACCTCGTCGACGACAAGATCCACGCGCGCTCGATCGGTCCGTACAGCCTCGTCACCCAGCAGCCGCTCGGCGGCAAGGCGCAGTTCGGCGGACAGCGCTTCGGCGAGATGGAGGTCTGGGCGCTCGAAGCTTACGGCGCCGCCTACACGCTGCAGGAGATGCTCACGGTCAAGTCGGACGACGTCTCGGGCCGCACCAAGGTCTACGAGGCGATCGTCCGCGGCGACGACAATTTCGAGGCGGGCATCCCCGAGTCCTTCAACGTGCTGGTGAAGGAACTCCGGTCGCTCGGCCTCAATGTCGAGCTGGAGCAGCGGAGCTACTGAACGATGCAGGCCGCTGCGGCCCTGCCGGCATGAGCCGGCAGGCGCCGCCGCGGCCATCCCCCCGGCCCGCTACGCCGCGTAAGGCAGCGACGCGGATGCCGGCCGGGTCACGGGTTACGATGAGAGGTCATCGATGAACGAACTGATGAACATCTTCGGGCAGGTCAGCGGGCCGCAGAGCTTCGACCAGATCCGCATCTCGATCGCGAGCCCGGAGCGGATCCGCTCCTGGTCGTACGGCGAGATCAAGAAGCCGGAGACGATCAACTACCGCACCTTCAAGCCGGAGCGCGACGGCCTGTTCTGCGCCCGGATCTTCGGGCCGATCAAGGATTACGAGTGCTTGTGCGGCAAGTACAAGCGCATGAAGTATCGCGGCATCATCTGCGAGAAGTGCGGCGTCGAGGTGACGCTGTCGAAGGTCCGCCGCGACCGCATGGGCCATATCGAGCTGGCCTCGCCTGTGGCGCATATCTGGTTCCTGAAGTCGCTGCCGAGCCGCATCGGCCTGCTGCTCGACATGACGCTGAAGGATCTGGAGCGGATCCTCTATTTCGAGAACTACGTCGTCATCGAGCCGGGCCTCACGCCGCTGAAGCTGCACCAGCTTCTCGGCGAGGAGGAGTTCATCCAGGCGCAGGACGATTACGGTCCGGACAACTTCACCGCCGCGATCGGCGCCGAAGCGCTGCAGAAGATGCTGTCCGCGATCAACCTGGATGAGGAGCTGGAGAAGCTCCGCACCGAGTTGCGCGAGACGACGTCCGAGGCGAAGCGCAAGAAGCTGGTCAAGCGGCTGAAGCTCATCGAGGCGTTCATTGCCTCGAACAGCCGGCCGGAATGGATGATCCTCGAGGTCATCCCGGTGATCCCGCCCGAGCTGCGCCCGCTGGTGCCGCTCGACGGCGGCCGCTTCGCGACCTCTGACCTCAACGACCTTTACCGCCGCGTCATCAACCGGAACAACCGCCTGAAGCGGCTGATCGAGCTGCGCGCGCCGGACATCATCGTGCGCAACGAGAAGCGCATGTTGCAGGAGGCGGTGGACGCGCTGTTCGACAACGGCCGCCGCGGCCGCGTCATCACGGGCGCCAACAAGCGGCCGCTGAAGTCCCTCAGCGACATGCTGAAGGGCAAGCAGGGCCGCTTCCGGCAGAACCTGCTCGGCAAGCGCGTCGACTATTCCGGCCGCTCGGTGATTGTCGTCGGTCCGGAGCTGAAGCTGCACCAGTGCGGCCTGCCGAAGAAGATGGCGCTGGAGCTGTTCAAGCCCTTCATCTACTCGAAGCTTGAACTCTACCAGATGGCGAGCACCATCAAGGCCGCCAAGCGGATGGTCGAGAAGGAGCGGCCGGAAGTCTGGGACATCCTCGAGGAGGTCATCCGCGAGCACCCGGTCCTGCTGAACCGCGCGCCGACGCTGCACCGGCTCGGCATCCAGGCGTTCGAGCCGATCCTGATCGAGGGCAAGGCGATCCAGCTCCATCCGCTGGTCTGCACCGCCTTCAACGCCGACTTCGACGGCGACCAGATGGCGGTGCACGTGCCGCTGTCGCTGGAGGCGCAGCTCGAAGCCCGCGTGCTCATGATGTCGACCAACAACATCCTGAGCCCGGCGAACGGCAAGCCGATCATCGTGCCGTCGCAGGACATCGTGCTCGGCCTCTACTACATCACGATGGAGCGCGAGGCCGAGCAGGGCGAAGGCATGGCCTTCCTCGATCTCGGCGAGATCCATCAGGCGCTCGAGTCCGGCGCCGTGACCCTGCACGCCAAGGTCAAGGCGCGCTACACGGGCATGGACAAGGACGGCCAGATCAAGACCCGCGTCGTAGTGACGACGCCGGGCCGCATGCTGCTGTCCGAGATCCTGCCGCGGCATCCGAACGTCGGCTTCGACCTCATCAACCGGCTGCTGACGAAGAAGGAGATCAGCAACCTGATCGATGCCGTCTATCGCCACTGCGGCCAGAAGGAGACGGTGATCTTCTGCGACCGGCTGATGGCGACGGGCTTCCAGCACGCGTGCAAGGCCGGCATCTCGTTCGGCAAGGATGACCTCATCATCCCGCCGGCGAAGGAAGGTCTCGTCACGGCCGCCCAGGAGAAGGTCAAGGAGTACGAGCAGCAGTACCTCGACGGCCTGATCACCCAGGGCGAGAAGTACAACAAGGTCGTCGACGTCTGGTCGAGCTGCACCGAGCGCGTCGCCGACGAGATGATGAAGGTGATCCGCACGCCGACGGCCGGCGAGCCGATCAACTCGGTGTGGATGATGGCCGACTCCGGCGCCCGCGGCTCCGCGGCGCAGATCAAGCAGCTCGCCGGGATGCGTGGCCTGATGGCCAAGCCGTCGGGCGAGATCATCGAGACGCCGATCATCTCGAACTTCAAGGAGGGGCTGACCGTCCTTGAGTACTTCAACTCGACCCACGGCGCCCGCAAGGGGCTCGCGGACACGGCGCTCAAGACGGCGAACTCGGGCTATCTTACCCGCCGCCTCGTCGACGTGGCGCAGGACGCGATCATCACCGAGGAGGATTGCGGGACGACCCGCGGCCTCACGATGCGCGCCGTCGTCGACGGCGGCGAGGTGATCGCACCGCTCGCCGACCGCGTCCTCGGCCGCTCGGCGTCGATCGACATCCTCGACCCGCTCTCGGGCGAGGTCGTGGTGCAGGCCGGCGAGCTGATCGAGGAGGAGACGGTCGACCGCATCGAGCGCGCCGGCATCGACTCGGTGCCGATCCGCTCCGTGCTGACCTGCGAGTCCAAGGTCGGCGTCTGCGGCAAGTGCTACGGGCGCGACCTTGCCCGCGGCACGGTCGTCAATATCGGCGAGGCGGTCGGCGTCATCGCGGCGCAGTCGATCGGCGAGCCGGGCACGCAGCTCACGATGCGTACGTTCCACATCGGCGGCGCGGTGCAGCGCGGCGCCGAGCAGTCCTCGGTGGAGGCGGCCTTCGACGCCAAGGTTCAGGTCAAGAACCGCAACGTCGTCATCAACTCGGCCGGCGTGCCGGTTGTGATGGGCCGCAACTGCGAGATCGTGCTGCTCGACGACGCCGGCCGCGAGAAGGCGCGGCACCGCGTTCCCTACGGCTCCAAGCTGCTCGCCGACGAGGGCAGCACGGTGGCGAAGGGGACGAAGCTCGCCGAGTGGGATCCGTACACGATCCCGATCATCACCGAGAAGGACGGCATTGCGCACTATGTCGACCTCATCGAGGGCATCTCGATGCGCGAGGTCGTCGACGAGGCGACCGGCATCTCCTCGAAGGTGGTCGTCGACTGGAAGCAGCAGCCGCGCGGCAACGACCTGAAGCCGCGCATCACGCTGCGCACGCATGACGGCGAGGTCCTGACCTTGGCCAACGGCCTCGAGGCCCGCTACTTCATGTCGGTCGACGCGATCCTCTCGGTCGAGAACGGCGCCGAGGTGAAGGCCGGCGACGTGCTGGCCCGTATCCCGCGCGAGTCCTCCAAGACCCGCGACATCACCGGCGGTCTGCCGCGCGTCGCCGAGCTGTTCGAGGCGCGCAAGCCGAAGGATTTCGCGATCATCAGCGAGATCGACGGCCGCGTCGAGTTCGGCAAGGACTACAAGACGAAGCGGCGCATCCTGGTGGTGCCGAGCGAGGAGGGCAAGGACCCGGTCGAGTACCTGATCCCCAAGGGCAAGCATATCAGCGTGCAGGAAGGGGATTACGTCCAGCGCGGCGATCTACTGATGGACGGCAACCCGGTGCCGCACGACATCCTGAGGGTGCTCGGGGTCGAGGCGCTGGCGAGCTACCTGATCAACGAGATCCAGGAGGTCTATCGGCTCCAGGGCGTGAAGATCAACGACAAGCACATCGAGGTGATCGTCCGCCAGATGCTGCAGAAGGTCGAGATCGAGGATCCGGGCGACACGACCTTCCTGGTCGGCGAACAGGTCGACCGGGCCGAGTACGAGCTGGAGAACGCGAAGACCGAGAAGGAAGGGCTGCGGCCGGCGGTGGCGCATCCGGTGCTTCAGGGCATCACCAAGGCGAGCCTGCAGACCGGGTCGTTCATCTCGGCGGCGTCGTTCCAGGAGACCACCCGCGTCCTTACGGAAGCGGCGGTTTCCGGCCGGATCGACACGCTGGCGGGGCTCAAGGAGAACGTCATCGTCGGCCGGCTCATCCCGGCCGGCACCGGCAGCGTCATGGCGCGCTGGCGGGAAGTGGCGGCTCAGCGGGACCGCGAGATGACCACCATCGAAGGCGCGGCGGCGCCCGAGTTGGCGCCGGCTTCCGAGCCGGAGAAGCGGTCGGCCTGATCCTCAGGGATCCGTCGAATGGAGAAGGGCGCGGCTTCGGCCGCGCCCTTTTTCTATCCGGTCGCCGCCGCCGGTCAGTGGTTGTGGCCGTGCGACGACGGCATTTGGACCGGGGTTTCCGGCGTGGCGAACCGGCGATGCGCCGTCTCGGCGACGGCGGCGGCGTAAATCATGGGATCGGCCCACGACCGGCCGGCGGTCACGGCGCGCAGCCGGCCATCGACGTCGACCAGGAACTCCGCGACTGCTCCGTCGATGCTGCCGGCGAACAGGCCGTAGGCGACGGCGGCATCGGGATCCGCGGCCATGCAGATCCCGTCGGATTGGGCATGCGGTTGCGAGATGACGACCGTCTCGATGCCGAAGCTCAAGTCGGTCTTCCGCCGCTCGGCGATCTCCTCCGGTCCCATGTCGTCGCCGGTCTGCGGATTGCGTGGCAGGATCAGATGTAGGATCCGGCCGCGCAGATCGCGCAGCGAAACCGCTCGGCCGCCGGAGCCGCAGCGCAGCGACAGGTCGGGCGCGGGAATCGGCCGTTGCGCACCGCCGCCTTCGGCTGTGCTCGCCGCGGCGAGGCGGGCCGCGTCGGCGTTGGCGTGAACGAAGTCGATCAGGTTCCAGCGCGCGGCCTCGTCGAGCGATGCCGCGAAGCCCGGCATCCTGCCGTCCCTTCCGTCCGAGATCCACCAGAACAGGTCGCCGTCATTGTGGAGATAGATATGCTCGGCGGTCAGGTCGGTTGCCGCTTTATCCACGCCGGCGGGAGCGGCGGGACCGCCGCCGCGCCCGTCCGCGCCGTGGCACATCGTGCAATTCGTGGCGAACAGCGCTTTGCCGTGTGCGACCGAGGCAGCCGTGTATCCGGTCGGCGAGGTCCAGAAGCTCGTCGGATTGGCCTCGACCGCCAGCCGCCGCAGAGGCGTTGCGACGGCGACGGCGAGAAAGGCGCAACCGACGAACAGATGGCCGGCCCGGTTCGCGCGGTCGAGCCGGCTCACGACGAGCAGCACGATCCCGGCGAGGGCCGCGCCGAGCGCAAGCGCCATGTCGAACGCCGCGCCGGGCTGATCGATCGCGGCGGCATCGAAACGGAAGGGCAGGGGCCACCAAGAGCGGTCATGGATCGCCGGGGGCTCCGCAGCGAGGAATCCGGCGGCCAGGATCGTGGCGGCGGCGAGCGCCGCTTCCAGGGCGACGCTTCGTCTGAGGGCGTCCGCCGCAACGGCGTTTGACGCCGCATTCGCCAGACGCGGCGTGAGCCGGAATCGGTTGACGGCAGCCAACGCGAGCATGGCGAGGAACAATGCGATCTTCACCGTCAGCGCCTGCCCGTACGGCGTCCCGATGAGGTTCGGGACGGAGCCGACGAGAACCCAGGCGCTCGCTGTGCCGCCGGCGGCCAGAGCGGCGACGCAGACCATGCCGACCGGAGAAAAGCGCCGTGCGGCTTCCGCAGCCTGCATGAGCTTTCCGTCGCGTCGGCAGGCCGCGACGAACAGGAGGAGCGGGAGCAGCGCTCCGATCCAGGCGCCGGCGGCGGCGAGATGGAGCGCCTGCATCCCGGTCAGGACCCAGCGCTCGATCCCCTCCATTGCCGCCGCATGTCCGATCGCCGCGTGAAGGACGACGGTCAGCACGGCCGCGATCAGCGCCGCCGTTCCCCGGACGGCGGTCGACTGTCGGAGCGGAACCGCGAGGCAAATGCCGGCGAGGAGAAACAGCGCCGCCTGCGTCGTCAGGACGTGTCCGAACTCCGTCCGTTCGAGCACTGTCGGGATGCCGGGCAGCGCCCCCGTTATGCCTTCCGCTCCGGTCATGACCGCTGTCTGGACCAGCAGCCATGCCGCCCCGCCGGCGAGGCCGAGCACGAGGCTCGCCCAGGCCAGCCGATGGAGCGCCCGGCCGATCCGGCGCGCTAGCGCCGCGGGAGCATGGCGCAAGGCCGGACCGCCGATTGCCACCCGGAACAGCAGCGTGCCCAACAGCGACATCGCGCCGAGCATATGCGCCGCCCGGCAGAGGGCGATTGCCGTTTCCACTATTGCGATCCCCCTCGCCGGACCCGCCCGCCGTCAGCGTCCGACGCTGAACGTGAAGTCGCCGGTGGTCGCATGCGTGTCGACGGACACGGCCCGCCAGACGACCTTGTAGGTTCCCGGCGCAAGCGGTCCGGCGACCGGCACGGTGAGATGCTTCCGGTCGCTTTCGTCTGCTTGAAGGGGTTGCCTGTCGACCCGCTTCCCGGCGCCGTCGAACACCGAGACGCTGCTCAGCGCCGGCTCCAGCCGTTCGCTGAACCAGAGCTGCACTGCGTCCGGCGCCGTTTGCACCGATCCGCCCACCGGCGGCGTCGCGCGGTCGAGGAAGGCATGGGCCCTCGCCGCCGCCGGAACGGCGGCGAGGGCGACGGACAAGGGCAGAAGGATTCGTTTCATCCGGTTCACCAGGAGATGAGCGGCCGATCGAAGATCGGGCGGCCGAGTGTCTGCGGAAAGAGATCGTCGAGGAAGAAGTGGAGCTGGGCAATCACGCCCACGTTGTGCCCCGTTCGCTCGTTGACCGGAAAGATCGCCTCGATGCCGAGCTGGAAATACTGCCCCGCCCAGACGATTCCGGGATTGATCGTCCCGGTCGTGCCGCCGCCGCCGCGGTCGACGGGACTTTCGAACGCGAACTCGACGAGTGGGATAAGCCGGTTGAAGGGAGCTTTGAGGCCGATGTCACGTACGAAGGACTGCAGATAGGGCAGGCTGTATTCCACGGCGAAGCCGTATTGGATCGTGTCGGAGTGCTGTTCGCGGCCGAGCATGATGCTGCCTGTATCCTCGTCGACAATCGTCCGGGACGAACTGCTCCTGAGCGGAATGGCGCCGCCGAGCGTGCCGGTGACCGCGAGCGGCTTGAGATAGCTCAGCCCGTCGGGAAGGTCGCCGAAGCCCTTTCCGAAGAACACCGCCGGCGTGACCGTGTTGAACCGGTCGGCGCCGATGCGCTGTGCCCCCGTGCCGCCGATTTCGAACGCGGTCCCGAACGACAGGATCGCCTCGTGCTCCTCGGACGTGAAGAACTGGTACTTGAGCTGCATCTCGACATTGCCCCACCCGTATTGCGTAGGACCGCCGTCAGGGCTGAGGACGGCGTACCGTTCGGCGATCGAGACCCCGAAGTCGCGCGTGATCCGCTTGGCCAGCTCGGCCGAGATTTCGGTATCTCGCGCGCCCGGTTCGTCGCCCGCCCCCGGCGTGCGGATCGTCGAGACGGTGGGCAGCGACAGTTCGTCGGCCATGAACGGGTCGTCGGTCGTCAGGGTCGCTGGGAAGAAACGCTTGCCGGCGAAGCCGTGCGCAACGGCGTCGGTGCCGGCGAGGCAGGCGGAAAGGGCGGTCAGCGTCACGATCGCCGCCGCCGGAATGTGATGGCGCACTTGAGGAAACTCCTTGCATCCTTGCGGGAGCGGCGCACGGAGCGTCTGCCGGTCGAATTGATCGGCCGGGCAGGCGCTGCGCCGCGGTTCAGACCGGGATCGGGTGCAAGTAGGAGGGAGGGCCGCGCGGCGAATAGAAGGCGGCGGGCGGGCGCCGTGCCGCCGATGCCGGCTCCGCCGGCACGAGGCGGTCGGTTACGGAGCGGACAGGGGGAGACGGCGCCGCAGGCGACGCGGCGAGCGCCTTGGCGCCGCCGGCGTGGATGAAGCAACCCGGACAATGCTGATGGACGTGCCCGGCCGGCGGCGCCGTCGGCTTTCCGGCAGCGTCCTCGTCCGCCGGAGCGGCGGCGGCGCCGTCCTCGGTTGCCGCCGCGCAGAGCAGCATCGTGTCCGGCGTCGCCAGATGGGCGGCGATCGCCGTGACGGCGAGCGGGAAATAAGTCTGCAGGACGAGCGCAAGCACGCCGAGCCAGGCGGCCGCGACATGCCGTATATTGCTTCGCCCCCCGAGCGCCAGCGAACGCATCTCATTATCCCGTGCTGCGGGCATACAACCATACCGCGCCGACTGGCCGCAACAGGCGCGTTCCGTGGCTTGATTTTCCGCGGATTGGCTGCTTGACGCCTGGGGGGCGAGCCACTATTTTCCGCGGACCCTTGCCGGGGGCTGGCGGTAGGAAGCCACCTAAACGCAGCCTTTAAGTACTTTGTTGTGGCTCGGCGCCGTGAGAGTCGGCGCGTTTGATAAGCAGGCAGAAGTGCCAATTTCAGCCGCGCGAGCGATGCGAGATCGCCTTGCCGCGGCAATGGCGTTTGATGAGGTGCGTGAACGCATGCCGACGATCAACCAGCTGATCCGCAAGCCGCGGGCGCCGCAGGCCGCGCGTAACAAGGTGCCGGCCATGGAGGCCTGCCCGCAGAAGCGGGGTGTCTGCACCCGCGTGTACACGACCACCCCGAAGAAGCCGAACTCGGCGCTTCGTAAGGTAGCGCGCGTGCGCCTCACCAACGGCTTCGAGGTGACCAGCTACATCCCGGGCGAGGGCCATAATCTGCAGGAGCACTCCGTGGTGCTGATCCGCGGCGGCCGCGTCAAGGATCTGCCCGGCGTGCGGTACCACATCATCCGCGGCACGCTCGACACGCAGGGCGTCAAGGATCGCCGCCAGCGCCGGTCGAAGTACGGCGCCAAGCGGCCGAAGTAAGGATAGGAGAGCGCGGGCATGTCGCGTCGTAGAGCCGCCGAGAAGCGCGAGGTCCTGCCGGACGCCAAGTTCGGCGACCAGGTGGTGACGAAGTTCATGAACTGCCTGATGTACGAGGGCAAGAAGTCGGTCGCCGAGACGATCGTCTACGGTGCCTTCGAGCGCATTCAGAGGCGTACCGGGCAGGAGCCGCTGCGCGTCTTCCACGACGCGCTGAGCAACGTCCGGCCGGCGGTCGAGGTCCGGTCCCGCCGCGTCGGCGGCGCCACGTATCAGGTGCCCGTCGAGGTCCGCACCGACCGCAGCCAGGCGCTCGCGATTCGCTGGCTTATCAACAGCGCGCGCGGCCGGTCCGAAAATACGATGGAGGAGCGGCTCTCGGGCGAGCTTCTCGACGCCGCGGGCAACCGCGGCGGCGCGGTCAAGAAGCGTGAGGACACGCATCGCATGGCCGACGCCAATAAAGCCTTCTCGCACTATCGCTGGTAGCTGGTCGTCCGCCGCGACCTCCGGAGTTATCTATGACACGCACGACGCCCCTCGATCGTTACCGCAACATCGGCATCATGGCCCATATCGATGCCGGCAAGACGACGACGACCGAGCGCATCCTCTACTACACCGGCCGGTCCTATAAGATCGGCGAGGTCCATGAGGGCACCGCCACCATGGACTGGATGGAGCAGGAGCAGGAACGCGGCATCACGATCACGTCGGCGGCGACGACCTGCTTCTGGCGCGATCACCGCATCAACATCATCGACACGCCGGGCCACGTCGACTTCACGATCGAGGTCGAGCGGTCGCTGCGCGTGCTCGACGGCGCGGTGACGGTGTTCGACAGCGTCGCGGGCGTGGAGCCGCAGTCGGAGACGGTGTGGCGTCAGGCTGACAAGTACGGCGTGCCGCGGATCTGCTTCGTCAATAAGATGGACCGGATCGGCGCGAACTTCTTCCGCTGCGTGGACATGATCGTCGACCGGCTGGGCGCGACCCCGCTCGTCGTCCAGCTTCCGATCGGCGTCGAGAGCGATTTCGTCGGCGTCGTCGACCTTGTCCGGATGAAGGCGATCAAGTGGCGCGACGAGAGCCTCGGCGCCCAGTTCGATATCGTCGACATCCCGGCCGACATGGTCGAGCAGGCGAACGAGTACCGCCAGAAGCTGGTGGAGACCGCCGTCGAGCAGGACGATACCGCACTTGAGGCCTATCTCGGCGGCGAGGAGCCGGACGAGGAGACCCTCGTGCGCTGCATCCGCAAGGGTACGGTTGCATTCAACTTCGTCCCCGTGCTGTGCGGCTCGGCGTTCAAGAACAAGGGCGTGCAGCCGCTGCTCGACGCCGTGATCGAATATCTGCCGGCGCCCACCGACGTTGCCGCGATCAAGGGCGTCAAGATGGGCACGGACGAGGAGATCGAGCGGCACTCGACCGACGACGAGCCGTTCTCCGGCCTCGCGTTCAAGATCATGACCGACCCGTTCGTCGGTTCGCTCACCTTCGTGCGCATCTACTCCGGCGTCCTGTCGACCGGCACTCAGGTGCTGAACAGCGTCAAGGACAACAAGGAGCGGATCGGCCGCATGCTGCAAATGCATGCGAACCACCGCGAGGACATCAAGGAAGCCCGCGCCGGGGACATCGTGGCGCTGGCCGGCCTGAAGAACACCACCACCGGCGACACGCTCTGCGACCCGAGCGGCCCGGTCGTGCTGGAGCGCATGGAGTTTCCGGACCCGGTCATCGAGATCGCGGTCGAGCCGAAGACCAAGAGCGACCAGGAGAAGATGGGCCAGGCGCTGGCCCGTCTCGCGACCGAGGATCCATCCTTCCGCGTCTCCGTCGACCACGAGAGCGGCCAGACGGTCATCAAGGGGATGGGCGAGCTCCACCTCGAAATCATCGTCGACCGCATGCGGCGCGAGTTCAAGGTCGACGCCAATGTCGGCGCCCCGCAGGTCGCCTATCGCGAGACGATCAGCCGTACCGCCGAGATCGACTACACGCACAAGAAGCAGACCGGAGGCTCGGGCCAGTTCGCTCGCGTCAAGCTCCGCTTCGAGCCGCTGCCGCCGGGCTCGGGCTTCGAGTTCGAGAACGACGTCGTCGGCGGCTCGGTGCCGAAGGAATACGTGCCGGGCGTCGAGAAAGGCATCCGGTCGTCGATGGACACCGGCGTGATCGCCGGCTTCCCGGTGATCGACTTCAAAGCGGTGCTGTACGACGGCGCGTACCACGACGTCGACTCCAGCGTCCTCGCCTTCGAGATCGCGTCGCGCGCCGCGTTCAAGGAGGGCATCCAGAAGGCCGGGCCGAGGCTCCTCGAACCGGTGATGCGGGTCGAGGTCGTGACGCCCGAGGACTACATGGGCGACGTGATCGGCGACCTGAACAGCCGCCGCGGACAGGTGACGGGCATGGACACGCGCGGCAACGCGCGGGTGGTGTCGGCGATGGTGCCGCTCGCCAACATGTTCGGCTACGTCAACACCCTGCGCTCGATGAGCCAGGGCCGGGCGCAGTACACGATGCATTTCGATCATTACGAGCAGGTGCCACAGGCGGTCGCGGATGAAGTCCGCGCCAAGATGGCCTGACGCTGCCCTGACGAGACTTTGAGCGGAGAACAAGGCCATGGCGAAGGCGAAGTTTGCGCGGACGAAACCGCACTGCAACATCGGGACGATCGGGCACGTGGATCACGGGAAGACGTCGCTGACGGCGGCGATCACGAAGGTCCTAGCGGAGACGGGTGGCGCGACGTTCACGGCGTACGACCAGATCGACAAGGCGCCTGAGGAGCGGGCGCGCGGGATCACGATTTCGACGGCGCACGTGGAGTACGAGACGGAGAAGCGTCACTACGCGCACGTCGACTGCCCGGGCCATGCGGACTACGTGAAGAACATGATCACCGGGGCGGCGCAGATGGACGGCGCGATCCTGGTGGTGTCGGCGGCGGACGGTCCGATGCCGCAGACGCGCGAGCACATCCTGCTGGCGCGCCAGGTCGGCGTGCCGTCGCTGGTTGTGTTCCTGAACAAGGTCGACATGGTCGACGACCCGGAGCTGTTGGAGCTGGTCGAGCTGGAGGTGCGCGAGCTGCTCTCCTCGTACGACTTCCCGGGGGACGACATTCCGATCGTGAAGGGGTCGGCGCTGATGGCGCTGGAGGACAAGCGTCCGGAGCTCGGCCACGAGGCGATCCTGGAGCTGATGCGGGCAGTCGACAGCTACATCCCGCAGCCGGAGCGGGCGAAGGACCGTCCGTTCCTGATGCCGATCGAGGACGTGTTCTCGATCTCGGGCCGCGGCACGGTGGTGACGGGCCGGGTCGAGCGCGGCGTGGTGAAGGTCGGCGACGAGGTCGAGATCGTCGGTCTGAAGGACACGACGAAGACGGTGGTGACCGGCGTCGAGATGTTCCGCAAGCTGCTCGACTCGGGCGAGGCGGGGGACAACATCGGGGCGCTGCTGCGCGGGACGAAGCGCGAGGATGTGGAGCGCGGTCAGGTTCTGGCGGCGCCGGGGTCGATCACGCCGCACACGCGGTTCAAGGCCGAGGCGTACATCCTGACGAAGGAGGAGGGCGGCCGGCACACGCCGTTCTTCAACAACTACCGTCCGCAGTTCTATTTCCGGACGACGGACGTGACCGGGACGGTGGTGTTGCCGGAAGGCACGGAGATGGTGATGCCGGGCGACAACGTGACGATGGAGATCGAGCTGATCGCGCCGATCGCGATGGACGAGGGTCTGCGCTTCGCCATCCGCGAGGGCGGCCGCACCGTCGGCGCCGGCGTCGTCGCCAAAATCGTCAAGTAACG
>Ga0265327_10003158_pt1 | contig 16160 bp, 15 predicted proteins | sample 41621metaG_FD_202089 | JGI IMG/M metagenome (GOLD analysis project Ga0265327, IMG submission 202089) | Rhizosphere microbial communities from Carex aquatilis grown in University of Washington, Seatle, WA, United States - 4-16-21 metaG | ecosystem: Host-associated > Plants > Roots > Rhizosphere... | reverse complement strand
AATTTCATCAAACATGACGCGGATGTACTGAGCGCGGATAGGTACATCAATACCCATCAGCTTCTCGATTGCCATGACATACGCATGCTCGTTGGACATCATGGACACATAATCCAACCTGTCCATATAAGGGACTGACTGCAGATAAGTACGATTCTCAGCCAACTTCTCTGTTGCGCGATGCAGCAAGCCGATGTGCGGGTCAGCACGCTGGATTACTTCACCATCCAGCTCTAGCACTAGGCGTAATACGCCATGAGCCGCAGGGTGCTGCGGCCCGAAGTTCATGGTGTAGTTTCTAATCTCAGCCATTATGGAAACCTTCACCACGAATGATACGCGGCACATTATTTCTTAATTCAATCGACACCGGCTGATAAATCACACGCTGCTGCTCAGGGTCGTAACGCATTTCAACGTTGCCGATCATTGGGAAGTCTTTACGGAAAGGGTGACCGACAAAACCATAGTCAGTCAATAAACGACGCAAATCTGGGTGACCTTCAAACATGATGCCATAAAGATCAAATGCTTCACGCTCAAACCAGTTGGCGGCAGGCCATAATTCAACTGCAGTAGGCAACACAGGAAAATCATCATCCGCAGCAAATACACGCAAGCGAATACGGTGGTTCAGACTGATAGAGAGAAAATGATAGACCACTGCGAAGCGCAAGCCAGTCCAAGTACCTTCACCGTAATCTGCATAGTCAACACCGCACAGATCAATCAGTTGCTCGAACTTCAGCCCAGCATCATCACGCAATGTTTTACAGACTGCCAACAAATCTGCAGGCTTGCACTCAATCGTCAGCTCACCGACATCTAAAGTAGTTTTGGTTAATTGGCTACCAAGCGCTGCCTGGATATTTTCTTGGAGTTTTTCTAAGCGCGTTGTCATGTTTAGCGGGCGATTGTGTTGGTACGCTTGATTTTGTTCTGAAGCTGAATAATGCCGTACATCAAGGCTTCAGCCGTTGGAGGGCAACCCGGCACGTAGACATCAACAGGGACAATGCGATCACAGCCACGGACCACTGCATAAGAATAGTGATAGTAACCACCGCCATTGGCACATGAACCCATTGAGATCACCCAGCGCGGCTCAGCCATTTGATCGTAAACCTTACGCAAGGCTGGCGCCATTTTGTTCACCAGCGTACCTGCGACAATCATCACATCCGATTGACGAGGACTGGGGCGAAAAACGATACCGAATCGATCCAGATCGTAACGTGATGCACCAGCATGCATCATTTCAACCGCACAGCAGGCAAGGCCAAATGTCATCGGCCATAAGGAACCTGTACGCGTGTAATTGATGACGGTGTCCAGCGTCGTAGTCACGAAGCCTTTTTCTAAAACACCCTCGATACTCATGATTCAAGTCCCAAAATTATTCCCACTCAAGGGCGCCCTTCATCCACTCGTAAACGAACCCAACCACGAGAATGCCAAGAAACACCATCATAGCCAAGTAGCCAAATAAACCGATTTCCTTGAGCACAACCGCCCATGGAAAAAGGAAGGCAATTTCGAGATCAAACAGAATAAACAGAATGGCGACGAGGTAATAGCGGACATCAAACTTCATGCGCGCATCTTCAAACGCTTCGAAACCACATTCATAAGGTGAGTTTTTTTCGGCATCAGGGCGGTTAGGAGAAACCAGCTTACCGAGAACAATGGGAGCCACACCGACCGCGAGGCCGACCAATATAAAGACCAAAATCGGAAAATAATTTTCCAGCACGTTGCATCCCAAAGAATCAGCCAATAAGAATCGAGTCAAATCAGCTGATGTTAATTTATCTGGTGCCGTCGGAGAGACTCGAACTCTCACGACTTTCGTCACTACCCCCTCAAGATAGCGTGTCTACCAATTCCACCACGACGGCATATTTATGGGCTCACCGCCCAAAACACTACTTGATTATTGCGGCACATCCTTAGCCGATGATGGCGCCTCTGACTTAGCAGCACCTTTATTGTCTTTATCTTGTGTAGTTGTTGTAACTGATTTTGTTGGCAAATTGATGACGCTGCTTCGACCAACACGATGACTGGACAAATAGGCAAGCGTCAAACTGGTCACAAAAAATATGGCCACAAAAATAGCAGTTGCACGACTCAGGAAATTTGATGATCCAGAAACGCCAAAGAGGCTACCAGAGGCGCCACTGCCAAAAGTTGCGCCCATGTCGGCACCCTTGCCGTGCTGCATCAGCACAAGGCCAATAACGCCCATTGCTGCAAGCACATGAATAAACAGTACGATTTTTTCCATTTCTTCCTACTTCACACCGCGAACACCAAACTTCAGCTCGCAGCGATACAAATTTTTTCAAAATCGGCAGCATCAAGCGAACAACGCCCAATCAAGCCGCCATCAATATCCGGCATAGCGAATAATTGTGCCGCATTTGAGGGTTTTACGCTACCCCCATATATAATTCTGACCGTGTCCGCAGCATGCTTATTCAAGGCCGCAATACGGTCTCGAACGAAGCCATGAGCGGCTTGTGCCTGTTCCGGAGATGCCGCCATTCCGGTACCAATCGCCCAGATCGGCTCATAGGCAACGACTGCATTTTCCAGCAACTTACCGTTATCCACAGACAAGATAGCGTCTAACTGGTTCGCAATTGCATATTCCATTACCCCAGCCTGACGTTCCTGCAAGGTTTCACCTATGCACAGGATTGGTGTGATACCGTATTGTCTTGCTACTGCAAATTTGGCCGCGATATTCGCGTCGCTCTCGCAAAACGCACTACTACGCTCGGAATGCCCAACAATCACATAGCGGGCACCAAAATCCTGAAGCATGGCGGCACTGACTTCACCTGTGTAAGCGCCTTTTTCATACTTCGCGATATTCTGCGCACCCCAGCTGACATTGCTGCCTTGCAGCATGTCCCTCGCTTGAAATAAATACGGATATGGCACGCAGATAGCAAAATCAACATGATCCAACCCTGTCAATCGCTGCCTGATGGAATCGAGCAATTGTTTGTTCTGCACGAGACTGCCATGCATCTTCCAATTTGCAACGACCAACTTACGACGCATAGAGGCACCCAGAAATTTCCCGGATTTTACCCTTTCGCCCAAGTAGCGGTCAACGCGTTATTTGGCTTCTGTCCAATACTTCAGGTTCAATTGTATGTTCTGCGCACCATTAAACTGATTAGTCTGAAGCTGATAAACCGCAATGATTTCAGCAGGTAAAAACTCCTGTTGCTGAAAAAATATCGCATCAACCATGCGCCCTTTTTTTTGTAATTTAAGTTTAAGGTGTCGTTCACCGACGATGCGCTGATCAATAACGGTAAAAACATCTGAAAAAGTCGGCGATGGGAAGCCTTGTCCCCAGACTTGGCGCTCGACGGCACAGGCGACATCCCAGCGCATATCTTCAGGCGCAAGATTGCCATCAACCTCGATCACCGCATCAAGATCTGCGGGCGTCAGTAAGCTAGCCACTACAGACTCAAAACCCAACCGGAAGGCATCGAAATCAGCTTCCCTTATCGTTAGGCCAGCCGCCATGGCATGTCCACCAAATTTAATTAAAATCCCAGGCTGTTTTTTTGATACTAGATCCAATGCATCTCGCAAATGTAAGCCGTTAATCGATCGGCCCGAACCTTTCAGCAAACCTTCCCCTGCACTGGCAAAAGCAATCACTGGCCTGTGATGCTTTTCCTTGATGCGTGAAGCCAATATACCGATCACCCCCTGATGCCACTCAGGCTGATAGATACTGATGCTGTAAAGCCCCTCAACATCAATCTCATCTAGCTCCAGTATCGCGCTGTCTTGCATATCCGCTTCAATACTGCGACGTTCAAGGTTTAATGCATTCAACTGCTGCGCGATGACCATGGCCTCAGCCTCATCATCGGATAGCAGGCAATTAATCCCCAGCGCCATATCATCCAACCTGCCCGCCGCATTCAATCGTGGCCCCACACTAAAACCCATATCCTGAGCACTTGCAGCACTGGGCTCACGGCTAGCCTGACGCATTAAAGCGCGGATACCAGCACAGCCCTTGCCAGCACGGATACGACGCAGGCCCTGCTCTACCAGTATGCGATTGTTGTCATCCAGCTTCACCAAATCGGCCACTGTGCCCAGCGCCACCAGATCCAGCAGTTCGGTGAGATTAGGCTCAGTTTTATCCTGAAAGACACCACGCGCTCGCAACTCAGCCCGCAACGCCAGCATCACATAAAAAACAACACCAACCCCAGCCAGATTTTTACTCGGGAAATCACAACCGCGCTGATTAGGATTAACAATGCAAGCCGCCTGCGGTGTTTCATCACCGGGCAAATGATGGTCTGTCACCAGCACAGCGATACCAAGCTGATTAGCTGCTTCGACGCCTTCCACACTAGCAATGCCATTATCAACCGTGATGATGATGTCCGGCTGCTGTGTGGCAGCCAGTGCAACAATCTCAGGCGTTAAGCCATAACCGTATTCAAATCGATTGGGCACCAGAAAACCCACCTGCGCGCCCATGCTGCGCAAGGCTCGCACGGCTACTGCAGTTGCGGTCGCGCCATCCGAATCGTAATCGCCAATCACCAGCATCTTCTTGCCTGCAGCAATTGCATCAGCCAGCATGCAAGCCATACTGGCGCTATTGGTCAAACGCTCTGGCGGAATCAAACCTGTCAGCGAGGGCTCAAGCTGGCTTTTGGTAACAATGCCTCGCGCTGCGAATATCTTGGATAGCAAAGGCGAATAGCCTTCAGCCACCAGATTCTGGACGGCGCTATCGGCGTAGGCACGTTCTACAATATTCACCCTAGTCATGATGAAAGAAGCCATGATAAAAAATACTTTCCAGTGACTTAGGCGCTGACCATAATTTAAGACTGGCAAGTGGGGTACTGCTCGCCTTGATGGTACGGCCATTCGCAGTGACAAATATCTCCAATGATTGAAGCTTGAAACTGCGCAACGCTTTTAGGGCGGGCATCAGCCAGTTTGTTTCCACTTGGTCATCCGCATCCAACACAGCTATGTAACTGGCTTGGTCTTTTATTGACTCGGCATAGCCGATAGGCGAATGCAATGTAATACGGCCAGCCTTGGCAAGACCACCAGCTAAAAGATGATCTGCAATTAAGGTCGTGCTCTCAAACGCACCATCAGGGAATTGCACACCTTCTCCATGCAGCCAAAAACCATTCACGGCCAACTCCCCTCTTGCCTCTCTCGCCTGATTTATAGGATGGTCAAACATCAGCATCTGAATCTCATTCAGCACCCTGTTAAACAAACCCGAACCAGCGCCCTTAGGGAGATGCTGATCAATGGACTGACCAGCAGCAAGATATGGGCTGCTGGTCACCACACCTGCCTCATTGGGCAACCGCAGATAACAAATACCAGCAGGACTGACCTCAAAAAAGATGCCATCTTGCGAAAAATGCTGATTCAGGGTCGCAATCAAAGCTGACAGTTCGACCAGATTCAGTTTGATTTCTGATGGGTGCAATAAACAAAAAGTGTCTCGCTGTAAAAGCAGATGAACCGGCGTAGCGATCATCCAAAAACCATCTGCTGGCAAGCTTTCGCCCAGTCGTTGCAAAACTGCCAATGGGTACGAAGGGAACGAGTTTTGGCTCAGGCACTCACAAAACAGTGATTCCGTGGATTTGTTAAATTGCTCAATCTTGCTAAACCCGATAATTTTTTCCAGCACCGGCATTCGAAGAAATGGTGCTTGCAAGATATCCTGTTCTGGAGTAAAAAAAATCTTTAGATTCACAAAAATGTCACTTTGTAATGATTCAGCTCGGCGCTAACATTGCTTTGAACAATTAGTCACTGAAACAGATTGGGTTAAGGTCGTATTCTATGGATTTAATTTTGTGGCGTCATGCAGAAGCTGAAGACACTGTACCTGACATGAGTCGGGTATTAACACCTAAAGGTCGAATACAGGCAAAATTGGTTGCAGACTGGCTCAAGCAACACATGCCAGCCAACACTCAGATACTAGTCAGCCCGGCCATGCGCACCCAGCAAACTGCCATCGCGCTGGAACTCGACTATAAGACTGAGGATGAGATCGGCCCTGGCGCATCCCCCAGCACCCTGCTGGAAGTCGCCCAGTGGAAAAAGGCGCACCATCCCGTGCTGGTTGTTGGACATCAGCCTACCTTAGGCATGGCAGCAGCGATTGCCATGACAGGCAAACCGCATTACTGGTGCATCAAAAAAGGTGCGCTTTGGTGGATCACCAGCCGAAACCGGCTTGAAGAACATCAAACCATATTACGTACGATCATATCGCCAGAATTTTTATAATTGAGTGTCTTCGCTAGAAGATACCTTGGAGGAGTTTCATGAAAACAGTGCTCATCGCCAACCCGAAAGGCGGTAGCGGCAAAACCACGCTAGCCACCAATCTGGCAGGTTACTTTGCCAGCCGTGGTCGCCATGTCATGCTCTCTGACATGGATAGGCAAAAATCTGCCTTGAACTGGCTGGAACGCAGGCCAGACCACCTGCCCTTGATTCACGGCCTGAATGGTCGTGGCAAGCATGCCAATAGCCTGAGTGCTGATTTCACGATTATCGACTCCCCTGCTGGCATCCACGGCGAAAAACTGAGTGAAGCAGTGAAACAAGCCGACTGGGTGATCGTCCCCATGCAGTCATCGACATTCGATATTCAGGCAACCGAGGGGTTTCTCGAAATCCTCAGGGAAGAAAAAGCCGTACGTAAAGAACGTACTTTTGTCGCCATGGTCGGCATGCGCGTTGATAGCCGCACCAAGGCTGCAGCCGCGCTAGAGGCCTATCTTGCCGAAAGTAGCTTCCCCGTCATGGGCTATTTGCGTAATGCACAAATCTACGTGCAGGCGGCTGAGCAAGGCCTGAGTTTATTTGATATGCGGCCTTCACAAGCGGCGCGTGATATACAACAATGGGCACCATTGCTCCATTGGATAGTCAACGCAGACCGTAATGCCGAATGAAATAGAACTCAAGCTACGCATCAGCGCCCGAGATGTACCGAAACTCAAGCAGCATCCAGCAATCAAGCAGCGCCTCGTAGGAGAGCCATTAAGCCGCAAGCTCATCAGCATCTACTACGACACACCTGATTTGCAGTTACTGGATACCGGCTTGAGCCTGCGTGTGCGCAGCATGTCTGGCGGCTGGTTTCAGGCGATCAAAAGCGCTGGGCACTCCGTCGCCGGCCTGCATCAGCGTCTGGAATGGGAAGATCTGCTCACAAAAAATGAGCCGGATTTCAGCAAGATCACCGACCCGCACGTTGCCAATATCTTTTCAGATGCCAGACTCAGGGCTGCGCTCAAGCCAATATTCATCGTCGATGTGATGCGCACCGATTGGCAGATGAATTACGAAGACGGTACCGAGATCGAGCTGTCACTGGATATGGGTGAGCTGCATGTCGACCAACTGCACGAACCCATAGAAGAGATTGAGCTTGAGCTAAAAAAAGGCAACACCAATCACTTGTTTGAGCTGGCTCTGTCTTTGCAGCATGACATTCCACTTACAATTGAAAACATCAGCAAAGCGCAACGTGGCTACGCTTACCTGAAGCCGCCACCAATCATCCAAACATTAACTCAAACCATTAACAAATACGTCAGCTCACTCACCAAAGTAGAACTATTTCAACACTGCATTAGTGAGCTGCAAACTAATCAGGAGGTATTGTTAAAGATTAACCACACAGCCGCGGTCTACCACATGCGCACTGCGAAAAACATGCTGATCGACTTGCTTATCCCATCACAACCCAACAGTCAGGCCCTGATCGATGAGCTTAACTGGCTGACGCCATTCCTGATCACCCCTTGCGATCAAGATAATTATGAGAAGCTCAAATTTACCCTGCAAAGCCAGCGATACCAGCGCTTATTCCTGCGGCTGGGCGCATGGTTATATTCAAATGCGATCCCCGACTCGATCAATACCTAATAAAAAAAGCCGCTAAAAAGCGGCTTTTTATCACTCGACTACCAGAAAAACTGACTACCAAAAATCATGGTGTCTATCACCACGATCCCAACCACGGCCGCGTCCCCAATCGGGGTGACCAGCGTATCCGCCGTAAACCACCACAGGGGCGCTCTCACGGTAAATCACCGGGGCTGGGGCATAGCCACCATTGTAAGCTGATGGGCCAGTGTTGCTATCAGCACCAGCACTCACACCAACTCTCACCTGAATATATTGGCCAGGGTCTCTATCCGTCACGGTTGTGAATTCATGGCCGTTGTAGTTGTAAGTCACCAGATATCCACGCGGCACGGTCTGCCAGTTATCCACTGTGACACAACGATCGACCGGGCGCGTACCAGTTGTCGTGTTATTGCTGTTATCCACGCGGTCACCCACCACAGCACCGACACCAGCGCCAACTGCAGCGCCTGCTACACGGCCATTACCGCGGCCGATGGTGCTGCCCAGCAAGCCACCAGCGATACCGCCAATAATGGCACCGGCTGAAGATCGATTAGGGTTGCTATAGGTTTCCTGCACATATTCGGTGTGGCATTCCTGCCTTGGTGAATTCACACGCTCTACTTGCGGGGTCACAGAGACCACACGTGCATTATCAAAGTATTCGTTATCGGCCATTGCCGGAATGGAAACACTAGCGACCAACAAAGATCCAACCACTACATGCAATGTTCTGGCCTTCACTGTTGTCATATCCATTTGATTCTCGCTTTCTAAAATTGCCGCAAATTCGCGGTCTGTTACTAAAACGCATGATGGCTTTTTAGGTTTACCTGGTCTCATTTAATTGGTCTCATTTAATTGGTCTCATTTAATTGGTCTCATTTAATTGGTCTCATTTAATTGGTCTCATTTAATTGGTCTCATTTAATTGGTCTCATTTAATTGGTCTCAATGTTAGTTATGTGACCGGAGTTACTGAGTCAGGCAATCATCAAGCAGATACTTCGTGCAGCATCACACAATTACAAGCAAAACATATTTTATGTGGATCAAGGAGATTTCAATGAAACATTTACAGACATTTACAGCATTATCTTTTATGTTAATCAGCCACTTAGCCATCTCCGGCGAATTTGGTGACAAATGCGTTAACAGCCTGTCAAAAGGCAACTTTGTAGAAACCAACTGCGATATCAATACCGTGTACGAAGGCAAAACTTATTGCTTCGGTAGTGAAGGCTCAAAAATGAGTTTTCTGAAAGACCCCGTAATGACGCTCATGAAGGCGACTGAGTTCTACGCGAAAAATACCGAAGTCGTGCGTGACAAAATCAGCCAAGCCGATGCTGTGGCGCAAATCAAGAGCAAAAGTTGCGACTTATCCAACAAGGATGCAGGCTACCTGGAACTGGACGGCATGGATTTACGCCACTGCAATATGTTCAATACCAGCTTCTTTGGTGCCTATCTGCGTAGCGCTAACATGAGTGGTGCCAATATGGAGAAAGCCTACCTGAATCTGGCCAGACTTGAGAATGCAGATTTAAGCGGTGCCAATCTGAAAGATGCGACCATTTTTCAGGCTATTTTTGACAAGACCAATTTCAAGGGTGCCAACCTGACCAATGCCCGCATGATAGGCACGCTGGGCAATGTAGATATGAGCGGCGCTAACGTGGTCAAGGGACGTTTCGGTCTGGATATCGGTAACCAGCCTATGGGTGCGATGCGCTTTGATGCGATTGGCGGCAACTTTGCCAATACCAATTTTGAAGGCGCAGACATCAACCGTTCCAACTTCCGTTTTGCTGATTTCCGCGGGGCAAATCTGCGCAATACTGATTTATTCCGTGCGGACCTGAGCAAGGCAGATTTGACCGGGGCAGATATCACTGGCGCCAACCTCAATGAAGCGATATTGGATGGCACTATCATGACCAACGTAAAAGGCTTGGAAGCCACCAAAGGCTATGATATCAGCAAGGGAAAATGTGTTGATTGTACGGTGATGGCAGATTTACCTAAGGACAGTGCGCTGGCATTAAATGCTAGCGAGCACCCTGCCAATTGCCCCTTAATGCGCCATGCTCTCCAAAGCGGCTCTATCCAGTAACTCGACAACACCGCGCCCGAGGCTGACATAGCCTTTTTGCTCCAGCCGTTTAAGCTGGCGGCTCACCACCTCGCGCGCAGTGCCAAGCTCATCAGCAATTTGCTGATGAGTACGGCTGATCGTAGAGCTTGAGTCATCCAGCAACAGTTTGACCAGACGCGCATCCAGACTATGGAAAGCGACCTCGTCCAGCAACACAATGAGGTCACTAATCAGCGCGCCATAGTTTTCCATCACGAAACGACGGAACACCGCAGACTCGATCATTAATTGATGAAAAATCGGTGCAGGGACGATGACATCACGAATCGGTTCTTCCACCACGGTTGAGGCTGGGTAATCGCTACGGCCCAGCAGGCAGGTAGTCGTGAGCACGCAGGTTTCACCCGCAGCGACACGATAAAGCAGGATTTCCCGGCCACTGCTGGATAATTTATAGACGCGAGACTGGCCTGCAAGCCGCATCACATAAGCATTGCAGGGCATGCCTTCGGAATAGCCTATAGTGCCAACTGGCGCCTCAACGATGCGCGCATGTTTGGCCAACATCGCCTTGGCTGGCTCTTCCATGGCCAGCAGATCAGGGAAAGTTCGTAACCATGACAGTGTTTCCGTTTGCATTTCCACCACTCCCGAATGATTTTATTGATTTATTTTTAGTCTACATTTTGCTGCAAAACTTACAACTTTTAGTCCATAACGCGCCAGATCAGTTCCGTGGTGAAAGCCACACCAAACCCTGTTACATCGCTTGCGACCGCGCCAAGCCCGCCTTTGCGCTTAACGGCAGACAAATCCACATGCAGCCACGACACATCATGCTCAATAAATTTGGACAAAAAACGTGCTGCCAACACATGATCAGCCTCCGAATCCAAAGTACATTGCTTAATGTCGGCCACATCACTTTCCAAGTCCTCATCGTAATCTTCATCAAATGGAAACGCATTGACCCGCTCACCTGAAGCCATGCCTGCGCCGACTGCCTTGCACAACATCTCTGGGCGATTACCCATTATGCCGCTGTATCGATCTCCCACAGCGGTAATCATGCTGCCGGTAAGCGTTGCGTAATCTATGATCAAATCAGGCTTTTCACGCGAAGCCAGCGTTAAGGTATCGGATAGCACCATCCGACCTTCAGCATCAGTATGCACAATCTCAATCGTCTTGCCATTGAGTGCAGTGACAATATCATTCTGCTTATAAGCCTTAGGGCCAATATGATTCTGTGCGATCGCCAACCAGCAATCTACTTTAATCGGCAGCTTCTGTTCTGTCAGCGTTTGCAATATACCCAGCGCCACAGCTGAGCCGTTCATATCCTCATGCATGCCTTGCATGTAACGAGCAGCCTTCAGGTTGTGGCCGCCCGTGTCAAAGCAGATGCCTTTACCCACCAGCGCAATATGTTTTTTTGCACCTTTGGGGTGATAACTCAAGTGCACAATCGCGGCATCCTGCGGTTCTGAGCCTTGGCCAACTGCAACAAATGCCCCTGCGCCCATTTTCTTTAGCTTGGGCATATCAAATTCTTCATGCTTCCAGCCATAGGTTTTGGCAAGGTCAGCGATCTTTTTACGATATAGCGTTGGCGTCAAAAGATTGGGCGCCAGCATGGTGAGTTGTCTGGTCAAGCTATTGCCCGCGGCCAATGCAGCCACATCAGCAAAGTCTGCTTCCGCAGGCACGCCATGGATAAAGAGTTGCTTCAGCGCTTCCGATTTGTCTTTCTTCTTTTGTTGCGGTAATTCAGCTGCATTTACCAGCGTCACATAAACCGCATCACGCGCCGCTTTTTGTAGTTGGCTGGCTTCCCCGATGAGTACGATATGCAGCGCAGATGGGCTTTCATCCAGCAAAGGCTTAATCGCTTTACGCAGCAAAGTCTGGCGCTGAAATGCACTCTGCTCTTGTAAAAGCAGCCAGCTCGCAATGCCGCCATTGGGTAAATCAACGGATACCGGCTTCTTGGCTAATTCTCCGGCTTTCGTCTTATTCCGCTTCAGCTTTGCTTCAAGACTTGCCTGAAATGGAGAATTTTTCTGCACCTCGCCCACCCACACAAACAGGATGTGTTTTGCCTTGATCAAGGTCTTTTCAGTCGCCACATTGGAGCTTTGCTCAATATTGATTGCCATTCCGTCCTCGTAAATACTTCAAATAACTTAGGGTATTAAAGCAGATTTGTCTGGTTAATTCGCATCTTAAAACTTGACCAAAACTGGCAAAAAAGCCAAACTACGTCCAAATGTTTTAGGTTTATCAACTCTGATTTCAACAACTTTGGATATTCTTTTGGTCGAGCAGTTCAGTCTTGTGTCTGTAACGATTTGGCTAAACCCCCGATTTTAATTCAATTCATGTTACGCCAGATGATGGCAAGCATGGATATTGTCTGGAGAAAGCTTTATGGCATTAACCCCCGATACTGATCCTCAAGAAACCCAGGAATGGCTTGAAGCCATTGATTCGGTACTTGAGAACGAGGGAACCGAACGCGCCCATTATTTACTGGAAACCATGGTCGATAAAGCCCGCCGTTCTGGCGCTTATCTGCCTTACAACGCCACCACAGCTTATGTAAATAGTATCCCAACGCACCTGCAACAACGCATACCTGGCAATCCGGATATGGAGCGCCGCATTCGCGCGCTGATCCGCTGGAATGCGATCATGACCGTACTACGCGCCAATGAGAAATCCCCAGGCGTTGGTGGCCACATTGCCAGCTTTCAGTCAGCAGCCACTTTATATGATGTAGGCTTTAACCACTTTTTCCGCGCTGCGAATGACAAATTCGGTGGCGACTGCGTGTATTTCCAGGGCCATTCATCGCCTGGCGTATATGCACGTGCGTTCCTTGAAGGCCGCATCAGTGAAGATCAATTAGGTAACTTCCGTCAGGAAACAGGTGGCAAAGGCATTTCTAGCTACCCACATCCATGGCTAATGCCAGATTTCTGGCAGTTCCCAACTGTTTCCATGGGTCTTGGGCCTCTGGCCGGTATTTATCAGGCTCGTTTCCTCAAATACATCCATGACCGTGGTATTGCCGACACATCCGACCGCAAGGTATGGGTATTCTGCGGCGATGGTGAAATGGACGAACCTGAGTCACTGGGTGCGATCTCACTGGCTTCCCGTGAAAAACTGGACAACCTGATTTTCGTCATCAACTGTAATCTGCAGCGTCTCGACGGCCCGGTGCGCGGCAATGGCAAGATTATTCAGGAACTGGAAGCCGATTTCCGTGGCTCTGGCTGGAATGTATTGAAAGTGATCTGGGGGTCCTACTGGGATCCTCTCCTCGCCATGGACAAAGACGGCCTGCTCAAGAAACGCATGGAAGAATGCGTAGACGGCGAATATCAGAACTTCAAGGCCAAAGGCGGCGCTTACACACGTGAGCACTTCTTCGGCAAATATCCTGAACTGAAGGAAATGGTCGCGGCCATGTCCGACCAGGATATCTGGCGCCTGAACCGTGGTGGCCATGACCCACATAAAGTCTATGCAGCTTATGCAGCGGCTACCCAACACAAGGGTCAGCCTACTGTGATTCTGGCGAAAACCGTCAAGGGTTACGGCATGGGCGAGGCAGGTGAAGGTCAGAACACCACCCACCAGCAAAAGAGTATGGATATTGAGTCACTGAAGAAATTCCGTGACCGCTTCGACTTGCCGCTTTCAGATGAGCAAGTAGAGAGCCTGTCTTTCTATAAGCCAGCACCTGATAGCCCGGAAATGAAATACATGAATGAGCGCCGCGCTGAGCTTGGTGGCTACGTGCCTGCACGTCGCCGCAAGGGCAATGAGCTCACAGTGCCTGAGCTATCTGCTTTTGAGAATATGCTTGGTGCCACCGGCGACCGCGAGATTTCCACCACCATGGCATTTGTACGGATTCTTTCTACACTGGTACGCGATAAGCAGATCGGCAAATATATCGTACCTATCGTGCCGGATGAAGCACGTACTTTCGGTATGGAAGGTATGTTCCGTCAACTGGGCATCTACTCATCAGTAGGCCAATTGTACGAACCTATGGATTCCGACCAAGTAATGTTCTACAAGGAATCAAAAGACGGACAGATTCTGGAAGAAGGCATCAACGAAGCTGGCTCATTCGCTAGCTGGCTGGCTGCTGCTACCTCCTACAGCGTCACTGGCACGCAAATGATTCCGTTCTACATCTACTATTCGATGTTCGGCTTCCAGCGTATCGGCGATTTTGCCTGGGCCGCTGGTGATAGCCGTGCACGTGGCTTCCTGCTGGGCGCGACTGCTGGCCGTACCACGCTGAATGGTGAAGGCTTGCAACACGAAGATGGCCATAGCCACCTGATGTCAGCCACTATTCCGAACTGCGTGTCTTACGACCCGACATTCGCTTACGAATTAGCCGTGATCATTCAGGAGGGTCTGCGCCGCATGGTACAAAATCAGGAAGATGTGTATTACTACATCACCCTGATGAATGAAAACTACAGCCACCCAGAGATGCCCAAAGACAGTGCAGAAGGCATCCTCAAGGGCATGTACTCCTTCAGCAAATCCAAGGCCAAAGGCCCCAAGGTTCAGCTCATGGGTAGTGGCGTGATTTTGCGTGAAGTGATTGCCGCAGGCGAATTGCTGGAAAAAGACTGGGGGGTGTCAGCAGATGTCTGGAGTGTCACCAGCTTTACCGAGCTACGCCGTGAAGGTATCGATGTCGAGCGCTGGAATCTGCTCAACCCAGAGAAGAAACAAAAAGAAACTTTCGTTGGCAAATGTCTGAACAAAGCAGAAGGTCCAGTTATTGCCTCTACTGATTACATGCGCTCTTTTGCAGACCAGATCCGTAACTTCATTCCTCAACGTTTTGTTGTATTGGGCACTGATGGTTACGGTCGTTCTGATTCACGTGAGGCATTACGCAGTTTCTTTGAGGTCGATCGCTACCACGTAGTTCTGGCTGCCCTAAAGGCACTCGCAGATGAAGGAAAGCTGCCTGCATCCAAGGCTGCTGAAGCTATTAAAAAGTACAACATTGACATTAACCGCCCTAACCCAACCACTATCTAGTGTGCAGGGTTAGGCTTTAAGTTAATTACTGGAAACGATAAAACATGGCAATTAAAGAAGTTCTCGTCCCCGATATTGGTAATTTTGATAGTGTCGATGTGATTGAAGTGCTGGTTAAAGTTGGTGATACGATTGCCAAGGATGACTCGCTGATTACGCTGGAATCCGATAAGGCTTCCATGGATATTCCTGCGCCATATGCTGGCACAGTGAAGGAAATCAAAATCAAGGTTGGTGACAAGGCCACTCAAGGCACGCTGATTTTGACACTGGACGCTTCAGCCGATGCCGCAGCAGCCGAAAAGCCAGCCGCACAGCCAACGCCAACCCCTGTAGTGTCAACTGTTACCGTAGATGAAAAACCAGTGGCCATCCCTGAGCCTACGCACCCGGTGGCTGAACCTCCAAAGGTAATCCAGCCCAAGGCTATGCCTAATCCGGTAGCCGCAAGTGCGGTCAGTGCATCAGGGAAAATGGCTCACGCCAGTCCTTCCGTGCGTAAATTTGCACGTGAACTAGGTGTCAACCTGGCGCTGGTAACAGGCACTGGTAATAAAAATCGCATTCTCGAATCTGACGTTCAAGCCTTCGTCAAAGGCGAGCTTTCCAAGCCACGCGCCGAAGGTAACATCAGTGGCATGTCTGGTGGCGGGCTTTCAGTCAGTGCGGCGCAAGTCATCGATTTCAGCAAGTTTGGCGCGACAGAGGTCAAAGCACTTTCACGCATCAAAAAGCTCTCTGGAGCCAATCTGCATCGTAATTGGGTTACTGCTCCGCACGTTACCCAGTTTGACGAAGCCGATATCACCGATCTGGAAGATTTCCGCAGATCAATGGCGCCAGACGCCGAAAAACGTGGCGTCAAATTAACATTGCTGGCATTCCTGATGAAGGCGGTAGTCAATGCACTGCGCACCTATCCAAACTTCAATGCATCACTCTCACCCGAAGGCGACAGCCTGATTCTCAAGCAGTATTACCACGTGGGCTTTGCCTGCGATACGCC
>Ga0265327_10003157_pt1 | contig 16162 bp, 15 predicted proteins | sample 41621metaG_FD_202089 | JGI IMG/M metagenome (GOLD analysis project Ga0265327, IMG submission 202089) | Rhizosphere microbial communities from Carex aquatilis grown in University of Washington, Seatle, WA, United States - 4-16-21 metaG | ecosystem: Host-associated > Plants > Roots > Rhizosphere... | reverse complement strand
CGCCGCAGATACGCCCCATTGCCGAGGCCGGTCAGGATCGGCGGGTCGTCGCGGTCGCGCAGCCGGTGCAGGCTCGGCAGATCCATGTGGTCGTAATGGTTGTGGCTCAGCAGGACGGCATGGATCGGCGGCAAGGCGGCGATCGGCAGACCCGGCGCGCGCACGCGCCGCGGCCCGCCGATGTGCGGGAACGGCCCGATCCGCTCGGCGAAGACGGGATCGGTGAGGATGTTGAGGCCGGCGGCGCGCAGCAGCAAGGTCGCTTGGCCGATATAGGTGACGGTCGCGTCGCCGACGGCGCCGAAGGACGGATAGTGCCGGTTCTCGACTCGATCCGGCCAAGCGTGCCGCTTCCCGGTTCGCCGCCATCGGACGAAGTCGGCGAGACGCTTGTCCGTATCGACGCCGGGGTTGAAGAACCGCTTCCCGTCGAAATGGTCGGAGGGCGCGGGCGCCCGCCGCATCCCGCCGTCCATGCCGGTGGCGTCCGAAACCGTCGTCACAGGATCTGCTCCCTTTGTCGTCCGGGCCGGACGCGGAAAGGAAGGGAATGTGTTACCCGGCCCGCAGGCTTTCCAGCCCCGCCCAGTCGAACTCGATGCCGTGGCCCGGACGCTCGGGCGCCAGCGCGCAGCCCTCCTCGATGACGAGCGGGGCGGCGATGAAGCGGTCGAGCCCGAAGCCGTGCACCTCCAAATAGGACCGGTTCGGCGCCGCGGCGAGCAGATGGACCGTGAGGTCGTGGACGCCGTGCGAGGTCAGCGGCAGGTTGTACGCCTCGGCGAGGTGCGCGACCTTCATGAAGACGGTGATGCCGCCGCAGTTCGTCACGTCCGGCTCCGGATAGGTGACGCCGCCCGCCGCGATCATTTGCTTGAACTCGTAGAGCGTGTGCAGGTTCTCGCCGGTCGCGATCGGCAGCCCGCCCTCGCGGACGATGCGGGCATGGCCAGCGACGTCGTCGGGAATCGTCGGCTCCTCCAGCCAGACCAGATCGAACGCGCTCAGCGCGCGGGCGCCGCGGATCGCCTCGTCGACGCTCCAGCGCATGTTGGCGTCGGCCATCAGCGGGAAGTCGGGGCCGAGATGGTTGCGCATCGCGCGGACGCGCTCGACGTCCTCGGAGAGACGCCGCCGGCCGACCTTCATCTTGATCGCGCGGAAGCCCTTGGCGAGGTTGTCGTCGGTCTGGCGCAGCAGTTGGTCGAGCGGAAATTGCAGGTCGATGCCGCCGGCATAGCACGGCACGCGCGGGTCGAAGCCGCCGAGCAGCCGCCACAGCGGCAAGCCCTGGCGCCGCGCCTTGAGGTCCCACAGCGCGATGTCGACCGCGGAGATCGCCGAGCTGACGGGGCCGCCGCGCCCGCCATAATGGAGCGCCCACCACATCGCCTGCCACAGCGCCTCGATCCGGTCGGCCTCCCGCCCGTCGAGCAGTGGCTTCAGGTAGAGGTCGATCAGCGCATGCACCGCCGCGCCGCCGGCGCCGACCGTATAGGTGTAGCCGACGCCCTCGGCGCCGTCGCTGTCCCGGACGCGCGCCGCGATCAGCTCGAAATGCGTGATCGTGCCGTGCGTGCTGTCGGAGAGCGGGACGGGCAGCGGAATGCGATACAGATCGGATCGAAGCGAGGCGATGGTCGTGGTCATCTTTGTTCCCTCCACACCCGGCAGTTCTCGCCGGTTAGGCATGCGCCATTACGGCAAGGCGATGCCCGGCACCTACCCTCGGTAGGCTCCGAGCCAAGCCGCACGAACATACGCTTGGGAACGATGGAAGCGACCTGAATGAAACGGCGCATCGCGCCAGCGCCACAGGCGGCAGGGCCGGCGGCGGGGAACGCTCGCCGCCCTGCCGTGCTGCCGCTGCCTACCCGCTTGCTATCTGCCCGCGCTTGCTGCCGGCTATGCCGCGACGAGCCGGTCGCCGTCCTCGGCGCGCATCCCCATGTGGCGCCGGAGCGCTTCGCGCGCCCGCGACAGCCGCGAACGGACGGTGCCGACCGGCACGTCGAGGATCTCCGCCACCTGCTCGTAGCGCAGCCCTTCGAGGCCGACGAGCAGGACGACCTGCCGCTGCTCCTCCGGCAGGCGCGCGAGAGCCCGGTCGAGGTCGCGAAGTTCGAGCGATGCGGTCTGCACGGCTGGAGACGAGAGCCGCTGCGCCATTTCCTCCACGGGGGACGACATACCCTCGCGCACCGCGCTGCGGATCCGGTTGACATGCTGATTGTGAAGCATGGTGAACAGCCAGGCGCGCAGATCGGTGCCGGGCTTCCAGAGGTGCGCCTTGCTGAGCGCGCGGCACAGGCAGTCCTGGACAAGATCGTCGGCACGGCTGGCATCTCGCGTCAGCGCCCGAGCGTAGCGCCGCAGTCTGGGAATTTCCCGCTCAAGCAAGACACCGAAATCGTCCATCGATTCTCCCCTCGTCTTTCGCGCCCTGATAGGCGCGCCTCTATTGCCGAGGAGAATAAAAGAACAATGTAACCCCCGTATGACCGCGGGAGTAGACAATCGTAAAAAAATGTAAATCAAACGACACAAGATAATTTCTGCGGAAATCCTTCCCAAATTCCACGATTTTACTTATGCACGAATTTCACAATTTACGATTCTACCGATAGTCGATTTTCTTACCGAATGCGATCATCGCAAAAGGACAATGAACGCAGCTGCGTCTGCAACAACCCGCGCGGCAGATGACATCGACCGCCGCCGCGCGGGAGAGATCGCCCGGCTCATGTGTCGTACAGTCAACCAATCCATCGCGGTCTGTGCCGATACGGAGGGCATGACGCTTAGCGCGGATCGCGATCGAGCGTGGAAACGGCGAGCCCGCAGCGTTCCGGGGTCCACCTTTCCTCGCCTGCGGGAAAGGACGCAGTGGGGGGCACGCCGCAAGGCGCGGCGTGAGCCCGAACAGCGAAGAGCGCGCCGCTGACGCGGATAGTTACCGAATGTCTCAGGCGCGAGCGGCAGTCGGGTATCGTGCGGCGGTGCCGCGCCGCACGATACCGTCCGTTTCAGACTGCGGCGGTCAACCCTGTCGGGCAGCTGAGGCCGGTGCCGCCGAGGCCGCAATAGCCGCCGGGGTTCTTTGCGAGATACTGCTGGTGGTAATCCTCGGCGTAATAGAACGGCGGCGCGTCGAGGATTTCGGTGGTGACAGGCCCGAACCCGGACTGCGCCAGCACGCGCTGATAGGCGTCGCGCGACGCCTCGGCGAGCCGCCGCTGCTCGGGCGAGGCGACATAGATGCCGGAACGATACTGCGTGCCGACGTCGTTGCCCTGCCGCATGCCCTGCGTCGGATCGTGGTTCTCCCAGAAGATCTTCAGCAGCTGCTCGTACGAGATCCGCTTCGGGTCGAAGACGACGCGGACGACCTCGTTGTGCCCGGTGAGCCCGCTGCACACCTCCTCATAGGTCGGGTTCGGCGTGTAGCCGCCGGCATAGCCGACCGCCGTCGCATAGACGCCCGGCCCGGCCTCCCAGAACTTCCGCTCGGCGCCCCAGAAGCAGCCCATGCCGAACAGCGCGGTCTCCAGACCCTCCGGGAAAGGCGGGACGATCCGGCGCCCGCTGACATAATGCGTCTCCGGTACCTTGAGCGGCGTCGCCCGTCCGGGCAGCGCCTCCTCCTGCGCCGGCATCACCGCCTTCTTCCTGAACATCCACATGTCGCGCTGTCTCCCGGCCGGCCGTCGTCGCCCGGCACCCGATGCGTGGTCGCTGAAATGTGCGATCGGAAGCGGCGGACAGCAAGGGGCGCGCCGCGCCGCAGCAGCCGATGTCGACTTGGTTCACCCTCCCGGCGATTTGCTGCATCGCATCCATATTAATCGGTGATATTCATCGGCGATGCACAAGAATTCGGCACTGTTTTCCTTCAGGAACTCTGAAGAACCGTTCCCGTTCTTCGTCCACAAGCGGTAGCATTGCAGATCGGATTCCCCGAAGGCCGCACGCACACGGCCTAGTCTCTCGGTCCGATGCTGGAGGAGATCAATGGAATACCGGACGCTCGCAGAAACGAAGGAAGTGGCCGCGGTTCATCCTGTCGACTCTCGCAAGCCCCTGTCGAAGCGAGAGCGCCTGGAGCGATGGGCGGACCTGCTGGACGACCACGGCGGCTCGCTGCGGTCGCTCTACGAGACCGAGTTCGCGCCGCGCCATAAGCGCCGCACGATGCGCGAGGACAATTCGCCGCTCAGCGTCGCCTTCGCCGATCCGGTGCTGCGCGGCCAGGGGCTTCAGGGCGACGCCTACGGCGACGCGATCGACTTCTTTGGCCTGAGCCACGGCGAACTGCACCACATCCTGTGCTACTGCCATTGCGGCCATATGATCCGCGCCGGCATGGTCGCCACGCGGGTACGCGAGGCGGCAAGCCGCGTCCGCGAGAGCACCGGTTACGGATTGCAGGCCTGCATCGTGACCGCTTCGGCCGTGGCCGCCGCCGCGATCGCCGCGCTGTTCTGAGAACCGGACGGCCGCGCGTTCCCGCGACGGGAGCGCGCGTACGCGCCCGCGCAACCCGCCCCGGAATACCGCCCGGGACGGGCGGCCGGGCGTGTTTCGTACTTTCCAGCGCTTCTTTGGCGTTCCGGTCTTTCCAGCGTCGGGATTTCTTCGCCGTCAAAACAAGGGGCCTCGCCGCGATGCGGCGAGGCCCCTAATTTTGGTTCAGTTATCGTTTTCGCCGTCGCCTTCAGCCGGCTTGCGACGGCTTGTCGCCGGCATGCGCGCCTGCCGCCGCCGCTTGGTTGTGCATGGCGCCGCGGCGTGACACGCTCTGGAGCGCGTCGGCGCCCATATGCGGCTGCCGCTGCGACACGTCGCCGAGCGAGACGATCCCGACGAGGCGCTTCTGCCGGTTCACGACCGGCAGCCGCCGGACCTGAAGCTCGGCCATGTTCTGCGCGACCTCGTTCAGCTCCTGATCCTCGAAGCAGTACTTGACCTCCGAGGTCATGACCTCCTGAACCCTCGTCTTCGCCGGGTCCTTGCCTTCGGCGGCGAGCCGGATCGCGATGTCGCGGTCGGTGATCATGCCGATCAGCCTGTCCTGCTCGCCAACCGGCAGGATGCCGGCGTCGGTCTTGGCCATCGCCGCGGCGGCCTGCTGGACCGTGTCGTTCGGGTTGGCCAGTTCGACGTTGCGGCTCATCACCTCGGCGACCGTGCGGCTGTGCTCATGCCGCCCGCCGTTGCCGCCGCCGTTCTCGCCGTGGTGCCGCTCCTCCAGCGGACGCAGGGCATCTTCCGCGGCGCGGCCGGTGGCGCGCAGAATCTCGGCGCTGCCGTCGAGCAGCACGTTGACGCTCTCCCGGACGAAGCGGCTCTGCAGCTCGGCGATGTCCTGGACGCTGCGGCAGCGGATCAGTTCCTGCGGCAGGCGGGCGCTCGCTTGGGCATTGCGCGTCAGGAATTCCAGCCAGGCGCGCTGCGCATCCTGCATGCGGCTCACCGCGGCACGGGTCGACATCATCAAAGCCTGAACGTCGCCGGACGTCTCCTGGGCGGTGTCGCTCAGGATGCTGGTGGCGTGCGCCATCACGTTGCCCATCCGGTTGGCCTGCTCGGCCCCGTTGCCGAGCATCCGGCGCTGTCCTTCGGCCGCCGCCTCGAGTCCGCGATTGGCAACGTCCGTGGTGCGGCGCACCATTTCGGCGCCGGTCTGCGCTGCTTGGCGCATCGTTCCGGCCGTCCGATCCGTCATCATCTCGCCGGTGCGACGAACCTCACGGGCCATATCCTTGTCTTTACCAGAACCATGCTGCTCTTGCTTTTCAGCCATGCCTAACCTCTTGCCACAGTACAAAGAAAATCTATCCGTTCGAGCCGGATATCTTTGGTAATTTTCAGGAGACACGTCGATACGAACGCAGCCCGCGTCGGAAAGTTCTATGATTATCATGATTTCTTTTCGGATTTTCTTCGGTTTATCAAGTCAGTTCATCTGCAATTACTGGTTTCGCAGATGCGAAATGCGCGTTCGTCCGATGGCTGACGATCGCAACCGGCGAGTCCATCGCAATGGCTCCGGCCGGCTCAGATGCTATCCTGACCGGGAGTGCGGGACGGTTTCTCGCAACAGCGAGCGGCGGCATGGCGAGCATCGGCGTCATCAACACGATCATCCTGCTCGGTGCGCTGCTGGTGCTCGCCGGCATCTTCTCCAGCCTGATCGCTTCGCGCTTCGGCGCGCCGCTGCTGCTCGTGTTCCTGGTGATCGGCATGCTCGCGGGCGAGAGCGGCCCCGGCGGCATCGCCTTCGACGATTACCGCCTCACCTATCTGGCGGGGTCGCTGGCGCTTGCCGTGATCCTGTTCGACGGCGGCCTGCGCACCAAGGTCGCGAGCTTCCGCGTCGCGCTGCGGCCGGCGCTGCTGCTCGCGACGGCAGGCGTGCTGATCACCGCCGCGATCACGGGCGCGACGGCCGTGCCGGCGCTCGGCCTGTCGCCGCTGGAAGGAATGCTGCTCGGCGCGATCGTCGCCTCGACCGACGCCGCCGCGGTGTTCTTCCTGATCCGCACCGGCGGGCTGCAACTGAAGCAGCGCGTCGGGCTCACCCTGGAGATCGAATCCGGGACGAACGACCCGGTCGCGGTCTTCCTGACGCTGGTGCTGGCGCAAATCCTGCTGGCCGGCGGTCATGCGCCGACGGGCTGGCACGTGCTCGCGCTGCTTGCCGAGGAGGCGGCGATCGGCGCCGCGCTCGGCGTCGCGGGCGGACTCGCCGCGTCGTGGCTGCTGAACCGGCTCGATCTGCCGTCGGGGTTGCAGCCCCTCCTCGTGCTGACGAGCGCGATCCTGATCTTCGCGGCGTCGATGGTCATCGGCGGCAGCGGCTTCCTGGCCGTCTACCTCGCCGGACTGGTCATCGGCAACCGGCCGATCCGCGCCTACGCCAGCGTGACGAGCTTCCACGACGCGGCCACGTGGCTGTCCCAGATCGTGATGTTCGTGTTGCTCGGGCTGCTGGCGACGCCGGCGCAGCTCGTCACGTCGGCCGGCGGCGCGCTGATCGTCGCCGCGGTGCTGATCCTCGTCGCGCGTCCGGTCGCCGTCTTCCTCTGTCTGCACCCGTTCCGCTTCTCCTGGCAGGAGAAGCTGTTCATCTCATGGGTCGGCCTGCGCGGAGCGGTCGGCATCTTCATGGCCTCGGTGCCGAAGCTCGCCGGCCTGCCGCATGCCGACCTCTACTTCAACGTGGCGTTCTGCGTCGTGCTGATCTCGCTGGTCGTGCAGGGCTGGACGCTGACGCGGAGCGCAAAGTGGCTGGGGCTGACGCTGCCGCGGCGGAAGCGGGAGGTGCACAGGGCAGAGCTGGACCTGCCGGGACAGCTCGAATACGAGCTGGTCGGCTATCCGATCCCGGCGGACAGCCCGATCCTGCACCATGCCGCCCCGCCCGCCTGGGCGCGTCCGATCCTGGTGGTGCGCCGCGCACGGATCCTGACGCCGCCCGAGGCCGGCGAACTGGAGCCGAACGACTACGCTTATTATCTGGCGCCGCCCTGGCGCGTGCAGGCGCTCGACCGGCTGTTCATCGCGCCGGACGAGATCGACGAGGCGGATCTCGGCTTCTTCGGCGAGTTCGCCTTCGACGGCGACGTGACGCTCGGCGCGCTCGCCGACCTGTACGGGCTGCCCGTCGCAGCGAACAGCCGCAGCGTCACGATCGCCGATCATTTCGCGCGGACGATCAACGAGCATCCGGTGATCGGCGACCGGCTGCCGGTCGGCGGCAGCGCGCTGGTCGTGCGCGACGTCGAGGGCGACCGCGTCCGCCGGATCGGCCTTCAGCTCGAAGTGCCGAAGGCGCCGCATCCCGTCCTCGACCGGTTGAGGACGCTCGTCCGACCCCGACGGGGACCGCAGCGGGATACGGCCGCATCGCTGCCGCCACCTGTCACGGCGACGATGCCGACCGATGGCGCCGCCCCGAAATCATCGGAAACGAATGGTTAATAGAACGTGGCATAGGCTCCACTTGGCGGCGATGGTAGTTCGGGGGGCTTCGTGACGTTGGCGTTTTCGGCGGGGCGGGATATCGCCTCGGTCGGGCATCATTTCTTCATCGGGCTTCAGCCGGGCGCTGCGCTGACCGACCATGACAAACGGCTGCTGAGCGCGCTGCGTCCGGCCGGCGTGATCCTGTTCAAGCGCAATTTCGAGGCCGGACTCGGCTACGACGACTGGCTGGAGCGGCACGCGCGGCTGATCACCGACGTGCGGGGCTGCGTCGGCCGCGATGAGCTGTTCATCGCGATCGACCACGAGGGCGGCAGCATCGTCCGGCCGCCGCGCCCGATCACCGTGTTCCCGCAGGCCGCGGACTGGACGGACCGGTCCTTCGAGGTCGCCGAGGCGATGGGGACCGAACTCGCGTCGCTGGGCGTCAACGTCAGCTTCGCGCCGGTCCTCGACGTCGATTCGAACCCGAAGAACCCGGTGATCGGCCGCCGCGCTTTCGGCACGACACCGCCCCCGGTGATCGAGTCGGCCTGCCGCTTCGTCGACGGCATCGAGCGCGCCGGGGTGCTCGCCTGCGGCAAGCACTTCCCCGGCCATGGCGACACCGAGACCGACTCGCATTTCGAGCTGCCGGTGCTCGACGCCGACCTCGCGACGATCCGGGCGCGCGAGCTGGTGCCGTTCGAAGCCCTGGTCCGCCACGGCATCGGCATGATCATGACCGCGCATATCCTGTTCCCGCGGATCGAGCCGGAAACGCCGGCAACGATGTCGCGCGACCTGATTGAGGGCGTGCTGCGGCGGGAGATGGGCTTCGACGGCGTCGTCACGTCGGACGACATCGGCATGCATGCCGTTTCGCGCCTGTTCGAAAGCCCGGAAGCGACGGTCCGCACGATCAACGCCGGCTGCGACCTGATCATGGTGTGCAGCCACCGCACCGACACCGCCCGCGCCTACGGATTCGCCGAGGCGATCCTAGACGGGCTCCGGCGGGGCGAGATCGCCGAGGCGACGCTGGCGGCCTCGTTCGAGCGCGTCGAGCGGCTGCTTGCACGGGCGCCCTGCCATGCCGTGCGCCGCCTGCCCGACGAGACGCTCGCCGGGCATGCCGCGCTCGCCGAGGCGATCCGGAACGGTGCGCCCGAGCACTACCCGGCATCGGTGGTGTGACCGCAGGCGCCGGCCGGACAGACGGCGACGGCGGCAGTGATCAGGGGCCGCCGCCCGGCCGGCGGCACACGGTCAGCTTCGGCAGGCCAGCGATGCCCGCACCGCCCGCGGCACGAGGTAGTAGCTGTCGGGCGTGAAGTAAGACGCGAAGAAGTTCGCGTCCGGTCCATAATCCGGATAGATGCCGGCGAACAGCGGGTCGCAGTTCGGCGCCCGCATCTTGACCAGCTGGCTCGTTTCCCGCGGCAGAGTCACGGCACACGGCGTCGTGCAGACGGTGCCGTCCGACAGATCGGCGACCGCTCCGGCCGGCTCCGTCACGATGTCGACGGTCTGGTTGGACGACCTGCCGGGAGCGGCGCAGCCGGCGACGGCAGCCGCGACGAGGAGAGACGCGGCGACGACGAACGGCGAACCGGCCCGGCCCGGACGCGAAGAAGCAGGGAACATCTCTCGAAAGCCTCCGACGACGAAAAGCAGCGCCACGCTGTCCCGAACGGCCGATGCCCGTCAAGCGGCACGGTAACCGTCCGGAACGATCCGTCTCGGTCGGCGCTCTTCCTCCGCGATCCCTAGACCGCTTTTCTTACGAGGTAGTAGCCCTCGTCCGCGGCCTGCGGGCGGCCGCGGCAGATGCGGTCAGGCAGCGAACACCGGCTCTCCCTTCGCGGCGGCCGGCGCCGCCGTGCCGTCATCCCCGCTGCGCCGCCGCAACGATTCGGTGCGATGGCGGCCGGACTCGGGGAGATCCATCAACCGGCGCAGCGTCTCGCGCGCCCGCGACAGGCGGGAGCGGACGGTGCCGACCGGCACGTCGAGGATCTCCGCCACCTGCTCGTAGCGCAGCCCTTCGAGCCCGATCAGCAGGACGACCTGCCGCTGCTCGTCGGGAAGCTGCCCGATCGCACGGTCGAGATCGCGCATCTCAAGCTTCATCGACTGCGTCGCCGGCATCGACAGCAGCGGCGCCACCTCCTCCACGGGGGTCGACAGACCTTCCCGGACCACCTTGCGCACGTCATTGACATGCTGGTTGTGCAGCAGCGTGAAGAGCCAAGCCCGCAGGTTGCTGCCCGGTTCCCAGAGATGCGCCTTGCGCAGCGCGCGGCAGAGCGTCTCCTGAACGAGATCGTCGGCCCGCGCCGCATCGCGCGTGAGGGCGCGTGCATAACGGCGCAACCGCGGAATCTCCGTTTCGAGCAATCGGCCGAAATCGTCCAATGCCACTCCCCTTCGTGAGTCTTTTGCCGCGGCGGAGGCTGTCGCCGCCGCTGCGATCTTCTCGCAGGTCACACTATAGGGGGCTCATGTAACCAGGGTATGTACGATCAGCAAAATGATGGTAAAGGAATGTAAGAATTATTCTCTGAGTTGAAACTGGATCCACCTCTCGTCTGATTATCATCTTCTGGTTTTACACGATCCAGTTGGAATCAACTTATTTTCAGTAGAAATGTACTCGGGATTGAACAACGTCACGGCAGATCAAGGTATCGCTTATTGAGGAACTTTGGGTAGCGCGGCGGCGTAGAACGGCCGGTAGCAGAGAGGCGGAACGAGCATGGAGAGCAGGTCGACGGAGCCCGGCCACTGGCGCGCGAAGGCCGATGCCTTCGCCATGGCGGCACTGGCGGCGGAAGACAAGCAGCTCGCGGCCCGGCTGGCGGCGCTCGCCGCCGCATGCACCGACATCGCGGCACGGATCGACGCGGCGCACCGGCCGCCGCGACGGCGGGTACTGCTCGGCCGGCGCTGGCGTATCCGCTGGCGGCGGCTGGTCGCCGCACGTCTCCGCAGCCGGCACCTCGCCGCGGTGTGACCAACGCCGTGGCCGGCGAGGCCGCCGAAACCAACCCGGATTTCGCACAAGGAGCGGCGCTGCATTGCACGCTCTTCCGGGGGAGAAATCCGGACTAGGCACACAACATCTCTTCGCAGATGCAGCAATCCGTCTCCGATGGTGTTAGGCTGAAAGGCCGCGGCGCTCCCAGTGCCGCCCGGCATGCGTACCGGAGTACCGAATGAGAGTCGCTGCTTCGATCGCGAGCAGGCCCGGCGGGATCCCCCCGGCGCCGAGCACGTACCGGCGGAATCGCGAGCACCGCCTGCTGATCGATGCCCTGACGGATAGTGGCGTACTGCCGCCCGACCTTGCCGAGACGGCGGTCGCGGAAGACGCGGCGCAGCCTTCCACGTCACTTCGTGAGTGCGCCGCAGACTGAAAAATCGGCCTGGAAGAGGTCGACGTCGCGGTATCGGCATCGCTTGCCCGGCCGGATTCCTGCGGGATTCGACAGGGATCTGTCATTTGTTGCGATGTCCTTCAGGGTGCCTTTCCCAAACCGCACAATGAGTGATAGAATGCCTTACTTTCGCAAGGTGAGGCATGGCAAGTCGTTATCCCCCATTCCGGTGCATCGAAGCTTTCGTAGCGGCGGCTCAGGCCCTCAGCTTCACGGAAGCCGCATCCAGCCTACGGATCACCGTTCCTGCGGTGAGCCGAAGGATCCAAACCCTTGAGACCGATCTCGGCGTTCGGTTGTTCCGTCGCGGCCATCGCGCCGTGACGCTGACACCGGCCGGCGAGAGCTATCTCAAGAAACTGCTCCCGGCGCTCGGCACGATCCGCGAGGCCAGCGATTCGCTGCGGGCGACGCCCCGCCGCCGCTCGCTGAAAGTCAGCCTGCCGGCGTCGCTGGCCGCACATTGGCTGGTCCCGCGGCTCGGCGCCTTCCAGGCGCGGCATCCCGGCATCCAGGTCGAACTGGAGACCGCCGTGGACGACGTGGCGCTCGACCGAGCCGAGGTCGACGTGGCGATCCAGCTCGGCACGGGACACTGGCCCGGCTTCCACGCCGACCTGCTGTTCGAGGTCGACGCCTATCCGGTGTGCAGCCCGGCGCTCGCCGACGAGATGCTGCGCACGCCGCGCGACCTGGAGCACTGCACGCTGCTCGGATCGAGCCAGATCCCGGAGCTGTGGCCGACATGGCTGCGCGCCGCCGGACAGCAGCCGCTCGGCCGCTATCGCTACGTCGCCTACGACAACCTCCAGCTGCTGTACGAGGCGGCTGCGACGGGTCTCGGGGTCGCGATCGCGGTCGACGTGATGGCGCGCCCGCTGCTTGCGTCCGGACGGCTCGTCGAGCCGTTCTCGCTGCGGACGAAGCTGTCGCGGAGCTACTACGTGATCTGCCGCGCGACCGATACCGCACGGCTGCCGATCCACAACTTCCGGATGTGGCTCCTCGAAGAGGCGGGGATGTGGAACAGCGGGCCGAAGATGTCGCTGCAATCCTCGACTCAGTCGTCCTCGTCGTCGGCGGAGACGGTGCGGTCTCCGGTCGTCGCCGGATAGAGGCGGTCCGCCGTCCGGAACGGAAGGGGCGCCGGTCGTTTCCGCCGGTCGCCCCGGGATGCAGCAGCCGGTCTGTCCCGGCGGATCGGGGGTTGGCGGTCGAATGGCGACAGCGCGCCCGCACGCGGTGCGGGTGGGCGGCGTCGCTAGTCACTAGAGCACCGACACCCCGAATGCGTCGAGGATCAGGACGAGGTTGAGCGTCAGGACCATCAGGGTCGCGGCGCCGGCCACCAAGGTCAGCGTTCGCGAACTCGCCATCGCGCCCATCACGCTGCGCCGGCTCGTCAGCACGAGCAGCGCGATCATCGGCACGGGCAGCACCAGGCTCAGCACGACCTGACTCATGACGAGCGCTTCGGTCGCGTCGACGCCGAGAGCGACGATCGCGACCGTCGGCAGCATCGTCACGATGCGCCGGACCCAGAGCGGAATCCGCCAGTGCACGAAGTCCTGCATGATGACCTGCCCGGCCATCGTGCCGACCACCGAACTGGACAGGCCCGACGCCAGCAGCGCGACCAGGAAGACGGCCGCAGCGGCGTTGCCGAGCAGCGGCCCGAGCGTGCGGTACGCCTCCTCGATGCCGGCGGATGCCGCCCGGCCGGTTTCGACGTCGGGAGCGAAGACGGCGGCGGCGACGCAGACCATCGCAAGATTGACGATACCGGCCATGCCGAGCGCGAGCGCGACGTCGACGTGCGACAGCCGCACCGCGGCGCGCGCGAAGACGCCGTGCCGCCGCTCCGTCGCGCTCACGCTGTCCCGCGCCAGTCCCGAATGCAGGAAGATCGCGTGCGGCATCACGGTCGCGCCGACGATCCCGGCCGCCAGCACCACGCTTCCGGGACCGCCGAACCGCGGCAGGAAAGTGCCGACGGCGACCTGCCCCCAATCGGGGCCGGCGAGGACGACCTCGACGACGTAGCAGAGGCAGAGCAGCCCGACGAGCACGCCGACCACGGCTTCGAGCCGGCGGCTCCGGCCGGACTTCTGGAGCATCAGGATGAGATAGGTCACGACGCCGGTGATCAGCACGCCGGCAAGCAGCGGGATGTGCAGCAGCAGCGCGAATCCGATGCTGGCGCCGAGGAACTCGGCGACGTCGGTCGCCATCGCGGCGATCTCGCTGACGGCCCACATCGCGTAGACCACCGGCGCCGGCAGGCGATCGCGGCACAGTTCGGCGAGGCTGCGGCCGGTGACGATGCCGAGCTTGGCCGACAGGGCCTGGAACAGCATCGCGGTCACGTTCGCCAGCAGCACGACCCACAGCAGCCGGTAGGCGAAGCGCGCCCCAGCTTCGATGTTCGTGGCGATGTTGCCAGGGTCCATGTAGGCAACCGAGGCGAGGATCGCCGGTCCGGCAAGCGGCGCCAGACGCCCGATCGCGCCGCGCCGCCGAAAAGGCGTCGGGGCGGATGAAGCCGCGGCATCGTCGGCGGCAACCGGGCGCATGGCGCGCAGCGATGTGTCGTCGGGAGACATGCGAGGAAATCCGTTGCGGCTGAGAACGCGGCCGGCGGCGGCCGGGAGCGGAAGCCTGTCTCAGTAGGCTCGCGGCGCTCCCCATCCTCCAACCTCGCGGGTTGCAGAAAGTTCGTTACGCGAGCGGCGGCCGTCAAGCCGGCCCGGGAAACGAGCGGCAACACATCCCCGAGAGGGGGATTGGCGGACGGCTTGCGAGCGATCGCCCCATGCCGGCCGATGGCGCCCGACCTTGCCGCCACGGGACCGATTGCCGCCGCGGCCGCGTTGACGGAGACAGGCTATGCGGCGACACTCACCCCAGACGGGAAAGGAGAGCCCGATGCCGGATTCCCTGCACGTCGTCTGTCCGCAGTGCGACACGGTCAACCGCGTGCCCTCGGCCCGGCTCGGCGCGGGCGGCAAGTGCGGCCGGTGCGGCGGCAAGTTGTTCGACGGCCGGCCGCTGGCGCTGGACGAGGAGCGGTTCGCACGGCATGCCGGGAGCAGCGACGTTCCGTTGCTTGTCGATTTCTGGGCGGCCTGGTGCGGGCCGTGCCGCGCGATGGCGCCGGTGTTCGAGCGCGCGGCGGCCGAACTGGAGCCGCAGTTCCGCCTCGTCAAGGTCGATACCGATGCCGCGCCGCAGCTTGCCGGGCGGCTCCATATCACCGGCATCCCGACCTTGATGCTCGTGCACGACGGCCGCGAGGTGGCGCGCACCGCAGGCGCGATGCCGCTGCCGCGACTCCTCGAATGGGCGCGGCGGCACGCCCCGGCGGCGACGGAAGGAAACCCGTCCGCGTAGCCCGGATCAACCGGGCGGGGGCGGAGCGGCCAGGGTGAGCGTGCGGACGGCGGGCGGGTCGCCGAGCTGAAGCTCGATGCGGTAGCCCTGCCAGCTCGCGCGGTAGCCGGCCGGATCGGGCAGCGCGAAGGCGGCGCTCGACACGACGACGGACGTCGCGTCCGATCCGCCGCCGAGCGGCAAACCGATTCCGATGCCGCTGCCGAACCCGCCGCCGCGGCTGCCGCTGAACCCGCCGAGGCCGAACCCGACCGACGGACCGCCGCCGTAGCCGCCGTCGGAAACGCGCCGATCGGTGTTGATGCTGCTGGCCGGCGTCGCCTCGCCGGTCGGCGCGATCAGCCGGGCCACGCGCACCGGCTGGTCGCCGGTCACGGTGACCTGGATCGCGTTGCTCTGCGGGATGAAGCTCGCATTGACCGCCGGCTCGGCGGGACCGGTCGAGCAGGCCGCAGCCGCGGCGACGGCGAACAGCGGGAGGAGGATGAGGGATTTGCGCATGTCGGTTCGAAGCACAACAACGGGCCGGCTAGGTAAGTTCCCGCTGCGTCCCTCCACCCCGCCCGCGCGCAACCGCACGGCGAACCGGCGCACCTCATGCCGGCGGCGCATGTCTGTGCGCGTCCATGGCGCATGGCGGCGGCACCGGTCGGCCTATATAAATTCCATTCCGCGGGACCGGCCACGCCGGTCCTGTCCTGCGCCGTGGTGAAAAGGGAACGCGTGATGACGCCGGTCTGGCTCAATCGTCTTTTCGCCCTCACGTCGGCCTTCGACCGCGGCAAGACCGGCGGCAACGCCGCTCCGGCGAGCCCGGCGCTCAAGAAAGCGTGCCGCCTCGCCTATGCCGTGATCTCCGAGAAGGGCGAAGCGTCGGGCGCGGCGCTCGCGCGCGAGCTGACCGAATCGTACCGTGCGCTCGACGCGGCCGAGCGGCTCTCCTTCTTCCGGATTCTGGTCGCCGAGTTCGCACCCGATCCGGAGCCGCTGCAGGAAGCGGCGGAGGCCTATGCCGCGGAGCCGACGCCGGAAGGCGCGATGCTGCTCTTCGAGGCGGCCGAGCCGCCGCGGCAGGAGGTGCTGCGGCGGATGAACATGGCGCCCGGCGGCACCGCGCAGCTGGTCGCGATGCGCGCCGAGATCCTCGGCGAACTGCGCCGGCATTCCGAGCTGCGGCCGCTCGACAGCGATCTCCGGCACCTGTTCGCCTCGTGGTTCAACCGCGGCTTCCTGGAGCTGCGCCGCATCGACTGGCACACGCCGGCATCGATCCTGGAGAAGCTGATCGCCTACGAGGCGGTACACGAGATCCAGGGCTGGGACGATCTGCGGCGGCGGCTGGCGCCCGACCGGCGCTGCTTCGCCTT
>Ga0265327_10003156_pt1 | contig 16170 bp, 18 predicted proteins | sample 41621metaG_FD_202089 | JGI IMG/M metagenome (GOLD analysis project Ga0265327, IMG submission 202089) | Rhizosphere microbial communities from Carex aquatilis grown in University of Washington, Seatle, WA, United States - 4-16-21 metaG | ecosystem: Host-associated > Plants > Roots > Rhizosphere... | reverse complement strand
CCTTGAGTGTCCTTCCGGCCTGCGGAAAGTCAATCGCCCGAAGGATCTAGCCCTCCGTGCGCCGTGGCACACTAAGCGGACCTTGAGGTATCCATGGACCACGTGCCGACGTTCCGCGAGAAATACAGCTTCCCCGCCTCGTTCTGGAACGCGAACCTCACCGAGCTGTTCGAGCGGGCCGCCTACTACTCCATGGCCAGTTTCATCGTCATCTACCTGGGCCGCCTGGGGCTGGGTGACTACTGGCCCAGCACCCTCAACAGCGTGCTGTGGTTCCTGGTCTACTTCCTGCCCATCCTCAGCGGCACCATCGCCGATCAGATCGGCTTCCGCCGCAGCCTGCTCATGGCCTGTGTGCTGCTGGTGGGCGGCTACTTCCTCATGGGCTATCCCGTATGGTTCGGCGGCCAGGTGCTGGCGCCTCAGGCCGGCAAGGTGGTCACCGCTGGCATGGGCGTGGTGCTCCCCGTGGCGGCGGCCATCCTGCTCATTGGCATCGGCGCCTCCTTCGTGAAGCCCTGCATCGCGGGCACCGTGCAGCGCACGCACCTGGGCAAGGCCACGCTGGCCTTCGGCATCTTCTACACCGTGATCAACATCGGCAGCGTGTTCGGCCGCCTCACGGCCTTCTTCGTGCGCACCAAGCTCGGCAAGCTCGACACCATCTTCATCGTGTCGATGATCGCCTCTGTGCTGGCCTTCCTGGTGGTGGCGTTCCTCTACCGGGATCCCGAAACGGCCGTGGATCCCACCAAGCCCAAACGCACCCTGGGTGACATCCTCCTCGGCATGTTCAAGGTGCTGGGCAGCGGCCGTTTTGCGATGTTCCTGGTGGTGAGCAGCGGCTTCTACTTCATCTACAACCAGGTCTACAACGTGCTGCCGCTCTATGTCTCGAAGACGGTCGAGCTGAGCCCGCGCATGGACCTCTACACCCTGGCGAACCCACTCACCATCGTGCTGTTCCAGCTGCTCATCACGAAAACCTTCGGCAAGCTGCCCCCCATCAAATCCATCGTGATCGGCACCGTGATCATCGGTCTGGCCATGCTCATCAACGTGGCGCCGCTGTTCATGGCGGGCGGCGTGACGATGCGGGTGTGGCTGCCCCTGGGCAGCCTCTTCGTGGTGATGACCGTGGCCCTCATCGCCTTCGGCGAGCTGTTCGCGGCCAGCCGACTCTACGAGTACATCGGCTCCCTGGCACCCAAGGGGCAGGAGGGCCTCTTCCTCGGCTACGCCAACCTGCCCATGGCCATCGGCAGCCTGATCGGCGGCCCCGCCGGTGCCTGGCTCTTCAACAAGGTCATGTGCGCCGGTGCGGTGAAGCTGCCCAGTGGCCTGCTCAAGCTGGACCCCAAGGCCGCCGCCACCGGCTGGGTGATCCTCACGCTGTTCGGCCTGGGTAGTGCCCTCAGCCTCTGGTTATACAACCGCTGGCTGCAGAAGCAGGGCTGATCAGATCACGCCCCGGCGCTGCTGGTCGCGCTCGATGGAGCGGAACAGCGCGGTGAAGTTGCCTTCGCCGAAGCCGAGGTCGTTTTCACGCTGGATGATCTCGATGAAGATGGGGCCGATGATGTTCTTCGTGAAGATCTGCAGCAGGTAGCCGTTCTCATTGCCGTCCACCAGCACCTTGTGGGCTTCGATGCGCTTGGGGTCCTCGCGCACGCCGGGCACGCGCTGAAAGACTTCCGCGTAGTAGTCGGGGTCGATGTCCAGGGTGTCGATGGGCGTGCCCTGCATGGCCTCCAGCGAGGCCAGGATGTCCCGGGTGGAGAAGGCCAGGTGCTGCACGCCGGGGCCGTCGTACTCGCGCAGATACTCGGCGATCTGGTCCTTGTCGGACTTGGGCTGGTTGATGGGGATGCAGAAGCTGCCATCGGGGCTGCGCAGGGCGTAGGACGTGAGGCCCGTCTTCATGCCCTTGATGTCGAAGTAGCGCACCTCGTAGAACCCGAACACGCTCTTGTAGAAGTCGGCCCACTGTTCCATGGTGCCGGGGTGCACGTTGTTGGTGAGGTGGTCCACCGTGAGGAAGCCCTTGTCGGGCTGGAGCAGCGGGTCGGCATGGGGCACGAAGTCGGTGTCGTAGATGCTGCCCTTGGCGCCGAAGCGGTCGATGAAATAGATGAGGCTGTCCCCGATGCCGTAGATGGCTGGGTAGAGCAGGTCCTTGCCTTCGGCGGGCCGGGCGCCGCGACGCAGGGCCTCGGTCTGGGCGAAGGCGGCGTCGTCCACCCGCCAGCCCATGCTGGAGATGGCGGGGCCATGCCGCTGGGCGAAGGACCGGGAGAAGCCCGACTGCTCGTCGTTTAGCAGGAAGGTGATGTCGTTCTGCTGGTAGCAGGTGATGCGCTTGGAGGGGTGCTGCTTCGTGCGCGAGAAGCCGAAGGCCAGGAACAGCTGCTCCAGGTCGGAGGTGCTGGGGCCGCAGAACTCGGTGAATTCGATGCCGCGTAGGCCGAGGGGATTGGGCTGAGTCATCATGGGTGCGTCCTCTCTACATCCAGCTCTTCCAGTAGTCGGCCATGGCGACGCTGCGGCCGGCCTCGGTGAGCTGGAGGGGGTTGCGGGTGTCGATCATCACCGCCTTCTCGTTGGTGAAGGTCTTGGTCTTGGCGGCTTCGATGGCCTTGGGGTGGGGGCCGTGGTGGATGCCCTGGGCGTGGAAGGTCACCATGCCCGGCTCGATGCCGGCGCGGCTGAAGAACTCGCCGTCGTGGTAGAAGAGCACTTCATCGAAGTCGATGTTGCTGTGGAAGAAGGGCACCTTCATGGCGCCGGGGTCGCCGTTCTCCAGGCTGCGGGGCAGGAAGGAGCAGATGACAGCGTCGCGCATGATCCAGGTGGAGTGCGCGGAGGGCGGCAGGTGGTAGCGCTCGCTCATGACGGGGCGAATGTCGCGGATATTGAGCTGCCACACGGTGAGGTCGCCCTTCCAGCCCACGGTGTTGATGGGGTTGAAGGGGTAGGTGACCGTGGTGATGCGATTCAGCCGCTTGATCTCCAGCGTGAAGGGGCCGCCCTCGTGGGGGGAAGGCGAGGGCGTCTTGATCACATCCGTATCGAAGAGCGCATGGCGGCCCAGCATGCCCCGGTCGGGGATGCTCACCTCGCTGAAGGCCTCGACGATCAGCAGCGACGTGCTTGCACTGGGGGAGTAGCGATAGACGGTGCCCCGGGGGATGACGAGGTAGTCGCCCACCTCGTAGGTGAGTGGCCCGAAGTCCGTTTCCAGTTGGCCCGCGCCCTTGTGGACGAAGTGGACCTCGTCGCCGTCGGCGTTGCGCACATAGCTGGGCATGGGCTCGGTGAGGGTGGTGAGCGAGATGACGATGTCCTGGTTCTCCAGGAAGGCCACGCGGCCCTGCCAATAACTGCCCTGGCCCAGACCGGCCAGGTCCAGCACCTTCAGGGCCTCGGGTCGCAGGTCGCCTTCGATGTGCGTCCAACCCACGGGCGGCTGGCTGCGGTAGAGGTGGCTCGTGCGGCCGAAGAAGCCGTTGCGGGCGTATTCCTCTTCGTACAGGCCGGCCGGCACATCGACATGCGCCTGCGTGGTGGTGGGCCCCTTGCGGAACGTCATGAAGCAACTCCCTGGCATGTGGTGGGTGAATCCAGGGTGAGCGGGAAGAATGGTCAAAAATAGAACAAGATTTGGGTGATCATGATCAAAAAAGGAGATGGACCTTGAGCCTCGATCTGGACGCCCTGCGGGCCCTTGAAGCGGTGGTGAAGGAGGGCGGCTTCGCCAAGGCGGCCCTGGCCCTGAACAAGGCCCAGAGCGCCGTGAGCTACCAGGTGCGCAAGCTGGAGCAGAGCTTGGGCGTGGCGCTGCTCGACCGCCGCGCCTACCGCGCCACGCTTACCCCGGCAGGCGAGACCATCCTGGCCGAAGGCCAGCGCATTCTCACCCGCACCCGGCACCTGGAGGACCTGGCCCACCAGTTCGCCAGCGGCTGGGAGCCGCGCCTGGCCCTGGTCATCGACGGCATCCTGCCGCTGGAGCCCATCATGACGGCCCTCAAGCGCATCGCCGACGACCAGGTGCCCACGCGCATTCAGGTGAAGGTGGAGTTCCTGCGGGGCGTGCAGTACCGCTTCGACAAGGAGGAGGCGGACCTCATGCTGGTGAAGGACTACCTGCCCAGCCCCAGCCTCTGCGCCAAGGCGCTGCCCGAGGTGGAGTGCGTGCTCTGCGCGGCGCCGAGCCACCCGCTGACGAAAGGCAAGGTGCAGCTCACGGATCTGCAGCGCCACGTGGAGCTCTCGGTGCAGGACTCGTCGGACCACGGCGACGACCGCCACATGTTCGGCGGCGAGCGAGTGTTCTACCTCTCGGGTTTCGTGCTGAAGAAGCAGGCCCTGCGCATGGGCCTGGGCTTCGGCTGGATGCCCCTCTACCTGATCGAGCGGGAGCTGGCCTCGAAGAAGCTGGTGGAGCTGAAATACACCGGGGGCTCCCGCTACCGCTTCACCCCCCACCTGGTGACCCGCCGGGATCGCCCCCTGGGCCGCACCGGCCAGCTGCTGGCGGACCACCTCAGCCAGGCCATCTCCGACACCGTGGGCTGAGGGCCGGAAGCGCCTCGGCATAAAACGCTTTTTTGGTGATAATGAACCCCCCTGAGGTCGTCATGTCCAAGAAGGAAACGCCGCTCTTCCCCCTGCGCAAGGGCCTGCACACCCGGCAGGCGCACGTGAACCTGCCCGAGGGCACCTTCGAGGAGGAGCATGCGCGGCAGGGCTTCTTCGGTCGTACCACCCACCTCTACCGGCTGCACCCGGTCACGGACTGGACCCGCATCGAAGGGCCGCTTCGGCCCCACAGCTACGACCTCAACACCCTGAAGCCCTCCACCGACGAGGCCATCCGGGCGTCGATGTTCGGTTCCACCGAAGCCGCCTTCGCGCCCATCTGCATCCTGCACAACAACGACGTGGCCCTGCACTGGGTGGCCCCCGCGGCCATGGACTTCTTCTACCGCAACGCCGACGGCGACGATGTCTACTACATCCACGCGGGCGGCGGGAAGCTGGAGACCACCTTCGGCGCACTCACCTACGCCACGGGCGACTACCTGGTGATCCCCCGCGGTACCACCTACCGCTTCCTGCCGGACTCAGCGGACCAGCGCTACCTGCTCATCGAGAGCTTCAGCGAGGTCACCATCCCCGACCGCAACCAGCTGGGGCCCAACGCCATTTTCGATCCGGCGATGGTCGACACACCCGAACTGGAGGCCTATGACGCCACCCCGCGCGAATGGGCGGTGCACATCAAGCGCGAGCATCAGATCACCAAGGTCTATTACCCGTTCAACCCGCTGGACGTGGTGGGCTGGAAGGGCGACCTCACGGTCTGGCGCATCAACGTGAAGGACATCCGGCCCGTGCTCAGCGCCCGCTACCACCTGCCGCCCAGCGCCCACTCGACCTTCATCGCGACCAACTTCGTCATCTGCAGCTTCCTGCCCCGGCCCTTCGAAGAGGAGGAGGGCGCCATGCGCGTGCCCTTCTACCACTCGAACATCGACTACGACGAGGTGCTGTTCTACTCTGCGGGCCACTTCTTCTCGCGGGATGGCATTGGCGCGGGCATGGTCACCTGGCATCCCCAGGGCATCCACCACGGGCCGCACCCCAAGGCCATCCCACTGAGCAAGACCAAGGAGCGCACGGACGAGGTTGCCGTCATGGTGGATACCTTCCGGCCCCTGAAAGCCACGCCGGCCGCAGGCCTCGTGGAGAACCAGAACTACTGGGCATCCTGGAAATAGGCACGCTCACGGAGGTCATCCCATGAAATGGGCCGTCATTATCGTGCGCAGCCTGATGGGGCTGCTCTTTCTCTTCGCCTCGATCACGTTCCTCTTCAAGCTCTTCACGCCGCCGCCGCTGACGGGGGCGATGAAGACCTTCAATGATGGCCTGATGGCGTCGGTCTACCTCATGCCCACCGTGAAGGTCATCGAGCTGGTGTGCGGCCTCGCCTTCCTCTCGGGGCGCTTCGTCCCCCTGGCCACGGTGCTCATCGCACCCATCCTCGTCAACATCCTGGGTGTGCACCTGTTCCTGGCCCACGAGGGCTTGCCCATGGCGATCCTGCTGGTGCTGGCCAACGCCTTCCTGGCCTACCACCACCGGGAGAGCTACAAGCCGCTGTTTCGGGCCTCGTAGGCCCAGCGGCCCTACCTCCGGCGAGGCTCGCGGCCAAAGATCCGCTGCAGCAGCGTCGAGAGGTTCATGTACATGAACCGGAAGGGGCCGTGGTGCTTGCGGCGGTCAAGGGCGTGGGGATGGGCCATGGGACATCCGAGGTTGGATGGATGTCAAAGTGGCGACATTCGAGCTTCGGCGCAAGGGTTAATCAGTAAAAATCGATCAAAGCAACTGAATTTGAAGCAATGCCGTCGACCCGGAGATCGCCTCCCTGGATGAGGAGATGGCACCCCGCGAGCCAGCTCGGGAACCTTGCTAGGCTGGAACCGGAGACGGGCATGGCGCGACTGGCATCGGGCATGGGCATGGTGGACACCCCGGCGTGGGTGCAGGGCTTCCTGGCCCGCATGGAGGGCACGGGCTGGTCCCGGCTGGCGCACCTGCTGCTGGTGGCCGGCGCCTGCGTGGGCATCCTGCTGGCGGTGAAGCTGGTCACCCGGGCCGTGCGCCGGGCTGTGGACGATGGCAATGCCGAGGTGACCTCGGACGCGGAGCGGCGGGCCGAGACGCTCGGAGCCGTGCTCACGAATGCGGCCCGCGTGGTGGTGGTGGCCTTCTTCCTGCTGATGACCCTGCAGGAATTCGGCGTGAACATCGGGCCCCTGGTGGCGGGCGCAGGCATCGCGGGCGTGGCCGTGGGCTTCGGCGCCCAGAGCCTGGTGAAGGATGTCATCAGCGGGTTCTTCCTCCTCATGGAGAACCAGTTCGGTGTGGGCGACATCATCAACATCGACGACAAACACACAGGCACCGTGGAGCGCATGACCTTGCGCATCACCCAGCTGCGCGACTCCGAAGGCCGGGCCCACTACGTGCCCAACGGCTCCATCGTCCGGGTGGTGGTGCTCTCGAAGGACTTCGCCCGGGCCCTCGTGGATGTGGAGGTGGGCTACCGCACGGATCCCGACCTGGTCTTCGAGGTGCTGCGGAAGGTGGGACAGAAGCTGCATGAGGAGAAGCCGGAGCTGGCGGTGGAGCCGCTGGAGGTGAAGGGCATCGAGGCGCTCAGCCCCAACGGCTTCGTCGTCCGCACGCTGACCAAGACCGCCCCCGGCGCGCAGTGGGAGGTGGCGCGGGAGCTGCGCCGCCGCATCCTCCTGGCCTTCCGGGAGGCCGGCATCGAGATCCCCTACGCCCAGCGGGTGGTGCACCACCGTGGCGAGGTGGCGGGCCTCCCGCTGGACTCCGGCGAGTAGGAAACTGATCGCCGCTAGGTGGCCGACATGCGGTTTTGCAGCTGCTGGAGGAGGCTCTGCCAGGCTGTCTGCGCCGAGCTCAGGTTGCCGGACTGCAGGGCGGATCCGACGGCCGAGAAGGCCGAGGCCACATCGGACCCATCCTGAGTCGAGCTGTCCTGATTCGTGTTGTTCTGGCCCGAGGCCTGGTGGGCGTGCATCCGGCTCTGCATGGTCTTGAACAGACTCTTGGCGCCATCCAAATTGCCGGCGTCGATGAGCTTGCCCAGCGCATTCAGGTCCTGCTCGAAAGGGTTGGTGCCGCTGGAACCATCCATGCTGGCCAGCTGGGTCTTCAAGCTGCTCCAGGCCGACTGCGCGGTGCTGGTGTCGCCGGCATCCAGCGCCTTGCCGATGGCTGCGAAGGCGCTGCCCATGGGATCGTCACCGCCGCCCGGCGGCTGGTGGGCCTTGAGCTTCTCCTGCATCGTGGCGTAAGCCTTCTTGGCGGTGTCGAGGTCGCCCGACTGGAGGGCTGTGCCGAGGGCATCGAAGTCCGTCTGGAAGGATCCGGCCCCGGCCGGCTGCGCGAGGAGCTGTGACTGCAGCGACAGGGTCAGGGTATCCGTGGTGGCATCGCTGCCGGTACCGGTGGATGTGGCGGCGCGACGTCGGGCCGCCAGGAGCGAGACGAGGTCGAGGCTTTGAGAGGCTCCGACGGTAGACACTTGCATACGACCCTCCTTGGGTGGGCATGGAGCACGGCTCCGATCTGCCCCCAGCAAGGGGCCGGCCAGCGCTTTTCGCGCACGGTCCGAAGGTGCCTGCGAGCCGGGGCTGGATGGCCTCCCATGGCCGCCGAATGTCGGGTTTCCTCCGCCCCAAGCCGGCTTCGGGGGGGCGTTCAGACATGCTGCGAAGCGGGTGGGCCCTCGAACAGGCCCGCTGGGTCTGAGTTTCAAGGGCGATGCGGCAAGTTTCGCCAGCCATGCCCAGCGCCACGGCGTCCCATTCCATTTCGGGAGGGATGCCGGGCTCCCATTGATCCACCCCGAGGCGACACTCGGCGGTGCCTGATGAACATTCGGCCCCAAGGCCATGCGATTGGGCCGGAATCCTGGTTTGCTGGTGTCTGGAATCCATCGGGAGCCTGCGTGAGGCAAGAAGTGATCCTTCGATCTCTGGTCAGGCGGCTGACCGATCGGTGGACCGTGCTGCTCGTGCTCTTCACGGGCGGCATGCTGAGCCTCTTCCGGGTGCTCGAAGTGCGCCACACGCTGTCACTGGGCGAGTGGCTCTTCCCCTTTGTGCTCATCTACCTGCTCCTCACCTTGTCTCCGCTGCCCTGGCAAGTGGCGCGGATGCGGGGTTGGTCGGCCCCTCGGGTCTCGGGCTTCCTGCTGGCCTTGGCCTTCAACGCAATGTGGATCACCGTGGTCCTGGCCGCTGCGCACACCTTTCATCCGCGGCCCGGGCTGCCCCCGCCACCCGGGTGGGAACAGGGCGGCCCGCCACCGCCCCGGGACTTCCGGCCCCCGAACCCCATGGTGGGCCTGCTGCTCATCAACCTCACCTTCGCCACACTGCTGGGCTGGGGCCTGGCGGAGAAGGAAGCGGTGGAGGCCCGGGAGCAGGCCATGGCCGGGTTGCTCCGGCAGGCGGAATCCAAGGCACTGCAGAACCAGCTGGAGCCGCACGTCCTCTACAACGCCCTCAGCAGCCTGTCCGAGCTGATCTACGAGGATCCGCTGGCCGCGGAGGAGGTCATCACCCAGCTGGCGGACCTCTACCGGCGCCTGACCCACCACGGGAAGCAGGACCGCGTGAGCCTCGGCGACGAGCGGCGGCTGGTGGAGGCCTACCTGGCCATGGAACAGATGCGTCTGGGGGATCGGCTCCGATCCTCCTGGGACTGGCCGGACTGGGCCGACGCACTCACCGTGCCCCCGTTCTGCCTGCAGCCCCTGGTGGAGAACGCCATCAAGCACGGCATCGGTCCCTGCGAGGGCGGCGGCGAACTGCGCATCGCCTGCGAGCGGGTGGCCCACCGCATCCAGCTGCGGGTGGAGAACACCGGCGCTCCCTTGCGGGAGGACCCGAACACTGGCATCGGCATCGGCAACCTGCGCGCCCGCCTGGCCCTGTGGGTGGGCGCCGCGGGCAACCTCGAGCTGAGCCATGCCGGCGAATGGACCACGGCGTTGCTGCAGTGGCCGGAAGAAAGCACGCCATGAGCAGCCTGGGCCTGAGGGTGGTGGTGGCCGAGGATGAGGCCCTGAGCCGCAACCGCCTGGTGCGTCTGCTGCAGGAGGCGGGCTGCCAGGTGGTGGCCACCTTCCCTGAAGGCCGAAGCCTGCAGACCTGGCTGCAGGCCGCCCATGTGGTGGATACGATCTTCCTCGACATCCACATGCCGAACCTGGATGGCATGGAGATCCTGAAGTCTGCGCAGGGCCGCCTGCCGGTGGTACTCACCACGGCCTTCTCGGAGCATGCGGTGGAGGCCTTCGACGCCGAGGCGGTGGACTACCTGCTGAAGCCCATCACGGCCTCGCGCCTGGCGCGGGCCCTGCAGCGCGTGGTGGCCCGGCGGCCCCAGGCGGAAGGTCCCAAGCCCGCAGAGCCCGCGCCTGCCCACCATCGGTATCCCGTGCAGGCTGGTTCCGGTGTCGTGCTCATCGACCTCGCCAAGACCACCCACTTCGAGGTGGAGAACGAAGTGGTGTGGGCCCATGCCGGCACGCGGTTGCGCACCTCCTGGACCAGCCTCGCCGAGGTGGAGAGCGCCTTCCGGGGCGCAGGCCTGCTGCGGGTCCACCGCCACCTGCTGGTGCGACCCGAGGCCGTCATCGGCCTGAAGCCCGCTCCGGGTGGCCGAGCCCTCATCCGCCTCCAGGGCGGCATGGAGATCGAGGCCAGCCGCGGCGGAGCCCCACGCCTGCGTGAGCACCTCGGGCTCTGAGGTCCCCGCTGCATTCGGCGGAGGTCCATCAACGTTCAGCGGTGGATTTTCACCATCGGCCAGGAAAGCTCATGCCTATGCCGGAGGTGACGATCTCTGGGCTGTGGATGCAAATCCACCGCACGGATGCGACGGAGCCGGGCTCCGTATCCCATGGAGGGTGAGATGGCAGTCAGTGGCATTGGCAGTACCTCCTTCGACCCGCAGGCCATGGCCTCCCAGATGGCCGCCAGGGTCATGAAGGAGGCCGACACGGATGGCAACGGCACGCTCAGCAAGTCGGAGCTGCAGGCGTTCAAGGACAGCAAGGGCGGCCGGGGTCCCGATGTGGACCAGGTCTTCGCCACCTACGCCAAGTCGGGCAGCGGCGAGCTCACCCAGAGCGAGTTGCAGAGCTCCATCGCGGCCGAGGGCGCCAAGATGAAGGGGAAGGGCGGCCCACCCCCCGCGGGCGGAGGGGAACCTCATGCTGGTGGCGGCGCCAAGGCGGCTTCCACCAGCAGCTCCTCCAGCACCACCGCGAGCACGGATCCGCGGGATCTCAACAAGGATGGAACGGTGACCGAGGCCGAGATCCTGGCCTACACCATCGCGCACCCGGAGCTGCAGAAGCAGACCTCGACCGGAGCCTCCGCCTGGAAGCAGGCCGGTGCGTCCTCAAGCCCGTCGGTGGATCTCTACAGCTGAGGAACCCTCAGCGCACCAGCCAGGCGCGGGCGATGTGATCCCCCTTCACCTCGTAGATCACGACGGCGGTGAGGGGGGGCCGCTCGGGCCCGCCCGGCGCGGCGAGCACACCGGTGATGCGTTCCTGATCGACCACGAAGGCGCCCTGCAGGGTGCGGTGGAGCAGCTCGGCGTGGAGCTTGGGGTTGGCCGCGAAGCGGGCGCCGTAGAAAGCCTGGATGGCCGCGGTGCCCTTCGCGATGAGGGCACCCGTGGCCAGCTCGACGATCTCGGCATCCGGCGTGTAGGTCGCCGCAAAGGCCGCCGCATCATGGCGGTTGTAGGCCTCAAGCTGGGCCTGGATGACGGGTTGCGGCGCGAGGCTGGTCATGGCTGGGACTTGGGTGGGAGGCGGAACGGGAGGCAGCATCAGCGGATGCCCACGTGGCCACGCACGGAGTCGATGAGTTTGGCGGAATCGTAGCCGACGCCATCCTTGAACACCGTCACCACGTTTTCGATGTCGTCGATCTTCTGCGAGGGGTCGCCCTTCACGACGAGAAGATCCGCCTGCTTGCCGGGGGCCAGGGTGCCGATCTGCTCCAGGCGGCCCAGGAAGGCGGCGCCGTTGGCGGTGGCGATGTGGATGGCCTCGACCGGCGTGAAGCCCGCCTCCACCAGCAGCTCCAGCTCGCGGTGGTCGCCGAAGCCCGGCAGCACGCCGCCCATGCCCGTGGGATCGGGCCCGGCCATCAGCAGGCCACCCGCTTTCACGAAGGCCCGCTCGAAGGCCATTTCCTTCTTGAACAGCTGCTCGGGCATGCTGTTGGGCACGAAGCGGACCTTGGCCCGGGCCGCCAGATAGCTGGCCTTGGACTCGGTGGACATGGCGGCCAGCGTGCGCGGCTGCAGGGGCGGTCGCCCCGGCACCATCATTTCGAACACGGGCAGGGTGGAGGTGATGGCGACCTTCTTCGCCACCAGGTTGGCGATGAGCTTCTGAACCTCGGCACCCTCGACATCCACCTTGAGCCAGGCGCCCCAGGAGGTGGCCACGGGCGGGCACACATCGGGCTGCTTGCCCGGGCTGAACTCCGTGTCGGTGTAGACGGGGCCGTGCTCGAAGTTGTCGATGCCGAGCGCCAGGGCCTCGGGCCATGTGACCGAGCCCAGGTGGCCGGTGACCTTGAGGCCGCGGGCGTGGGCGGCCTGGATGGCGGCGCCGAGATCGGCGCGGGTGATGTTCATGTAGGCCTTGAACGAGGTCACGCCCGCATCGGCCCAGTAGTCCACGAAGCGCTTGGCGTCGTCGGGGCCACGCAGGGCGTGCATCTGCGGCGTCATGGGCTCGAGGCCTTCCAGGTAGGGGCCGGTCACGTCAATCTTCGGACCGGGCAGCAGGCCCGCGTCGATCTGGCGCTTGATGTTGAGGTCGGTGTAGGGCTCCAGGCTGCCGGTGGTGCGGATGGTGGTGACGCCGCAGGCCAGGTAGAGGCGCGGCGCCGAGTAGGCGATCTCGCCGAAGAGGCGCCCGGGCGCCACGGCGGCGCCCTTCTCATCGCTGTGGATGGAGTGCGTGTAGAACAGGTGGTTGTGCATGCCCACCAGGCCGGGGATCACCGTGTGGCCGCTGAGGTCGAGTGTGCGCGCCTCTTTGGGCGTCGCCACACTGGCGGCCGGGCCCATGGCCTCGATGCGCCCGCCGCGCAGGATCAGCGTCTGGTCCTCCCGGGCAGGGTTGCCGGTGCCGTCGATGACGCGGGCATGGAGCAGCGCCACCACCGGCGCGTCCACGGAGATGTAGGTGCGCAACTCCGGCGAGGGCGTGGGCTGCGCGCCCAGGAGGCTGCCCAGGGTCGCGAGCAGGGCGGGCATTCCCCAGGAAGGGCGCATGGAACCTCCGGTGAGCGTGACTGCCACGCTACTGCCCGGACTTGCTCCCCCGCAAGGGGAATCAGGCTGTGGTCCAGCCTGCGCGCTGGCTTTCCTCGGCGGCCAGGCGTCCTTCCGCCGGGGTCGCGTGCTGCCGGTCCCAGGCTTCCAGCCGCGGCCGCAGCAGTCGCTCGAACCACGGAGGCACCAGCGCGATGATGAGCATGCCCATATACCCCACGGGGAGCATGGGGGCCTCAGGCAGGGGGCGCAGCCGCCAGAAGGGCTTGCCGCCTTCGGCGTGGTGGTCGCTGTGGCGGGTGAGGTGGTACAGGATGGTGCTGCTCATCCAGGCATTGCTGTTCCAGCTGTGCCGGGGCTCGACGTGAGTCCCGGGCAGGCGGATCAGGCCATAGTGCTCGATGAAGTTGATGATCTCCAACAGGGCCTTGCCCCAGAGCCCTGCGGCCACGAAAAAGCCCACGGCGCGCCACCCTCCGAGGCGGAAGGCGAGGCCCAGCCAGGCGGCGGAGAAGGCCCAGCCCCGCAGGAACCGGTTGCGGGGCGTCCAGACGCCGAGCCCCTTGCGGCGGAGACGCTCGCGTTCGATCTGCCAGGCGCTCTTCAGCTGACCCAGGGTGGAGCGGAGGATGAAGCCGTAGACCCGCTCACCGCGCCGGGCCGAGGCCGGGTCTTCGAAGGTGGAGACCTTGGCGTGGTGGCCGTAGACATGTTCGATGGCGAAGCTCGCATCGAAGGTCAGGCCCAGCAGCCAGCGCCCCCAGATCATGTGAGCGGGCTGACGCGTGCGGTGCACGAGTTCATGACCCACGGTGGTGCCTGCGGCGGCCGTGAGGAAGCCGCAGCTGAGCACGGCCCCCAGCCAGGACCAGGGGCCACTGGCCAGACGGGCGGCCGCGAGGTCCGGCCCGCCGAGTTGAGCGAGGGCGCGGCCCAGCCCAAGCACATCCCCGGTGCCGGCCATCCACCAGAGCGTGCCGTGCATGGCGGCGAGGATGGGCAGCGTGAGGAAGAGCCAGGCATTCAGCGCCCATGGGCTGGTGGCGGACAGGTCGGTGGTCTCATCCGGGCCGAAGGCATCGACGAGGACCACCAGGCCGCTGCTGACGAGGAGGGGCGCCCACATCCAGGCACCGCCTTGCATGAACCGCCGGGTGGCGGCCACGAGCAGGAGGGACATGAGCCCGAAGCGGACGGGCCGCATCAGGCCTTGAGTCGCAGCCCCACGAGCCGCCAGGCCTCTGCCAGATCCCCCAGCGCGAGAGCGTTGCGGATGGCGTGGTCGAGGCCGGCCGGGGCAATGGGGTCCCCGGGCCTGCGGGTCATGGCGGCGAGGTCGGGCAGGGCGGGGCTGTTCGCGAGCTGGCCGAGGTCGTTGCCCGTGAGGATGCGGCTCTGCTTGAGGGGCTCGGGTAGCGCGTCGTAGCCCAGGGGCTTGCCGGCGGGCTTGGGCACCTCGAAGACGGCGCTGCCGCTGGCACGGGTGTAGAAGGCGCCGCCGTTGCGGCCCACGAGGTCGAGGGCATCGGGATGGAGGATGCCATTCACGAAGCAGTCCTCCCGCACGTGGAAGGCCAGCACCTCGCCGATGAGCATGAGGCCGGAGCCCGGCCCTGTGCCCAGCTCCACCACCTGCTGCAGGCGGCACTCCATCTGGAAGGGGCTCTCGCCCACCAGGGCGGGCTGCACGTGCAGCGCGGGGATGGGCGTCAGCCCGCACTTGGGGAACTCGTCCACGCCATCGGGCCACTCGGCGCTGGCCACGTTCATCGGGTGCAGCATGGCGTGGCTCACGGCGGCGATGACGAAGTCGCCGGTCGCCACGGCGTTGAGGTAGGTGTGCTTCACCGTGCCGTCGCGCCCCCGGCGGTTCGGCGCGAAGGCCACCGTGGGCGGGTTGGAGCCGAAGGCGTTGAAGAAGCTGAAGGGCGAGAGGTTCTTCAGGCCCTCGGCACTGACGGTGCTGGCCAGCGCGATGGGGCGGGGCGCGACGCCGCCGCAGAGCAGGGCGTTGGTCTCGATGGGACTCAGGTCCGCGGGGAGGATGGTCCGGTGGCTCATGGCTACTTGAACCGTACGGACTTCTGGCCCGCGTCCGTCTCCTTCAGGAAGCGGATGAGGCCCTGGTTGTAGGTGGCCTGGTCATCCCACATGGACATGTGGCTGCCCTTAGGGCACAGCAGGTAGCTGCCGTGCTTCACCTGGGTGGAGACCCACTTCATGTGGGCGGGGTCCATGGTGTCGTGGGTGCCGGCGATGACCAGCGTGGGCATGGCGAGCCTGGGCAGATCGGCCTTGCGGTCCCATTTCTCCAGGCGGCCCGAGGCGCCGAACTCGCTGGGCCCCTGCATGAGCACATAGATGTCCTTGTTGGCTCGGGCGGCGGCGCGGTTGAAGGCGTCGGGCCACTCCGGCAGGCGGCACAGGTGCTTGGCGTAGAAGTTCGGGATGAGCAGCTCCATATAGCGGGGGCTCTCGTACTGGCCCTTGGCTTCGAGCTCCTTCACCTCCTTCACCACGGCGGGATCCATGCCCTTGGCCAGCACATCTTCTGCGTAGCGGTTGTAGTCGGGGATGCTCATCATCATGTTCGAGATGATCAGACCCTTGAGGTGGGCGCCGTACTTCAGCGCGTATTCCACGGCGAGGATGCCGCCCCAGGAGTGGCCCATGAGGTAGAAGTTCTCCTTGTTCAGCCCCAGCGTCACGCGCACCTGCTCGACCTCTTCCACGAAGCGCTCGGTGGTCCAGAGGTCCTTGTCCTTGGGCTGATCCGAGAAGGCGCTGCCCAGCTGGTCGTAGTAGATGAACTCGATGCCCTCGGCGGGCAGGTAGCCCTCCAGTGCCTCGAAGTATTCGTGTGTGAAACCCGGTCCGCCGTGGAGCAGCAGGAGCTTGATGCGCGGGTTGTTCCCGAAGCGCTTGGTCCAGACCTTGAACTCACCCTTGGGCGTCTTGATCGGGATGAGCTTTACGCCACCCTCCCGGACCTTTGAGGCATCGGCGAAGTAGGCCTTCAGCGTGGGTGCGGCTTTCTGCGCGGCGGCCGGGAGGGCGCCGAACAGCAGGGCGGCGGTCAGGAGCAGGGCTCGGCGCATGGATACCTCGGAGTGGGGTGGAACCGTCATACCGGGAATGGGACTGGCCAGCAAGCGGACTTCATGGATCCTGACGAACGACAAGGCCCGCCTTGATGACGGTGGTGAGGCGCTGCAGGGAACTGATGTCCTTGAGTGGATCTTCGGGAAG
>Ga0265327_10003155_pt1 | contig 16175 bp, 10 predicted proteins | sample 41621metaG_FD_202089 | JGI IMG/M metagenome (GOLD analysis project Ga0265327, IMG submission 202089) | Rhizosphere microbial communities from Carex aquatilis grown in University of Washington, Seatle, WA, United States - 4-16-21 metaG | ecosystem: Host-associated > Plants > Roots > Rhizosphere... | reverse complement strand
GAATCTTCTCCGGGTCGAAGCCGACGTTCTCCATCAGGTCAATCTCCCCGCCCATCGGCCATCCCACGGACCGGTCGGTACCCAGCAGCCAGATCGCCGGCCACGTGCCGCGGCCGGTCGGGATCTTGGCGCGGACCTCGATCTTTCCGAACGAGAAGGCGAACTTACCCTGGGTGGTGAGGCTGGCCGACGTGTAGGCGGCGCCGTGCCAGGGTTCACGCCGGCCGGTGATGATCAACTGCCCGTCCTCGATGCGGGCGTTTTCCGGCCGGTTCTCGGTATAGAATTGGAGCTCCTTGTTGCGCAGCAGGCCGCGCTCGTAAGTCCAATTCGCCGGCGAAGGCGCCGGCGCCTGGTCGAACTCATCGTGCCAGGCCAGGACCCAGTCGGCGCTCGCATAGCGCTGCGCAGCCTCGGGCGGCCCGCCCGCGAACCGCTCGGCGTTGGCGCCGCCGAGCCCGGCCGGCTCGCCGGCTCCGGCGCGCAGCCCGGCGAGCACGGTTAGCAAGACAATCCGGGGCCAGATTCTGAAATGGCAGTTCACCGCGCCGACGATAGGCCCTTTCGAATCGGGCGAAAGCGTATTCGGACGATTCACAAACGCTACGACACCACCGCATGCCTCGCCGGGCCTCGTTCAACGCGCACGACCAGCGGCAGGGAATCCTCTGCAATGATGGTCGGCGAGAAAGAAGGATGGTGATGCGCCTGCAGCCCGTCCCTGGCCCCGCCGGGCACCTCGAAATATGAGGCCACGCGCCTCAGCCCGTCGGTGGTGCCGGCGATTACGAGCGCGCCGCCCTGCGTGGAGATCCGGTCCTTCGCGGCCAGATTCCGGACGACAAGAGCGCCGAGGCGAGATCGAAACGGAGCGGGGTCGAAGCCGGCCTCACACACGAGGATTTGCTCGCCACCGGTGCCGGCCAGGCGCCTGAGCACACCCGCGACCTCGCCCAATTCAGCCGGCGAGCCGGCCACGACACACCCCGCGGGCGAGTAGCGGATCCGGATCATCAATTGGGGGCGGACTTCCCCGAGATTCCCGCCCGACGCCGTCACCGGCGGGTAGTCCTCCTCGGACGCGTCTGCGCTCGCGTCAACGGTGGCGCGTTGAAAGGCGGATTCGGCTGGATTCATCGTGATCATGCGAAGGCGGATGGCCCAAGGATAGCCGGGACCGTGCCGCCGCGCCATGGGGTGAAAGACGGAGGCACGTGCCAATGGCAGCAGTGGCGCCATAGGCCGGGTTTCACCACGCGGCTTGAGCGCCCGGCGGCATCGAAGCGAGGCACCTTCTCGGCAACAGGCCTTCGCTCAGCGCCGGGCGCGAAGGTGCTCGATCGTCGCGCGCAGACACTCCTCGAAATCGCCCCGCGGCGCAAAGCCCGCGTCGCGCAGTCGCTGGATCGAGGCAGACGAATGCCTTACGTCTCCCGCCCGCATGGGGGCATGGCTCACTGCCGACCGCGAATTCGCGAGGCGGCAGATCGTCGACGCGAGTTGGTTGATCGTCATGGCCCGGCCGCTGGCGACGTTGAAAACTCCGGTGGTCGCACCCTGCTCGGCAAAGAACTGGTTCGCCGCCACCACGTCCTGCACGGAGACGAAGTCCCGGGTCTGCTCGCCGTCGCCATGCACCGTCAACGGCTCGTCCCGCAGCGCGCGCTGGATGAAAATCGGCACGGCTGCCGCGTACGCGCTGCCCGGATCCTGCCTCGGCCCGAAAACATTGAAGTAACGCAGGCTGACCGTCGCCACCCGGCCCTCGGCCGCGAACATGCGCGCATAGAGTTCCGCATCGAGCTTGGTGATCGCATACGGACTCCTCGGCTCGGGGGTCATCGACTCAACCTTGGGGGTCGCGGGATTGTCGCCGTAAACCGCCGCCGAGCTGCTGATGACCACCTTCCGCACGCCCGCGCGCGCCGCCTCCTCCAGCACAATGAGCGTGCCAGCCGTGTTGATCTCCGTGCATTCCACCGGAGCCGACATCGACTCGGGCACGCTGGTCATCGCCGCCAGGTGAAACACCCAATCGACCCCGTCCAGCGCGCGGCGCACCGCCGCCCGGTCCACGATCGAGCCGCGGATGAAGTCGCATTTCAATCCCGCCAGGTTGGCCTCGTGCCCGGTCCGGAGGCTGTCCAGCACCCTGACATCCACGCGCCCCTGCAGCCGCTCCACCAGATGACTGCCGATGAATCCCGCTCCGCCGGTGACAAGCGCCTTCATCCGAAATCCTCGACAAACCGGGTCATTCGCGCTTCCTGTTCCTCGATCGACTCCACCAGGCGGAACTGCGTGCGACAACGGTCGAGGTTGTGGTGCTCACGGTGCACCCTGAAGTAGACGTCGCCGGAAAGGAAGTCAGTGAGAAAGCGCAGGCCGATCTCGAATGTGATCAGCTTGCCGGAAAACGCGAGGAGGCCCCGCTCGGCCGGCGTCAGGAACCCACCCGCCTCCTCGAGATAGCCCCGCACGAGCGCCTCGAACATCGGGAATTGCATCGTCACCTTGGAAAGGTCCCGTTCGTCCTCCACCGCCGGGCTCGTCGCGGTCCGCACCATGTCGCCGAAATCATACAGCGCGAGACCCGGCATGAGCGTGTCGAGGTCGATCACGCAGATGCCCTCGCCCGTCATCTCGTCGATGAGCACGTTGTTCAGCTTGGTGTCGTTGTGGGTCACCCGCTGGGGCAGGCCCGCGTCCAGCAGGCCGCGGGTGATCGCCGCCCGGCGCCGGGCAAACTCAATCTCGGGTCGGGCGAGCGCGGCCCGCCCGGCGACATCGGCCGACACCGCCGCCTCGAACGCGGCATAGCGCTTCGGGGTATTGTGAAAATCGGGAATCGTTTCATGCAGCGCCGGGTCGGGCAGGTCCGCCAGCAGAGCCTGGAAGCGGCCGAAGGCCCGGGCGGCGGCCCGCGCCTGCGCCGGGGATTCCACGGCGTCGAACGTCCGGGCCTGCGCGATGTAAAGATAGGCGCGCCAATAGCCCCCCTGCGCATCCTGGTGGCAGGAGGCGCCCGTGCGGGCGGGCACCAACTGCAGCACGCGCCGGGACCGGTCGGACCGGCCCGCAAGCTTGCCGCCGAGGTGCGTGGTCGCCCGCCGGATGTTTTCCATCAGCGCCACGGGCTGCTTGAATATGCGGTGGTTGATCCGCTGCAAGATGAAGAGGCTCTCTGCGCCCCGCGCGGCGGCGCAGGCGACCCGGTAGGTGTCATTGATGTGCCCGCTGCCGTACCGGTCGGCCGTCCGCACCTCGCCGGGGAAAGCGAACGCCCGCGCGATCGATTGCAGTTCGAGGAGGGGGGCTGGTTCCGGCATGCCGCTGTACTACCCGTTTCGAGCGCCGCGTCAGCCCGGAAAGAGCGGGTCTCCGCATTTCCGCGGTCCTTCTTGCGACCGCCCGGCCGCCCGGACCCGCTGCCTCCGGCGCGCTCAACTCGTTTCCGGGAACTGGAGCGAATGCAGCTTCGCGTAAAGGCCCCGGAGGCCGAGCAGCTCGTCGTGGGTGCCCAGTTCCGCCAGTCGCCCCTGGTCCATCACCAGGATCAGGTCGGCCTGCTGGATCGTTGAAAAACGGTGGGCAATCACGAACGAGGTGCGCCCGCTCATCAGTTTCTCCATCGCGCGCTGGACCAACTGCTCGGAGTGCGTGTCGAGCGCACTCGTCGCCTCGTCAAAGATCAAAATGCGCGGGTCGCGCAGGATGGCGCGGGCAATCGCGATCCGCTGCCGTTGGCCGCCGGACAGTTTTGCCCCGCGTTCGCCAACCACGGTCGTGTAGCCGTCGGCCAATTCCACGATGAATTCGTGGGCATTGGCCGCCTCGGCGGCCGCCCGAATCTCCTCCCGGGTGGCGCCGGCCCGACCGTAACGAATGTTGTCCTCAAGGGTGCCCGAGAAAAGCACGTTCTCCTGCAGCACGATGCCGATCTGTCGACGCAACGACTCGACCGCCACCGCGCGCACGTCGTGGCCGTCAACCAGCACCTGTCCCGAAGCCACGTCGTAGAATCGCGCCACCAGGTTCACGATGGTGCTCTTGCCCGATCCGCTGGGACCCACGATGGCGACCGTCTTTCCGGCCGGGATCCGGAAGTTCACATCCGTCAGGGTGCGCGGCCGACCCGCACCGGGCGGCTCCAGTTCATAGTCAAACGAGACGTGACGAAACTCCACCTCGCCGCGAATGGGGGGCAGCACCGCCGCGTCGGGGCGATCCGCGACTTCGGGCCGCATGTCCAGGAGAGCCCACATGTTCTCCAGCGCGGTGTTGGCCCGCTGGAGGACCGCCGCGAGGTCAACGAACCGGACGATCGGCGGGAAAACAAACACAATGTAGGCGTTGAACGCCACCAGGGTGCCGATCCGCATGGCCCCCTGCATCACCAGCCAGCCGCCATAACCGAGCACGATCACGCCCCCGAGGGAGCCGAGCACGTCGGCCACCACCGACAGGCGCGTGTTGCGCATCACGATGTTCGAGTAGTGAAAATAGTCGGCGTTGATGCCGCCGGCGAACGCGTTCGTTTCCGCCGCCTCCCGGGTGAAGGCCTTCACGACCCGCGCCGCGGCGACCCGCTCCTGCAGGAAGCCGACCACCTTGTCCCAATTGTCGCGATGCACGCGGCTTTCCTCCCGCATGCGGCGCCGGTTGTAGAGATAGTTGAAGATGAAGAACGGCAGCATGAGCGTGACCGCCAGCGTCAGCCTCCATTCGACCCAAAACAAGAACCCCAGCACCCCAAGCACCGTCACGGAATCGGCGATGAGGTTGATGAGGAAGCCGTTCGTCAGCTGGTAAACCTCATTCGTATCCTGCGTGATGCGGGACGCGATCTTGCCGGTTTGGTTCGCGTCGAAGTAGCGCAGCGAGAGCGTCTGCAAATGCGCGAAAAGCTGGATGCGCAGGTCGCACACGATCCGCATCGCGCTGAATTGGAGAACGCGGTTGCGCACCAGTGTCAGCCACGCGCGCAGCAGGAACAACGCCGTGAAGGCCGCCAGGAGCCAGCCGAACTGGCGCAGATCGCGGTGCGGCAGGGCGTCGTCGATGAGGAGCTTGAGGATCCACGGTGCCGGCAGCGTCAGAAACGAGGCGGCCAGAATCAGGGACACGCCGAGCGCGATGCGCCAGCGCTGCGGGCGGATGAGGGTGAGAAACCGTTGGAAGGTGTCGGGCGGCAAGCGGGAGGAGAAAAGTTGGACAAAAGCCTCGCCCGAGGCGAACCCACATTCGCGGCGATCCGGGGCCGCGCCGCACGGCCGCCGACGCGAGCGGGCGAGCGACGCCGGCCCGGCCAGGGTGGGAACGGAGTTCGCTACGGCCGCCGGTCGCCCGGCCCGCCGCGGGAGGGGGCCGGGCGGTTGAGCAACTCCCGAAAAAGGTCGGCCAACGCTCCCCGCTGATTGCGCGCCGCCCGTACCTGGCCGCTGGTCGTGAAAACGAGGTAACTCCGGTCGGGCGGCGCATACTCCGGCCATTCGGGGAGCCCGGGTCCGTTCGGGTTTCCCGTCTTGGCGAAGTTGGTCCAGTAACGGAGCATCTTGTCGGAGAGCTCGCGGTCGACTCCCGAGGGCCGGCCCGTGACCATGCCGTCCTTCTCCCGGAAATTCCCGAAGACATAGGCGAGTTCGGTGGAATGCTGGACCCGGGGCTGCGGCGGAAGCGCCCGGTCGAATTCGTACTGCCACACGGGGTTGCCGGCGTCGTGGTGCCACTCGCCATGGACGACGCCGGGGAGACGGAAGTAGAGGTCGCTGCCCCATTGGTCCCGCAGGTCACCGTACACGGGATCAACCATGCCCGGGCCATCACGATCGAGGCCGTACAACGAGACCGCCTTGGGTTCGAGGTCGCCGAACGTGCCGGCGATCGCGGAGCGGATCTCAGCCCAGCTCCCCGTGGCGGGAAACTCGATCGCATTGCCGCCGATGATCAGGGGAACCGCCCGCTCGTGCCGGTCCTTCCAGGCATCGGACGGCGACGCGGGCAACAGCCAGTCGTCGATGCAGAAATTGTTCATTCCCGGCGCGGCCTGCAGCAGCTCCGCGGGGGAACACTGCCGCAGGAACGCCAGCGCACCCTCCGCGGGGGCGCGCAGCTTGTCTGCGATCTGGCTGCCGCGCCTTTCCAGCTCCGCCCGCGGCACGCTCAGCGAGGACGGCGGCACGCCGCTTTCGGCGATGGCCCGTTGAAAAAGGCCCGAAGCCAGCGGCGAGGCCATCAACGCTACGATATCCCAGGCGCCGGCGGACTGGCCGAACACCGTGACCTTTTCCGGGTCGCCGCCAAAACGGGTGATGTTTTCCCGCACCCACTGCAGGGCGGCGATCTGATCCAGCAGCGCATAGTTGCCGGACACCCCGTGGGGCGACTCGCGCGAGAGCTCGGGGTGCGCGAAGAACCCGAGGATGCCGAGCCGGTATTCGATCACCACCAGCACCACGCCCTGTCGGATCAGGTGGTGGCCTTCATACACGGGTTCGCAGCCGCCCGCGAGCGCCGTGTTCGCGCCGCCGTGGATCCACACCATGACGGGCAGCCGCGACTGTCCATTGGGCGAAGGCGTCCAGACATCCAGGAAAAGGCAGTCTTCGCTGGCCTTCTCGGCGAGCCGAACATTCCACGCGAATCTTTCCTGGATGGGCGGCGGTCCCGGCTGGTCGGCGGCGCGCACGCCGCTCCACGGCAGCACCGGCTGCGGCTCCCGCCACCGCCGGGGTCCAACGGGCGGCGCAGCGAAAGGAATGCCCCGGAAGACCGCGCCGCCGTCCGGCAGAAAATGACCGCGCACCGCGCCGCCCGTCACCGCGCGCACCGGTTCCCCCGAAGGCTCCTCCGCCCGCCCGCCGGCCAGGATCACCAGCGCCAGGCCAGCACCCCGCCAAGCCGCGGCGCCCGGGAAGCAACGAAGGAAATTCGCAGTGGAGTTCACGGGCGAAGCTGCTTTCGTCCACGTCCCTCGAAAAACGGCGGCGGTCAGCATCCCCCGCGCGCCGGTCCCTTTTCGGCGAGCACACCCGGCCCGGGTTGCGGCGGCGCGATCATCGGGCGGGCGCGGGTCCGGAAGTGGGGTTCCTTTTCACCCCCGCCTCCCGCAGGAACCGCTCGAACTCTTCGGTCGAGACCACGAAGTCATAACCGGTCTCCTCGATGCAGTGAAGCCGAGCCGATTGCCGGGCATCAAAGGTCGCGTCCTGGACACACAGGATCCGGTAGCCCAGCCGCTTCGCCGAGGCGGCGGTCTTGCCCAGACACGCCCCGGTGTGGCCGCCAATGAAAACGATGTTCTTCACTCCCAGGTTGGTCAGCAGGAAGCCGAGGTTCGACGACGCAAAGGCGTCCTGGGCCGTCTTTGGCAAGACATACTCTCCCGCGCGCACGCCGAGGATCGCGGCGGGCCGCGCGGCCGGATCGCCGATGCGATGGCCCCACTTGCCGTAGTCGGTGCCGAACTGCTCAAGGAACACGTGCCGGATGGCAGGATCGAGGTCCATCGCGTCCGGGAAAAGGCAGCCCCAGTGGATGAAGATCATCGGCAGCCCCGCGGAACGGCACGCGTCGGCCACCTTGCGGGCATTGGGATACGCCACGTCGTAGGCGTAGTCCACCGCCGCGTTGACGTCGGCGGCCGTGAACCCGAAGCCCCTCCACTCCTTGGACATCTCCGCGTCGGTGATGTGGTGGCGCGGGCCGGCCTCCTGCACATCGACGCTGACGAAGGCACAATTTTCGAGAAACGCAGCGTCTGGCAGGCCGCCACGCGCCGGACCGGGCAGCGCGCAGAACGGGAGGAGGGCGAGCGACAGTGAAGGCAAGCGAAAGGAGGACATGGCGGTAATGGAGGGAACAGACGGGAGGAGTCCGTGCGCTGCACCCGGTCCGACGGGGCCCGGGGCGGGGCGCATTTCACCTTGGGGCGGGGTCCGCGCGAATTCCAGCCTGCACCGGCAATTCGCTCAAATCGCGCAGGGCGATTCCGAACCGGCGGGCCGCGAGCATCCGGTCCCGCGCGCAGTCCGCCGCAACGGGCGCGGGCACGGCGGCCGGCTGGCGATCCCACCCCCGATGAGCGATTTGAGTGATTGTGAAGAACTCCCTGTCAGGCGATCAGAACGATTGTTAGCTAGTGAGGCACCCGCCCCCATGAATCACCACGGCGCGCCATGAGACGACTTTACAGTATCGCCTGGGCGATGGCATTGCTGCTTGGGGCTCGGGTCCTTCCCGCCGGGGAAGTGCTGGTGTTGCGCGATGAATTCTCCGGGTCGCCCAGGGAGGAAGGCCGGCGGATGATCCGAGCATTGGCCCAGGCCGGCCTCGACGTGCGGGAGACCGGCCCGGAGGGATTGGCGGGAGGGCTCGACGCGGCCGCCGGTCCGGGAACGATCGTTCTGCTTGCCAACGCTCCCTGTTTCCCCGCCGCGGCGGTGCCGGCCCTTCAACGTTTTCTCCGGCGGGGCAATCATCTCATCGCCGTCTCCGGGCCTCCCTTCAGCAGGCTCATGATCCAGCGCGACGGACGTTGGACCGAAGCCGGGAAATCCGCCGCGGCCGCGCCGGTGCTCGAATCGATCAGCCCGCCTTACAAGCTCTACCTCGCCCAGGCCTCCGCGCTGACGGTCGTTGGAGGAGAGGCGCCGTTCCCCTTCGCCGGCACGGTGATCGGATCCATTCCCCGGTCTCCCGGTTTCGGCGGCGAAGCGTTGCGAAAATGGCGGCAGATACCGTTGGCGTACGCCCTCGACCAGGAGGGGCGGAGGCGGGGCATCGTCGCGCACTTGCTGCTCAACAACGACGGTGAATACGCCGGATCGGTCTGGGGCTACCTCGGCCTGTCGCAGGGGGACCTGGAACGGACCTCGGCCTGGAGCACACCTCTCCTCGTCTCGCTGGTGCGCCGCATCCAGGGGGGCCTGTTCCTCGCCAATGCGGGAACGCAGCATTTCGCCGCCCCAACTGGCGAGCGCATGCCGTTGGGGGCCTACGTCGTCAATTCAAGCGGCCGGCCGGCGGATATCGGTGTCGGCTTCACGGTCACCTCCGGGGCGCGGGTGGTGCAGGTCTCAACCAGTACACGGCACCTCGGGGCCGAAGCCCGAACGCGTCCGGAGTTCGTGTCGGGCGAGGCGCCTGACCTGCCCGCCGGCGAGTATCAAGTGACCACAACGCTCGCGAGCGGCGGAGCGACCATCGATGCGATCACTTACCCGTTCCAAGTCATCCCCTATGGCGCGTTGAAGGACGAGGAGATTGTCACGGCGCGGGACGGCGACTTCCATCTGGCCGGCAAGAAATGGTATCCGTTCGGGATCAATTACTGGCCCCGGTACATCCTCGGCGTCGAACCGGCCGACTTCTCGAACGCGCAATGGGATCCGGCCCAGTATAATCCCGAGAGCGTGGAGGAGGATCTCACCCTGGTGCGCACGCTCGGGCTGAACATGGTCAGCATCCAGTACAACCGCATCGAGCAGGCGGAGCCGGTGATGGACCTGTTGGCCCGGGCGCACCGGCACCACCTCAACGTGTATGTGTTTCTCCCGGGGCTCCATCCGCTGCAGCAGGATTTCCCCCGCGCCCAAGCGCTGATCCGGGCGGCGCACCTGCCGGAGAGCCCGGCGGTTTTCGCGTACGACCTCGGTTGGGAGGTCACCGTGGGGCTGCGGGCGGCACGGGCGCCCTCGGACCGTGCCTGGCAGCAATGGGTGGTCGATCACTATGGCAGCATCGAGGCCGCCGAGAAGGATTGGAACTATGTCCCGGACGGAGCCGATGGGGTTCTGGCGGGCGCCAGCGATGAGCAATTGACGAAGGACGGCCCGTGGCGGGTCTACGTGGCCGCCTACCGCCGGTTTTGGGACGACACGATCAGCCGGGGTTATCGAGAGGTCCGGAACATGGTCCGGTCGCTCGACCCGCACCACCTGCTCGGGGCCCGCAGCGGCTACGGCGGCACCGGTGCGGAGTGGATCGCCAATCACCTGCCTTTCGACCTGGCCAGCGGCGCGAAGCACCTCGATTTCATCTCTCCGGAATACTATGAAGTCCCCCGAACCCGGACGGAATTTCTCAAGGGCGCATTCACGACGGCGTATGCGCGCTTGGTGGGCGGAGGCAAGCCGGTGTTTTGGGCGGAGTATGGCCGGCCGGTGGCGTGGAAGGTCGAGCCCGCGGCCTACCGGCTGGAGCCCGATCCGGCGGCCTTGCAGGCTCAGGGCGATTATTTCCGCAATTTGATTTGGATGGTGCACGAGGCGCGGGCAAACGGCTGCGCGGGGTGGTGGTGGCCGGCCGGCTATCGCGTCGAGGAGCAAAGCGACTTCGGAATCGTCGGCCCGGACCTTTCGCTGCGTCCCGCCGCCGAGGAAATCGCGCGGGCGGCGAAGTCGTTTTACGAGCCGCGGGCCGCCGCCCGGCCCTCCGCAGATTTGATCATCGACCGGGACCGCTATGTCACCGGCTATGCCGGCCTCTATCGCGAATACAGCGGTTCCTTTGCGGAGGAGTTCGCCGCCAACAAGGCCCCCCGCCTCCGGACCGAAGGCACCGGCACGGACTCCGCCGGCACCCCGATGGTCGCGGTCGGGGATTTGCCCTGCAACGGCCGCAATCCGCCCAAATACCTCAATGCCGAGTTCAACCTTCTGCGGATCAACGGCCGGAACGTGCACGACGGGGACGTGGTGCCGGTCGAGCCGGGCCAGCCGGTGGTGGTCGAGGCCTCGGTCGGCAACACGGCGGAGGCCCGGTGGCTGGCCCGCCCGGAGGGGAGCGCGGGAGGCGTCTTTCTCGCCGCACGTTGGGGCGGGCAGCGCCTCCTCGGCGGAATCGAATCTGACACCCCCTACCTCCACGACGCCCGCGTGCCGGTATTTGAGGTGGCCCCGCGGCTCGAACGGCCGGTGGCGGTCAGCTTCAAAATGACCGCATTGGATCGGGCGGATTTCGGCGAGGTGGTTCACGTCACGCTTCAACCGGACCCGAATCCCGCCAACCCAGGCTCCGAAGCGCCCGTCAAGGAGAGAGAAAAATGAAAGTCGCTACACCTTCCTTAGTCACCGCAGCGTTTTTGCTCGTTCCGGCAATCGTGGTATTCGCCGACGCCCCATCGCCGCATCCCTACCCTGGCGGAGCGGAGGCGGATATCTGGGTGCTGGCCGGCCAGTCCAACATGCAGGGCTACGGCCTGCTGACCGCGGAGCACCCCGCCAACCCGAAGATCATGATGTTCGGCCTGAACAATGAATGGATGCCCGCCGTACCACCAACTCACCGAGTCTATACGGCCGCCGCGCCCGTGTTCAAGAATCTGATCTTCGCCAAGAACCCCGGCCTCACCGAAGAAGCCTGGGAGAGAATGGCGGAGGGGGAACGGAAGAAGCCGGCGAACATCACCGGGCCCGAACGGTCGTTCGCGGAATGCATCGCCGGCGTCACCGGACACAACATCGGATTGCTGCCCTGCGCGCTGGGGTCCACTTCAATGGCCGACTGGAACCCGGCCAGCCGTGACCAGGGCGACCGCTCGCTGTATGGGAACATGATCGAACGGATCAGGATGGTGGGGGGACGGATCAAGGGCGTGCTCTGGTACCAGGGCGAGAGCGACGCCGGCAACGCGGCCACCATCGATGCGTATCCGTCCGCCTTCCTCGACCTGGTGGACGGCATCCGCCGCGACACGGGCATCCCGGACCTGCCGTTCATCTATGTCCAAATCAGCCGGTTTTGTCTCGAGAACCAGGACTCCGCCGCGAGTTGGGACACGATCCGCGAAAAGCAGCGCACCCTGGCCGCCCGGAGAAAAAACCTGTGGGTGGTGCCGGCGATCGACCTGCCGCTCGATGATCTGATCCACCTCGGGGCGCCGGGCCAGGCGCGCCTGGGCAAACGCCTGGCCCAGGTGGCGCTCACTTACGTCTACGACGTCAAAGGTTGCGGAAGGCCGATCGACTTCCTGTCCTGCGAAATCCTGCCGCCGCTCGACACGCTGCACAACCGCATGCGCGTGAAGTTTTCGGGCGTCACCGGCTGGCTCCAGTCCCAAGGCCGGCCCGCCGGCTTCGAGCTCCGGTCCGACGATCCGAAGAAGGACGGCCCGATGGTCTACAAGGTCGAGTTCGATCCGGGCGATCCCTCCGCCGTGATCGTGTGGTACTCCAAGGCGATCACCAATCCGGTCAGGCTCTACTATGGCGCGGGACTGAATCCGTACGTGAACATCACCGACAGCCTGGACATGGCGATCCCCGCTCTCGGTCCGATCACAGTCGCGCCGTCGTCCTGATGCTCAAAAGGATCCCGCCGGCGGGCCGGGCAGGTGCAACCCGCCCAAAATCAGGAGCCATGAGCGAATTGAGCGAATTCGGAAAACTCCCTGTCACCCGGGGGTCGTGATTGCTAGCAAGGCGGACTGCTCGCCCCCCCATGGAACACCACGCTGCGCCGCAATCCGGGAATCCGTCCCTGTCCCTCGCCTGCGGCGATCCGTCCCCGCCCTTGCTGGATGAGACCATCGGCGGAAACTTTCGCCGCATGGCCGCACTCTACCCGGAGAATGAGGCGCTGGTCTCGTGCCACCAAGGTGTCCGCCTGACCTACCGTGATCTTGATCGTCAATCCCACCAACTCGCCAGCGCGCTCCTGCGCTTGGGCCTGGCCAAGGGCGACCGGGTCGGCCTCTGGGCCCACAACCGGGTCGAATGGCTGCTGCTCCAGATCGCCACCGCCCGGGTCGGCCTCATCCTCGTCAACCTGAACCCGGCCTATCGGATCGCCGAGTTGGAATACGCGCTCAACCGGGTCGGCTGCCGGGCGCTTGTCACGACCACCACCTTCCGGACGACCAGCTACCTTGAGCTGCTGGAAGAGCTCGCGCCGGAGATCCGGACCACCCCGCCAGGCCAGCCGCTCAGGCTCGCCCGGCTGCCGAGCCTGCAGTACGTCGTGCAACTCGGCACCAAGGAGCGACCGGGCCTGCTGACCTTTTCCGAACTGTTCGGCCGCGGCGACGCCGACGACCCGGAAGTCGACCGGGTCGCGGCCACCCTCACGCCGGATGAACCGATCAACCTGCAATTCACAAGCGGCACCACCGGCTTCCCCAAGGGCGCGACGCTCACCCACCGAAACCTCCTCAACAACGGGTACTTTGTCGGCGAAGCGATGCGGTTCACGGCGCGCGACCGCCTGTGCGTCCCCGTGCCGCTCTACCACTGCTTCGGCATGGTCATGGGCAACCTCACCTGCCTGTCGCATGGCGCGACCATCGTCTACCCCAGCGAGGGCTTCGACGCGCTCGCCGTCCTCCAGGCGATCCGGGCCGAGCGCTGCACCGCCCTGCACGGCGTGCCGACGATGTTCATCGCCGAGCTCGAGCACCCGCGGTTCACCGACTTCGACCTGACGAGCCTGCGCACGGGCATCATGGCCGGGTCGCCCTGCCCGATCACGGTGATGCAACGGGTCGTGCGGGACATGCACCTCGCGGAGATCACCATCGCCTACGGCATGACCGAAACGAGCCCGGTCAGCTGCCAGAGCACGCCCGAGACGCCCCTCAAAAAGCGGGTGAGCACGGTCGGCGTCGTCCAGCCGCACCTGCAGGTCAAGATCGTCGACCCAACCACCGGGACGACCGTGCCGCGCGGCCGGCCGGGCGAGCTCTGCACCCGCGGGTATGCGGTCATGCGGGGCTACTGGGAAGAGCCCGCTCGCACTCAGGAAGTGATCGACGCCGACGGCTGGATGCACACCGGCGACCTCGCCACGATGGATGCCGAGGGCTACGTCAACATTGTGGGCCGCCTCAAGGACATGGTGAGCCGCGGCGGCGAAAAGATCTACCCGCGCGAAGTCGAGGAATTCCTCCACCGGCACCCGGCCGTCTCCGACGCCCAGGTGATCGGCGTGCCCGACCACAAGTACGGCGAGGAACTCTGCGCGTGGATCATCCTCAAGCGCGGCCAGCAGGCGACCGCTGACTCGATCCGCGAGTTCTGCCGCAGCCAGATCGCCTATTACAAGATCCCCCGCTATGTGAAATTCGTCGACGCCTTCCCCATGACCGTCACCGGCAAGGTCCAGAAGTTTCGCATGCGGGAGATCATGCGCGCGGAACTGCAGCTCGCGGACGAGCCGACCGCGTGAGTCACCCATGTCGACGCCCATGAGAATCCAGTGGTACCGCTGCAAGGTCGACCCGGCGGTGATGGGCGCGCTGCTGGCGCGAAGCGACGCGCGGGCTTTCCGGCAGGTCCTGCTCCAGCTCGGGTTGTTCGCGGCGACCGGAACGCTGGCCTACGGCCTCTTCCTCCATCTCCACGCCGGCAACTGGCCGTGGATGCTCCCCCTGCTGCTGCTGGCCCTCTTCCTGCACGGCACCAATGGAAGCTTTTTCGGCGGCGTCGCCTGCCACGAGCTTTGCCACAAGACGCCTTTCGCCACGCCGTTCTGGAACAGTTGCTTCCTGCGGGTCTTCGCGTTTTTGAGCTGGTTTGACCCGGTCGGCTACCGCGCGAGCCACACCCGGCACCACCAGGCCACCACCCACGCCGACCACGATGGCGAGGTGGTGCTGCCGCTCCGGCTCGAATGGAAAAGCGCGCCGTTCTTCGCCGCCGCCCTTGCGGTTGATCCGGTGGCGTTCGGGCGGCTCCTCCGGTTCTGGATCGCCGCCGCCCAGGGCGATCTGACGAAGGACGGCTTCTTCCGGTCCGCGTGGCTCCGCCGCGTCGTGCCCGAATCCGACGTCCGGTCGCGACGCGAACTTGTGCTTTGGGCCCGGATCGTCCTCGGTGGCCAGCTGGCTCTGGCCGCAACGTTCGCCTTCACCGGCCACTGGTTTCTGATCGTCGTCGTGAACTGCGGCTGCCTCTACTCAAACTGGCTGTGCACCCTCACCGGGGCGCCGCAGCACATCGGTCTCTCGCCGAACACCCCCGACTTCCGCCTTTGCTGCCGGACGTATACCTGCGGGTGGCTGCCCGCCTTTTTCTATTGGAACATGCAGCACCACGTGGAGCACCACATGTTTCCCGCGGTTCCCTTCTACAACCTGCCCCGGCTGCGCACCGCCATCGCCTCCGACCTGCCGCCCGCCACCCACGGACTCTGGGCAACGTGGCGCGACGAGATCTTCCCGGTCATCCGTCGGCAACGGGCCGATCCCAACTACGTGTCCGTGCCCCCGCTGCCGCGCAACGAGGGCGAGCGGGCGAGCGAAGCGCAGCTTTTCAGGGAGGCCGCGCAATCCTGAACCGAGGCCCGCCGCCCGGGGAAAGGGTTGGCGCGCGCCCCGCGGGACGGCGAGGCGCCCGTGCGTCCGGACGCCCCAGGGGACGCGGATCCCTCCCCGGCGCGCATCGCGCGGACGAGTCGCCGGTCGGCCGCCGGGCCGGTTATCCCGCGACGCCCCTCAGATTCCCACGGCGGACCGCCACGCCTTGGCCATCACCTGGTGGCCCAGTTCCGTCGGATGAACCCCATCGACGGCGAGGGCGGATGCCGGCCGGGACTTCATCTCGCTTTCGAACACTTCCTGGAAAGGAACCAACGTGGCGTGGAAGTCGCGCGCCAGCCGCCGGACCACCGCCATGCGCTCGCGCAGTTCCGGCATCCATTCGTTCTTGAACGCGCCGCCCGGGAGGGCGAACGGCTCGCACAGCACGAGCCGGCACGACGGCCGGCGCGCGACGGTGTCCGCGAGCACCCGCGTGTACAGGACCTGGTAGCGCGCGACCGGGATGCCGGTGCCGCCGATGTAGCGATGCCAGGTGTCGTTGACGCCGATCAGGATGCTGACGAGATCGGGGGCGAGTTCGAGCGAGTCCTGCTCCCAGCGCTCCAACAGGTCGAGGACCCGGTTGCCGCTCACGCCGCGGTTGTAGCACTGCCACTCCGGATGCTGCGCCAGAAGTCCGCGGGCCACGAGGCCGGCATAGCCCGCGGCCAGCCCCGCCGGATCGTTCGGAACCTTCGCCCGGTTGCGATCGCGACCGGCGTCGGTGATCGAATCGCCCTGGAAGAGGATCACCGCCCGGGTCGGCAGTCGGGCCGGCGTGGCGGCGGCGGCGCACCCGCAAACAGTGGTCAGCGCGGCGGCGGCCACGCTCGTCTTGAGGAATTCTCGGCGGGACATGAGGGCGGAGGCGTTGGGGACA
>Ga0265327_10003154_pt1 | contig 16176 bp, 19 predicted proteins | sample 41621metaG_FD_202089 | JGI IMG/M metagenome (GOLD analysis project Ga0265327, IMG submission 202089) | Rhizosphere microbial communities from Carex aquatilis grown in University of Washington, Seatle, WA, United States - 4-16-21 metaG | ecosystem: Host-associated > Plants > Roots > Rhizosphere... | reverse complement strand
AGACACCGATAACGGTGTATAACTTGGGTGTTGATAGTTTAATTTTGTTGACATTATTTTTCTTAACTAAATATTTATTATGAATATTTCCGTAAAGTAAACCAAATGAACAGTGATGTAAATACACCTCAGGCGTCTGAGCCGCCGAAGCTGTTGGATCAGGTTCGGCAAAGACTGAGAGCTAAACATTACAGCATAAGAACTGAAACGCAATATGTTCAGTGGATTCGGCGTTTTATCTTTTATCACAATAAGCGCCACCCGATTGAGATGGGGGCAAAAGAGGTGGAGGCGTTCTTAACGCATCTGGCGACTGAGGGGCGGGTTTCTGCTTCTACGCAAAATCAGGCTTTGGCAGCTTTGCTGTTTTTGTACCGTGAAATTTTCGAGCTTGATTTGCCTTGGCTGGATAATGTGATTCGCGCTAAAAAATCTCAACGTTTGCCGGTTGTATTGTCCAAGGATGAGGTTGTCAGGATATTAGGCCGTATGGAGGGCACTTATAGCCTGATGGCGCGTTTGTTGTATGGCACGGGTATGCGCATTATGGAGTGCTGCCGCTTGAGGGTGCAGGATATTGATTTTGACCGGCGCGAGGTTTTGATCCGCAATGGCAAGGGGGCGAAAGACCGGGTGACTATGTTGCCCGATAGTGTGGTTGCGCCTTTGCGCGAGCACTTGGCAAGGCGGCGTCAGTTGTTTGAGGATGACTTGGCTAAAGGGATGGCGGAAGTGTATCTGCCTGATGAATTGGATCGAAAATACCCAAATGCTGCCACCGATTGGGTTTGGCAATATGTGTTTTGCTCGGGAAGCTACTCGATTGACCCACGCAGTGGGCGTGAACGCAGGCATCATATTGACGAGAAACTATTGCAACGCGCCATGAAAAAAGCCGTGATTGCTGCGGGGATTAATAAACCCGCCACACCGCATACCTTCCGCCACAGCTTTGCCACGCATCTGCTGGAGAGTGGTTACGATATTCGTACAGTACAGGAGTTATTGGGGCATTCGGATGTGAGCACGACGATGATTTATACCCACGTGCTGAACAAAGGCGGGCGCGGCGTGGCCAGCCCACTGGATCAATTGTAGAGGTATCAAAATCATGATTTTCACGCTTGTAGTTTGCCTTGTTGTCATGGAGAATCCGGGGCATGTTAATCGATAAATTACGTACGATGAGTCTGCGGCTTCGCCTGAATCTGCTGATCACGACCATGCTGATGGTGTTTATGCTTTCGGCTGGCGTTGTGGTGATTAAGGGCATGAAAAACTCCATTCAGGAAGGCGTGGAGGCAGCTACCCGCGTGACTATACAACTGCTGGATACTGTGATTGTGAGTTCCTACCAGAACCCTGAGTGGGGATATACACATGATGTTTTACATCGTTTTCTGATTTCTCTGGGTCATGTGCGTAGTAATGAGTTATTTCTATATGATTTTCAGGAAAAGCTGATTTACCGTTCACCACCTACGACTTTTCGCGCTGATGTAAAGCCCCCTGAGTGGTTTGTCGAAGTAGTCAGCCCCAAAAAAGAAGTGATGCGCAAGCGCATCCGCTATGGGACTCTGGTTGTCCAGTCTGATCCTACTGGAGCGATACGTGAGGCATGGGAGAGGTTGAATGAGCTGTTCTGGGTTGGCTTGGTGTTTTTTATCTTACTCAACAGCATTGTTTACTGGATGCTTGGAAAATGGCTGAGCCCGCTCAAGGATATGTTGAATGCGATCAACCTGATAGAGCAGGGCGATTTATCTACACGCTTACCAGATTTTAGTGCACCTGAGTTTTCTCGAATCGCCCAAAATTTCAATCAGATGGGTTCTACGCTTGAGGCGAGTACCGAAGAAAACCGTCGTATGGCGCTCGTTGTGAAGCAGACAGCAGACGCCATTATTATCCATGACACAGATGGCAAGATCGCTTTTTGGAATGCAGCAGCGCAGAAGATGTTTGGCTATGCGCCAGACGATATCATCGGTAAATCGGCATCTGTACTCACGCCAAAATCAGAAGAGAATGAACTGAAGGAAAACCTGCGTGCGATCAATGATGGGCGTATCGTAGAAAACCACGATACGCAGCGTATGGCGAGGGATGGGCGATTAATCGATGTGTCTATCTCGGCAGCACCATTGATAGACCCGCGTACCAATCAGGTGATGGGTGATATTTGCAGTATGCGTGATATTACCGAGCGCAAGAAAGCCGAGATGGTAGAGCTTGAGTTACAGGAAAACCGGCACCTGACGCACCTGATACAGAAGCATATCGAAGACGAACGCCGCAGCCTTGCCCGCGAGTTGCATGATGAGCTTGGGCAGTATGTAACAGCAGTTAAAACATTTGCAGTAGGCATTGCCAATAAGACTTCTGAAAAAATGCCGGATGTAGCGAGCAATGCGCAGACCATCGTCTCGGCTGCTAACCATATTTACGACGGTATGCACAATATCATTCGCCAATTGCGGCCTGGCTCACTGGATAATCTCGGCCTGTCTGAAACGCTGCGTGATGCGGTGAATAACTGGCAAGCCCAGAACCCCAACGTCAAGTTCCATTTGAACTTATCAGGTAGGTTGAGTGCCCTAGGGGAGACGCTGAATATTAACTGTTATCGCATTGTGCAGGAGTCTGTGACCAATGCTTTGCGGCATGCACAGGCGACTGATATACATATCAGTCTGGCTCACAACCCGGATGGCTCGATAGACCTGACCGTGAAAGATAATGGGGTGGGGATGAATACTTGCAATGTTGATCAGACTCAGCATTTTGGATTACTTGGTATGCGTGAAAGAGCGCAGTCGCTGGATGGATTATTTAATGTGGATTCAATCATGAACAAAGGTACCAAGATCACCATACATATCCCCAATAAGGAGCTTGCAGCATGAGTGGGCCTATCAATGTGATGCTGGTGGATGATCATGCGGTTGTCCGCATGGGCTTCAAAATGCTGCTGGAATCAGCCTCTGATATTAAAGTAATCGCCGAAGCCGAAAACGGTGAGCATGCGATCAAGGCGTATGCCGAGCACCATCCCGATGTGGTGGTGATGGATATCACCATGCCGGGCATTGGCGGGCTGGAAGCCATCGAGCGGATCATGGCCAAAGATAGCAATGCACGTATTCTGGTGTTGTCTGCACACGAAGATTCGGTGCACCCCAAGCGCGTATTAAGTGCTGGCGCCATGGGTTACCTGACCAAGCGCAGCGCAGCCGAGGAGTTAATTAAGGCGATACGCACTGTGGCTGGCAATAAGATGTATCTGGAAGCGAGCGTCGCGCAACAAATGGCGATACAGCAGCTATCAGGGGAGACTAACCCGGTTGATGTGTTGTCGGGTCGTGAGTTTGAGGTATTTATTGCGTTGGCTAAAGGTAAGACTACTAACGAGATCGCGGATACGCTTTGCCTCTCACCACGTACTGTTGGCACACATCTTTACAATATCAAACAAAAACTCAATGCCAATAATTCGGCAGAACTCGCTTTGATAGCGATGCGCTCAGGGTTGATAGACCCCTGATAAATTTAAACCTGATTGACTCTAATTAGCCGCATATCGGGCGACATTGAGTTCGCCTGTCCCTGCCATTTCAACCACTGCACGTTCTCCGCTTCGCAATCTGCCTAATTCTGGCGGAATCAAAAATACGATAGGTTGTTTGGCTGAGTCTTGAATAGCGCCAGTAGCTACCTGCCAGTATTGCCACTTGTTGCTTGGCGGAAGCATGGTTGCCCCCATTAGCTGGGCTTTTTGCAGCACACTATTTTTTTCATCACCCAGCATTAAACTCCATACTTCGACACTCACAAGCCTGGATGCAGATAGTTTGGGCGTCTGAACATTATCTAGTGGCGCGTTTTTTGGTAATTCTGGTAAGGGTTCAACTTTTGGGGTGATAGTCGCGAAATTGGAAGTGATGAATGCACCCCAGTATTCGTCTGGTACAGTATCTTTTAGCACTATATTGCGTTGTGCTTCTGCTTGCTGGCGTTCTTGTGCGTCCATAGCGTTGCTAACCGCTGTGTCTGTTGCTCTCATAATGACTGATTGAGCCAATTGCTGACCGATACTCGCACCCACGCAACTAGATAACGAAATACAAGAAGTCGCGAGCACAAGTATTTGCAATTTGCGAGGTAGGATAAACATGAGCACAGACATCAATGCATTTCTAACGTGGGAGAGTCAGATTAATCCTAATTAAATCAGATGTCTAGTCAGATTTTGGTTTGGCGTGGATTAGAGCGTATGCTGATGATGCCACTGAGGATAATCAAACCGACTGCCAGCCAGCGATCTGGAGATAGTGTTTCATGCCAGATCGCAATGCCAAACAGGCTGGAAAGCACAACTGTGCTGTAGGCCAGACTACCCACAACGAGTGGGGTGCCAGTGCGATAAGCGCGGGTCATGGCGAGTTGCGCAATCGTAGACGAGACGCCTATCCCAACTAGGACTGGCATATCTTGCCATGTGACAGTGTGAAAACTGTGAAGCAACATCCACAAAGCACCGCCAATTGAGCTGATCAGTGTGAAATAGAAAACAGTACGCCAATCCGGCTCGCCAGCCCGGCCAAGCTGCGTGACATGCACATATATAACGCCAGCCATCGCGCCAGAAAGCAGGCCCAGACTGCCTGCAATCAATTCTTCCATATGCAGGCTGGGTTTAAGCAGTAGTACCACGCCTGTGAATCCAATCAAAATAGCTAAAATCAGAATCCTGCGAGGCTTTTCATGCAACATAAATGGGATGGCGGTCGCCATGAATAATGGCGAGGTGTAGTTCAAAGTAATCGCCGTTGCCAGAGGTAGATGGCTAATTGCATAGAAGAACAGAAGCAATGAAGTAAAGCCCAGAACTGAACGCAGCACCTGCTTGCCTAGCAAGGGCGTTTTGATGCTCCAGCCTTGATACCGAATCATGCTATATACAAAAATCAGGCTGATGAAGGATCGATAAAATACCAACTCAGCACTGCTGAATTTCTGAGCGCCGATTTTGACCAGTACACCCATGATCGCAAAGAACAAACCAGCGACTAACATCCATAAGCTACCAAGCCTAGGTAGTTTCATGCTGTGCTGTCGATTGATTTAATTGAAGTCACAAATGGCTGGCTAGCTGTTTCCGTATCCAGATATGAAAGTGCTCAAGCCCGGTTTCCATCGGATGCTGGTAGGGACCGCGCTCATCCAGACCTTGTTTGTATAGTGCACGGCGACCGTCATGCATGCGCTGGCAGATTTCCTTATCCTCAATGGCTGTTTCTTCATAAGCAGCCTGCTGGGCTTCGAAGTACTCTTTTTCAAACAAGGCAATATCTTCAGGATAATAAAATTCGACCACATTGGTACAAGCATTTACACCACGAGGAATGATGTGAGAGACCACCAATACATTCGGATACCACTCCACCATGAGGTATGGATAATATACCATCCAGATTGCCCCATATTTCGGCACTTGATTGTTTTGATATTGGCGTACCTGAGACTGCCATTTCTGATAGATGGGTGAACCTGATTTCTCCAGTGCATTTTTAATGCCGACTGTTTGAACGCTGTAATGCTCACCAAACTCCCAGCGAAGGTCTTCACAGTCTACAAACTTATCCAAGCCTGGATGAAACGGGCCTACGTGATAGTCTTCAAGATAGACTTCAATAAAGGTTTTCCAGTTGAAATTGTATTCTTCAATGGCCACGCGGTTTAACAGGTAGCCTGTAAAATCGAGGTCATGTTTACAACCAAGTTTTGCTAAATCATTGGCGATATCACGCTTGCTATCAAACAGCAGGCCATTCCAATTTTGAAGTTGTGTTTTGCTCAGATGAAGACATGGATTGCTTTCAAAGTGAGGCGCCCCAAGCAACTCACCGTTGAGGTTGTAAGTCCAGCGATGCAACGGGCAAACGATATGCTGAGTATGGCCTTTGCCATCAAGCATCAAAGCTTGCCTGTGTCGGCAAATATTACTGGTCAGGTCGATTCCATGCTGATTGTGAATCAACGCTTTTGCTTTATCCATCCAATCCAGAGTGTAGAAATCCCCTGGATTAGGAGCCATGAGTTGATGGCCAACATAACGCGGAGAATTTTCCAGCAATTGCTGTTCGATCTTGTAGATTTCTGGATCTGTGTACCAAGAGACAGGTAATTGGGGAGTTTGCTCTTGCTTGATTGAGCTGACTGATGCTAAAGATGACATAAAGTGATGGTAATTTGCGTCTTGATTCAGAGTGCAGAAATTTTGGTAATTAATCTGGCGAGTTAAATATCCAAATTTCTCAGATGATAGATTTTGCCTTAACCGGAATTTTTTTCAAGTTAATTTTGCCCTAAATTATATATATTCAAGGACTTTAGAGCCGTCCTTGGGCCGCGGATGAGCTTGGTATCCTTGCGTAATCTATGGTTTTACGATAACCTCAACGCTGTTGATACAAAACAGTTTTTTACTAGGAGATTGTCTATGAAAAATCCATTAGATTCGATTTTAGGTACGATTATTTCCGGCGTGGTACTGACGCTCGTTTTGTATGTTTTCCTCAAGAATTTTATTGTGGCGGGGGTGTGATCATGGAATTCCAAATCGCTGCCATTTTTCGGTGGGTGCATATTGTTGCTGGGGTGGCCTGGATTGGCTTACTCTACTATTTTAATCTGGTGCAAGTGCCTGCAATGGCTGCGGCTGGCGCTGATAAAGAGGGTCCTGGTGGTGCCGGTATCAGTAAATACGTTGCACCTCGTGCTTTGTTATGGTTCCGTTATGCGGCAATCGTCACCTGGTTGGCCGGTGCTGCACTGTTGGGCGCCAACTTTGTTGCTGCATTCACCTTGCAGCCTGCGTATGCCGCGATAGGGGTTGGTGCCTGGTTGGGTACGATTATGTTGTTTAATGTGTGGGTCCTGATTTGGCCTAACCAGCAAAAGATTTTAGGCATGGTGCCAGCTAGTGATGAAGTGAAAGCAAAAGCACGACGAGTCGCTTTTCTGGCCTCACGTACCAACACTATGCTGTCGATTCCGATGTTGTTTTTTATGGCAAACGGTTTGACGCACAAAGCGCTCATAGGCCTCTGATTTAGTCGCTAAAATTAGATAAACGGCGGCTGGGGCCGCCGTTTTTGTTTTTGTAAATTTTGAAAATGAAGTTTGGGAATCAAGATGTCGCAACACCTGATGAATACATATTCCAGACAGCCTGTGAGCTTCACGAGAGGCAATGGTGTTTGGTTATTTGACGAACAAGGCAATCAATATCTGGATGCGCTGGCTGGCGTTGCAGTTAACGGTCTGGGGCATGCGCACCCAAAGTTGGTGGCCGCAATCACTGAACAGGTTTCAAGGCTAATTCATGTTTCGAATATATACCACATAGCCGAGCAGGAGCGCCTTGCTGACAAGTTGTGTGAGATATCGGGTATGGATCGTGTCTTTTTTTGCAACTCAGGCTGCGAGGCGAACGAGGCTGCAATCAAGCTTGCCAGACTCTATGGTCATAACAAGGGTATCGCCAGCCCTGAGATTATTGTGATGGATAAAGCGTTCCATGGGCGTACTCTGGCGACTTTATCCGCTACTGGCAACCGTAAAACCCAGGCTGGGTTTGAGCCGTTGGTTGGTGGGTTTGTCCGTGTTCCATTTGATGATATCGATGCAGTCAAGCATGTTGCAAAACACAACTCTAATGTGGTGGCAGTTCTGGTTGAGCCAGTGCAAGGTGAGGGAGGTATTAATATCCCGCATGACGCGAAAGATTACCTGAAGCAACTGCGCAAAATTTGCGATGCCCAGGGTTGGTTATTGATGCTGGATGAAGTTCAGAGCGGTATTGGCCGCACTGGCACTTGGTTTGCATTTCAACATACCGAAATTAAGCCTGATGTGATGACCTTGGCAAAAGGTCTGGGGTCTGGCGTGCCTATCGGAGCATGTCTGGCACAGGGGGCCGCGGCTGATGTTTTTACCTATGGGAAACACGGCTCAACATTTGGCGGTAATCCTCTTGCAACTGCCGCGGGTTACGCTACATTGAAAACTATAGAAGAAGATGGTTTATGTGCGCACTCTGAAACAATCGGCAACTGGATATGTGATGCCTTTAGGGCAGAATTTAAAGATGTTGCCGGCATCGTAACCATACGCAATGCTGGCTTGATGATCGGAATAGAGCTAGATAGGCCATGTGCTGAGCTTGTGAAGCTGGCACTTGAGGATAAGCTGCTGATTAACGTAACTGCAGACACAGTTGTACGCTTGCTGCCACCCTTAATCATCAATCAGGAAGAGGCTCAGCAATTGGTCAGTAAACTGGCGTTGATTATTAAGAAATTCTTAAGTTAGTTGATATAAAAATGGCGATAAAACACTTTTTACAATTTAACGATTTGACCCGCGATGAGTTTGAGCATTTGTTCGAGCGCACGCGCTGGATCAAGGAACAATTCAAAAGCTATCAACAGTATTGGCCCTTGATGGATCGTACTTTGGTCATGATTTTTGAAAAAGCCAGCACACGTACGCGTCTGTCTTTTGAGGCTGGGATGCAACAGCTTGGAGGCTCGGCGATCTATCTAAATACGCGTGACTCCCAGCTTGGTCGTGGCGAGCCAGTAGAAGATGCAGCACAGGTTATCTCTCGTATGAGCGATATCGTCATGATACGTACTTTTGAGCAGGAGATTATCGAACGCTTTGCCTCCAACTCTCGTGTGCCTGTCGTTAATGGGCTGACCAATGAATATCACCCTTGCCAGATACTGGCTGATATTTATACCTACATTGAGCATCGCGGACCGATACAAGGGAAGACTGTGGCCTGGATCGGCGACTCCAACAATGTCTGCAATACATGGTTGCAGGCCGCTGAGGTCTTTGACTTTAACGTGCATGTATCGACACCACCAGGCTATGAAGTGGAACTGGAGCGTGCTGGTTTGTATGGTACAGACCACTACGAAGAGTTTACCGACCCGATGGAAGCCGCCAGAGGTGCTGATCTGGTGACAACGGATGTCTGGACTAGTATGGGTTTTGAGGCAGAGAATGAAGAGCGCATCCGTGATTTTGCGGATTGGCAGGTTGATGCTGAAATGATGCGCATTGCGGCTAAAGATGCATTGTTTATGCATTGCTTGCCTGCGCATCGTGGTGAAGAAGTCGCGGCCGAAGTGATTGATGGAGCACAAAGCGTGGTTTGGGATGAGGCGGAAAATAGATTACATGTGCAAAAAGCATTGATGGAATATCTACTGCTCGGCAAAGTAACGAACTAGATTGCTGGTTCCGGAGCATTGTTTTGGAAAATAAGCTAAAAAGCCTCTCTAACCATATTCTTCCTGTCTCGGCTACGATGGTGGGTGTCTGTATGACGGTTATTTCAGTTATACAGTTAGTCCCTAAGAATGGGGTGTCAGAATGGGTTGATCAACTGCTGGCGATGAATAGCCTGCTATTTCTGGCGAGTACCATGCTTTCTTATTGGTCAATTCGTCATAATGATGAGAATTTGGTCATGGAACGTTATGCGGACAGGTTGTTTTTGCTTGGGCTAACACTGATGGTGTTGGTAAGTTTTTTGGTGGCGTTCGAATTATTTATTGATTAGATGGGTAAACAGTAATGAGTGAAGTAAAAAAAGCAGTATTGGCATATTCAGGTGGTCTGGATACATCAGTAATTCTGAAGTGGCTGCAAGATACATATAACTGTGAAGTGGTGACATTCACAGCAGACTTGGGGCAAGGCGAAGAACTGGAACCTGCACGCGAAAAAGCCAAGAAATTTGGCGTGAAGGAAATCTATATTGACGATTTGCGTGAAGAGTTTGTGCGTGATTTTGTTTTCCCTATGTTCCGTGCCAATACGGTTTATGAGGGTGAATATCTGCTTGGCACTTCAATTGCCCGTCCATTAATTGCAAAGCGTCTAATTGAGATTGCTGCGGAAACCAAAGCGGATGCAATCTCTCATGGGGCTACTGGTAAGGGTAACGATCAGGTACGTTTTGAATTGGGTGCTTATGCACTTAACCCGAATATCCAGATTATCGCACCATGGCGTGAGTGGGATTTGTTAAGCCGTGAGAAACTGCTGAGTTATGCCGAAAAACACGGTATCCCGGTAGACATGAAGCACAAGCAAGGTGGCAGCCCATATAGTATGGACGCCAATCTTCTGCACATCAGTTATGAAGGCCGTCATCTGGAAAACCCGGCGGCTGAGGCCGAAGAAGATATGTGGCGCTGGACTGTAAGTCCAGAAAATGCCCCTGACGCTGCGGAATACCTGGATATTGAATACAAGCATGGTGACCCGGTAGCGCTCAATGGCAAGAAGATGAAGCCACACAAGATACTGGCTAACCTGAATGCGATTGGTGGTAAGCATGGTATTGGTCGTCTTGATCTGGTGGAGAATCGCTATGTGGGCATGAAGTCCCGTGGCTGCTATGAAACACCTGGTGGCACGATATTGCTGAAGGCTCACCGCGCGATTGAATCGATTACGCTGGATCGTGAAGTGGCGCATTTAAAGGATGATTTGATGCCACGTTATGCCAGTATGATATACAACGGCTACTGGTGGAGCCCTGAGCGTAAGGCATTGCAGACATTGATTGATCATACGCAGAAGTCAGTTAATGGCTGGGTACGTCTGAAGCTATACAAAGGTAATGTCATCGTTGCTGGCCGTGATTCCAAGTCTGATTCATTGTTTGACCCTAACATCGCGACATTTGAAGATGACAAAGGGGCTTATGATCAGAAAGATGCCGGTGGCTTTATTAAGCTAAATGCTCTGCGCATGCGTATTGCAGCCAATCTGCATAACAAGAAACGATAAGTATCATCAGGATGTAAAAGCCTCGAGATGCTTGAAGCTTCAAGCGGTTTCGGGGCTTTTTTAATTTTTAGCGGAAATGAAGATGAGTTTTGATATGACAGAGCTAGTGGGCTATATGGCAGCATTTTTGACGACATCCGCATTTCTGCCGCAGGCTGTGAAATCATGGAAAACGCGAGACCTGACCGGTATTTCATTGCCCATGTATACGCTATTTACACTTGGGGTGGCTTTGTGGCTTGCTTACGGTCTTGCTATCCAGAGCCTACCAGTTGTGATCGCGAATGCCATCACACTTCTTTTATCTTTCATCATCCTCGTTCTTAAAGCGATAGAGGTTTTTAGTGAAGGCAGCAAGTAACAGTTGCTTGGTTGGTTGGGACTGGTTTTTCTGGGATAATCAAAGGTTCAATAAAATAACTTTATAGGTGAGGATAATGGCTCAATTTGATCATGTTAGTGTCAAGAAAAAAGCAAACGTCTATTTCGACGGAAAATGTGTCAGCCATACGGTCATGTTCCAGAATGGCACGCGCTGCACGGTAGGCGTGATTTTCCCTAGTACGCTGACATTCAATACTGGTTCACCAGAATTGATGGAAATAAACTGCGGTTCATGCAAGGTGCGCCTGAAGGGTGAAGAGGACTGGAAAACATATGGGGCTGGTGAGAAGTTTACAGTGCCGGGTAATTCTTCATTTGATATTGAGACGATTGAAACACTGGACTACGTTTGCCATTTTGAGTAGTTCGACTGATTCTGCTTTTCGTTAGGTGATTTCGTGCTTGCCATACCAAAACGTACAGTCTTCACAATCGCGCCTTGAGCAAGATTCGCATCTCTCAGTTGTTTGATAAAGGAATTTGAAAATGCCATCTTTTGATGTTTCTTCGGAAGTCGATATGGTTGCGTTGAAAAACGCAATTGATGTTGCCAGTCGCCAGATTGATAATCGCTATGATTTCAAGGGCACTAGCGCTAAAGCTGAACTGAATGAAAAAGACAGTCTGATTACCTTGTTTGGTGATTCTGATTTTCAGCTTGATCAGATTAAGGACATTCTGCTGCCAGCGATGGAGAAAAAAGAAGCGGATAGCGCAAAGCGACTGGATCATCAGGATGTACAGAAGATTTCTGGCAACAAGGTCAAGCAAGTGTTGAAGATCAAGGCGGGCATTGATACAGAGTTAGCCAAGAAAATAGTCAAACTGCTGAAAGACAGTGGTTTGAAGGTGCAGGCAAGTATTCAGGGCGACGAGGTGCGCGTGACTGGTGCCAAGCGTGATGTGTTGCAGGACGCGATTGCATTTGTGAAGAAATCGATTACAGATTTTCCATTGCAGTTCGGTAATTTCAGGGATTAACAGGGTTCAGGTAGAAGGTGTATATGTCAGCTAAAACGTTATATGACAAATTGTTTGATTCTCATGTTGTGCATGAGGAGAACGGTGCTGCCCTGATTTATATAGACAGGCACCTCGTCCATGAAGTAACCAGCCCTCAAGCTTTTGAAGGTTTGAAGCTGGCTGGTCGTAAGCTATGGCGTATCAATTCGATATTGGCCGTGCCCGATCATAATGTGCCGACTACAGACCGTAGCGCGGGCATCGTCGACCCAATTTCTCGCATACAGGTTGAAACGCTAGATCAGAACTGTGTTGATTTTGGTGTGACTGAATTCAAGATGAATGACGTGCGTCAGGGCATAGTTCATGTCATCGGGCCAGAGCAGGGTGCTACTTTGCCAGGCATGACAGTGGTTTGTGGTGATTCGCATACCAGTACGCACGGCGCGTTCGGTGCACTGGCGCATGGTATTGGTACTTCAGAGGTTGAGCATGTTATGGCGACTCAATGCCTGGTGCAGAAGAAATCCAAGGCGATGCAAGTCAAAGTTGAAGGCAAGCTCGGCATTGGCGTGACTGCCAAGGATATTGCGCTGGCCATTATTGGCAAGATAGGCACTGCTGGTGGTAACGGTTATGCGATCGAATTCGCAGGCTCTGCGATTCGTGATCTCAGCATGGAAGGTCGCATGACACTTTGTAATATGGCGATTGAAGCCGGCGCGCGCGCTGGTATGGTGGCCGTGGATGATACAACGATCAATTATGTCAAAGGCCGCCCATTCTCACCTAAGGCTGAGCAGTGGGATGCTGCTGTCGCATATTGGAAAACCTTGCATAGTGATGCAGATGCCAGCTTTGATGCTGTCGTTGAACTGAATGCAGAAGAGATTCAACCGCAGGTGACTTGGGGTACTTCACCTGAGATGGTGGTCGGTGTTGATGGAAAAGTGCCGGATTTGTCATTAGCGAAGAATGAAGTGCAACGCAGTGATTGGGAGCGTGCCTATGCTTACATGGGATTGCAGCCAAATACGCCTATAGACCAAATCAATATTGATAAGGTTTTTATTGGCTCATGTACTAATTCTCGTATCGAGGATTTGCGCGCTGCTGCTGCAATCGCTAAAGGCAAACGAGTGGCTTCCAATGTGAAACTTGCAATGGTTGTTCCTGGCTCTGGCTTGGTTAAAGCACAAGCCGAGCACGAGGGGTTAGACAAAATTTTCCTGGATGCCGGGTTTGAATGGCGTGAGCCAGGCTGTTCCATGTGCCTTGCTATGAATGCCGATCGTCTGGAACCTGGTGAGCGTTGTGCATCAACCTCAAACCGCAATTTTGAGGGTCGTCAGGGGCAGGGGGGGCGTACCCATTTGGTCAGCCCTGAGATGGCAGCAGCAGCAGCCTTGGCTGGGCACTTTGTTGATGTAAGGCAGTATATTTAATAGGAGAAGTCATGAATAAGTTCCTGGTAGTAACCTTTGTCGGTCTGGCTTTCGTTTTGAGTGGCTGCAATACAGTTCAAGGCCTAGGTAAAGACATAGAAAAAGCCGGCGAAGCTGTACAGAAATCAACCAAATAAATTAGAGAATTACTATGCAAGCTTTTACAACACTGGATGGATTAGTCGCTCCTCTCGATAGGGCAAATGTCGATACCGATGCGATTATTCCAAAGCAGTTTTTGAAATCCATCAAGCGTTCCGGCTTTGGCCCAAATGCTTTTGATGAATGGCGCTATCTGGATCATGGTGAGCCTGGGATGGATAACAGCAAACGTCCGCTGAATCCGGACTTTGTCTTAAACAAGCCACGTTATCAGGGATCTTCTGTATTGCTGACTCGCGAAAATTTTGGCTGCGGTTCCAGCCGTGAGCATGCCCCCTGGGCTCTGGAGGACTATGGCTTTCGCTCAGTGATTGCTTCAAGCTTTGCTGACATTTTCTTTAACAACTGCTTCAAGAATGGCATGTTGCCTATCGTCTTGTCTGCCACCACTGTTGATCAGTTATTCAAAGAAGTGGAAGCCAAAGAAGGCTATCAGCTTAAAATTGATCTTCAGGCGCAAACTGTCACAACGCCTGATGGCCAGTCGTTTGCCTTTGAAGTTGATCCATTCCGCAAGCATTGCCTCTTGAATGGATTGGACGATATTGGTCTGACTATGCAACAACAAGACAAGATTAAGGCATTTGAGTCCAAACATAAGGCTACACAGCCTTGGTTGTTTAACTAGTATTACCTAATAAATCGATCAGGAAAATCAGAAACATGAAAATTGCAGTTTTGCCAGGAGATGGCATAGGTCCAGAGATAGTTGCCCAAGCGGTTAATGTGCTGAATGCACTGAATATCGATTTGGAGATGCAGGAAGCACCAATTGGTGGGGCGGGCTACGAAGCTGCTGGTGATCCTTTGCCTGCAGATACTCTGAAATTAGCCAAAGATTCTGATGCTGTCTTGTTAGGCGCAGTGGGCGACTGGAAATACGATACGCTGGAAAGACATCTGCGACCAGAGCGTGGATTACTCCGTATACGCAAAGAACTGAACCTGTTTGCTAATCTGCGCCCAGCATTGCTCTACCCTGAATTGGCATCTGCATCTACGCTGAAGCCAGAAGTGGTTGCAGGACTCGATATCATGATAGTCCGTGAACTAACTGGTGATATTTATTTCGGTCAGCCACGAGGCATTTCTACGCTTGAGAATGGTGAGCGTGAGGGCGTTAATACCATGCGGTACAGCGAATCCGAGATTCGCCGTATTGGACATGTAGCTTTTGGTATTGCCATGAAGCGCAACAAAAAAGTCTGTTCCGTAGATAAGGCTAATGTGCTGGAAACGACGGAACTTTGGCGTCAGGTTATGATAGAAATATCCAAAGACTATCCAGAAGTCGAGCTCAGCCATATGTATGTTGATAATGCCGCGATGCAATTGATACGGGCACCCAAGCAGTTTGATGTGATGGTGACAGGCAATATTTTTGGCGACATTCTTTCAGATGAAGCCTCAATGTTAACGGGCTCTATCGGTATGTTGCCTTCTGCATCTCTGGATCAGAATAACAAGGGTATGTATGAGCCTAGTCATGGCTCCGCCCCGGATATTGCTGGCAAGAATGTCGCTAACCCGCTGGCTACAATACTTTCAGCTGCCATGATGTTGCGTTATACCTTCAACGATGAAGAGAACGCATTGCGTATCGAAAATGCCGTCAAGAAGGCACTGGCTACTGGCCATAGAACGGCAGACATCTACACTGAAGGCACTCGTAAAGTGACATGTTCTGAAATGGGTGATGCGGTTGTTGCAGCTCTGTAATTGATAAATTAGGAATTGATGATGTTAAGAGTAGGTTTTATCGGATGGCGTGGGATGGTTGGTTCAGTGCTCATGCAGCGCATGCGTGAAGAGCATGATTTCGAAGATATCGAACCAGTTTTCTTTACTACTTCACAGACCGGTGGTGTAGGTCCTGATGTTGGTAAGGAGACTCCTGCTCTTAAAGATGCAAAAAACGTTGCTGAGCTTAAAGCAATGGATGTGATCATCTCGTGCCAGGGAGGTGATTACACAACCGAGATATTCCCCAAGCTACGCAGTGATGGCTGGAATGGTCATTGGATAGATGCAGCATCTACCCTGCGTATGGAGAAGGATGCTGTCATCATCCTTGATCCTGTGAATATGCATGTGATTAAAGATGCGCTAGCCAACGGCGGCAATAACTGGATAGGTGGCAACTGTACTGTTTCACTCATGCTGATGGCACTGAACGGCTTGTTCCGTGACGATCTCGTCGAGTGGGCAACATCCATGACTTATCAGGCTGCGTCTGGTGCTGGGGCACAGAATATGCGTGAGTTGTTGAAGCAAATGGGTGAGGCACATCGAGTCGCTCAGGATTTATTGAGCGATCCTGCGTCTGCAATTCTTGACATAGACC
>Ga0265327_10003153_pt1 | contig 16178 bp, 10 predicted proteins | sample 41621metaG_FD_202089 | JGI IMG/M metagenome (GOLD analysis project Ga0265327, IMG submission 202089) | Rhizosphere microbial communities from Carex aquatilis grown in University of Washington, Seatle, WA, United States - 4-16-21 metaG | ecosystem: Host-associated > Plants > Roots > Rhizosphere... | reverse complement strand
ACCGAATGCAGCCTCATAACCGTCTATGAATGCACCGAGTCCGCGATCCTAGGGGAGTCTCCCACCGGGTGCATCGTCGAGCTGACCTACGAGGTTTGCGACAAGGTCTCCGAGAAGGTTTGCACTCTCACGTGTAACCCCTACATCTGCGGGTGTCCTGCAAACGAGGTTCCATGCGGCGTGGGGACATGCTGTGTCTGCCCCGCAGGGCGTGACCCATGCGGACTGCTGACGTGTTGCTGCACGACGGGATACAACGAATGCGGAAGGATCTGCTGCCCCGGCGCACTTACCTGCTGTGACGGCGAGTGTGTAGCTCAGAACTTCGACCACGAACACTGTGGGAACTGTGCCAGTGCGGCCTGCGGAGCCGATGAGGCCTGCTGCGCCGGCCAGTGCGTTTCCTGCGCGACCCCCGAGACGTGCAACTGCTGCGCCGGTACGCCGACCGACATCCAGACCGATCCAAACAACTGTGGTGAGTGCGGTAACCACTGCTTCGCCGGGCAGAGCTGTGTCGACGGCCACTGCTACGGCTGTCAGACCGGCTATGAGATCTGCGGCCCTCCGGAGGACTACATCTGCTGCAACACCGCGGCGAACTCGGTCTGCTGCAACAAGCAATGCGTTCAGAAGAGCACGCTGTGCGCTGAGGGCGGATCGGCTTGCTGCGTCGACGGGCAGACCTGCAATGACGGCACCTGCACGTGTGACAGCGGCGTCCTGTGCGGGAGCACCTGCTGCGCTGCGAACGAGATGTGCTGCGACGGGACGTGCACCGACGTCACCTCGGACCCAGCGAACTGCAAAACCTGCGGGAACACCTGCCCATCTGGTCAGGAGTGCTGCTCAGGAACCTGCTCCGATCTGACCGACTCTTCCAACTGCGGCGCCTGCGGAACAGTCTGCCCGCCCTCCCAGACCTGCTACACAGGCGGGTGGATGGGTCCGCGGTGCACCTGCAACGGTTACGGCTGCCCCCGCCCCGACGTCACCTGCCAGCCGGCGGTCATGTGCGTGAATAACACGATCTGCTGCGGCATGTCCTACATCAGCCCGTTGAACGGCGCCCAGTGCGGCTTTTACTGCGCTCCCGATGGCTACGGCGGCGAGGTCTGCGTCCAGGAGAACAACACCGGCTGCTAGGTGCCGAACTGGCGGCACTCGCCTGAGACTCGACGGCGGCCGGCGGCAGCCTCTGGGACACCCCGATCACTCGCTCGAACGGCTCCACCTGGACAATATCCCAGTGTCGGGCCCCCCGTAGATCGGTCCAGTCTCCGGGCGAGCGATCGGTGCGTTGCGAGACGGGCGATGGCCCTCTGTCGGTCGCCGGCACACCCGCTCTTGGCACCGCCGCACGGCGAGCGGATCCTCTCCGGGCAGGTTCGTGTTCGCGTTGAGCTCCGGGAGGGCGCGGTTGGGGGCGCAGACCCCGCTCAAACCGCCTGGTTGGGCCAGCCCCGTCCGGCCTTCAAAATCGGCAAGCGCATGTAGCCCATGCGTTGGTAGGTTCGACTCCTGCGCCGCTCCGCTCACGAATCACCTGCAAACACCGCGTTTCGGGACCGCGTCGTTGTCCATTCTGTCGGTATCTCCGGAACGGCTCCGTGTGAGGCGCGTCCGCGGCGTCGCCACTGGTCGGCCGCCCGGAGGAGAGAGTGTTTGCCCGCGCCAAGACTGGAGAGGCTGCACGCTGGAGCGCTGCTGCCGGCTGCCGAGGCCATGGGCATCCCCAGGGCGGAACCGCACACGCCCGTCGATCGCGGGAACGGTCAGCGTTCGTCAGCGGCAAGTTCATAGGCAGGCTCTCCGCGGACGTGTAGCGCGGTGCGTGTCCATTGCGGCATCCACCAGTTGGCGTCGCCGAGCAGGCGCATCAGCGCTGGCACGAGCAGGGCGCGGATGAGGGTCGCGTCGAGGATGATGCCGGCTGCGAGGCCGATTGCGAGGGGCTTGAACTCGTAGCCGGGACCGGTCGAGAGGACGAGGAAGGCGAACATGAGGACGAGCGCGCCGCTGGTGACGAGCTTTCCTGTGCGGGCGAGCCCGAGCTCGATCGCCTTTTCGGTGGAGCCCGTCTCGTCGTAGGCCTCGCGCATGCGGCCGATCATGAAGACCTCGTAGTCCATCGAGAGGCCGTAGAGGAAGGCGAAGATCATCAGCGGGATCCAGGCGAGCACGGATCCGCTCGCTGGGATGTCCCAGAGCTGGGAGCCGTGCCCCTGCTGGAAGACGAGCACGACGACGCCGAAGGTCGCCGCGAGGGAGATGAGGTTGAGCACGACGGCCTTGAGCGCGAGCACGATCGAGCGAAACGCGCGTGCGAGCAGGATCAGCGTCAGGACCAGTAGCAGAGCGAGCACGTAGGGGAAGCTGCGGAAGAGCGCATGGATGAAGTCGCGGTCCACTGCCGTCACCCCGGTGAGCGTGCCGTTCGTGCCCTTCAGCCTGTCGCGTGCGCGGTCGACAGTCGCCTGAATGCCGGGTGCTGAGCCGTCGATAGCGGGGAACGCCTCGACCAGCGAGCTCGAGCCCCGGCTCCACGCTGGGGGCGCGGTCGCTCCGACGATGCCCGGAACCGTTCGCAGCTTGGCGGCGATCCGTTGGGCGTCGCCGCTGCGCTCGACCAGCACGTCGAGCGGCTTCATCACGCCCGGGCTGATGTGCGCGTCGGCGAGCATCTGGCGGCCGGCGATCGCCGTGCCGGTGCCGGGGAAGTTCTTGAGCTGCGGCTCGTTGGGGTTCAGCTGCGTTCCGAAGCCCGCAAGCAGCGTGGCGATTGCAAGGCCGGTCGCTGCGACCGGGAGCGGGCGGCGAACCACGAAGCGCGCCCAGCGGCCCCAGGCTCCGTGCTCGGGATGGCCGCGGTCAACGAAGCGACGCGGTATGACGCGAAGACTGTTGACGCGCTCTCCAAGCACGGCCAGGAGCGCAGGTAGCAGCGTCAGCGACGCGAGCACCGAGACGGCGGGGATCAGCATGCCGGCGACGCCCATCGAGCGGACGAGCGGCAGCGGCACTGCGATCAGCGCGAGCAGTCCGATCGCGACCGTCGAGCCCGACACGATCACGGAGCGCCCCGCGTGGGTGACCGTCTCGACGAGCGCCGCGTCGACGTCCGCGCCGTCTCGCAGCTCCTCGCGGAAGCGGAAGATCATGACCAGCGCGTAGTCGATCGCGACGCCGAGGCCGACCAGCGCGATCAGGAACTGGACGATGATCGAGACGTCGGTCACGTACGTCAGCGCCCACACGAGCGTGAACGTGTTGAGAATCGCAGCCATCGCGACGACCACCGGCATCAGCACGGCCGGCAGCGTCCCGAAGACGAACAGCAGGATCACGAGTGCGCCCAGCGCTCCGATCACAGCCTCAACCAGCAGGCTGGGACCGCCGCTCGAGCCATCGGCGCTCGCCTCGTCGAGCGGGAGGTGGCCGGTGACGTTCACGGTGATCCCGGCCGGCAGGCCTGCCGCGGCCGCGGCCCGCATCTTCACGGCACCGCTCTTCGTGGCGACGGTGGCCGGACCCGGCGGATAGACCTCGGCGAAGGTGGTGTGCCGGTCGCGCGAGACGTACATCGCGTCGCCGGTTGTGAAGTACGAGCTTACGAGGGCGCCGGGCATGGTGGCGGCGGCTCGCCGCGTCGCGCGCTCGATCGCCCTGCTCTTCGTCGCGTCACCAGCCGCATGGAAGACGACGACGTTCGGTGCGCGTGCGCCGGCGCCGAACGCATCCAGCGTCCGCTGGCTCGCCTCGTAGGCGGGGCCGCCAGGGATCGCGAGGCCCTGGTACCAGCGGTTGGAGACCTCTCCGGCAGCGAAAGCGCCGAAGAGCGTGAGAACCGCCCAGGCGCCGATCACGGCCCAGTGGTGCTGGTTTGTCAGATGTGCGAAGCGGGCGAGCATGGGACTCTCCTGTCGGCAGTCGTCGAAATCCGTCACGGGGGAGGATCCACTGCGACGCCCGCGTCGGCATCGATCCCTCGGCTATCGTCGACGCGACCAAAGTCGCCGATGCACACCGACCTTCGACGTCGACCGAGCACCCATGGGACGAGTCACGATGAGAGCGAGAACGGCCGCGCCGGGCACCCTCGCGGGCGCGTCGCCGGCTTCGGCGCGGCCGCGGTGAGCGGCCGGCTCAGTTCTCGGCTTCGCGGACGAGCAGCGCGATCTGGACGCGGTTGTCCACTTCCAGCTTCGTCAACAGCCGAGACACATGGGCCTTCACGGTGGCCGTGCTCATGTAGAGCTCCCCGGCGATGTCGGCGTTCGCCAGCCCACGGCCGACCGCCAGCGCCACCTCCCGCTCGCGCCCGCTGAGCAGCCCCATCTTCTCGCGCGCGTCCTCGTAGCGGGCGGCGGTGTCCGAGTCGCCCGCGACGAGGGCGACCAGCCGTCGAGCGATGGTCGGCGAGAGCATGCTTTCCCCCGCGCCCACAAGCTCGATCGCGCGGACGATCTCACCAGGCGGCGTATCTTTGACCAGGAAGCCGGCCGCGCCCGCACGCAGCGCCCGCAACACGAGCTCGTCCTCCTCGAACGTCGTCAGCATGAGCACCGCCGGCGGCCTCGGCTGGCTTCGCAGCAACCGCGTGGCGGCGATGCCATCCAGCTGCGGCATGCGGATGTCCATGAGGACAACGTCCGTGTGGTACCTATCGATCGCGGCCAGGACACCTCGGCCGTCGGCGACCTCGCCGACCACGTCGATCCCGGCGGCTCCGGCGAGCATGAGCTGCAGGCCCGAACGGACAAGCGCGTCGTCATCGACGATCAGGACGCGGATCGACTCACTCACCACGGCAGCGTGGCCCGCACGACGAACCGACCGGCCTGGTCCTCGCCGTGCTCGAGCGAGCCGTCCGCGAGCGCAACGCGCTCTGCGAGACCGACCAGCCCCAGGCCTGCACCGGGCAGCCGTCCGTCGTCGAGGAGCTCAGACGCGCGACCGCTGACGACCTCGAGCACCATCGGCGGCCCTGGGTCGAGGCTCACGGTGACCGACGCGCCGCGGGCATGCTTGCGCGCGTTCGTCAGAGCCTCCTGCAGGACGCGAAAGGCAGTGCGTCCAACAGCGGGCGGAACGGCGTCCGTTGCGGCACGCTCCTCCCAGCGCACGTCCATCCCCGCCGCCCGAGATTCGTCGAGGAGGGCGGGGATCTGCGCCAGCGTGGGCTGGGGCGCCTCCGGGCCGGCGCGGTCGTCCTCCTCGCGCAGCACGCCGATCACGGCCCGCAGCTCCTCCAGCGCGGCCTGGCCGCTGGCGCGGATGACGCCGGCAGCTTCGGCCATCTCCTCAGGCGAGGCGTCGCGTCTGAACTCGAGCGCGCCCGCGTGGAGACTCAGGATTGAGAGACGGTGCGCGAGCACGTCGTGCATCTCCCGCGCGATCCGCCTGCGCTCTGCGTCGCGCGCCTGCTCGACGCGCAGCAGCTGCTCGGACTCGAGCCGCCGAGCGCGTTCGTGCAGTGACGCAACCAGCTCCCGTCGCGTTCGCGCGAAGAGTCCCCAGCCGATCGCGACCGTCATCACGAGCACGCACAGCGCCATCGTGCCCCAGTAGCCGCCGGTGTCGGCATCGGGGTAGAGGAGCGGATAGATCGCGTTCGAGACGAGCGACAGCGCGAAGATCCAAGCCAGCGCGCGAGGCGACGATCTGACAGCGGCGTTGAACAGCGCGATCAGCGCGGCAAACCCCGCCAGCGGCGACACGGTCGTCGCCGCGAGCGCGAGGACGGCGACGGCAGTTGGGTGCTGACGGCGAAACGCGAGCGCCGCACACGCGACGGAGCCGAGCCCAACGTCAAGCCAGAGGCTCCACGCGTCCCGTCCAGCCCAGACGGACGCGAGCGAAACGGCTCCCAGCACGGCCGCAACCAGCACGACGACGCCGTCGATGACACGGTCGCGCACGGCGGACTCGTCCTGCGACGGCTCCATCACCGCCGTCGGCAACAGTTGCCGCTGCAACCATGGCACAGTGGAATGCGGCCAGGACACTGCCATCTCCGGCACAGCATAACGCTGCAAATTGCCGCGCCGCCGCGACTTAAGTCGATCTCGGCAGCTACCGAAGCCCGCGCTGAAGCGCTGACGCCGCGGTGAAGAAACAGGGCGACTGCTCCCAAGTCTGCCTGCCTGGCGCCAGCGATTCCATGGACCCGCGGAGGGCAAGCCGAGCGGATAGCTCGTGGGGGGCGCGATCGAGGGCGCAGACCCCTCGCGAGGCCTGTTGCAGAGCCAAACCCGTCCGGCCTTCAAAATCGGCAAGCGCATGTAACCCATGCGTTGGTAGGTTCGACTCCTGCGCCGCTCCGCTAGGCGAAAACCGGCATGGTTGAAGCGTTTCGTGCGTCGTAACGATGGTCATCGTCCCTACCGGACCGTCCCGTCTGGTCGACGAAGCACGGGAGGTGCCGGCGTCGCACGCGTACCCGGACGTGCCTCGAGAAGACCGCGCCGAAAACCGCGCGCCTGCCTTGACGGTTGGCCACCGTCCCGGCGGCGCGAGCGTCGCTCGTCGTGGCTGCTTGGCATTCGGCGTCGCCGCACCGCTGGCTGCACAACGCCTCGCGGCGTCGTCAGCGCGACCGCGTGACAACTTCCCCGCCAGCCGGGTCGCCCACGACTAACCGCTGCGTGTTGGCAGCCAGGTGGCCCGGGCCGGAGCGCGATGCCGGTTGAGCGTCTGACCGCGGAGGTTGGACTCGTAATTTCCCGTAGGAAGGGTTAGGGAGCTCTCCGATGCGCGGCGGCGATCACGGCTGCGAGAGTTGGGCCGGGTACGACGTCAACGTCTTTCCGGACTCGAAAGGACCTTTCGCATGAGCGCCAAGCAGCCGAACATCGTCTACTTCTTCTGGGACAACTTCGCGTGGGGAGAGTTGGGTTGCTACGGGGGTGGTGAGCTTCGGGGCGCGGCGACACCGCGGATCGATGCGCTCGCCGCCGAGGGTCTGCGGTTGCAGAACCACAACGTTGAGGCGCAGTGCACGCCTAGCCGCTCGGCTCTCTTGACGGGCCGCCACCCGCTCCGCTCGGGTACCCAGACGGTGCCGATCACCGGTGGCCCGGACGGGCTGACGCGGTGGGAGAAGACGATGGCCCAGCAGTTGTCCGACGCTGGGTATGCGACCGGGATGTGGGGCAAGTGGCACCTGGGTAGCGACCCGGAGAATCGCAGCCCGATCGATTTCGGCTTCGACGAGGCGGTGTGGAGTCCGCGGACCGCGGACGAGGTGTTGTGGACGATGCAGTCCTACTTCCCCGAAGGGACGGTGGGCGCCGCGCCGTATGCCGGGGAGGCGAAGATCCCGCTCGGCCCGCAGCCGATCTACTCACGCAAGAAGGGTGCCAAGGCCGAGGTGGTCTCCGACTATGACGCCGAGTGGCGCGCCGGATTTGACCGCAAGATCACCGAGTGGGCGAGCGACTTCATGACCCGCGCGAAGCAGGACGGAAAGCCGTTCTACGTGTACCTGCCCTACACGCAGGTGCACATCCCGCCGATCCCCGACCCCGAGTACGCGGGGAAGACGAAGCGCGGGAACTGGGCCGACCTGCTGACCCAGATGGACGCCTTCACCGGCACGATCCTCGACAAGCTGGACGAGCTGGGCTTGGCTGAGGACACGATCGTTGTGTGGGCGTCGGATAACGGTGGTGATCCCAACTACCGGATGCCGGCCATCGACCCCGACCCGGCCGGTGGGCAGTGGAAGGGCTTCTCCGGTCCGTGGCGCGGTGGGTACTTCACGTCGCTGGAGGGCTCGAACCGGGCGCCGTGCATCATCCGCTGGCCGGGCAAGGTACCGGCCGGGAAGGTCAGCAACGAGCTCGTGCACCTGGTGGACTGGTTCCCGACCCTGCTGCACGCAGCGGGAGCTGACGTCCCCGGCGATCGCATGATCGACGGGATGGACATGGGCGAGTTCCTGCTCGGCGACGCCGACGAGTCGGGCCGAGACGTCGTGCTCTGCATCCAGGGCAACCGCCTGCAGGCGATCAAGTGGCACCAGTGGAAGGCTCATCTGTTCCAGCAGGACGGGTTCATGTCGACCTGGTCGCCGTACAACATGCCCCACCTCCACAATCTGGAGTGGGATCCACGTGAGGAGGACCCGGTCGACTTCCCCCACGGCTGGGTGGTGCACCCGATGGCGGCGGCGGCCGGCGCGTTCCTGAAGACGCTGGCGATGGAGCCTCCGATCAAGCCGGGGGCACCCGATCCCTACACGCCGCCCAAGCCGGGTGAGCTGCGCCCCGAGGAGCACATCCAGATCGGGCCGATCACCCAGTTCGTCACCAGCCTCGTCAGGTCACACGACGAGCTGCCGGATCCCCACCACGGAATGGATCACCCGAGCGGATGAGCAACGCCCTCCAATCCCAGCCTTACGCATCAACCACCACCGGGACGAGTTGGAGACCGCCCGGAACGCCATGCTCGGCGCGACGTCAAGGGTCGGCCGATCGATTGAGAAAGGAACTGTCGTGAGTCCGTTACTTGTCGTTATCGTCACCTTCGGCCTGATCTTCGTGGTCACGGCCACCCTTGGACAGGGATTCATGATCACCCGCGAGACGGTCAGCGGCCCACTGGTGAAGGCTCATTCGCAGCTGAACGTGATGCTCTTCATCAGTACCTTCATCGTGCTACCGGCGCTGCTGATCGGCCTGGCCGCGGTGCTGCCGTTCGACAACCAGGTCAAGATGGCGATCATCGTGCTCGCAATGTGCGGCGGCGCGCCGTTCGTCCCCTGGATCGTGAGTCTGGCGAAGGGCAACCTCGGCTACAGCGTCTCAGCGACAACGCTGCTGCTGATCGCCACCTTGATCATCCTGCCGCTGGCGGTGCCGCCCCTTGAGCGCGCGCTCAACACGGGGGCGAAGATCTCGGTCTGGCACGTCGCCTGGCCGCTGCTCGTGTTCATGCTTGTTCCTCTGCTCGTCGGCATCCTGATCAGGGCGCGGTATCCAAGCCTGATGATGGCGATCGCGCCATGGCTGGGGCCGCTTTCGATCACGTTCCTGGCTGTGCACATCTGCCTGTTCATCGGCTACTCGTGGAGCTCGTTCCTCTCGATCGCCGGCTACGGCCAGATGGCCTTCACGCTTGCGTTCCCGCTCGGCGGGATGCTGATCGGCTACCTGCTCAGCCCTCCCTACCTGCTCAGCCCGACGCCGGCCGGTGACGCCCACCGAGGCTCCAAGATCGTCTCTGCGGTCGTTGTCGCCCAGCAGAACACGGGCGCGGTGATCTGCTGCGCGATCTTCCCGTTCGGCGCCTACCTGGTGGCCGGCGACATGATGCTGCTCGGCGCGATCGTCACGATCGTGGTTGTCACCATGGTGATGGCGGAGCTCGGCGCCCGGTTCGAGAAGGCACACGGGCTGGCACCGGCAGCTCCGCAGGTGACGCCCGTCGCGGCAACGGCAGCCGCGCCGCCAGCCCCGGCCGCGACTGCAAGCCAACCGCCGTCGACCAAGAGCGGTCCCGGAGCCGCCACGCCGGCCCATGGCTAACCACACAGCACCCCAACCCTCAGACCAGATGACGATGACTGCAAAGCACCCCACGAGCGATGCGGCAGCGAGGACGCGCCCCCCGAACCTGACCTTCATGGTGGGATGGCTGGTCTTCCTGGGCATCTACCAGATCCTGCTGGCGTGGAAGTTCGGCACGTTCTTCGAAGGTTCGAAGGGCGACCTGCGTCACTATCTCGGCGGAGCCGCGTTGGAACCGTTGTACGCAGCGGTCGGCGTGCTCGCCCTGGTCGTGGCCTGGGGCGGGTGGCGACTGCGGCCCTGGGCGTATCGCCTGGCGTGGGTGTTCCAGGGGCTGGTCTTCGCCGTGGTGGTCGGGGGGATCGTTGTCCGCTTGGCTGGACACTCGGCTCCGATCTGGTGGCTACTGCTTGACGCCCTGTTCGGTGTGTACAACACCTGGTGGTTGCTGCAACCTGCGACTCGCGAGGCATTTCGTAAGCCGCAGAAGCCCGCCGATCAGCCTGGCGGAGCGACGAGCTGATGGGCACCCAGCTGGTAGTCCTCGCTGGAGGGGTGAACTGGTTCAGCGGTTGGAGCGTGTGGGGCAACTTCACCACTGTCGACCTGATCGCCGCAACCACCAACGCCCTCAACGGCGCCCTGCTCGCCCGCCGCCCCGATCACTACAAACAGTTCACGATCGTGGGCATCCTGCTGATGGCGCTGCTGGGAGGGCTCGGCGGCGGCATCACGCGAGATGTCCTGGTCGGTCAGGTGCCCTCGGCGATCACCAACCCGGCCTACATCACCCTCTGCCTCGGCGCTGGCGTGATCGGCTACCTGCTGGCGTATACGGGCGGGCAGTTGTTCCGGGAGGGGCTGTTCCAGTTCATGACCTCGTTCTCGCTGCCGTGGTATGCGATTGTCGGCGCACAGAAGGGTGTCTCCGTCGGCCTACCCGTGTTGGGTTGCCTCCTGCTGGCGGTGGTCGGCCCGACGGCTGGCCGCTACTACATCGACATTTCGAGCGGCGTCTCGCCGAAGCAGTTCATCCGCGGCGAGTGGTTCGTCGGCATCGCGCTACTGACCGGGTTGGTGTGGATCTGCGCCGACTCGGTCGGCTTGGGTACCTGGTGGGCGACGGGCATCGCGTTCGCAGTCGGATTCTCGGTCCGCGTGGTCGCTCTGTACCGGGCGTGGGAGGAGCCACTCGCCAGCGAGCCGGTGGGCGTCTACCGACACGATGATGGGCGACCTCTGCTGGGTCGCAAACTGGCAGGCAAGTCACAGCGCGAGCTGCGCGACCTCGGCCTGGTCGTCGAGAACGGGCAGATCATTGAGGCACAACCGGAAGGAACCGCATCATGAGCAAGCCATTCAAGGGCACGATCAACCTGGACGTGCGCGACTCGACGCCCGATTGGGAGCCGTACGCACAGCCGAAGGCCCCGGACGGCGCTCCGAACGTGTTGTTCATCGTGTGGGATGACACGGGCTTCGGCGCGCTGGAGCCGTTCGGCGGGCCGATCGAGATGCCGACGATGAAGCGGCTCGCCGACGGCGGGCTTCGCTACACGCAGTTTCACACGACGGCGATCTGCTCGCCGACCCGCGCGTCGCTCCTGACCGGTCGCAACCATACGACGGTGGGGATGGCCTGCATCGCCGAGGCGACGACCGGGTTCCCGGGCTCGAACGGGCACATCCCGTTTGAGACGGCGACGATCGCCGAGGTGCTCGGTGAGCGTGGCTACAACACCTACATGTGCGGCAAGTGGCACTGCGTCGCCGAGGACGAGACGAACATGGCATCCTCGAAGCGCAACTGGCCGACCGGCCGCGGCTTCGAGCGCTACTACGGGTTCCTCGGCGGCGAGACCAACGAGTGGTATCCGGATCTGGTGCAGGATCAGCAGTTCATCGATCAGCCGTACGACCCGCCCAAGGACGCGGCGGAGTGGGCCGAGGGGATTGGGGACAAGTACCACCTGTCCAAGGACCTGGCCGATCGCGCGATCGCGATGATCGCCGACGCCAAGCAGGTCGCCCCGGACAAGCCGTTCTTCATGTACTTCTGCCCCGGCGCCAACCACGCGCCGCATCAACCGCCCAAGGAGTGGGCGGACAAGTACAAGGGCGTGTTCGACGAGGGGTACGAGGCGATCCGCGAGAAGATCCTGGCCAAGCAGAAGCGGCTGGGGATCGTCCCCGAGAACACCGAGCTGTCGCCGATCAACCCGCTGGTCGGCCTGACCAGCGTCGACGGCAAGGAGCAGCCGCAGTCGGACTTGGTGCGTCCGTGGGGCTCGCTGGACGAGGACGAAAAGGCGGTCATGCGCCGCATGGCCGAGGTCTACGCGGGCTACTCCAGCTACTCAGACAACGAGGTCGGGCGGCTGATCGACTACCTCGAGAAGACCGGCCAGCTCGACAACACGCTGATCGTCTGGCTGTCTGACAACGGCGCGTCCGGCGAGGGCGGTCCCAACGGGACATTGAACGAGAACACGTTCTTCAACGGTGTCGTCGACGAGATGACGGACAACATGAAGCTGTTGGACGCGCTCGGCTCACCCGACACGTACAACCACTACTCGACCGGGTGGGCGTGGGCGTTCAACACGCCGTGCAAGATGTTCAAGCGCCACACGTGGGAGGGCGGCGTCGCCGACCCGATGATCGTGCACTGGCCGAAGGGCATCAGCGCCAAAGGCGAGATCCGCGACCAGTACACCCACTGCAGCGACGTCGTGCCGACGGTGTACGAGTGCCTGGGCATCGAGCCGCCAGCCGAGGTCAAGGGCTACACCCAGTGGGATCTCGAAGGCACCAGCTTCAGGTACAGCTTCGACGACGCCACCTCAGAGACGCAGAAGCCGAGCCAGTTCTACGTGATGCTCGGCACCAGGGCTATCTGGCGCGACGGCTGGAAGGCGGAAGCGCTGCACGCCGGCGCTCCGTCCGACTGGAGCCACTTCGCTGAGGACACGTGGGCGCTCTACCACGTCGAGGAGGACCGCTCCGAGTGCCACGATCTCGCAGATCAGCACCCCGAGCTGCTCGCGGAGCTGAAGGATCTCTGGCACGTCCAGGCCGGCCAATACTTCGGCCTGCCACTCGAGGACCGAACCGCGATCGAGGTGCTGACGACACCGCGGCCGCAGATGAGCCCACCACGCGACCGCTACGTCTACTACCCGAACACCCTGGAGGTGCCCGAGGCGGTCGCCGTCAACGTGCGCGGCCGGTCGTTTAAGATCGCCGCTGAGGTTGACATCCACACCCCCGAGGCGGCCGGAGTCCTGTTCGCCCACGGAGCCAAGTTCGGTGGCCACGCCCTCTACCTCAAGGGCCGCAGGTTGAAGTATGTCTACAACTATCTCGGCCGCGACGAGCAGATGGTCGTCTCCGACACGGACCTGCCCACCGGCACGTGTGTGCTGGGGGTCGAGTTCACGAAGGAGTCGCAGACACCGCAGGCCACCACCGGCTCACTGGAGCTGTTCATCAACCATGACAAGGTCGGAGAGCTCTCGGACGTCAAGATCCAGAACGGCAAGTTCAACCTCTGCGGCGAGGGACTGAACATCGGCCGCGACGGCGGAGCGCCGGTCACAGACGACTACCCGCTCGACCGGCCATGGACGCTGGTCGGAGCCACGATCGACCAAGTCATCGTCGACGTCTCCGGCGAGCCCTACCTCGATCTGGAGAAGGAAGCCATCGCGATGATGAAGCGCGACTAGCAACTCGATCACGGGGGCAGGCGCCAAGCGCCCGCCCCCGCAAGCCGAGAACCACTTCACGATATGACAGACACAGCCCTCAACCCACCACTCATCGCGGACGCGCCGCCGGCGTTCCACCTGCTGGCCAAGCCAACCGGAGCCGTGTGCAACCTGGACTGCTCCTACTGCTTCTTCCTCTCCAAGGAGATGCTCTACCCCGGCTCGCGGTTTCGGATGGCCGACGAGTTGTTGGAGACCTACATCCGCCAGCTGATCGAAGCGCACGCGACAGTGCCGGAGGTCGCGATCGCGTGGCAGGGCGGCGAGCCGACCATGATGGGCATCGAGTTCTTCCGCCGCTCCATCGAGCTGGCCGAGCGACACCTGCGGCCCGGCCAGCGCGCCGCCTTCACGATCCAGACCAACGGCACGCTGCTGGACGAGGAGTGGGCAGCGTTCTTCAAGGAGAACGACTTCTTGGTCGGCATCTCCATCGATGGCCCGCGTGAGATGCACGACGCCTACCGCGTGAACAAGGGCGGCAGGGGCTCGTTCGACCAGGTCATGCGCGGCCTCAACCACCTCAAATCCGCCGGCGTCGAGTGGAACGCCCTGACCACCATCCACGCAGCCAACGCTGGGCATGGACGGGACGTGTACACGTTCCTCCGCGACGCGTGCGGAGCCAGCTTCGTGCAGTTCATCCCGATCATCGAACGGGTGGCAGAGGCCGACGCGGACGGCACGGTGCCCTGGTCATCGTGGCGCGACCGACCCCTCTATGAGCAGCAGGGTGAGCGGGTGACCGGCCGCTCGGTCACGGCCGAGCAGTACGGCCGCTTCCTGATCGACGTGTTCGAGGAGTGGGTGCGCCACGATGTCGGCGAGGTCTACGTGCAGATGTTCGACGTCTCGCTTGCCAACTGGGTGGGCGAGCCGCCCAGCCTCTGCATCCACTCTGAGACCTGCGGGCTCGCGCTGGCCCTGGAGCACACCGGCGATCTCTACTCGTGCGACCACTTCGTCGAGCCGCGCTACAAGCTCGGCAATATCAACGAGCAGCACATGCTCGAGCTGGTCTCCTCGCCCAAGCAGCGCCAGTTCGGACAGGCCAAGCGCGACACGCTCCCCCAGTACTGCCTCGACTGCGACGTCCGCTTCGTCTGCCACGGCGGCTGCCCCAAGGACCGCTTCATCCAAACCCCCGACGGCGAGCCAGGCCTCAACTACCTCTGCGCCGGGTTCAAAGCCTTCTTTCACCACGTCGACCGACCGATGCGGATCATGGGTCAGCTGCTGGCGCGGGGCCGAGCGCCCTCCGAGATCGTCGCGCTCTACGCCGCCGAGGACGCGAAACGTGGCCGCAACGATCCCTGCACCTGCGGCTCGGGACGCAAGTGGAAGAACTGCCACGGCAACCCGGCTCCGGCCCGAGCCGACCAGCGATTGACAATCGACCTGTCGGTCGGCGACTAAGAGGCTCTCCACAGCGATGACGTGGGGGATCGTGTTCCGTGTTCGCCAGACGCTCCGGGGCAGCCTTTGGGTGCTGCCGTTAGTGGGCGGGATCCTCGGCGTGCTGCTCGGCACGCTGGACATCCAGCTGGAACAGAACATCCACCTTCCGCCCTACTGGCAGTACTCGGAATCGACCGCCAGCACGGTGCTCGCCACCATCGTCGGCGCCACCGCCGCGCTGACCGGGTTCGTGGTCACCGTGACCGTGCTCGTCGTCCAGATGGCGACAGGCACGTTTTCCGCCCGCTACATGCGGCTCTGGTACCGAGACCGGATGCTGAAAGCGGAACTCGCGATCCTGGTTGGGACGCTGACCTTCTCCTTTGCGCTGCTGCGCCGCGTCGAATCCAACTTCGTCCCCAACATCGGCGTGACCATCTCCGGGCTCCTGATCGCCACCAGCCTGCTGGTGTTCATGCTCTTCCTTGACCGCTACCTCCACCGTCTCCGACCGGTCGCAGTCGCAGCCCTCGTTGCTCGAGCAGGACGCAAGGCCTTCCGCCAGGCAGTCCAAGCATCCGCAGAGCCGGACCACCCCGACCTCCACGCAACGCCCTACCACGCGCCGAACCCACCCACCCACGTCGTGCGCAGCCGCCGCGCCGGCTCGATCCAAGCGATCGACGGACGCGGCCTCGTCCGCTTCGCCCGACAGCACAACTGCCTGCTCGTCCTGCCCCACGTCGTCGGAGACTTCATACCCGAAGGCGCCACCCTGATCGAGATCCACGGCGGACCGAACATCGCAGACAACCAGCTCCGCGGCATGGTCGCCCTGGGGGTCGAACGAACCATCGAACAAGATCCCGCGTTCGCAATCAGGATCATGGTCGACGTCGCCATCCGCGCACTATCCGCAGCCATCAACGACCCCACCACCGCAGTACAGGTGATCGACCACCTAGGCGACACGTTACGCCTGATCGGCACAACCGACCTCGACGGACTCCCCGAACAAGCCGGCCAGCCACAGGTGGGCCACGTCATCATCCACACCCGCAGCTGGGCAGACTTCCTCGCCCTGGGCGTCACCGAGATCCGCGAATACGGCGCAACAGCCATCCAGGTCAACCGACGCCTCCGCGCGATGCTCGAAGAACTCCGCGAAGAAGTCGTTCCCCAACACCAACCAGCTATCGACGACGAACTCGCTCGCCTCGACGCCAGCGTCGCCCGAGGCTTCAGCGACTCGCCCGACCTCGACCGAGCAGGAACCGCCGACCGCCAAGGCATCGGCGGACCCGACGAGCGATGAGGCCACAGGGAACTCGCTCGACCCTCCTCGCCAGAGTGAGCCCAGGGTGCCGGACCCACGGTAGTAAGCACATTCAAGCGTGCCGGGCGAGCGGGGGCGCCGCGATCCGGGCTCGTTCGCGCCGTCCCCGAGCCTGAACTGCCTGCTCTGCCCCGCGTCGCGACGATCGAGGCATGCGTC
>Ga0265327_10003152_pt1 | contig 16179 bp, 9 predicted proteins | sample 41621metaG_FD_202089 | JGI IMG/M metagenome (GOLD analysis project Ga0265327, IMG submission 202089) | Rhizosphere microbial communities from Carex aquatilis grown in University of Washington, Seatle, WA, United States - 4-16-21 metaG | ecosystem: Host-associated > Plants > Roots > Rhizosphere >... | reverse complement strand
TGCCTGCTTGCAGGCAAAGCCCGCACTCCCGATGCCTGGATTAATGTCGTTTAATCAACGATAGCATCTATAACGCGGCGAGTCTTACTGTCTTTAAAGCGTTGTCGGTTACCGATATTGCGCATTAAACCCCCTAATGTCAGGGCATTCGGCTGCTAAGAAGGAAGCCTTTTCCGTCGCTATAAAGACGGTTGGACTCGGAGGCTATTTTAAAAAAAATGCGATGCCTGCTCAAGTCCTCGTCCGGTCGAAGAGCGTATCTCCCTATCAAGGCTTCCGCGCTCGTTCCCAAGCTGGAGAGACTGTGAATGCATTATCAAAATCAGTTTAAAAAACCTATTCACCACGGAGGATATAACTTCGTGTTCTTCATGTTCTTCGTGGTGAATGCTTTTTGCTTTTGTTCTAAAACGAATATTTTCACACTCTCTCCAGCTTGAGAACGAGCGACTGGATGGTTCGCCTAAAGCTATGCCTAACCAGCGGCATTAGTCGTTATCTTGCCGATCGAATAGTGCTTACACAGCGCATAAAGCGCCGGAATAACGATCAGCGTCAACAGCGTCGACGACACCATGCCGCCCACCATCGGCGCGGCGATACGGCGCATGACTTCCGAGCCGGTGCCGGTGCTCCACAAGATAGGTAAAAGTCCGGCCATGATCGCGGTCACGGTCATTATTTTCGGCCGCAAGCGTTCCGCGGCGCCATCCATCAATGCACTGTAAAGATCGTCCTCGGTGAAAGCCCGCTGTTGTTCCAGGCATTGCCGCTGTTTTTCCCGAAAGGCTTGATCCAGGTACATCAGCATCACCACGCCGGTTTCCGCGGCAACGCCCGCCAAAGCAATAAAGCCGACGCCGACCGCCACGCTGACGTTGTAATCCAAAAACCACAACAGCCAGACGCCGCCGACCAAAGCGAACGGCACCGACAACATCACAATCAGGGTCTCGGTCAAACGGCTAAAGTTAAGATAAAGCAGCAGGAAAATAATGCACAGTGTTAACGGCACCACCAGTTGCAGACGCTGTTTGGCGCGTTCCATATATTCGAACTGACCGCTCCAGGCGATGTAATACCCGGCCGGAAACTTGACCGCTTGCTGCACCGCCTGCTTGGCGTTCTGCACATAACCGCCGATGTCGCGCCCGCGCATATCGACATAGATATAAACCGACAATAACGCGTTCTCGGTGCGTATCGCCGGAGGGCCTTTGTTTAAGCTCAACTCCGCCAATTGCCCCAACGGAATCACCGCGCCGCCGGGCACCGGCACCAGCACATGTTCGCCGATGGCTTGCGGGCTGTCGCGCAGCTCGCGCGGATAGCGCACGATCACGGCAAAACGTTCGCGCCCTTCCACCATCGTAGTGACGGTTTCGCCGCCGACGGCGGTGGCGATAATATCCTGCAGGTCGCCGATTAATAAGCCATAGCGAGCCAAGGTTTCGTAGTTCGGCACGATGTCCAGGTAAAAACCGCCGGTCACCCGTTCGGCGTAGGCGCTGGTAGTGCCGGGGACGGTAAGCACGACTCGCTCTATTTGTTGCGCCAAGCCTTCCATTTCGGCTAAATTTTTACCGAATAACTTGATGCCGATAGGTGTGCGGATGCCGGTCGCCAGCATATCGATACGGTTCTTGATCGGCATGGTCCAGGCATTACTGACGCCGGGAATTTGCAGCGCCTGATCCATCTCGGCAATCAGCTTGTCGACGGTCATGCCGGGCCGCCAAGCCGATTCGGGCTTTAGATTGATCAAGGTTTCCGACATCTCCAGCGGTGCCGAATCGGTGGCGGTCAGCGCCCGCCCGGCTTTACCGAACACCGATTCGACCTCGGGAAAGCGCTCGATAATGCGATCCTGGGTTTGCAGCAATTCGGCGGCTTTGGTGACCGACAGGCCCGGCAAGGTTTGCGGCATGAATAACAAAGTGCCTTCATTCAGCGTCGGCATGAATTCGCCGCCCAGCAGCGAAGCCGGATACACGCTTGCTCCGAGTATCAGCAGCGCTAAAGCGAGCGTCAATTTTTTATAATGCATGACCCAAGCAATGACCGGGCGATAAATCCAGATTAAAACCCGGTTGATCGGATTATGTTGCTCGGGCAGGATTTTTCCGCGCACAAACAACGACATCAACACCGGCACCAGCGTCACCGACAGCAAGGCCGCGCCCGCCATCGCGAACGTCTTGGTATAAGCCAAAGGATGGAACAAGCGGCCTTCCTGCGCTTCCAGTGCAAACACCGGCAGGAACGAGACCGTGATAATCAGCAAACTGAAAAACAGCGGCGGCCCGACTTCCTTGCAGGCATTGAGCAGGATTTCGGCGCGCGGCAGGCGGTTTGCATCGCGTTCCAGATGCTTATGCGTGTTCTCGATCATCACGATGGCCGCATCGACCATCGCGCCAATCGCAATCGCAATGCCGCCCAAGCTCATAATATTGGAATTCATGCCCAGCGCTTGCATGATAATAAAAGCGATCAACACGCCGACCGGCAACATCAAAATCGCCACCAGAGCGCTGCGCAAATGCAATAAAAACAGTACGCAAACCGCCGCGACGACGGCGCTTTCCTCCAATAAGGTATGGCGCAAATTGTCAATCGCGCGATGAATCAGCTCGGAGCGGTCGTAAACCGTTTGTACTCTGACGCCAGCCGGCAAACCGGCGGTAATTTCGCGCAAGCGCTCTTTGACATGGCTGATCACTTCCAAGGCGTTCTGGCCGTAACGGGCCAAGGCAATGCCTGAAACCGCTTCGCCTTCGCCGTTCCATTCTGTGATGCCGCGGCGCTCGTCCGGAACCAGTTCCACCCGCGCCACATCGCGCACTAACACCGGAATGCCGTTTTCGACTTTCAGCACCAGCCGTTGCAAATCCGCCTGGCCGCGCAAATAACCGTGGCCGCGCACCATGTATTCGGTTTCGGCAAGCTCGATAACCCGCCCGCCGACGTCGCGGTTGCCGTTACGAATGGTCTCGCTGAGGTCGCGTAAAGAAATGCCGTAAGCTTGCAGTTTATGCGGATCGACGGTGACTTGATATTGCTGGACGAAACCGCCGATACTGGCGATTTCGGCGACGCCTTTGGCTTTGGTTAATTGGTAGCGCACAAACCAGTCTTGCAAGGTGCGCAATTCGGCCAGCGAATAATTTTTCGCCAGCAAAGCGTACTGGTAAACCCAGCCGACCCCGGTGGCGTCCGGCCCCAATTTGGGTTTGACGCTGGACGGCAAGCTTCCGGTCAGCGTGGTCAGGTATTCCAAAACCCGCGATCGCGCCCAGTAAATATCGGTGCCGTCCTCAAAAATAACATAGACGAAAGACGCGCCGAAAAAAGAAAAACCGCGCACCACTTTCGAGCGAGGAACGCTCAGCATCGCGGTGGTCAACGGATAAGTCACTTGGTCTTCGACCACTTGCGGCGCTTGTCCGGGGTATTCGCTGTAAACGATTACCTGCGCGTCGGACAAATCGGGCAGCGCGTCCAGCGGCATTTGCGACAACGCATAAATCCCGCCGATGACGATGCTGAAAGTGGCCAGCAGCACCAAAAACACGTTGCGTAGCGACCACGCAATAATATGATTCAACATGATCAGTGCCTTTCGTGTTGGGTTTGATTCATATCGGCATTGTCCAAGCCGTCCAATGCGGATTTCAGGTTGCTTTCGGCATCGATCAGGAAATTGGCGCGGGTTACCACTTCATCGCCTACATCCAGTCCCGCTAAGACTTCCCAATAGCCGTCGGCTTGCCGCCCCAATTTGACCGTACGCGGCTCGAACCGGCCTTCGGCTTTTTGCACTAAAACCACCTGCCGGGCGCCGCTGTCAATGATTGCCGAATCCGGTACCGCTAAACAGGCGGCCTTGTCCGTCAGTGCGGCCAAGGTCACGCTGCCGTACAGTCCGGGCTTTAATAAGGCCTCGCTATTGGGCAATTCGACCCGTACCTTGACTGTGCGGGTTTCGGCGGTTAGCGTCGGGTAAATGAACTCGACCTTGCCGCTGAACAGCTTGTCCGGGTAAGCGTTAATATGCACTTGCGCGACTTGGCCCAAATTCACCCCAGCGATGTCTTGCTCAAACACCTCGATCACCAGCCACACCGTGTTTAAATCGGCGATACGAAACAGCAAGTCGCCGGGCATGAAACGCATGCCTTCCTGCGCCGGTTTTTCCAGCACTACGCCGGTGACCGGCGATTGCAACGGTAAGGTGTCGAAGGATTGTTCCTGAGTTTGTAAACGCTGTAACTGTGCCGGAGCAATGTCCCAATAATGCAAGCGCTGCAACGCGTTGTCAGCCAGTTTCTCCGCCGTGCCGCGCGCCTGAGCGCTGCCTTGTTGCAATGCTTGTTGTCCATGCCGGGCGATTAAATATTCCTGCTGAGCGGTCATCAGCTCAGGGCTGTAGATATCAAGCAAGGGCTGGCCGCGCTTGACGGCTAGCCCTGTTGCGTTGACATACAAACGCGAAATCCAGCCTTCGAACTTGGCGGTCACCGCGTGAATGCGCCGTTCATCGGCCTGAATACTGCCCAGCGCACGAATGCTGCGGGTTAATGTGCGTGTTGCCAGGATTTCCGTGCTAACGCCCAGTTTTTGGATTTTTTCCGGACTGATTTGAATTTGTCCGGCACCGGCAGGTTCTTTTTCATAGACCGGAACATAGTCCATGCCCATTTCATCTTTTTTCGGCACCGGCGAGGTATCTGCCGCGCCCATTGGATGCCGGTAATACAGGATTTTTCCCGATTCCGGCGCGGCTATGGTCGGCTGTTCCGCATAAACCGGCACGTAGTCCATGCCCATCTCGTCTTTTGCCGGTGTCGTCGAAGTGACTTTGGGGTTCATCGGATGGCGATAATACAGCGGTTTTTTTTCGCCGACTGCGGCAGGATTTTGCGGACTATTTAATCGGCCCGCCCAAAATCCCAAAGCTAAGCCCAGCACTAAAATCAAAGCGGCCAAAAGAGATTTAATCATGACTCAACTCCGCGCCGACTTCGGCGGATAACTCGGCCAATAGTTGCTGGGTGTTGCTTAAGGCTTGCCAATACTGTGCCTGATATTGAAAAAGACTTTGTTGCGTGCGCAGCAGGTCGCTAAAGTTGTTTTGGCTCACTTGATAACCGGCCAACAGAGAATTAACCGTTTGCTGAGCCTGCGGGATGATTTCATGCTCCAGCAACAATAATTTTTCCTTGGCATGTTGATACTCGGCGGCTTTGACCGCTATCTCGGCGCGGATTTTATGATGCTCATCCTGTAGGGCGTATTGCTCCTGCAATAGTTCACTTTGACGTTGATCGACCGCCTTGGCTTGCTTGCGGCCTGCGTAAATCGGCACATTCATGCTCAATTGGACGTTGGCGAAATCGCTACGCGTCTGTCCTGCCTGCGTGTTTTGCCTGAACGCATAGCCTGCGCCTACAGTAAAATCAGGGTAGAAATCCCGCTTTGCCAGCTCGACTTTGGCCGACGCCGCATCCAGCATCTTACGGTGTTGGGAGAATAAAGGACGGATTTGCAGCACCTTATCCTGCAACGCGGATTCCGTAAACGACGGCAACTTGAATTCGGCCTGCGCCGGAATCCGCACCGGTTGTTCCGGGCTGCGATCCAGTAAGGCATTAAAGCGGGCGCTCAGGGCATGGCGCATACTGGTCAGGCTCAGTCTTTCGTCTTTGAGTTTGGACAGTTCAAGCTGGGTCAGCAGTACTTCCTGTTGCGTTCCCTTGCCCACTTTATAATTGGCTAAATTAATGTCGATCAGTTGTTGGAACACGCGCTCGGTCTCGTCCAGCAGGTTTAAGGCGCGATCGTAATAAAATAACTGCCACCAATTTTGTTTGACCTCCCGGACCAAGCGCAAACGGGCTTCGTCCACCGAGTCGGCGGCGGCCATCGCTTCATGCGCGGCAATTTTTTCCCGCAACGCCAACTTGCCGGGAAAAGGCAGCTCTTGGCTGATGCCCACTGCCATCATAGTCATGTCTTCCTGGCGTAAATTGAAATTGCGCGTCGGCACATTAAGCATCTCGAAGTTGACCGTGGGGTCCGGCAAAGAACCCGCTTGCGACGGGATGGCGGCGCTGGCTTCGGCGCGCGCCTTGATTTCCGCCAAGCCGGGATTGCCTGCTAAAGCTTGATCAATCGCCAGATTGAGGGGCAGGGTGGATTCATCGGTGTACGTCGGCAGGGCTTCGGCCGATGCTTCAGGCCAATTCATCCCTATGGTGGCGGTTGAAACATGATAAACCGGACCGGGCGCAAACAGTGCCAGCCCAAAAGTCACCGCCCACGCCGGATAATTGCGGCGTCGCGGCCACGAATCGTTAATAAAAAACATTGGATTGTCCTTTCAAATCGTAATGAACAGGCTCGGCAGAGCCGTACTGCGCCTGCAACGGCGCGGGTTCCAATTCGAAAGAATCTAGTTCAGCAGGGTGCAGAAGCGGTAGATCAGCAAAAGCCGTCGGCCCAGCGGTGGGTCGGCTTTAGGAGGAATTTTCGGGGAGGGATAGCTTAGCAATAAGCACAAAAACGTCAAAACCGGCACGGCGATAAATACCGCCAAATCCGGCTGGCCTAAACGATTGGAGTCGGTCAGAGGATTCGCTTGCGAATCGAGGCAGGGCTTGAACGAGCAATCCTGCATAGTCTCGGAGCTATGTTTAAGTGTGCCGGAACAGCCTTGCATGTGCTCGGGCATTGCTTTTAATGCCGAAGGCATAGGCATGGTACAGGTCGCCGAAATAATTAAAGAAATCCAGCTCAGCAGCAGTACGAACACCAACGCGCGTAGGCAAGGTCGGTTTCTTTTAAAATACAACGCTGTTATCACAAGGCCTCGGGGGCTGAAAGTCGGTTTATTGATAAATTAACATACGAAAAATTGAACGGCAATTAAATGTAAGATACGTGGTCCGGCAAAATAATAGGGGCGGTTGCGGCAAGTCGCTGGTTTTGTGTTTTCTTTTGTTTTTAATTTTGACCGTAACGCATATCCGTTAATGTTTATGCGCTTATAGTTTGTCTAACTTACATGAGTCAAGCATGTGCTGACAAACGATAGCCTCGGATATCATAAGCAAACGAAGGGGAAGAGTTGAGTTGAGCTGAGAATGTTAAAATGACGACATTCCACACATTTCCATTGTCTGGATAAGCCTCGTAGCACGTTTAAACAAAAAATACTCAAGGAGTAAAGTAGATATCAATCAGATAAGTTTGAACGTTTATCAGCAATGTTTAGGCTAAGTTAACTTAGTACCTTGTGTGATTAGCGGGGTTTTGTCTTGACTAGCGGGGCGAAAGAAGATGTCTTGCAGCGGTTCGGGTCCGCCGACAGTTGTGCCTGTCTACAATATTGGTTGTTAATGGCTAAAACAGCAAGAAAAACGCAAGCGGCTATTCGTTGTCCTACAGCAGCCCGCTTGCGTCACGTGACTTATCTGTATACTAAAGAACGCCACTCGGTTGAGTGCTTTTCAGTGAAGATCAAATATGACAAGCCAGTCTTCTCGTGATTTGAAAAACTGGCCGGAAATTATGGGGGTTATTCGCTTCATCGCTTATTGGGCTGACATGAGAGGTCAACAGAATTTAGCATGCGGCTAAAACATAAGCTTGACCCAAAAGCCAGATAAACTCTGGGTCAACGAGATGAATTTATTATGCTGGGGTTACATTTTCAGCTTGCGGGCCTTTTTGACCTTGAGTTACTTCCATAGTAACTTTTTGGCCTTCCTTTAAAGTTTTGCGGCCAGCGCCGTTAATTGCACTATGGTGAACAAAAACATCTTTGCCACCTTCTTGTTCAATAAATCCAAAACCTTTTTCATCATTGAACCACTTAACGGTACCTACAACTTGCTCTGACATATCACACTCTTACTTAAAAATTCGCCAATTCTTATCGGCGTTACAAATCCCAGCTCTACAATAAAGCTGGCTCAAACTGCTAATTTGAATAAATGATAGCATCAAAGATATGGTCAGAGCAAAAAATTTTAACGCGTATTGTCAGGAACAAATAAGCTGCTTGGCCTTGCGATAAATAAATTATGCGCTTTTCAAACTATTAGAAGTTACGCATTGCAGATTCTCACCCCAGAATAAAGCCGGAGTTAATCAGTGTTGATTGATTTTCACGGTACTGTGTACTTTCCAAAAACAGAGCATGCAGAGTCACAGGAGCACGACTAGCTCCGATATCGAACCATTCTGGCTTGGTCAGTCTCAGTAAAGAAGAAGGTTATGATGGGGAAACTTTTCAATGCTCTTTCCCTCAGGACTCTGGAAAGTTTTACACGCTTTTTAACATAGTTAAATGTGAGTCGAACGGTTTCTGAACCACCTTTAAATCTGTGGTCTAGTTATCATTCCATGTCGCAGTAACTCGGTCATTTCTTTAGCACAAACCGGCGGACTGAAATAATATCCTTGCGCCTCTATGCAGTGGTAATCATCCAAAAATCTGCGTTGATACTCGGTCTCTACACCTTCCGCCACTACCCGCAAGCCAAGACTTATGGCCATGGCAATAATAGCCTTGACAATGGCCGCATCGTTAGGGCTATTTTCGAGGTTACTGACAAAGGAGCGGTCTATTTTCAACGCATCTAAGGGAAAATGTTGAAGGTAGGTCAAAGAAGAATAGCCCGTGCCAAAATCGTCAAGAAGAAGCTGTACACCCATGTTTTTCAGGGTTTCCAGCAAAGCGAAAGTCGATTTACCATGATCCAATAAAATGGATTCCGTTACTTCCAAGTGTAGGCATATAGATAACTGGCTTGCTTCTTGGATAAGCGCCACCAGTGATTTCATGGCGCTTTGGTTTAGTAATTGGCGCACTGACAGGTTGACTGCAATGGGAGGGCAATGGCCCAGTACCTTAGACCAATCTAAGGATTGGCTACTGGCTGTACGTAAAACCCATTCCCCGATAGGTATGATTATTCCGGTTTCTTCCGCCAGAGTAATGAAGCGTTCAGGTGTGAGCAAGCCTTGTCGCGGGTGGTTCCAGCGTAACAGGGCTTCTGCACCGAGTATAGCGCCGCTACGCAAGTCAACCACGGGCTGGTAGTAAACGGTCAATTGGTCTTGCTCTAGGGCGTGCCGCAGATCGTTCTCCAGATTTAGCCGATCTTTAGCTGGAACGACCGCATCCTTATTCGAAGGAAACTGATAATTGTTGCCGCCCAATTCCTTGGCAAGGTACATGGTGCTGTCGGCGGAAATCAGAAGGGTTTCCAAGGTATCGGCATCTGTCGGGAACACACTGATGCCGAGGCTGCAACTAATGAACACCTCTTGCCCATTTAGCTGGTAGGAGACGCCCAAGGTATCGACAATCTTCTGTGCCGTGGCTGCAATTTCATGTTTCTCCGTAAAATTGTCGAGCACTACAGTAAACTCATCGCCGCCAAGGCGGGCGACGAAATCGCCCTCACGCAAGCAATCCTTCAATCGCTGGCCGACATTAGCGAGCAGAATATCGCCTATATGATGCCCCAAACTGTCATTGACAATTTTGAAGCGATCCAAATCGATAAACATTAGCGCCAACTTGCCGCCATGTCGTTGCGATTTGGCAATGGCTTGGCGCAGGCTTTCATGCAGCATGGAACGATTGGGCAAGTGCGTAAGTTCATCGTAATAAGCGAGTCGATGCAGCCCATCTTCCATTCTTTTGCGCGAAGTGATATCGGAGAATTGCCCAACATAGTTAACTACATTGCCCTGTTCGTTCTTGACCGCACAAATGTTCAACCATTCGGCATATATCTCGCCATTTTTCCGCTTATTCCAGATTTCTCCTTGCCACAATCCGATACAATGGATGGTCTCCCACATGGTTTTGTAGAAGTCTTCGTCCTGCCAGTGCGAGCTTAGGATTTTTGGGTTTTTGCCAATTACCTCTTCGCGTTCATAGCCGGTAACTAAAGTAAATGCCGGATTAATATCTACGATCCTTGAATCAAGATCGGTTATAACGATACCTTCCGTGGTGTTTTCGAAGACTTGGGCGGCTAATCGACCTCTCTGTTCGGATTTTTTAAGTTCGGTCAGATCGTTCTGAATTCCAATATAATGGGTGATATTGCCTTCCTCATCCAGTACCGGAGCGATATACAGCCCATTCCAAAACAGCCCGCCGTCTTTGCGGAAATTGCGAAACACCACATTGGTTTCCCGCTCTTCGCGTATCGCTGTGCTCAGTTCATCGATTTCTGGCTGGTCCCGCTCAGAACCATGCAAGAACCTAGCATTGCGCCCTATAGCTTCTTCCACGCTATAGCCGGTGATGCGCTCGAAAGCAGGGTTAGCATAGGTAATGGGGTGGTCATGCTTGGTTGCATCTGTGATGACGATGCCATTGTTGCTGCAAGTGACGGCTCGTTTAAACAAGCGTAATTGCTCTTCCCGTTGCTTACGTTCGGTAATATCGCGCAAGGTGATAACAAAGGACATTTGTCCTTCCCAATTGGCTTCAGAAACGCGCATTTCAGCAATACTCATGGTGCCGTCGGAATGGAGCAAGTCCAGTTCAGTGCGATCGGAATCCAATATAGGAAAACCGAAGGGATTTCCTGTCAATTTACTACCGTGGCGGCCAAACATTTGCTCGGCGGCCGGATTTGCAAACACTACATTACCATCATGATCGACTATTAATGCACCGTCGGCACTATTATGGATCAAATGTTTAAGATGGATGGCCTCAACAAGTGAGGCTTTACGTTGAGCGGATGGTGACATGGTTAGTCTTTAAACAGGTTGGACATGCGATCAAGTTCGTCAGGAGCGACAAACCTTAGGTTGCCGGTCAATATGCCTCCAACATGGCGGAACGGTCGGCCAATTTGCATGCCTTTACCATCGATAATGTTGAATTCACGAATGTTTTTGTCGTGCATGGAGCCGCGCATTTTGAGCACGGTAAGCCCTCGTCGTATTTCCCCGCCCATTTCCACATACCGTAGCAGGATGATGCTGTCGGTAAGGGTGGAAATATGTTCCTCGGTGACTGAAACTCCACCGGTAAGGGTCGGAGCCGTGGCAGTAAATAGGCCGGCTATTTCTTGATGTTTGATGTAAGAAGTGAGCCCAATCAGGAATTCGCGGAAGCTCTTGTTTGTGGAAACCCGCTCTAAGGCAGACAGACTATCCACTGCAAGACGGTTAGGCTTGAATGCATCGATTTCAGCTTTCATTGAGATAAAGTGATCTTCCATGCTACCAACTTCAGGATATTCGCAAACAATCTTCAACTTGCCATCCCTTTCCATTTGTTCGAAATCGACCCCCCAGCCGGAGGCATTGCGAATCAGTTGTTCACGGGATTCTTCGAAGGCAAAAATAAGGCAACGTTCGCCATTTAGCGCCCCACCGGCCATAAAACCAGCCGTCATCAGGGTTTTGCCCGTGCCTGTCGCACCGGAGACCAGTACGATGGAATCGCGAAAGAACCCGTTGCCGCACATTACATCCAGTTCGGCATTGCCCGATGTGATGCGTACCAAGGAAGACCGTTGTTTAAGCTCAAGGGCTGATAACGCAATGACCACGATCCCCTCGCCAGGCATGACGGAAAAAGGGAATTCGCCTTTCTGATGGGAGGTGCCCCGAAACTTGAGTATTTCCATGGTGCGGCGGCGTTTGGAGTCTTCAAGAACATTGCGCAGGATAATAACGTTGTCGGCAACAAATTCTTCCACGTTGTAACGGGCAATTTCGCCGTATTCCGAGGTGCGTTCTGCGGTCATCAAGGCAGTGACGCCGAACTGCTTGACGCCTGTAGCAACACGAAATAATTCACGACGCACGGTGGCGGCGTTGGTAAAGTGAGAAAATACCGCGCCCAACGAATCCATGGCAATACGTTTGGCGTCGACCTTTTTCACCGCGTATTCGATGCGAGCCAGTAAAGCCGCAAAATCAAAGTCACCGACTTCATCAATATTATGATCCGCCTGGGGCGAGGCATCCACGAACAACCATTTACCGTTTTTTTCCCACTCCTCAATAGTCCAGCCTAAAGACATCATGTTGCGACGAATGTCATCGGCAGACTCCTCGAAGGTTACAAATACGCCGCTTTCATTGGCTTTGCTAAGGATGCCCTCAACAAGAAACTGCGAGGCAAACACCGTCTTGGCACTGCCTGAAGTCCCTGCAATAAGAGTAGTGCGGCCTTTAGGCAAGCCGCCGTTGGCAATCATGTCGAAGCCTACAATGCCGGTGGGCAATTTTTCTATTTGCAATTGCTTGCTCATTATTGGACTCCAAGAATAGTTAATACCTTGTTTTGATCCGATAAATCGCCGACGATTCTACGTGATGGATAAGGAGTCAGTTTGATTAAGGTCGGAGTGGCCATTATTTTATCATCTTCAGCTAGAGCTGGTTGTTCCAGCACATCAATAATTGTAATTTCGTAATTGTTCTTCATTGTTTTATCGCATAGCTGCATCAGGTTTTGGATTGCCCGTTCCGACCTAGGACTGTCACCCGCCACGAATAGCTTCATTAAATATTTCTTCATAGTATTCAAATCTCATTCATGGTTTGAGCAGTTGGGTCATGGCTTACTGCTTCACGGGGCCGTAAATAATAATTACGATAAAAAGAGGTGAGATAACCCAGTATCTCAAAAACCATAAGACGCCCTTCTTCCAAGTAAAACTGCGTTAACAACGAAGAATCGGCAATTTTTTTCTTTAGAGCCACACTATGTATTTCGACTAAATCACGGGGACTCGCTTTCAATATACCAAGATGATTGGCAAAAGCCCGTAAATCGGCATCTATTTTGTGCTCTGTTTTATATTTGACGGTTTCCACCGCCAGATCCAGTAATTGCTCGTAACGGATGGACAGGGATTCAAATAGTTCAGGATGACCGTCATGCAATGACTTGACGCCAATAAGCTGGGCGGTCAGCGAAGTGGAAGGCAGACCGACCATTGCCGACAAATGTTGGATTTCAAAATCTTGCCGTTGCAGTTGCTCGGCATGGCTTTGAGCTTCGCGACGTGCCTGTTCTGAAAGGGTGTGCTCTTTTTGAATACGCCGGCAAGCAGCATAGAGGTAAGTTTCCATGGCTAGGCTGATGTCAAAAAGCACTAATTTTTGCAGCGCTTGCCATGTGGAGATGAAGTTGTCCGGCTGCTCGCCGAGTAGGTTCCATACTTCAGGTAGAAGGCCGGAAAGGTATTGGCAGTAAGCACCGATATAGAGATGCGGAGAAAGCCCCATGCTTTCATGGGCAATGCCGACTTTAAGTCGATCCTGCACATATTCAATGCCATAGTCGCCTGCCGTTAGTCTATTGAAGTAGGCCGACTGACTTTGTTTAAGCCGTTTGATGGTCTCATCGTCGCGTAATAACTCTCGTGTCTCATCGAAGCTCTGTAAATGAGCGTAAAACGCATCAGTGAAGCGTTGCTGCAAATTGTTGGTGAATGGCTCATGAAGGGCTTTTAGTGCAATGGTGTCTTGTTCGTCCAAAGAAAAAAAAGATTTACGCCGATCCACTTCGGCGTTATCTATGCTTAGATCAGTTGTAATGCTACTGATGATAGAATCAAGCTCGCTTATATTCATCTAAAAACATATCTCGTATCGAAAGCACTATTTAAAATGGGTTCGATCATACTCTGAATATACTATTTGTACTATTTTTGGTGGCTGCTAAAAGATCATCCCCTCAATACTGTTTTTATTACCTGTCGCCTCCAATTAGGCAAAATTAACCTTATTTTAAGTTCAAAAGCACATGCCTTTAATTTCAGAAAAACAGAAAAGTGGTGATCACATTAAGAGCCGAGATTTTTAACGTCGGCAGAGTCTGCTGCTGCAATTCGCTCCTAAGCTGAAGATCGACTATTTATTTAAAATTAAACCGCAGTTACTTCCAAATACTGACGATATTGGTAAAGTCATCGGTCCAGGGCTTCATATCGAAGTATAAGGGCATTTTCTGCCAGTTGCCGAGACGACTTAGACGCAATGGCTCAAGGGTTTCGGCCTGATTGGCCATGACTACCCAGTCGGTCGCAACCACCAGCGGGATGTCCTGCTGCGGTTTGAACTCCTGAATTAAAGAAGCCAAGTGCAAAGCTTCCGCGTTAATCGACAATACTTTTTTCAGCGCTAAATGCCGGTTAGTCATATGAAAGGCCAATATGCCGCCGGGTTTAAGTTTTTTGAAATAAAGCGCCAACGCTTCCTTGGTTAACAGATGGGTCGGCACCGAATCGGAACTGAACGCATCCATGATTAATAAATCGAAATGCTGATCCGGCTCTCTTTCCAGCGATAACCGCGCATCGCCGACACGCATCACAGCATTACGGGCACATTGGCTCAGATAGCTGAAATAAGCGGGATTGGCGGCGATGTTCACCACCAGCGGATCGATCTCATACAGCGTCCAGTTTTGCCGATCTTTGGCATAACAGGCCAAGGCGCCCGCGCCCAAGCCGACGACACCGATAGTCCAGGCTTGATCAACATTATCGTATTCCTTAAACAACTGTCCCATAGGTCCCGGACGGCTGTAATAAGTCAACGGTATTTGGCTTAAATTTGCGGCCAAGCGTTGCGCACCGTGCTTGGTGGTGCCGTGAAAAAGTTCATGATAGCTTTCAGGTTGGCCTTGTTCGTCGGTTAACACGGCTTCACGCACGGCTAGCACGCCAAAAAAGGTGCGTTCCTGATACAGCGTGTGCGATGACAAGCCATGAACCCCCAGAGCAAGAAAAATAATGGCGCCGGTCATGAGTGCGAAACCGACCGGACGCGCCCTGAGCAGATACGTCAACAAGGTTAAGCCGATCAGGCTGATGACGATGACATCGAAATACTGAAGTAAATCGTTAACGGTGGCATGAACAATGATCCCGGCAATAACCAGCAGCACGGGGATTATGACTTGCAGCAGCAAGCCGCCGCTCAATGACAGCTTCAGACCGGGACGCAGTAGCAAAGCGGCAACAATCATAATCGGGTATTCATAAACCGCATTGAATACAAACGGTGCGACAAAAGTATTGAACATGCCGCCCAGCATCCCGGCAAACGACATAATCAGGTAGAAAGTCGTTAAATGCCGGGTATGCGGCCGTAATGCAGCCAGTTCGCCGTGGCACACCATCACCGCAAAGAAAAAAGCGATCAAGTGCAAAATCAGGTAGGCCCAATAAGGCAAATCCGCCGGATTAATGAACGCGTAAGCGATAAACGGCACCAGGAAAATCGGTTGCAGTTTGACCATTAATGGATGAATTTTGTCGTTCCACTTGGAAAAAACGATTACAAAAGACAATAAATACAGCGTTAACGGAATAATCCACAGCAACGGCACCGAGGCTATATCGGTGCTGATAAAGTTGGTCAGGCCCAGCAACAGGCTGGAGGGGACAAAGGCCAGCGCCAGCCAGTGTAATTTAGTGGCCGGACTGAGATTATTGTCATCGCTAACGGCATCCTGTTGCGGCTCGGCTGGTTGTCGGCTGTTCCAGAGCACAAAAGCGCAGCCCGCGATCAGCAAGCACAGCATCAAGTAACCGATGCCCCAATAACTCTTCTGGTTAGCCAGTCCGATATTGGGCTCAAGCAGGAACGGATAACTCAACAACGCAATCAGGCTGCCGGTGTTGCTGGCCGCATACAGATAATAAGGATCATGACTGGTATGGTGGCCGACGCCTGCGAACCATTTTTGAATCAGCGGCGCGGTTGTCGAAACCACGAAAAAAGGCAGGCCGATAGCCAGAAACAAGGTCCACAGCAGCCAAACGGTCGGATTGCTGTCCGTCGGCGGCACCGTATTTTCGGGCAAAGCTAAAGGCAGCGCCAAAAAGCTGATCAGTATCAGCGCTGTATGGACCTGAATCTGGCGATGCCGACTGTAGCGGGTAGAAAGATAGTGCGCGTAAAGATAGCCTAAAAACAGGATGCTCTGGTAGAACACCATGCAGGTATTCCAGACTGCCGGCGAACCGCCCAGCAAAGGTAATAAAATTTTCCCGAACAGCGGTTGCAGCACAAACATCAACGATGCACTGGTAAACAAGGTCGCGGCAAATAAGAAGATTAAAGATAAACTGCGGTCGGAGGCGGATTCAGGATGGTGGCTCATTATTTTAT
>Ga0265327_10003151_pt1 | contig 16179 bp, 13 predicted proteins | sample 41621metaG_FD_202089 | JGI IMG/M metagenome (GOLD analysis project Ga0265327, IMG submission 202089) | Rhizosphere microbial communities from Carex aquatilis grown in University of Washington, Seatle, WA, United States - 4-16-21 metaG | ecosystem: Host-associated > Plants > Roots > Rhizosphere... | reverse complement strand
CATCGAGTGATCCCGGCAAAGCACCACGAGCCAGGGCGGTTGAAAATCCTGATGTAACGCTCGGTTGGGCCAAACAAACTCGTGAACGTTTGAAAGGCATCGGCAATTTACTTCAAGCCGGTTCGCTCGGACACGTGCAAGGCATGGGATTGCAACGCCATGTTACGTTGAGCGAACATGAAAAGGGGACTCTGTGCATCGGGTTTCGCAGGGATATGACCGCGGAACAAGTGCTCCAAACCACCAAACAAGTCTTCACCAAATGGGTATCCTGAATAAATTTTTCAAAACGTCTGCGCCGGAATTGACCCGCATTCCGGGCGGCAGTTTCACTTTGGACGGAAAAGGAAACCTGGTCAGCTCCACGGTCCCAACGTGGTTTCCCCCTTCGCACTTGCATGATATCGGGCAAAATATCGTGGCCATTTTCCGGGACGCGCAGCAAGCGCAGTTGCAATTGTCTGAACTGATCGTTCACTACGGGGCTCTAAAAATAGTCGCCCGAGAACTACGAGGAGGCGCGATTATCTTTCTGGCGCCAAAAACCGCGCAGCCGCCCGTTGCGCTATCGAACTAACACGTATGCAAAAACACAATATCGAAGAGCTGATCGCGCAGGTCGAAAATTATTTGGAATGCTTGAAGCAATTCAACCAGTTCCTTATCCGCGCGCGCGATAAAAAATTCAATGCCGAAGAGGAAACGCAATTCCTCGAAATCAAATCGGTGCTGATTCAACAACTGGAACTGATCCTCTCGGTCGTCCAGAGCGAGACGATGACCCGCGACGATGTGCATGGAATGATTTCCACCGCGCCTTCCTTGCGCGCGCTGAGCGAATTCAATGACGGCACGCTGCGCGGCATCGAAAGCCAATGGCACAAGATTTACATCGCCGGTCAGTGCATTTTGGGCCAGCTCAAGGTGAAGCAGCGCGACGACGGCAAGGGCGGCGGATTTTTTGGATTTGGCAAAAGCTGATGTTCGCCTAAGCTTCGGCGCGCATGACAGATTGGATTACTGCCGTTTCCCTCGGTGTTATCGAGGGCATCACTGAATTTCTGCCCATTTCATCGACCGGGCATTTACTTCTGGCCGAGCATTGGTTCCCCGAACAATCGGAACTCTTCAACGTCGTTATCCAGAGCGGCGCCGTTGTCGCCGTCCTCGCAGTTTTTTGGAAGCATGTAAAAAGAATGGCTCAGACGTTGCAAACGCCCGAGACACGCGATTATCTGCTCAAACTCTTCACCGCATTTGTTATCACTGGCGTCGGTGGTCTCGCCTTGAAGAAAGCTGGATTCACACTTCCTCACAAAATTGCACCGGTTGCTTATGCAACCTTGATCGGCGGCCTTGTTATCCTGGCGATTGAGTTCGCGTTGCGCGGTAAACAATTGCCGACGCGCATCACCTGGACGGTAGTGATCGCGGTTGGGGTAGGGCAGTTACTCGCGGCCGCTTGCCCGGGAACGTCGCGTTCGGCTGCAACAATTCTATTCGCAATGGCTGTTGGTTTGTCTCGTCCAGTCGCCACAGAGTTCTCATTCCTGGTCGGCATTCCCACGATGTTTGCGGCTGGCGCATACGAAATTCATCATGAGATGAAGCATGCTGTGCCGGGCCATCACGAGAATTGGACAATGGTCGCGATCGCGACAATTGTCGCGGCAATTACAGCGTTTCTGGTCGTGAAATGGTTACTCAAATTCGTGCAATCACACACGTTTAACAGCTTTGGCTGGTACCGCGTTGCGCTTGGAATCGCGCTGTTTATTTGGTTTGTGTAGGTGATGAGGCACCCAATCGAATAAAGAACGTCGATCCGCGACCGGCTTCAGATTCGATCCAGATTTTGCCGCCCATCTTTTCTACCGCTTTTTTTACAGTCGCCAAACCAAGGCCAGTGCCAGCGACCTGCTTATCGCTGTGCAGGCGCTGAAACGCCTGGAAGGCTTTTTGGTGGTGCTCGGGCGCGATGCCCTGGCCGTTATCGGACACAGAAATGACGACATGGTTACCTTCTCGTCGGCTCCTGACCTTCAAGATGAGAGGCACTTCTTTGCGGCGATAGTCGATTGAGTTCTGGAACAGGTTGGAAAAGACTTGTGCCAGCAACGTGAGGTCTCCGTGGACCTCCGGGAGGTCCGTCGCGACGTCTAGTTGGCCTCCGATTTCCTTCAGGCGTAATTCAAAATCCCCTTTGGAGTAACGGATCAACGGCGCCAGTGGCACGCTCTCGAGCTTGATTGCCGTGCGTCCGAGGCGCGAATAGCTGAGAATGTCGTCGATCAAACGAGCCATGCGCTTGTCGGCCTGGATGATTCTCTCCAACAATTCCTGTCCCGCGCCGTCCAATTGTTCGGAATAATCTTCCTTAAGGATTTGCGTGAATCCGCGAATGGCTTGCAAAGGCGCGCGCAAATCGTGTGAAACGGTGTAGGAAAACGCTTCAAGTTCCTTATAGCTCTTTTCCAGTTCGATTGTCCGTTCTTTAACGCGGTCCTCCAACGCGGCGTTGAGTTCACGAAGCTCCTCTTCGGCCTTCTTTTGTTTGGAGATGTCGAGGCCGACTCCCATCAGGCAAGGCTTTCCGTGAAACAACACGCGCCGGCCATTCAGGAAAAAAGGAACGTGCTTTCCGGATTTGGTCACAAATTCTGCTTCGATCTCCGCGGGGATGCCCGTCTCGAATACTCTTTTGCGATTGTCGTGCAGCATTTCCAGATGTTGCGGGTGAACGAGATCATATCCATGTTTCCTGGCGAGTTCTTCGGGCGAATATCCTGAGATAATTTCCGCGGCCCGATTCCATCGCAACAGGTTGCCTGACTCATCCGTCATGTAAAAAACGCCGGGCAGACATTCGATCACCGCATTGGAGAAATCCCGCTCGCGCATGATTAGTTGCAGGTAGTTAATGGCATCGGTAATATCTCCGCAGAAGCCGGCGACCCTGCGAACTTCACCGTTTTCAACCGCGGGGACTCCTCGCACACTCATGTGTCGCATCGCGCCATCGGCCCGACGTAGCCGAAATTCCGAGACATAAATGGAACCTGCCGCGACGGTCTTTACCCACGCTTCCCGGACGCGCTCGCGGTCTTCGGGATGGACCGCATTAAGCCAGCCAAATCCCTGGATTTCGTCGTGAGTTTGCCCCGTAAATTCACGCCATGAACGGCAGTCTTCCAGCACTTCCCCCGACGGTTCAGTCGCCCAGGTGATCTCCAGAGGAGGCACGTGGAACGGGTCGGCCTGAATCACCCAACGTGCTTCTTCGACGTCTAGGTCTGCCATACTCATACTGCGCAGCTACCATACAACCGATGCGGTATTTCCCAGCCCGTGAAACGTGGTCAGTCTGTTCCCTATGGCCAGTTGGTCCCGACAATAGAAGCACAATCAAGGACGGTAATTGAGATACGTGCCGAGCCACTTTTCGACGGTGGCGACATCCATCTGCTTGCGCTTGGAGTAGTCTTCGATCTGATCGCGGCCGAGTTTGCCCACGGCGAAATATTTCGACTGTTGGCTGGAAAAATATAATCCACTCACGCTGCTGCCTGGCCACATGGCGCAGCTTTCGGTCAGCTTGATGCCCGTCTTGTTTTCCACGTCCATCAGTTTCCACAGCGTCCACTTTTCTGTATGGTCAGGACACGCTGGATAGCCCGCTGCAGGACGAATGCCACGGTATTCTTCTTCGATCAATTGTTCGGTGGTGAAGTTTTCCTTTTTGCCATAGCCCCATTCGATGCGGGAGCGTTTGTGCAGGTATTCAGCAAAACCTTCGGCAAGACGATCGGCCAGCGACTCGAGCAGGATGGCCTGGTAATCGTCGTGGTCGGCCTTGAACTTTTTCACGAGTTCATCGGCGCCAATGCCTGCGGTGACAGCAAATGCTCCTAGATAATCTGGCGTGCCTCGCGGCGCGACGAAGTCTGCAAGGCAAAAGCTCGACTGGCCTGCAGGTTTTTCGATCTGTTGCCGCAGGAAATGGAAGCGGGTCAGAACGTTCTTGCGCGATTCATCGGTGTAGAGTTCGACATCGTCGCCGATGGAATTGGCGGGGAAGAAGCCGTAGACACCTTTGAGTTGCAACAAATTTTGTTTCGAAACTTTTTGCAGCAGCTCCTGGCCTTCTTCAAAAAGCTTGGTCGCTTGTTCGCCGTATTTTTCGTGCTTGAGAATAGAAGGGTAGCGTCCGCGTAGTTCCCACGTGTGGAAGAATGGGGACCAATCGATGTACGGAATAATTTCTGCAACCGTGGGAGACACTGTTCGCACGCCCGTAAATTCTGGTTTGGCGATGTCCTCTTTTTTCCAATCAACTTTCAACGCGTTGGCGCGGGCGTCAGTGAGCGAAACCAGTTTCGCCTGCGGCCCGGCGTGTTGTTGACGGATCTTTTCCTGTTCCTCGCGGATTTGCTGCACGTAGCCCGGCTTGACCGTCGGGTTGATCAACTGTCCTACGACACCGACTGCGCGTGATGCGTCGAGCACATGCACAACAGCGTCGTTATAATTTGGCGCAATCTTGACGGACGTGTGCGCTTTGCTTGTGGTCGCGCCGCCGATGAGCAGGGGAAGGTTAAATCCTTCGCGCTTCATTTCGGAAGCAACGTGGGCCATCTCGTCCAGCGATGGAGTGATCAATCCGCTCAGGCCAATGATGTCGACTTTTTGTTCGCGCGCGGTGGACAGGATTTTTTCGCACGGGACCATGACGCCGAGATCGATGATTTCGTAGTTATTACAAGCCAGCACGACGCCGACGATATTTTTGCCGATGTCGTGAACGTCGCCCTTGACGGTTGCCATCAAAACTTTCGCTTTGGCGTGATGGCCGCCTGCGGCTTTCTTTTCCGCTTCCATGAAAGGAAGCAGCCAGGCGACGGCTTTCTTCATCACGCGCGCGCTTTTGACAACTTGTGGTAAGAACATTTTCCCGGCGCCGAACAGATCGCCGACGACGTTCATGCCGGCCATGAGCGGGCCTTCAATCACTAAGAGCGGTTTGCCGTATTTGACGCGCGCTTCTTCGATGTCGGCATCGATGTAATCCGTGATGCCTTTGACGAGGGCGTGTGAGAGACGTTCTTCAACCGTGCCTTTGCGCCACGCTTCGTCGACCACTTCGGTCTTGTCCTTTTTCTTGATCGACTCGGCGAATTTGACGAGGCGTTCGGTCGCGTCAGGTCGGCGATTGAGCAACACGTCTTCAACGAGCTCCAGGAGGTCCTTGGGAATTTCCCCGTAAACGCCGAGCATTCCGGCGTTGACGATGCCCATGTCCAGGCCGGCGCGAATGGCATGATACAAAAACGCCGAATGCATCGCTTCGCGGACACCGTTGTTGCCGCGGAATGAAAATGAAATGTTGCTGACGCCGCCGCTGACTTTTGCGTGGGGCAGGTTTTGTTTGATCCAGCGCGTCGCCTCGATGAAATCAACCGCGTAATTGTTGTGCTCCTCCATGCCGGTGCCGACGGTGAGGATGTTCGGATCAAAAATAATATCCGCAGCAGGGAACCCGACCTTTTCGGTTAAAATTTTATAAGACCGTGAACAAATTTCTTTGCGCCGTTCGAGATTGTCGGCCTGGCCTTTTTCGTCGAAAGCCATCACGACGACGGCCGCACCATAGCGACGAACGAGATTCGCTTGTTGGATAAACTTTTCTTCGCCTTCTTTCAGGCTGATCGAGTTAACGACGCATTTGCCCTGGACGCATTTCAGGCCGGCTTCGATGACCGACCATTTAGACGAGTCGATCATGATCGGGACTTTCGAGATGTCCGGTTCCGATGCGATCAGGTTGAGGAAATGCGTCATGGCTTTGACGCCGTCCAACATGCCTTCGTCCATGTTGATGTCGATGATCTGCGCGCCGTTTTCGACTTGTTGTCGGGCGACGGCCAAGGCTTCGTCGAATTGGCCGTTGAGGATCAGTTTGGCGAATTTTGGTGAGCCGGTGACGTTAGTGCGTTCGCCGACGTTAATGAAATTTATGGCGCTATTCGGAGCGCGGACTCCCACATCCGTAGCGGCGTTACCTGCTGATAACGCGGCCAGGTTTTCGAAAGATTTAGCTTCGTCTGTGGTCGCTATGGGCGAGGACGCCGCCATTCCAGAAGGTTCGCCGATTACAAGCGGCTCCAGTCCGCTCAGTCGCAATGCCGGTTCAATCTTCGGTAATTTGCGCGGGGGCAAAGCTTTTACTTCATCCGCGATGTGACGAATGTGATCAGGCGTCGTGCCGCAACAACCGCCGACGATGTTCAGCCAACCGTTTGCAGCCCACTCTTCCATTTGCGGCGCCATGCTGACTGGCGTTTCGGGGAAGCCGGTTTCCAACATCGGATTCGGCAACCCCGCATTCGGATATGCACTGACGTAAACCGGCGCGATCCGCGAAAGCTCTTCGATGAACGGGCGCATTTCTTTCGGGCCGAGTGCGCAGTTGATGCCGATGCTGAGCAAGGGCATGTGCGAGACGGAAATCCAATACGCTTCGACGGTCTGGCCGGACAAGGTGCGGCCGCTCAAGTCGGTGATGGTGAACGAGACCATCACGGGGACGGTTTGCTTGATGTCGTCGAACAGTTTTGAAATCGCGAACAATGCGGCTTTCGAGTTCAGCGAATCGAAAACGGTTTCGACAAGCAGAACATCCGAGCCGCCTTCGAGCAGGGCTGTGGCTTGTTCGTAATAGGAATCGACTAACTCATCATAAGTGACCGAGCGCGCAGCGGGATTATTGACGTCGCCGGAAATGGATGCCGTCTTGTTCGTCGGCCCGAGTGCGCCAGCGACGATGCAGAGATGATTTGGATTTTTTGCGAGGACCGAGTCGGCGGCCGCTCGAGCGCATTTTGCACCAGCGAGATTAAAGTCGCGCGCGTAATCTTCCATCCCGTAATCGGCAAGGGCGATGCGCGTGGAATTGAAAGTGTTCGTCTCGACGATGTTCGCGCCCGCTTCGAGATATTGGCGGTGAATGTCCTGGATGATTTGCGGCTGCGTCAGGTTGAGCAGGTCGTTGTTCCCTTTGACGTCCTTCTTCCAGTTTTTGAACTGCTCGCCGCGATAAGCCGCTTCGTCCAGTTTGCGCTTTTGAATCATCGTCCCCATGGCGCCGTCGATGATGACAATGCGTTCGCTCAACGCTTTCTTGAGCGCCTCACCGCGGTTTAGTTGTGCTTCGGTAACAATCACTTTGGTTAGTTTACGTAGTCAAAGATAAGGCTGCAACTTGAAAAATCAACATATCTTGATAAGTAGATATGTACATTTCGAATGGCGAAATCTGAGCATTGATAGAGTTAAGCGAATATTGGCAGTTGAAGCGTAAACCTTCGAAGTGCAGCTCTGCGGTTGTGGCCGTTACGGAGTGATTACCGCTTTTCCCTGGACTCGGCGATCTCTTAAATCTGCGAAAGCCTGCGCGGTCTTTTCGAGAGGGTAGGTCTTATGGATGGCGGCTTTGATGATTCCTTTTGCAGCCCAATCCAATGTCGCGCTGATATCCTCGCGATTTCGGCCGTAGCTACCGACGAGTTTTTGTTCTTTAACGAAAAAAGACCAAAGCTTCAAACAAGCTTCGCGTCCGGAAGTTGCGCCGCAGGTGACAATCGTCCCGCCGCGCGCCAGGCAATTGAAAGCACCCAGCAACACATCGCCGCCTACGTGTTCGACGACGACATCAACTCCGCGTTTGCCGGTGATCTTGCGAACTTCGCCCGGCCAGTCGTTCGCGGTGATGTCGATAGTGTGATCGGCTCCAAGTTGTTTCGAAAAATCCCGTTTCGCCTGGGTCGAAGCCGTGGCGATCACGTAAGCGCCAAGATGTTTTGCAATTTGGATCGCAGCAGAACCAACTCCGCTCGCGCCAGCAATGACCAACACCCAATCGCCGACACAAACCTGAGTACGCTTTGTCAGCATGTGCATCGCGGTGCTGCCAGCGAGGGTGAGTCCCGCGGATGCCGTGAAATCGACCGCATCGGGTAATTGCACCAACGCTGACGCTGGAACAAGCACCTGTTCCGCAAACCCTCCGTCGCGCTGCACGCCGAGAAGCTGTCCGTTCAAACAAATGGATTCTTCACCTTGCAAACAAAACTCGCATTTGCCGCAAAAAATATTGGATTGCACGGCGACTCGATCGCCCACTCGCCAGTTACGAACGTTTGCACCCGTCCTCAGAATTTCCCCGGAAATTTCTCCGCCCATTGTGCGGGGCAGGGTGACGGGCACCGGCAATTCCCCTTGTTCGACCCAAAGATCCAATCGATTTAATCCACACGCGCGGACGCGGACGACAACATCGTCCAGCCCCGGGGCTGGATCCGGAACTTCGCGAACCTCCACCACGCCTGGCGCGCCGTGTTTGATTAGCTGGACGGCCTTCATAGTCCAATTACGAATTAGGAGTTAAGGAAGAGGAGTGAGTTCCTTAATCGTTATTCACTCTTACTTTTTAAGGTCGCCGCGCTTGTTGAGTTTGTCACATGACCAAAGCAGGCCGCGCGCGATGAGGTTCAGGTAGGCCGGGTCTTCGGCGGTTTTCATATCGTGTCCCAATGTGATGGCGAAGACGCGGCCCTTGCCGTAGGTGTGGGTCCAGCAAACAATATGCTCGCGTCCGTCGCGCGGACTGCGTGCGCGCAACAACGCGTGTGAGGTCTTGGGAAATTCGATCGTCTGATACAATTCGTCACCTTGCGTTTGCCAATCGTCGGGGAAGCCGGTCAAAATCGGACTGCGTTTGTCGACCTTCACCGTCGCGAACGGGCCGTATTTATCATGCACCTTCGAGCGCATGCCGACGCCGTTTTCCCACTCTTTGATATTCGGGTCGCGACGGAACGCGTGCACCGCGCAATGAATCATTACCGCGGGTTTGCCGCTGCGGATGGCGGCAAGCGCGCTGTCGATCAAGGCGGGTTCGACTTCGTCAAAGCAAACATCGAACACCAATACGTCGTACGGCTTCGCGAAATTCGTATCGCGCAGTGTTTCCATATCCCAAATGGTATCGAACTGCACATCGACTCGTTCGCCGAAGCTGTTGACGAGGTAAGGTGCGAGTTTCTTGTAATCGTGATAGCCACCTCCAGTGAGGAATAAGGCTTTGATGGGCTGGGCCGCGAACGATGAAATACCGAGCGTAAGAGTGATCGCGAAAATCAAACAGCGTATTGGTTTCATGTGAAAGCAATACAAATAGAACTGCAATCAGTAAACAGTAATCAGTGTTCAGTAATCCGAAAGTGACACGGCCGAAACTTCAGCGTAACGTGGCGCTCTCAAATCTATGAAGCTCACTGCATTTTTTCGAGGCATTGCCTTTGGCGCGGTTTTGTGGATGATGACCGGCACCATGAGTTTCGCTGCCGACAGACTTCCCGATGACAACGGTGGTAAAGCCGATTTCACCGGTGACGCCGATTTGCTGATTTTCAACGCCGACGTTCGGACCATGGCGAAGAACCTGCCCCGGGCGACGGCAGTCGCGATTTCAGCAGGTAAAATTGTGTCGGTCGGTGATCTGGAAAAAGTTCAGCGTCATGCTGGACCAAATACCAAACGAATTGATGCAAAAGGCCGGCTCGTCCTGCCGGGCTTCAACGATTCGCACGTTCATTTCCTCGACGGCGGCTTTTCCCTTTCGAATATCAATTTGCGCGACGCGGCTACGCCCGAAGAGTTCGTTCGTCGCATCGGTGAATTTGCCAAAAAGCTGCCGAAAGGGAAATGGATCACGGGCGGCGAGTGGGATCACGAAAAATGGCCCGGCACACCATTGCCGACCAAAGAAATGATCGATGCAGTGACCCCGGATAATCCGGTGTTTATTAATCGCACCGATGGGCACATGTGCCTGGCGAACAGTCAGGTGTTGAAACTTGCCGGCATCACGAAGGATTCAACAAACGTTCACGGCGGCTTTATTGTTCACGATGGCAAGGGGGAGCCGACCGGGATTTTGAAAGACGCGGCGATGGAGCCGGTTTGGGCGATCATGCCGAAAGCAGATTTTTCGGACAAAATCGCCGCGGCGAAAGCGGCGAGCGATTACGCCGCGTCGCTTGGCGTGACCAGTGTGCAGGATATGTCCGCCGGTGATGATGTCGGCTTGTATCAGGCGCTGGCAGATCGTGGGGAATTGAAGGTGCGCATATATGGAATGACGCCGATTACCCGTTGGGAATCACTCGTGAAACAGGGCGTGCGCGCGAATTTTGGGACGCCGATGGTGCGTATGGGCGGATTGAAAGGATTTGCGGACGGTAGCCTGGGTTCATCGACGGCATACATGTTCGAACCGTTCAGCGACGATCCGAAGAACAGCGGGTTGCTCGGCGAGCAAATGTTTCCCGAAGGTGTCATGCTGCAACGTATGATCGGCGCTGATCAGGCGGGGCTCCAACTGGTCACGCACGCGATCGGGGATCGCGCAAATTTCACGATTCTCGAATATTACAAAAAAGTAGCGGAGAAAAACGGGACGCGCGACCGTCGCCCGCGCATCGAACACGCGCAGCATTTGCGCGCCAGTGACATCAAGCGATTCGGGGCGGAGCATGTGGTTGCTTCGATGCAACCGTATCATGCCATTGACGATGGTCGTTGGTGTGATGAACGCATCGGCGCGGAACGCAGCAAGGGCACTTACGCCTTTCGTTCGTTGCTGGATTCTGAAGCGATTCTCGCCTTCGGCACTGATTGGACCGTCGCGCCACTTGACCCGATGCTGACGATTTACGCGGCCGTGACTCGTCGGACGCTTGATGGCAAGCATCCGAATGGTTGGGTGCCGGAGCAAAAGATTTCTGTCGACGAAGCGGTGCGCGCTTATACGCTCGGTTCGGCCTACGCCGAGTTCCAGGACAAGGTGAAAGGCACGCTTACTGCCGGCAAATATGCTGATCTCGTCATGCTCGATAAGAATATTTTCGAGATGAATCCGAACGATATCCCCACTACGAAAGTCGTGATGACGATTCTGGACGGCAAGATCGTTTACAAGCAGTAGCGCTTGCTACTTGCCGTTGCGCTCGAGGTAATCCCAAATCAGGTTGGCCATGGCTTTGACGCCGACGACCATGCTTTGCTCATCGATGTCGAAAGTGGCGGTGTGTTGATTGGATGTGATGCCGCGCGCTTTATTTCCTGAACCCAGGCGGAAGAGAATTCCTGGAACCTCTTTCTGGAAGTAGGAGAAATCTTCGGCGCCCATTCGCAACGGTGGTTCCATGGCCGCTTTCTCGCCGAGTGAACGACGGATCGATTTCATCGCGAAATCCGTCAGCTTCGGTTCGTTGTAGACCACCATGGTTTCCTCGGTGATGTTCAGGTCGAACGTCGCTCCGTAAATGTTGCACACGCCTTCCAACGTCTGGCGCATCTGCTCTTTCATTTGTTTGCGCACGTTCTCGTCGAAACTGCGCAACATTCCATTCATCGTGACCGTCGGCGCCAAAATCTCCGCGGTCTTGCCGCCTTGGATTTTTCCAATGGTTAATACGACGCGCTCCAGCGGATCGATGCGCCGGCTGCGAATCGCTTGCAATGCTTCGACGCATTGGGCTGCGACGAGGATTGAGTCAATGCCTTCCTCGGGATGAGCCGGGTGTGCGGTTTTGCCATGAATCACAATTTCAAACTGGTCGGCGGCGGCTTGTGCGCCTCCGGGGTGAGCGCCAATTTCGCCGGTCTCGATTTCGGCGGTGCTGTGCAGGCCGAAAATCGCTTCGGGTTTCGGATTTTCCAAAGCGCCGTCTTTCACCATCGCCATTGCGCCGTCATCCATCCCGGCGGGTGGCGGGCCTTCTTCGTCGGGTTGAAAGATAAACTTCACTGTGCCGGGAAGATCGGCGCGCATGCGGCTCAATACTTCGGCGACACCGAGCGCGATGGTCGTATGAGCGTCGTGGCCGCAGGCGTGCATGACGTTGGAGACGGTGGACCGGTAGGGGACTTTGTTCAGCTCTTGAATCGGCAATGCGTCCATCTCGCCGCGATAGGCGACAATCGGGCCCGGTTTGCCGCCATTGAGCACAGCGACAATTCCGTGCACGGCGACGTTGGTGCGGATGTCGGTAAAGCCCATTGCTTTGAGACGCTCGAGAACGATTCCGGAAGTGCGGACTTCGTGATAGCCGAGTTCGGGATGCATGTGGAAATCCCGGCGTTGCGTGACGAGAAATGGACGAATGGAATCGGCGGCGCGATTGATTTCAGCGGTCGGCGTGGACGAGGCGCTGAAGGCAGTCGCGGTCAGCAGGGCGGCAATGGTCAGGGGCGCGGCGAAGTTCACGGTGCTATTGAACTGTTTTTTGGCACCGTGCGCAACGCCGTTCGCCACGCGATTAGCTCGATTACCTGCCGAAGGCGCGAGCGATGAAGAAAATAACTACGGCGCCAACGAGTCCGCCACCGAATAGCAAGTAGAGAATCGAATAGCCGATCGCACCAAACATCGGAATCAACGCTAATGTAATCATGTTTCCTCCTGTTTTTGGGAAGCTCATGCTTCCCAGTAATACGGTACCCACGGCTGTCGGTTTCGCTAGTGGGAACAGGCCTGAACTCGAGTGTAGTGGAAAATCTTCCGGTCAAACTTTCGTTTTTCATGTCGCTATTTTGTGATCGATTCCAGCGATTGCGAAAAAACAATCATGCTTTAGTTTGACAATAGAGGAGTGTCGCAGGCGTTGCCCCGAAGCGACCTAAAAGTGGAGGTTAATTATGAAAACCCGGGTTTCATTCATGGTGCTTGCGAGCGGAGCAGTGGCTTTGTTGCTTGGGGCGACTTCGGCCAGCAAGGGAGATAGCAACAGTCAAGCGGGTCCTCCAGCAGGTCCGGCTCCAGCGACTGCTCCGGCCCCTCAGGCTGTAGCGAGTCCTCAAGCTGCGCCGACTCCTCAAACCATGCAGAGTCCGGACGCTTTGCAGGCCATGCCGGACCTTCCAGCCAATCCGTTGCCAAACGGACGCCCTCAGCCGGTCATGCCGAAGGATCTGTCGCAAGGGACGATGCACGTTATTAGAATTTTCCGGAAAGGGGCGAATGGTGACGCCATGTTACGCTACGTCAATAGTTCGCATCTCGACTTCGGAATGAACCTCGAGAGCGTGAACTACCTCGAAGACATCGGCGTACCGACGGAAGTTGTCGTGGCCATGATCCGGCCGCAACCGGCGCGCGAACGAGTCGCCGAAGCAAAAATGAATCGCCAATACGTGCAAGAGGCTGCCGGTGCTGCGGCGCCCTCTGAGTATCCACCACCCGTAGCCCAGCAGCCTCAGCAGTCGATCGAAGCTGCGCCCGGGAGCAGTTCGGACAGCAGCGCGGGAAGTTTTCCAAACTACTACGAACAAAACGAGAACACTGATGCCTACGATTATGGCTACCCTTATGCTCCCTATGGGTATGGGAATGGATACCCGTACGGCGGATACGGTCTCGGCTGGGGCGCTGGCGGTTGGGGTGGCGACTGGAACAGTACTTGGAACCGAAATTGGAATGGATCGTGGAATGGCAATGGTAATGGCGGCAATAACGGGGGTAATCGTCCTAATCGTCCGAATGGTGGCGGTGGTCAGGGTGGCGGCGGAATGCGTCCGAATGGCGGTGGGGGCGGTGGTGGTGGCGCGGCAAGACCGAACGGCGGCGGCCGAGGCGGTGGCGGGCGTGGGGGCGGTAGACGGCAATAACTCGCACGTTAGTTTGCGTTAACTCCAGAATTGCTCAGGGTGGCTCGGTTCGGGTAAAATTCCCCGATGAGAACCACGATCAGGATTTCGAATTCTCTTTTAAAGCAGGCACAAACAAGGGTTTTGTCGGTGGTGGTGTTCTGTGCGGTTTTGACCCTTTTGTTTGCCGCGACTCCGGCCCAGGCCAAGGACGCGAAGGGGGTCTCGAAAGGGGCGAATAAACTAGTTTCCCCGTCTGTCGGTTTGCCGCCAGAGGATATTTCTCCGGAAGCTGCGGAGGTGGTCTGGCTGTATCATCACGGGCTCGGGAACGAAAAGCTTTTGCGATATGTCAATCGATCTCACGCTGATTTCAAGTTGTCAGTGACGGATGTTAATTATCTCAAGGACATTGGTCTCTCTACGGATGTTGTCGTCGCAATGGTGCGCACGGATAAAGTGAGGGAGGATGTTGCGAGATTGAGAAGTCGGGAACGGACGGTGCATGTTTCTCCGGCGGGCGGCAAGAGAGCTTGAAGTGCCGTAGGCCTGGAACCAGAAGTTAGAAGATAGAATCTAGAGGCTGGGAGACGTTGATCGTCGTTGATTCAGTTTTCTATCACAAAAAAACTTTTCTCCGGAAGGTTCATTTCGGCTCATATTGCCTCATTTCGGCTCATTTCAGCTCATTGTCCATGAGGTTGCTGTGAGGCTTCCAGGAACCTTTCAAGAGGTTGATCCGAGGTCTCCTGGCCACGCTATCTGCTCCCGATTTTTCAAAGAACAATGCATTGGCATCTTGCAAACAGGCAAGTCCACGCCTTAGCGACACTATGTAACAGAACGTAGCTACATGTCAAGCGGGTTAGGGCCGGAAATCAGGAGGGGTAGGAACAGTCAGAACGCTAGAAATGCAGAATTGCTCCGGGCTGCTCAGTTGGGTAGATTATGTCTGTGAGTGTGACGCTGGAGATACCGCCGGATTTTGTGGCGCGGATGCAAAATGAACCGCAGGCTGCGGAGGCGCAACTGCACCTTGAGTTGGCGATTGCCCTTTATCGTGAGGGACAATTGCCGATAGGACGAGCTGCTGAAATCGCAGGAGTTTCTCAGGTGGCTTTCGAAAAAGTGTTGCGCGCTCGCGACGTTCCCGCTCCGTATTCCTTGAACGACCTGGACCATGACTTGGCCTATGCCCGCGGTGGTCGTTGATTCATCCGTCCTCATAAGTTTGGCTGCCGGAGAGCAATTCGATCTTCTCCGCATATTCTATTCGACAATTCATGTTCCGCCCGCGGTGTGGAGCGAAGTCATTTCTGTTCCAAAACGGTTTGGTACTAAAGAAGCGCAACAGGCGTGCGCGGCGGTCGCGCTCGGCTTACTCGAAGGGAAAATTCCTCGATTGCGCCCTGTGTTGGAGCTGCAAAGGGAGCGAACAACATTTTGGTTGGCTAAGGATGTTTACGCCGCTGTCTTGAAGCAAGTTGGTGAAAACTTGTGAAATATAGAGAGCAGTTGAAGAAAGGCTTTCAGTTCGTTGTGGTGGTGATGTGTCTGGTCACTGCTTGCGTTTCTCAGCGTGAGCACGGCGGGGTGCTCACTACTGCGGCGGCTTCTGCGTATTCGTTTGAACCGCCTTTTTACGGCGCGCTTTATTCTGAGTGCGCGGGCTCGCTCCTGGTAAACCAAGGTCAGATTTCTGCGAATAACGGGCGGACCTGGTCTGAGTTGGCGCCGAAGCTAAATTTTGAAACGAATTTGCCGTATGGATTCCGCCGCAACGCGATAACGTCGGTGCTGGATCGGAACACGAGTCGGGTTGTGACGATTGTTAATGCGCTCGATACACCGGGATTGGATCCGAAGGCGCATGAACCAAAGGTCGCGCAACAGACTTATTATCTGCGATATCGCGTTTCGGTGGATGGCGGCAGGACGTGGTTGTTTGAGGAGCCGATTGTCCAGAAGGGCGCGTTCGATGGGCAACATCCGATGGACGGAGTTTGGGTGGGGACGAATGCAATTTATTTGGGCGACGTCGGCAGCATTCCTCTGGTGACGCGTTCAGGCAAAATTCTGGTGCCCGCACAAATGACTGTGATGGATTCCGCCGGGAAACTTTTCAACCCGACCGGCGGGCATACCTATACGGATGTGCGAGTGCTCATCGGTTCGTGGACAAATGACAATCGTTTGGAGTGGACGGTTTCGGAACCGGTCCGTGGCGACCCGGCGCGGACGACGCGTGGGTTGATTGAACCGACACTCGCGCAGTTCCCCGATGGCCGAATTCTCATGGTGATGCGCGGCAGCAACGGCGGCAAATCGGACCCGCACCATCAACTGCCGAGTTACAAATGGTTTTCGACGTCACTCGATGAGGGTGTGACGTGGTCCAAGCCGGAGCCGCTTCTTTACGATGACGGCGCGCCGGCTTATTCCCCGAGCAGTATGTCTGCGCTACTGATGCAT
>Ga0265327_10003150_pt1 | contig 16180 bp, 17 predicted proteins | sample 41621metaG_FD_202089 | JGI IMG/M metagenome (GOLD analysis project Ga0265327, IMG submission 202089) | Rhizosphere microbial communities from Carex aquatilis grown in University of Washington, Seatle, WA, United States - 4-16-21 metaG | ecosystem: Host-associated > Plants > Roots > Rhizosphere... | reverse complement strand
GCGGGTGCATCTGTTTTTGCAGGAGTCCAATGTGGACGCGATGCTCGCGCCCGCCAACGCGCCGGAAGACGAGTCGCTGCTGATCCGCACCAAGCGCGGCATCATCAAGGCACGCGGGCCTAACCAGCAAAAATACCTGAAAAGCATCCAGAAAAACGACATCAATTTTGGCGTCGGCCCGGCGGGCACCGGCAAGACCTATCTGGCCGTGGCCTGCGCGGTCGCGGCGTTGGAGCGCGAAGAAGTGCGGCGGCTGATCCTGGCGCGGCCGGCGGTGGAGGCCGGCGAGAAGCTGGGCTTTTTGCCCGGCGACATGGCGCAGAAGGTCGATCCTTATTTGCGGCCTTTGTATGATGCCTTGTACGAAATGCTCGGCTTCGAGCGGGTCGCCAAGCTAATGGAGCGCAATATCATCGAAGTCGCGCCGCTGGCGTTCATGAGGGGTAGAAGTCTTAATGACTCCTTCATCATCCTCGACGAAGCGCAAAACACCACGATTGAACAGATCAAGATGTTCCTGACGCGCATGGGCTTCGGCTCCAAGGCGGTGATTACCGGCGACATCACCCAGGTCGACCTGCCGCGCAACAAGGAATCGGGTCTGCGCCAGGCCATCGAGGTGCTGCGCGAGGTGGACGGCATCAGCTTTACTTTTTTTACCGCGCAAGACGTGGTGCGCCATCCGATGGTGCAGCGCATCGTCTCCGCCTACGAGGCTTATGAGCGCGTCCATGATCCACGTTGAGCTGCAAAACGCCAGCGCCGCGACTAAGCTGCCAACCGAAGAACAACTGTCCCTGTGGGCGCGGGCCGCGACGCGCCGCCCGCAGGCTGAGATCGTCATCCGCGTGGTGGACGAGGAAGAAGGCGCCGAATTGAACCGCTATTATCGCGGCAAGCCAGGGCCGACCAATGTGTTGAGCTTCCCGTTCGAGGCGCCGCCCGGCATGGCGACCGACATTTTGGGCGACCTGGCGATTTGCGCGCCGGTGGTCGAGCGCGAGGCGCAAGAACAGGGCAAATCGCTGCAAGCCCATTGGGCGCACATGGTGGTGCATGGCGTGCTGCATTTGCAAGGTTACGACCATATCGGGGAAGACGAGGCCGTGCTGATGGAGTCTGAGGAGATTGCCATCCTAAGCGGCTTGGGTTTTCCCAATCCTTACGAAGAGACGGCGGCATGAGCGACGAGCATGGGAGCGAGCAGCGCAGTTGGCTGGAGCGGCTGGGGCTTTTTCTGAGCGGGGAGCCGGAAGACCGCGAGGATTTGCTGGTGTTCCTGCGCGACGCGCAAAAGCGCCATGTCATCGACCCCGAGGCGCTGTCGATGATCGAAGGCGTCATGCAGTTTTCGGAATTGCGCGTGCGCGACATCATGGTGCCCCGCGTGCAGATGGTGGTGGTGGCGCAAGACGCCGACTTGGAAACGATTTTTCCCTTGGTGGTGGAGTCGGCGCATTCGCGCTATCCGGTCATCGGCGACGACCGGACTGAGGTGGTGGGCATTTTGCTGGTCAAGGATCTGCTGAGTCATAGCTTGAAAAGCCGTGGCTTGCTGGTCAAGGACGTGATGCGGCCGGCCCAGTTCGTGCCGGAGAGCAAGCGCCTGAACGTGCTGCTGCGCGAATGCCGCGCCACGCGCAGCCATATGGTCATCGTCGTCGATGAATACGGCGCGGCGGCGGGCTTGGTGACTATCGAGGACGTGCTGGAGCAAATCGTCGGCGACATCGAAGACGAGCACGACTTCGGCGAGGAAGAATATATTTTCCGCAAGAACGACCGCGAATTCACCCTCAAAGCGTTGACGCCCATCGACGATTTCAATGATTACTTCAACGCCAAGCTTAACGAAGACGAGTTCGACACCGTGGGCGGCTTGATCGTCCACAAGCTTGGCCATCTGCCCGTCCGTGGCGAAAAAGTCGATTTTGGCCGTTTCCGTTTCATCGTGCTGCATGCCGATAACCGGCGGGTACACTTGCTGAAGGTGGTCATCCTTCCCGAGCATGCCACCGGCGACGACTATGCCGGAGACTAGGGCTACTTCCTTCCCGTCTTCCGGAGACTGCTAGGCTATGCGCCTGTTACTTCCCCTTCTGCTGGCTGTATTGGGCGGCCTTCTGCTGCCTTTCGCCTTCTCACCGTTCGACTGGCCTTGGCTGGCCCCAGTCTGCCTCGCCCTGCTGTTCTATGTCTGGCTTAACGCCAGTCCGGCGCAGGCCTTCCTGCGCGGCTATCTGTTCGGCTTGGGGCAATTCGGCCTGGGCGTGTCCTGGGTCTATAACAGCATGCACAATTACGGCGGCGCGAGCCCTGTTGAAGCCTGTGGCTTGACCATTTTGTTTGTGTTGATCCTGGCGTTTTATCCGGCGACCGTCGGCGGCTTGGCGGTCTGGCTGTTCGGCCTGGCGGGCAGGCGCTGCAAAGCGTTGCTGGTGTTTCCGGCCTTCTGGGTGCTGGGCGAATGGCTGCGGGGTTGGTTCATCGCCGATTTTCCGTGGCTGCAAGTGGGCTCCAGCCAAGTCGGCACGGCCTTGGGGCTAGGGCTTGCGCCGCTGTTGGGCGTCCATGGCGTCAGCCTGGCCGTGGCGGGGCTGGCGGGGCTGGCCTTGTGTGTGCTGGACAAAGACGACTGGCGGCGGCGGGGCGCGATGATCGCCATTGGCTTGTTGATCGTCGCTTGCGCCTGGCTGGGCCAGATCGAGTGGACGCAAGCCGAAGGCCCGCCGTTCAAAGCGGCCTTGCTGCAAGGCAATGTGCCGCAAAATCAGAAATGGGAGCCCGCCTTCCAGCAGGCCACATTGAATCTCTATGCCGGAATGACCCGCCAGCATTGGGACGCCCGCCTCGTCGTCTGGCCGGAAACGGCGATCCCGGCGTTTTACCAGCAAGTCAAAGACACTTGGCTGGCCGATTTAAGGGCGGAGGCCGCGCCGCACCACACCGATTTGATTATCGGCATCCCTTGGGCCGACCCGGCGACGCAGCGTTACTATAACGCGATGGTGAGCGTCGCCGAAAAGCCGGGGAAATATCTAAAACGCCACTTGGTGCCTTTCGGCGAATACTTGCCGTTCCGCCACGTCTTTGCTTGGGTGCTGGATATTTTGGAGATTCCGCTGGCCGACTTCGCGCATGGCGAGACGGGCCAGGAGCCGATCCAGGCGGCCGGCTATCCGGTGGCCAGTTCCATTTGTTACGAGGACGTGTTCGGCCACGAAGCCCGTGATGCCCTGCCGCAAGCCGCCTATCTGGTCAATGTCACCAATGACGCCTGGTTTGGCGATTCCATGGCCCCCCACCAGCATGTCCAAATGGCCCGCATGCGGGCGCTGGAAGCGGGCCGCTGGTTGCTGCGGGCCACCAACACCGGCGTCACCGTTGTCATCTCCCCGCAAGGGCAGATCGTCAGCCAAGCGCCAATGTTCCAGCAAGCCGCCATCACGGCGGACATCGTCCCGATGTCCGGCGCCACGCCCTATGTCCGCTTTGGCGACGGGCTGGTGATTGGGGCTTTGCTGGCGCTGCTGGTGTTTCTTAAATTCAAGCCGGCCCCGCCTGTCGTCGGCCTGGGTGGCAATTCTTTCATGGAGTAGCCATGTCCATACACGCATATGCAGCCTTGTTCCCGCTTGCGCCGCAAGGCACTCCGCTGGCCACCTTGGAAGTCGCGGTTCCGCAGGGCCACATTGGCATGGTTGTCATTGCCACGCTGAAATCCCATGGCCGCATTGTGGCGCAAGGGCAGTCCAAGGTGTCCGCCGACAATGACGCCCGCATCCTGCTGCGCATGCCAGGCCATGCGGCGCGGCAACACGGCGGCGATTATGAGTTGTGGGTGACCTTGGACAGGGATGGCAAGGGCGCTTGGTATCCGGGGTTCACGGATTTGTATATCCATGACACCTGGCATCTCCAGCACGGCCCTTGGAAAAGAATCGACGATCTGGCGTTGTGGCAAGAAAAGCGCCTGTCCAGCCCGGACAACCGCCTGCGCATCCACTATCACCGCTTTGCCGGCTACGAGGAAGGCATTGGCCTGTGGACTTGGAATGAGCACTCCCATGAGTCCCACATCGAAGTTTTTGAAGTGGGCCGCGACGAATTCGGCTTGATTTTCGAGCTGGACAAGGCTGATTACGGCGCCGACCCGGGCTCGCTGCGCATCGGCTTGTTGCCGCGTGTCGGCGGCGACTGGACGCGCAAGGAAGACGACAACAAATTTTGGGACGCCGGCTTGGGCGATGAAATCTATCTGATCGGCACCATCCCCAACCTCTGGACAGAAAAGCCGGATACATGCCAGCAGGTGCTGGCGGCGTTCATCGACGCGCCGCATTGCATGGTTGTCGAGTTGTCTAGGCCGGTCGATCCAGGCGAAATCCGCGCCGACAGCGTGTTCATCGCAGACGATCAAAACCTGGGCATCGCCGTCAGCCATATCGTCAGCGCCGACAAGCCTGGCTGCGCCATCCGGGTGAAAACGGTCGAGGCGCTGGACGCGGAGCATCGCATTTATTCCATTCGGCTGGATGGCTTTGGCGGTGCGGCGGTCGCGGCGCTGCGCAATATTCTCGACCAGCCGGATTTGTTCTGCGACGCGGCGGCGGTGCTGGGCGCTGTGTATGCGCCGGATTTCACGACATTCCGCCTGTTCGCGCCGACGGCGGAGCGGGTCGATGTGGTGTTGTATGACGCGCCGGCCGAAAACAACCGGCTGTCGTCGCATCCCCTGCGCCGAGCCGGCAAGGGCATATTTGCCGGCGAAGTCGCCGGGGATTTGCAGGGCCGGCTTTACCGGTATCGCTTGCACGGCCCGAGTTTTGCCGGGACGCCAGAGGTGCTCGACCCTTATTGCGTCAACGCGGTGGCCGGCGCCTATGCCCGCATCACTGATTTGGCGGCGACCAATCCGCCGGACTGGGCGCGGCACCGAACCGGGCCGGCGCTGCCGTCGCCGGTGGACATGGTGGTTTATGAAATGCATGTGCGCGACTTCACCATCGCGGAGACGTCCGGCGTCGCGCATCAGGGCAAATATTTGGGCTTTGCCGCGGCGGGCAGCCATCTGCCCGGCCATCCTGAGTTGTCCACCGGCTTGGATCATTTGCAGGAACTGGGCATTACCCATGTGCAATTGCTGCCGGTGCAAAGCTTCCAGCGCGACGGCGGCGGGGAGGCTTACAACTGGGGCTATATGACCGTCGCGTTCAATTCGCCGGAAGCCTGGTATGCGACGCGAGCCGACGACGACAGCAAGATCCGCGAATTCAAACAACTGGTCGCCGCCCTCCATGCCCGCGGCATCGGCGTGATTATGGACGTGGTGTATAACCACACCGACTATTCGGCCCCGTTCAGCGTGATTGCCCCGCAGTATTATTATCGTTTCTTTAGCAAGGGCAATTATTCCAACGGCTCCGGCGTCGGCAACGATTTGCGCACGGAAAGCCCGATGGCGCGGAAATATCTCATCGATTCGCTGAAGTATTGGGTGGCCGAGTATGGCGTGGACGGCTTCCGCTTTGATTTGATGGCTTTGATCGACGCGGAAACCATGCGTCAAATCGAGCGCGAATTGCGCCAGATCAATCCCGCCATCGTCTTATACGGCGAGCCTTGGTCGTCCGGCTTCTCGCCGATGCAAGGCCAGCCCGCCGACAAGTCGGCCATCCGCCACACCGGGATAGGCGCGTTCAACGACCATTTCCGCAACGCGCTGGCCGGCAGCCCCAACGGTTCGGAAGCGGGCTTTCTGCAAAACGGCTCGCGCCGCGACGTGCTGATGCTAGGGCTGGAAGGCAGTTGCCGGGATTGGGCCGGCTCGCCCGCCCAGGCTATCAACTACATGACTTGCCATGACAACCTGGTGCTGTCCGACAAGCTGCGCTGGTTTAACCCCGCCGCCTCGGAGCAGGATGTCCAGGCGGCGATGAAGCTCGGCTATCTGTTGCTGTTCACCGCGCAAGGCGTGCCTTTGCTGCACGGCGGCGAGGAGTTTGCCCGGACTAAATGCGGCCATGGCAATAGCTACAACGCCGGGGATGAAATCAACCAGATCGACTGGTCGTTGAAGGCGCGAAATTACGCCTTGTTCATCTATACCCGCGACCTGATCCGGCTGCGGAAAGCCCATGCGCTATTCCGCCTGCGCACGGCGGAGGAGATTAGGGAGCGCGTGAAATTTCTGCCCGCGCCCAGCGACCATGCCCTGCTGTATTGGATTGACGGTGCCGGGCTGGCAGGGGAGGGCTGGGCGGAAGCCTGCGTGCTGGTCAATGGCGAAGCGGCGGCGGAACTTGAATTCACCCTGCCTCATGGCCGCTGGTCGATTGCGTTCGGCGAGGCGGGCTTGGCGGACGAGTCGTTCGTCGTTGAGCATCGCCTCAACGTACGTCACAAATCCGGCTTGATTCTGCGCAGAATCCAGGAAATCGTGCCAGGACCCGCAGAAACACGGCTGGCATCCAGGGCGAAGCCCAGCCCTGCCGCCCCTCAGCGCAAAGTCTGAAACGTCCGTTGTGGCCGTGCCAGGCGTGGGCGGAAGGGGCGATGTTTCAGTCGGCCGTCAGCAGCGCCTGCAACAGCCTGGCAAAATCCGCCATGCCCTGGACGAGGTTTTGCTCGATCTCAGGCATGGTGATTTCCCGTTCGCTCTTGCCGGCCGCCCAATTGGCGACGATGGCGCAGCAGGCGTAGTCGATGCCCAACTCACGCGCCAAGGCGGCTTCAGGCATCCCGGTCATGCCGACCAAATCGCCGCCGTCGCGCTCGATGCGTGTGATTTCCGCCGGGGTTTCCAGGCGCGGCCCTTGCGTGCAGGCATACACGCCGCCATCGACGACCCGCAAGCCCGCGCGAAAACCCGCGTCCAGCAGTTTCTCCCGCAGCGCCGGCGTGTACGGATGGGTGAAGTCGATATGCGTGACATGTTCCAAGTCGTCTTCAAAGAAAGTATGGGCGCGTCCATAGCTGTAGTCGATGATCTGGCTGGGTATGGCGATCTTGGCCGGCCCCAGGTCGGCGCGGATGCCGCCCACGGCGGCGGCGGCGATGATGGTCGAAACCCCGGCGTTTTTTAAGGCCTGGATGTTGGCGCGGTAGTTGACGCGGTGCGGCGGCAGCGTGTGCTGTTCGCCATGGCGGGCCAAGAAGACAATCTCCGCGCCGTAAAGCCGCCCATGGATCAAGTCGGAGGACGGCTCGCCCCAGACAGTGGTGGCTTGCTCGCGGCGGAGGATTGCAAATTCAGGCAGCCGGGTCAGGCCGGTGCCGCCGATGATGGCTGTGCGGGTCATGCGCGGTGTTTCTCTCCGGGTTTGGCGGCTTAAAGCCCTTTGCAGGCGAAAATGCCCGGGGCGTTGCGCAGATAATTTTTGTAGTCCATGCCGTAGCCGAACAGATAGCGGTTTTCCGCTTCCAGCCCGACAAAATCGGCGCGGCAAGGGCGTTCCCGGCCGATTTGCTTGTCGATCAGCACGGCGGTGTAAACGGCCAAAGCGCCTTGTGCTTGGCACCAGGCTTGCAAAGCGGCCAGTGTGATGCCTTCGTCGAGCACATCGTCGAGCAGCAACACCGTCCGGCCTTGCAAAGCCACGCTCGGCTTCAGCAGCCAATGGATTTCCCCGCCGCTGGTTTTACCCCGGTAGCGGCTGGCGTTGATCGAGTCGATTTCCAGCGGAAAGCGCAGCCGGGTCAACAATTGGCCTGCGAAGAGGACGCCGCCGTTCAGCACGGTTAGCACGATGGGCAGGCTTTCGCTTAAAGCGCTGTCGATTTCCACGGCCAGGCGATCCAATGCGGCTTCCACCTGCGCCTGCGAATAGATCCGCTCGGCCTCGCGTTCGACTTGTTTGATTTCGTCCAATAAGCTCATGATTGGGCCGCCGCTTCGTTCAGACGGCTGACCAGCCCGGCGGCGTCGCGCCATTCGTTGCCGCCCAATAGCGCGGAGCGGTCGATGGGAAACTTGCCGCGCAAGGCGGCCAGGCGCGGTTGGCGGCTTTTCCAGTCGTAGCGTTCCAGCGACTCCAACACAAAGCCGATGGCCTCCGGTTGGTTGCACACCAAGCCCATGTCGCAACCGGCTTCGATGGCGAGGCGGGCGCGGTCGGTGTAGCTGCCGGCGAAAATCGCCGCGCCTTCCATCGTCAAATCGTCGCTGAACACCGCGCCTTTAAATTCCAAAGTCCCGCGCAAAATTTCTTGTATCCAGCGCCGTGAAAAGCCGGCCGGCATCGCGTCCACCTCTTTATAAATGACATGGGCCGGCATGACGCCTTCCAAGCCGTCGGCAATCAGCTTTTTAAACGGCAGCAAGTCTTTCGCGGCGAGGTCGGCGTAAGGGCGGGGATCTTCCGGCAGGCCCAGATGCGAATCCAGCGCCACCGCGCCATGCCCCGGAAAATGCTTGCCCACCGCCGCCATGCCGGCCCGTCTCATGCCTTGCGCGAAGGCCAGCGCGTAATCGCCTGCCTGCTCCGCGTCGGTCGAAAACGAACGGTCGCCGATGATCTGGCTGACGCCGCAATCCACGTCCAGATCCGGCGCGAAGCTGAAATCCACCCCGACCGCCCGCAACTCCGCCGCCATCAGCCAGCCGGCGCTTTCCAGCGTTTGCTTCCGCGCCTTCCCGTCCAGGCGCTCGGCATAACGGCCCGCCGGCGGCAGCCGTGTGAAGCCCTCGCGGAAACGCTGCACCCGCCCGCCTTCATGGTCCACCGCAATCAGCAGACCAGGGCGCAAGGCGCGGATGGATTGGACGAGCCCGGCGATTTGCGCCGGGTTTTCGTAGTTGCGCGTGAAAAAAATGACGCCGCCCGCCGCCGGGTGGCGCAGCAGTTCTTTTTCCTCAGGCGCGAGCGACTGGCCGCGCAGGTCGAACATCAAAGGGCCGAGCAGGGGAGTGGATGCCATGGTGCTTGCGTATGGGTGAGTCGAGGCGGGCATTTTAATGCATTACGCCCAATCCGGCGCGTTGTTCCGCTTGACGGCCAGGAGGGGAAAACCGTTCACTTACCCCGCCACTTGCCGTCGCCAGAGCGGGTGCGCAGTGGTTTGCGCGGCGGTATTTCAGACGGCAGGCCGACCGAGGCTAACAGTTTGTCGCGTTCTTCCGGGGACAACTCCAACACCGAGCGCCCATGGTTGTGCGGCGGCAAGACGATGTCGCCGAAGCGGATGCGGATCAGGCGGCTGACGACGATGCCTTGCGATTCCCATAGGCGGCGGACGATACGGTTGCGGCCTTCGCTGAGGGTGACGTGGAACCAGCGGTTGGCGCCTTCTCCGCCGGCATCGACGATGTCGTTGAAATGTGCCGGGCCGTCCTCCAGTTCCACGCCTTTTTTCAGCCGTTCCAGCAGGTCATCGCCTATCGTGCCCAGCACGCGCACGGCGTATTCCCGCTCGATCTGCTGGGCGGGATGCATCAGTTTGTTCGCCAATTCGCCATTGTTGGTGACCAGCAGCAAGCCTTGCGTGTTGATGTCCAGCCGGCCGACATTGATCCAACGGCCTATGTCCAGGCGCGGCAATTGGGCGAAGATGGTGGGGCGGCCTTCCGGATCGCGGCGGGTGACCACTTCGCCGGTGGGCTTGTGGTAAATCAACACGCGCGTCGCCTGGCTGAAACGCTTGCCGACATCGACTGGACGGCCGCGCACGGTCAAGCGGTCGCCTTCCTTCCAACGGTCGCCCAGCTTGGCGGGGTTGCTATTGAGCAGGATTTCGCCGTTTTTGATCCACTCTTCGATTTCCCGCCGCGAGGCCAGGCCGGCGCGGGCCAGCACTTTCTGGATGCGCTCGCCATCGGCGGAGGCCACGCCGGGGCTAATATCCGGCGGCTGGCTCGGGCTGTCCGAGCGGGAGGGGCGGCTGCGGCTGGGGCGGTTCGGGGATTTGGGCTGGCTCATGTGCGCTGGTAACTCTTTCGGGTAGGGGCAAGCCCGGATCGGCGACAGGGCCGAGCCGGTCAATGAAGGTTTGCAAAGGCGGCAGTTCGTCCAGCCCTTTGAGATTGAAATAATTGAGGAACTCGCGGGTGGTGGCATACAGCCCAGGCCGCCCCGGCACTTCCTTATGGCCGACGACCTGCACCCAGTCGCGCTCCATCAGGCCACGGATAATCTGGGTCGACACGGCGACGCCGCGTATCTCTTCGATTTCGCCGCGAGTGACTGGCTGGCGATAGGCGATGATGGCGAGGGTTTCCAGGAAAGCCTTGGAATACCGTGTCGGCCGCTCCTCGAACAAGCGCGAAATCCAGGGCGACAGCCCTGCGCGCACCTGGAAGCGGAATCCGCCGGCAACTTCCTTAAGCTCGATGGGGCGGGGCTGGAATGTTTCCGCCAACTCGGCCAGCGCGGCCCGCAACTGAGCCGCCTCCGGCTGTTCGTCGTCGGCGAACAAGGCTTGCAACTCGCCGATACTCAACGGCTTTTGCGCCACGAACAAAGCAGCCTCGACGATATGTTTCAATTCCATATCAGGCTTGCGCGGGCAAAGCCAGGCGAATGTGGACTTCGCCCAGCGGTTCTTCCTGGATGATTTCGACCAGGCGCTCCTTGCTCAATTCGAGGATGGCCAATAGCGACACCACCGCGCCGGGCCGGCCTTCGCGGCGGTTGAACAATTCGGCGAACGCCAGCAAAGGCTTCTCTTTCAAGCGTCTCAACACGCCGGCCATGCGTTCGCGCACGGACAAGGGTTCGCGCAGGATGCGGTGATGGGTGGAGCGGTCGGCGCGGCGCAGCACCTCCTCGAAAGCTCGCAACACCTCTTGCAAGTCAACTTCCGGGTAAAGCTTGCGCACCGTCACCGTACTGGTGTCCGCCCCGCCTGTCTCGAACACGTCGCGCTCGCAGCGCGGCAATCTGTCCAGATCCTCCGCCGCCGTCTTGTAACGCTCATATTCCTGGAGCCTGCGGACTAGCTCGGCGCGTGGGTCGCCTTCTTCAGTCTCGGCGGCCTCCACACGCGGCAGCAGCATGCGTGATTTGATCTCGGCCAGTATCGCGGCCATCAGCAGATATTCGGCGGCCAATTCCATGCGCATCTCGGCCATCATGTCAATGTAGGCGATATACTGTTTGGTGATGGCGGCGATGGGAATATCCAGAATATCCAGATTCTGCCGTCGAATCAGATACAGCAGCAGATCCAGCGGCCCTTCGAAAGTGTCCAGGAAAACTTCCAGCGCGTCTGGCGGAATGTATAAATCTTCTGGCAGGGTGATGAACGGCGCGCCGTTGACCCGCGCGATCATGTCCAAAGGCAGCGCCGGGACGGCCTCAGCTTGCATGGGGCGACACGCTCGGCAGCACGCCTATCCCGGCGAACTCAACAGCAGGCGAAGCACGCCGCCGGGAACGCCGGCCAAGTCCAGGGACAAGCCCAGCACAAAATTGAGCGGCCCGCCCAAAATCATCGACAAAGCGTTAGTCACCATCAATAGAATCAAGATGATAAACCCGTAAGGTTCCAGTTTGTCGAATTTGACCGACCATCTGACCGGCAACAGGCAGCTCATCACCCGCCCGCCGTCCAGGGGCGGCAATGGCAGCAGATTGAGAATCATCAACATGCTGTTGATGAAAATCCCGGCGCCCGCCATGAACAGCAAAGGACGCGAAACGAAGGCAAGATTCATGAAAATTGCCAGCCTGGCCAGTGCTATCCACAGGACGATCATCGCCAGATTGGCCGCAGGCCCGGCTATCGCCACCAGGCCAATATCCCGCTTGGGATTATGCAAACGGCCCCAATTCACCGGCACCGGCTTGGCCCAGCCGAAAACGAAGCCGCTGAACAACAACATCAAGCCCGGCAACAGCAAGGTGCCGATGGGATCGATGTGATGCAGTGGGTTGAGGGTCAGGCGGCCTTGGGCTTCCGCAGTGCGGTCGCCGAGCAGCTTGGCGACCCAGCCGTGGGCGACCTCGTGCAGGGTAATGGCGAACACCACGGGCAGAGCCCAGATGGCTATTTTTTGGAGCAGGCTTAATTCTTCCATAATCGGGGATAGGCAGCGTTACTTGAGGCTAGGCGGGGCCGCTTTGCCTTGGCGGATGATTTCCGGCGTGTCTTCGGTGAAGCCGATGATCGTGGTGGGTTCGTAGGGCACCACATCGGCGTCAATGATGAGATCGACCTCCTTCTCCAAACGTTCCCTGATTTCGTAAGGATCAGACATGGCTTCAGCCTCCCCCGGCAAGATCAAAGTAGAACTGAACAAAGGCTCGGACAATTCCTTCACCAAAGCTTGCACAATCGGGCTGTCCGGAATGCGGATGCCAATCGTCTTGCGCTTGGGGTGCTGGAGCCTGCGCGGCACTTCTTTGGTGGCTTTGAGGATGAAGGTGTAAGGGCCCGGCGTCAACGACTTGATCAGCCGAAACGCCTCGTTGCCGATTCTGGCAAACGACGCAATCTGGGAAAGATCGCGGCAAACCAAGGCGAAGCGGTGTTCTTGGCCCAACTGGCGGATGCGGCAAATGCGCTCTAAGGCGTCCTTGTTGTCAATCTGGCAACCCAGGGCATAGGAAGAGTCCGAGGGGTAAACGATGAGCCCGCCCTCCCGGATGACCTGGACGGCCCTGCGGATCAGCCGTTCTTGCGGAGTCTGCGGATGGATTTGGAAATATTGCGCCATGTTGTAAAGTTTACTACAGAATGGCGGGCAAAGCGCGGATTATTGCCCGGCGCGGCGCGGACAGCCGCCATCGACGGCCCTTAAGTAAGCGTTAAGATTAGCGTGGTACCCTAGCCCCTTTCAATTGACATGCGACCTTGCTGGACATCCACGCTGAAGCGGCACCTGGCGTTTGTTTGGCTTAGATGTTTCTTGCCACCGGGAGATATATTGAAATGGCCAAGACCTTGTATGAAATTTTGGGGGTGCCGCCCTCGGCGAGCCGGGCGCAATTGCAGGCGGCTTTTAACAAAATCAAACGCGAGCTAGGCAAGGCCGGGGACAAGCAATCCATGGAGGCATTGCAAATAGCGCGGGAAGCCTTCACCCTTTTATCAAATCCCGATAAACGGGCCAATTATGACCAAAAGCTCGCCCAGCAAGCAGGCTTGAACAGCCATGACAACCTAGAAGATACCCCCCTTTGGCATAAAACCTTGCCGGCGCAGTTGAATGATTTATCCGCCAAGGCGCTTCCTGACCACCGCTTTACGCGGGCGGACTGGAACAAACGCCCGCGCGACTTCAGTTTCATGCAAAAGCCGCCATTCCTCATTTTGCTGGCGCTGCTCGCCGCGTTTATCTACTGGACTATCGAGAGCGAAAAAATCCACCTGCTCGAAGCCCAATTGCAGGCAAACGAAAGGGCCATAGCCCAAGCGATAGCAGAAAAAAACGAGGCGTTTAAATTGCGGCAAGAGGCCCAGGCGCAGATCGAACTTGCCCGGCAGCAAGACGCCGAAGCGCAGGAGGCCAAGCGAATCGAATTGGAAAACCGGCGCATTGAAATCGAAAGCCGGCGCATAGAAGTGGAACAAAACGCCATTGACGCCAACAGGGAAGTTGCCATCAGACAGATCGACAGCGGCGCGACGCTGGCTAATCGAAGCATGGACATAGCGGCAGCCAAGGCGCAAACCGAAGCCCAAATGACCAGTGCCAAAGCCCGGGTTTTGGAAACCGAGGCCAGAAAAAAGCAATTTGCCTATGATCGTGACGTGCAAGATGAAAGCAGCGCCATCCGGCGCGAAACCGCTTTATTCAACAAATATCGGCAACAAGAAATCAATGGCGAAGACAGGTTAACCCGCAGCAACCCTGGCCTGGGGCGCTGAAGCTTTACTGAAATTGGCCTGTTTTCAGATCAGGCATGATGCCATTATAACCAGGCCAAGGAGGTAGGTTTATTTGATTGACTGTGCATCCGGCGTTCCCGCCCGCTGACGGGCCAGAGGCTCGCGCTCCCAGCGCGATCACAATTCATCACCCTTGCGGCATCTGCCACAGCCTGGCAGAAATTCTGCTTTCATCAAACCATTATCTGCTTGATGTATAAAGGGTGCAATAAGGTGGCATCAATTCTGCTTTGAAGCCGCCATCCCTCCCACACAGCAGGTTTGATCACATGCGCCCCGCAACAGCCAGCCCCTTCCTGTCCCCTGAGTATCAGGGTTTGCACCGGGTTTTCCAAGAGCTTGAACAGCCTTACGGATTGCAAGAGATTCTCCGTTTTAACCGCGCTTACCAGCCTATTTACCAAAGGTTGCCACCGGCAGAAAAACGCTGCGCGGAAGAGCTGGTCGACGCCTTGGTTGAAGGCGTCGAGCGGCGGGAATTGCGCGCCAAGATTTTCGGCGTTGTGTAGCGCGAGCCTTAAACGTTAAACCGAAATTTGACAATTAACTTATTGATTTTGTTATTGTTAAAACTTCTGTTTTGCGATTTTTGCCCCCAAATTTGCCCCCAATATCGTTTTATACCCAATCAGCCAAGGGCGGCTTGCACACCTTATATTTCCCGCCGTAGTCGTCCAACATGAAGGCCTCGCCCTGGTGCCGGTGGCCGCGTCGTGGCGGCCCGTCGGGGTTGACAGGGCAGGGCAGAATGGCTGGCCTGTGGCCTGGTGCCCGTCCAGCCCGAAGGCCTCGCCCTGGTGCCGGTGGCCGCGTCGTGGCGGCCCGTCGGGGTTGACCAGGGCAGGGCAGAATGGCTGGCCTGGCCTGGTGCGCGGTCGGCGTCAGCATGATCGAAGCCTTGGCCCTGTGGGGCCAGTGAATTCAACGTAAAAGGGGAAGCCTTAGCTTCCCCTTGTCTTATCTGCCTGTGCGTCCTTAGCCGCTCTTACACGGCTTTTTGTGCTATGCCACTGTCCGCCTTTTCCCCGGCAGCTTGGTCTTGGCGACCAACATGCCCGTAATATCCCCTTTCGCCTTGGCCGCTTGGTAGGCCGCTTCGGCTTCGGTCTGCGGGTCGCCGGGTGGCGTCGCGTTGGTGTCAAAGTGGGGCTTGACCTTCAACAGCTCGGCAACGGCATCCGCCGGGGTTTTGCCGTCAACGGTCACAACGCCCGAATCGCTCACGGTCGCCTTGGGGGCAAGCAGCGCGTGAACCGCTTCAGGGTCTACGGTGTCACGCGCCGCCGCCGTGATTTCGGAACGGATCAGGCTGTTAGTCAGTACGATGTTTCTATCTTGGTTTTGTGTGTTCATGGCTTTGCCTTAGTTTCTGAATAAATCCCGGTGAAGTCTTTCAAACTTTTCGTTTGCCCCTGCGAATGCCTTAAGCTCTCCCGGATATATTGGGAAAATCGGTATTCTCGCATTCATAAACGAGCCAGGGGCGCATTCGCTCATAAGCGGCTTAAGCTTGGACAAGCTTTCTAGCGCGGCCTCGGCATTTGCCATATACTCAGCCGCAATTCTTTCAGCTTCCGCCCTCACATAAGCGTTTCTTGAAGCCTTGGCTACTTTGATTTGGCGATGGTGCCCGTCAAGTTTTTCAAGCATCCGCTTGTTCAAGCCTTCGATCATGTCTTGATGGTTGTCGCGCAAAGCTTGCCGGTCTGAAAGTTCGCGTTTTGCGTCGGCAAGCCTGCTGTCAACGTCCTTAAGATCGTCGCTAGTTTTCGTGCCCATGGCGATGTCGGCGAGAATCCCCTGTCTTTCATTAGCCAGGGAGTTTACGTTTACCTCATAGACCGAAATGTCGATACTTTCGGCGCTTAACTCGGCAACCTTGGCTTCAAGCTCTTCTTGCTCTCGCAAAAGTCTTCTTTCCGTTTCGCGGTCTTGTATCGACTGGTTTAACTGTAGTGGTCTAATGGAAATGGACACCTTGATAGGTGGACAATGAACCATCAAGAGAGTTGACGAATGACATCAAAACGCAGGATTTTCGACGCGGCCTTCAAGTTGAGGGTGGCGCAGATCGTCAAAGACCAGGGATTGAGCGTGGGCCAGGTCTGCGAGGACATGGGGCTTGGCGAGACGGCGGTGCGGCGCTGGATCAGGCAGGTGGAGGCCGAGCAGAGGCGGGCCGGCCTGGGATCGGCAAGCCGCTGACGGCGGCCCAGCAGCGCATCCGCCAACTGGAGGCGGAGAACCGCCGACTCAAGCAGGACAACGAACTGTTAAAAAAAGCCTCGGCCTTCTTTGCCCGCGAACTGAGATGAGCCACCGGCTGGCTCGCCAGATGCAACAGGAGGCC
>Ga0265327_10003149_pt1 | contig 16181 bp, 32 predicted proteins | sample 41621metaG_FD_202089 | JGI IMG/M metagenome (GOLD analysis project Ga0265327, IMG submission 202089) | Rhizosphere microbial communities from Carex aquatilis grown in University of Washington, Seatle, WA, United States - 4-16-21 metaG | ecosystem: Host-associated > Plants > Roots > Rhizosphere... | reverse complement strand
CCGGTGCCGGTTGGCGTGCAGCAGCCGGCGCGTGTGCGGAGGCACCCGGTTGGACGGGGCGAGCAGGCCGACCTCGTTCACGAGCAACGCGCAGTTGCCGTGACGCAGGGCCAGGCCGACCGCGGCGTCCTGGTCCTCGACGAACGTCGGCGACCCGGGGTCGACCTGCACGCGGAGGGTCATCTTCCCCTTGTCCTCGCCCCGCAGGTGTTCCGGCCAGCGGCGCGGCATCGACTCGGCGTCCGCCTCGATCTCGTGGATACCGGCCTCCTTGTCCTCGAACGGGCCGTCGTCGTGGTTCGCGCAGATCACGATGACGTCCCGCGGGTAGGAGTAGGCGAGCAGCCGGCCCATCACGGACTTGCCGGACTTCTTCTTGCCGAAGCAGGAGATGATCAGGCCGTCGCCGAGCTCCAGCGCGCCGCGGGAGTTGAACGAACCGCTCACGGCCGCACCAGCTCCCACACGCTCCAGACGATCAGGCCCACCGCGCCGCAGTCGAGGGCACGATCGAGCTTCGACCGCTTCCGCTCGACCTGGTGCACGTAGACGTCCACGCGCTCGTTCACGGGCGTCCTTCCTCTGATCCGTCACCGCGCACGGTGAGGTACCACGTCTGGAACCGGTCGTACCGGCCCTCCGCGTTGACCAGGGGCACGATCAGCGGCTGTACCGCCGTCGGCCACGGGTCCGGCTCAGCGGCGAACCGCAGGGCCAGGGTCTGTGACCCGAGCCGGTACTGATCGACCGTGGTCTCCACCTCGGTCAGCCACCAGTCGGCACCGATCGGCATCCGGGACCGCAGCTGGACCGCGACCAGGGTGCAGTCGGGCAGGTGCGGGCCCGCCGGCGGCAGGCGGTGCTGCATGTGCCAGTCCGGGTGGGTCTGGTGCGGGGCGAGGAACGATCGGGTGATCGGCACCCCGTCGCGCCACAGCTGCAGCTCGACCCGGCCCGCACGGTTGGCGACCATCACGGCGTGTTCCCGTTCTCGTCGTAGTGCCAGACGGCCGGGGTCGGGCGCATGTCGACGTGGCAGGCGTGGCCGTGCACGTCCACTCCGACTCCCCGGAAGCCGAGGGCCTGAGCCTGCGAGAGGGTCATCACCGGGGCGATGTCGGCGGCGTCGCCGACCAGGTGCCGCGAGTGCGGCTTGCCCCCGACGGCAGCGTTGTGAACGGGGCATCGGTACCCGGAGATGATGACGAGGCCCCGGGGGTAGAAGCGGGCGCGGGCCTTCTCCAGCACCGCCACCAAGGGGAGGACGGCGCTGCGGGAAGGGGTCTTGCCGCAGTGGTGGCAGGCGAACTCGGACAGGTCGAAGTGGGGGCTCAGGTTGCCCATCTCAGTGCACCTCCATAGGCACGGCGGACACGAACGAACCGTCCTTGCAAGACACCACGCCGTTGGTGATGACCGGCGTCTCCACGCCCGTCAGGCCCCCGGTGGTGTCGACACACACACCGACCGGGCCGCGGACCGAATCCGGGGTCGTGGCGGCCATCGTGATGCACACCGTGGTGACGATGACCACCAGCACCAGGAAGGCCTTGAGCAGCTTGTCCACCATCACGCCACCTCGCCCGCGCCGAGCGGGTCCAGGTCGGCCGGCGTCGGGTAGGGGTCCCGACTGGCGGCGATCGGGGCGTCCGTCAGCGGGTAGTAGACGTCCGGGGCGTCGGGGGCGTCGGCCTCACGGCGGGCGGCGACGAGCCGGTCCAGCTCGGCGAGCTGCTCCAGCCGGACCTTCACCGCCGCCTCCAGCTGGTCGGCCTGGGCCTGCGCCTGGTCGAGGGCCTCGGACGCCTCGGAGGCCAGCTCCTGCAGCTTGGTCAGGCCCCAGGTGACGGCGGCGAGCGCGGCCACGGCCACGAGGGGCTTGCGGCTGATGGCGTGCAGGGCGGACAGCTTGCCGAACATGGTCACTCCGTCGGGTTGGTCGGGTTGGGGTTCTCGATCGGGGGGCGGCTGGCGCGGGTCACCAGCGGAACGGGGCCGCCGGTGACCCAGTCGTGCAGCGCGGTGACGGCCTCGGCCCCGTCGAGGAAGTCGTCATCGAGCTTCTGCAGGGGCAGATGCCGGGTGAGGATCCTGGCGACCGGCTCGGCGAACCCGTCGCGCTGCTTCGGGGTCGGCTGGCGGACCTGCATGCCTCGACGTCGGGCGAGCAGGTGCAGGCCACCCGTCGCGGCGAGGAACAGGCCACCGATGAAGATGGCGACCTTGAGGGCGTCGCCGCCGGCCTCCCAGCGGGGGCCCTCGTCAGAGCTCGTACCCGTAGGCCGCTGCGGCGTGGCCCGGTCGCTGGCCGGTTTCCGTCCGGCCGGTCCGGGCTGGCTTCCGCTTGCCGGGCTCGGGCTCGGGCTTGCCGTCTCCGGTTCCACCGTCGGCAGGGCCGGGTCCGTCGGTGCCGTGCTGAACATCGGTACCACGCCCAGGGCGGCGAGGGGGCTCCGGGACGGTTCCGACGGAGTAGGCATCGACCTTCACGACCTTCCGGCGCGGGCGCGCTGTACGGGGCTCTGCGGGCTTGCTGTCGGCGGGGGGTGGGTCGGTGGCGGGGGGCGGCTGCGGGTCCTTCACGCGCCGGGCGACGACCGTCCCGGGGCATCCGCGGGCGGGGCAGGGGCCGCGCCAGGTGGCCCGGCCCTTCGGGGCCTGGGTGTCGACGACGCGGCCGCACTTCCCGCAGATCCCGCGGACCTTCAGTGCCTCTGCCACGCCGTACCTCCGGGAGAAGAGCGCCATACCTCCGGGGGAACCGGGCCCGTACCTACCGGAGAAACCCGATTTCCCCAGGTGGAGAATAGCAGAGTTGTCGGATGATAGGATGACCGACGTTTCAGCAGGTCAAGGCACGTTCACCACCTGGAGATCTCGTGGACGAGAAGACGGCGGGCCGCATCCGGAAGCTGTCGAGGGCCGCGAAGCAGAGCGCGGAGTCGGCCGCCGATGATCGGGAAGCCCGGGACGCCGCGTTCTGGGAGGCCGACGAGCAGGGCGCGACGCTGGCCGAGATCGCCAGGGCGGCCGAGATGAGCACCGGGCACGTTCAGCGCATCGTGATCAGGCAGACGTCCGATCGGCAGGTCGTCCTGCCGTAGCCCCCGGGGGTGCGAAGGGTTCGACGCTGGGGAAGGCCGCACGACGGAATCCCGGCGGACGCGGGTTCGACTCCCGCCACCTCCACGAGATCGGTCGGGAGAGTGCACGCTCCCGGCGAAGGACGAAGGCCAGGCGCGTCAGCGCGTGGCACCTAGTCCGGACCTCTGGCCTGTCGACGGGCGGGCTGGGGGCGGTCGTGAGCAACGCGAAGGCCCCCGACCGCTTGGTCGGGGGCCTTCGTCGCGTGGGTCAGCAGTCGGCGTGCCCGCAGACCCCGCACGGACCGGCCGGCGCGGGCTCGCCGGCGTTTGCGGCCACCGCGGCGACCAGCCGCTGCCCGATGTCCGACCCCGCGGCGATCTCGACGTTCAGCGCCTTCTCGACCGTCGACCGCAGGCCCTGCCGGACGGCCTCGTCGAAGGCGTCGCCGACCACCTCCGCCAGCTGCTCCCGCGCCTCGTCCAGCTCGGCGCCGGCCGCCCCGTTGGCCAGGAGGTCCCCGACCAGCTCCTCGACCTGAACCTCGATCAGGACCAGGGCCCCGGCGTGCTCGTTGATGTCCATGATGCGTCTCCTTCGGTTGGTGGTGCGGGGGGTCATCGGGCGAGGTGGGCGAGGACGCCCACCAGGGTGCAGACGGCGGCGGCGACGGTCAGGACGCTTGGCGGGCGGGGGGTCACTGGAACGCCAGGTGAGCGAAGGCGAGCAGGGACAGCGCCAGCGAGAACGTGATGAGGGCGCGGAGCATGAAGTCGGTGTTGCTCATCGGGGGGTCCTTCCGGTGTAGGCGGGGATGACGTAGCCGGACTCGCGGCCGGTCCGGTCGGTGCAGTGGGCGGAACGGTGACCGGGGCCGTCCTGCAGCTCGGCCAGGGACGGCGCGCCGTGGGTGTGGGTGGTGGGCTTCCCCCGGCGGGGCGGGCAGTACGGGCAGGCCACCCGGACGAGGTACGCGCCCGGGTAGGTGGGGTTCTGGGTCACGGCCACGACGGGCGCGAGCGGGGCGGTCATCCGGGGGTCTCCGATGCTCACGCGGTGACGGAAAGTGATGCGGCGCAGCCGGGGTGATGGATGCCGTGCAGGCGGTTGATGCACCGGCAATCCAAAGGGGTGTGCAGACTGTGCAGACCCTCCGGGAAATTCCCCTTGTCTCGCGTAGAGCTAGGTTTTTCCCAAGAGGTCTGCACAGTCTGCACACCTGGACATTCCTGCAGGTCATCGTCGGTGCGGAAACGAACCCCCTCGTAGACCACTGCCTGCCGCGGCACCACCGGGAGGCCACCGAAGGCCCGTCCGTCCGGTCGTGAGAGGTCCGCCGTGTTCCTGGTGCGCCTCTCGGCGACACCCGCCCGGCCGGTCTCCTCGTGAGACTTGAACCGCGGGTGGAACGTCTCTTTCGCCCACGCAGAGTGACCGTTGTCGGTGATCCACGCGTTGAACTCGGTGAGCAGGTCGACAGCCCAGATGGCGGCCGACCGCTCCGCGTAGAGCCGCTCCTCCCAGAACCCGAGGATGCGGTCAGCCTCGGACCGCCACGCCCGCGTGTCCGCCGCGACCGTCTCTGGGGGCTCCAGAACCCCGGCCATACCGTCCTCGTCCTCATACCAGCGCCGGGCGCCCTCCACGAGCCACGTCACGATGGCGTCGTGCTGACCGGTGCGGCCGTCGCGGATGCGCGGCTTGAGCGTCGGATCACCCGGCCGGTCGTCCTCGGTCTCGATCGCCTCCCCGGGCTTGCGGAAGGTGTAGCGGAACCGGACCAGCGCCAGCCGCCGCCACGTCCCGTGGTCCGTCTCGGAGATCACGGGGACGTAGTTGGTGGTGCAGATCAGGCTGTGCGTCGCCTTGAAGGTGAAGTTGTCCTTGTGGACGAACCGCGCCTTGATGGCACCGACGTCCTGAATCCGCTTGAGCGCCGTGATGTCGATGCTGCGGCCCTCGGTCAGCTCCTCCGCGACGAGGAGGCGTTGCCCGCGAAGGTCGGCCATCTCGGTGCTGTGCTCGCTGCCCTTCGTGCTCATGAACAGCTTCGCGCTGGCCGGCGCCCCGTAGTCGCCGAGCGCCGGCAGGACGCCATCCGTCGTCATCACCGACTTGCCGTTCGACCCGCCGCCCTGCAGCACCAGGAGGCGCCCGTCAGGGGTCGGGTGGCCCGTAGCGCCCTGCCCGAGGCGCACCTGCATCCATTCCCCTACGTCGCCCGGCAGGGCCGTCAGAGCGGCCTGCCAGTCGGGGTGGGTGTATCCGGGCCGGTAGCTGCCTGCCGTGATCTTCGTCAGCATCAGGTCGGGGTCGTGGGCGAGCAGCTCGGCGGACCGCATGTCGACGACGCCGGCCGGGGTGTTCAGCAGGTCCGGGTGTGCGTCGAACTCCTCGGCGCGCTTCTCCACGATGCCCCGGGCGAGCCCGAGGACGGCCCGCATCCGTCCGGCGTTGAGCATCGACCGCCAGCCGTCGAGCGCGGCCGTGTTCGGGTTGCCCGTCCTGGCCTCCTCGGCGAGTTGGGCGAAACGGTCGAGGCAGTAGAGCCGGACGGCCTCGGTGGCTGTCTCCTCGGTGCAGTCACGCCACCGGGTGCCGTCCCAGGACATCCAGCCGAGGCCCTTCGACCACACGAACGCGCCCGTCAGCACGTCGTCGGCGATGGTGTCGGCCAATTGCGCGTCGCTGTAGGTGCCGTCAGCTGTGAACACCTGCGGCTCTGTGGTGGTCCCTGCGGCCTTGAGCTGGTCGAGGGTGCCACCCGCCACCAGGAAGTCGTCGGCGCCCTTCGTGGGGACGCCAGCGACCTCGGACGGGGTGATGACGAACACCGGCCGGGCGCCCTTGGACTTGAGCCACCGGCCGAGCCGGACCATGGCCCGCAACACGTTCGGGTTGGTCCGGGCGTCGGAGTCGAAGCAGACCAGCACCTGACGGCCCTTGAGCTGTACGTCCTCCCAGTCGCCGAGGGTGCCGTGCCGCGAGCGCCAGTTGAACACCCCGGCGAGCGCGACGACGCACGCGCCCCGGGACGTCAGGGCGTCGGCCTTCTTGGTGCCCTCGGTGACCCACAGCGGGACGGTCGGGTCGGGCATGTGCTGGACGTTGCGCGGGTGGACGTCGAGCACGGCCGGGCGCCCGGACGGCATGAGGTACTTGCGCGCCTTGCCGGTGACCGGGTCGCGGGGCGGGTTGTCCGGCCGATAGATGACCGCGACGCGCTCGCCGGTCGGCCGGTACTGCGGGATGACGAGGCCCGGCAGCCGAGACGGCGCGTCCCGCCCGGCCTTCGGCACGCCGAGCGCCTTCAACCGCGCCAGATTCTCGGGGACGTCGGTCGTGTCGGACCCGCGGTGCATCGAGAAGTACCCGCGTTCGGCGACGACTTCCTCGTCGATCCCGGACCCCTCGACGAGCTGGGTCAGGTGGTGGGGAAGCAGCCGGGCGTTCACCTCAGGCCCTCCGTCAGGCTTCCGTCGAGCTTGATCAGGGCGTGCCCGTTTCGGCCGCGGCAGGCGCCGCCGCAGCCGGTGCTGTCGATGAAGTCGAGCGCCTCCCGGGCCTGCGCCTCGGTCGGCCAGAGCACCACGGTGGTCACGCGGCAGTAGGCAACCGAGGCCCACTGGTTGCACCCGGACACCCACTCGGCGCGGGGCCAGATGCACCTCTTGAGCGCGCTCCACGTGCGGTGCCGGGAGCCGCAGTTGTGGCGCCGGTAGGTGATGACGGGGTAGCCGCTCACTGCGGCACTCCGATTCCGGCGGCGTGGAGGTCCCCGAGCGCGTTGGCGAGGATGAGCACGAGGTCTCGGCGCTGCCGGCTGGTCATGTCGTCGAGGCGTGCGACGGTGGCGGTGATCTGGGCGAGAGCGAGCCCGGCGAGGTCGGCCTGCGTGGGCTTCTCGGTCATGCGGACCGCCGCAAGGTGCGGGCGGTGCGCAGCGCGGTGCGGACGGCGTCACGCTGGGATGGCGTGAGGCGCGGGTGCGTGGCGATCAGGGCGCGGATGGCGACCCGTCGCGGGTCGTCGTGGGCCGGCGCCACGGTGGGCACGGTCATGCCTCTGCGGCTGCGCGGCGGGCGGCGGCCATGTGGTCGCGGCGTTCCTGGTCGGGGACGCCGGCCCAGCGGGCGCGTCCGGCCCGGGCGGCGCGGGAGCGCTTGGCGTGGGCACGGATCGCTTCGGCTGCCTCTTGCGCCTCATCGGCCGACAGGGGCAGGCGGTCACGGACTCGGTCGGCGTACTGCAGCAACCGACCTTCTGCGCTCACTGAGCGTGGGGTACTGTCGGGCATAGCGATGCCGCCTTTGGGTGCTGTGAATGGCGTTCGGGGTGGGTCTCCTGTTTCAACACGGAGCATACGCGGTCTGCTCCCTTAGCTCAAACCCACCCCTCTGGGGCCTACCCCTCCACTGCAGGGGCCGGAGTGTGCCCGCTGGTCGTCTCCTTCCCGAGAAACGCGTCCCCGTGGTACTTCTCCCGTGGAAGTCATCCCATCACCGGATGACCGGACGTCTCTCCGTGAGGAGTTCCCAATGCCGTCGTTCAAGACGCTGGCGACCAGCGCCGCCGTGGCCATGGTGGTCGTGTTCGCCTACCACAAGTACGCCGCGAAGGCCTGAGCCCCGCTGTGAAGACCAAGCGGGCGGCGTTCTGGCTGGCAGTCGGCGGGGTCTCGATCCTCGCCAACTTCGCCGCCGAACTGGCCGCGCAGAAGTTCCCGAACCTGGGCCTCGCCCGGTTCGTCGAGTTCACCCACCGTGGCCCTGGAGGGGCAAGCTGATGGCTACCGCGACCGTGACCAACGCCCCCCTGATCCAGGGCGTGGCACTGACCCCCGACTACGTCGTGGACCCGCTCGGGTTCTACGCGAACACCCGCCGGCAGCGGTTCTACATGCAGTCCCCGAAGGCGATCCTGGGTGTCGGCTCGTCCGACCAGATCACCCTGCGGCAGACCGGCATCGTGTCCCAGCTCGAAGTGCGGATCTACGGCTCGGTCGTGTTCGGCGGCACCATCGGCACGACCACGATGTCGAGCTACTGGCCGTACAAGTTCGTGAAGGCGTTCCAGCTGTCCGCGAACGGCCAGTCGACGCTGATCAACGCAGACGGCCTGATGCACCGCGCCAACGAGTGCGCCGCCGCGTCCGACTTCTCCGACCGGGGCGTCGGCCGCACCTGGTCCGGTGGCACCACGGACGCCGCGACGCAGGGCACCCTGTCCCTGTCCTGCGACGACTGGGGCACCAGCACCACCAACCGGATGGCCCCGAACACGAACGTGGCCGCGACGGGCACCTACAGCGTCGACATGACCTTCGTCGTCCCGGTGGCCGCTGACCAGACCAGCCTGATCGGGTCGATCCTGGCGCAGTCCGCCTCGACGAACCTGAACCTGACGGTGCAGTACGCCGCGCAGTCCGAGGTCATCGCCGCCCTGGGTGGCTCGGCCACGGTGAGCTTCGCCGGCCTGAACATCGAGGTGACCGGGGTCGTCTACAGCATTCCCAACGTGAACGGGAAGTACCTGATCCCGGACCTGACCCAGTTCCACAGCTTCACCCAGTTCATGCAGCCGGGCCTGGCCCAGGGGCAGAACGAGGCGCAGCTGCCGGGCGTGGGCACCGGGCGCAAGCTGCTCCGGGCGTTCTTCCAGACGTGGTCCGGGTCGACCCCGGCCCCGCTGGCCATGAACGACACCAACTACACGATCACCGGCTGGTCCTACGGTGGCGCGACGATCCCCGAGCAGTACGCGGGCGGTTCGCAGCTGCGGGCGCTGAACGAGCGGGCCTGCAACTCCGACATCGGCAAGCTGTGGGGCGTGGGCCTGTGGGACTTCGCGTCGCAGTACGCGCTGCGGGACGTCGTGGACGAGGGCGCGACCGCGAACCTGCGGCTCCTGCTCGGCCTGGCCTCCGCTCCGACCGCGGGCTTCGCGAACATCGCGCAGGAGAACCTGTTCTCCGGCGTCGTCGGGGCCTGAGCCGACCGAGGTAGGGAGGCAAGGTCATGCAGATCAGCGGAGTGGCGTTCGACTCTCAGTCGATGTACGGCACCGCACCGCAGATGCCGAACCTGCGTGTCGTCGAGAACGGCATGCAGCAGGTCACCTCGGACGACATCGGCGGCGGCTGGCAGGCCCTGGTGAACCCGAAGAACCCGCTTCTGTGGGTCGGCGGGCTCCTGGCGGTCACGGTCGGTCTCGTCGGGGTCGCCGGGTCGGTGCGGCTTGGTGGCGCGAAGGTGTCGGCGTCCGTGGGCAAGGGGTGACCCGTGGCCACGCCGCCGGACGCCGCGACCGTCCGTAAGGGCGTCGAGGAGCTTCGGCGCAAGCGGGCCGAGAAGGACGCGGCCGACGCCACGCCGGCCGAGCCCGACGACGAGCCCGACGACGAGCCCGACGACGACGACCAGGGCGGGGGCGTCGCCGCCCCTGCCCGCAGGTCGGTCGCCATGCCGAGCATGGGAAAGGGCGACTGGGCCGGATTCCTGTTCGGCGCGGTGCTGTGGTGCTGGGTCGGTCTGCCGCTCGTCCAGGGAGGGCCGTCCCGGGTCAAGGACGTCCTACGGGCCAAGTTCACGAACAAGGACGCGAAGGGGAGCTACCTGCCATGAGCGGCACCGCGCTTCTCGTCGTGGTCGGCGTCCTGGTCATCAGCCAGGTCGTGTTCGGGGACGCCCTGCAGCGGACGGGGGTCCTCAAGTGAAGGGGTTCCTGTGGGGGACGCTGACGCTGGCCGTGATGCAGGTGGTCCTGCAGCAGGGCGCGGCGACCAACATCTCCAGCGGCCTCACGAAGGCGAACACCGCGCTGACGTGGTTCCTGAGCCCGAGCAAGCCGCTCATCCGCAACTACGCGGCCGGCAAGAGCACCAGCAGCACCACCAGCGCGCCGGCCAACAACAACGCAACGAACGTCGCCGGGGCGGGCCCGGCAGGGGCGACCCTGTCCAGCCAGGCCCTCGGCGTCAGCGCGATCCGTTCCTACGCAGGAGGCGCTGTCTCCACCGCCCCCGGCGCGGGGCACTGAGAGAGGTACGACGACATGAAGAAGGCACTCACCTACACCTTCGGGGCGATCGCCGCCTACCTCGTGCTTGCCAACGCAACCGGGTTCGGCAAGGACCTGTCGGCCGCGTCCAGCGCCTACAACAGCGGCGTGCGCACCCTGCAGGGCCGCTGACATGGGCGGGGTCCTGCGCAGCAACGTCCGCAAGGTCGTCACCTGGTTCACGGTGCCTGACGCCTACTCGACGAGCCTGGCCAACAGCCTCGCCGCCTACGGGCCGCAGAGCCCGGCGTCGCGGGGCGCTCAGGGCCTGTCGAACCAGGGCCTCCCCGGTGACGGCGTGAACGCCTTCACCGGCGACTGCGGGCCCGTGCAGCACTTCGCCGGGGTGCCGCTGCCCTCGATGCGGCCCCTGAACACCTTCGGGGACCTGCACGCCGGATCCCTGCCGAACACGGGCGCGTCGGCGAACTCGCTGGCGTGGCTGTCGATGGGCCAGGTCGGCCAGGGATACGGGAGCTGAGTCGTGGCATTCGACTGGAGGTCGATCACCAAGAGCAAGCCCGCCATGATCGGTATCGCGGCGGCGGGCGGGCTCGGCCTGTTCGTGTTCCTCAAGCGCGGCGGGTCCAGCTCGGGCAGCACGGCCACCCCGACGGGCAGCACTACCCCGACGATCTCGGGTGCTGCCGACACCACTGGGACCGACGTCGCCTCGTGGCTGTCGTCCTACGGGCAGACGCTCGTCTCGACGCAACAGGCCCTCCTCAACCAGCAGACCAACACCGGGGCGACGGGCACCACGTCGAGCGGGAACACGACGTCCGGCACCACAGCCACCGCCGGGAACGTTGGCCAGCCGCCTCAGCGCGTCCAGTACCACGCGAATCAGGGGGAGACTCTCGCGCAGCTGGCCAAGAACTCGGGCACGACCACGGCGCAGCTCAAGTCGTTGAACCCCAAGCTCAAGGATTGGGCCGACACCCGGGCGCTGCCCTTCAAGAACGGCACCGGCTACGGCGTGTGGCTGAGCTGATGCCCGATGTCGAACAATGACGCGGCGTTCCAGTTCCTGACCGGCCTCGGGCTGTCCGACGGGGCCGCCGAGGGCATCATCGGCAACTGGCTCGCCGAGTCCGGGCCGACCGACATCAACCCGGGCGCCGTCCAGCCCGGCGGCCCCGGCCGCGGCATCGAGCAGTGGTCGATCGGTGACCGGTGGGACAAGCTCGTCGCCTGGGCGAAGGGCAAGGGCCTCGACCCGATGTCCCTCGACGCGCAGATGTCCTACAGCGTCCAGGAGATGATGGCCGACGGGACGTTCGCGCAGCTGCAGACGATGAACGACCCGCTCGCGGCGGCGACCCTGTTCATGCGGCAGGAGGAGCGGCCCGCCGACCAGTCCGCGGCGGCCGCGCAGAGGCGTGCGGACCTCGGGGTCAAGGCGGTCGGCGGGCACTCCGCGGCCGACGCCGCGAAGGGTGTTGCAGCGGATGCAGCATCGGCCGTGACGAACGCCGTCAACGGTGCGATCGGGTCGGCGTTCTCCTCGTTCTGGACGTCGGCGAAGCCGTTCCTGGTGGAGTCCGCGGTCGTGGTGTTCGGGGTCGTCCTGGTCGCGGCCGGCGTCACCCGGGCGGCCAAGGGCGGGGGCGGGTCGTGATGGCCGAGAAGAGCGACCACGACCTGCTGGTCGAGATGAACGTGAAGCTGGACCAGGCGCTCGCGACGGACAAGGACCACGAGGACCGTATCCGCGGCCTTGAGCGGTGGCGGTGGCTGCTGACCGGCGGTGCGGCGCTCGCGGGCACCGGAGGCGGCGCGCTCCTGGCCAAGCTGGTCGGTGTCTGATGAGCGTCCTCGACACGGTCATCGCCGCCGGGCAGCGCGAACTCGGGCGCCCCTACCTGTGGGGGGGCAGCGGGCCGTCTGCGTTCGACTGCTCCGGGCTCACCCAGTACGCCTACAAGCAGGCGGGGATCTCGATCCCGCGCACGTCCGAGCAGCAGCAGGGGTTCGCGGTGGCGACCGCGAGCCCGGTCCCTGGCGACCTGGTGTTCTGGGGCAACCCGGCCTACCACGTGGCGATCTACCTCGGGGGCGGGAAGATCCTCGCCGCGCCGCACGCAGGGACCGTCGTCCAGGTCGAGGACATCTACGGCTCGCCGACCTTCGGGCACATCGCGGCGGCCGGCACGCAGGGCACGGCCACGGGAACGACCGGCCTGTCCAGCGTCACCAACCCGGCCGCGGACACTGCCGCGACCGCGTCCAGCATCAGGAGTTTCGCCACCGAAGCGGTGTTCGTCGTCGGTGGCCTCGCAGTGATCGGGGTCGGTCTCTGGCGGACCGGCGTCCCGCAGCAGATCGGTAGGGGCGTCGCATCGGGCGTCACGAGAGTAGGAATGGCGGCGGCACTGTGAGCGCAATCAACGACGTGATCACCGGATCGAAGGTCCGGGACGAGCTGACGGCGCAGCTGCTGTCGGAGCTGCAGCACCTGAACAGCACGCAGACCGCGATGATGGCCCGCCTCGCCGGGGGCCTGATCCTGAACGACGTCCTCGGCGTCGAGACGGTGCAGATCCCGGCGTCCGGGTTCGTGCAGCGCGACTACCCGCTAGCCGTCGGCGCCGTCGAGGTCCGCACGCCCGCGCACCCGATCATCTTCACGGCCGGCGGCGCGGCATCCAGCCCCCCGCAGGTCGGCACGGGCGTCTACCCGGTGCCCGCCAACACCGTGCAGGTGATCAACCTCGGGTCGACCACGTTCACCGCTTACGGCACGCCCGGCGACTACCTGTCGTGGCAGGTGTTCACCAAGGGCGGGTTCACCGGGGCGACCAGCGTGCAGTCCACGGCGGTCGCCCGGCCGGGCACCGTGCTCGACGTCGTCGGGACCGCGGCGGCGGCTGCAGCTGTGACGGCGACCCTGCCCGCGGCGGCCGGGAAGACCACCTATGTGACGGGGTTCGAGCTCACCTGGGACGCGAGCGGCTCGACCGCGGCGGCCTCCGACGCCATCACCACGACCGGGCTCGCCACGAACCTGACGTGGAAGTTCGGCACGCAGGTGGCAATCGGCGGGTTCCTCGTCGTGGAGCTGCCCGAGCCCGTTGCGGCGTCGGCGGTCAACACGGCGATCGTGCTGTCCTCGGGTGCGATCGCCAACCGGGCCGGGCTCGCCCTGGTCGTCCACGGATACCAGCTCTGAGCCATGCCCAGGAAGCTGGAGCGCAAGCTCAGGAGGACGGCGCGCAGGCGCGGATACACGCGCTCCCGCACCAGCGCCTACGTGTACGGGACGTTGCGCGAGCTGGGATGGAAGCCGAAGCGGAAGGGGAAGCGATGAAGAGCAAGGAGGCGAACATCGCCGCCGCCGTGGTGTGCCTGGGCGGGTTCTGGTACTTCCTGAGCCAGGTGGAGCCACAGCCGAAGTGGATCCGCTGGGCGACGTGGTGGTGAGTCGTGGCCACCACGTCTTACCCCGTCGGGACGACCGCCAAGACGATCGCTGACCGGGCCCTGCCCGGCGGCGCGTCCACGCTCATCTGTCCCTCGACCAATACGGACACCGTGTGGGCGGACTCCACACAGGTCGCCGCAGCCGTCGGCATCCCGATCACGCCCGGGTCGACGCAGCCGTGGCCCGACGGCACGCCCCTGTTCGCCTGGTCGGCCACCAACGGGCAGCAGCTGCTCGTCGCGCCCGGCGTCGACCAGGGCACCAACGCGGGCGCGATCGCCACCGCGCTGCTCGCGCAGGGCCTGCCCGCGCAGATCGCCTCGCAGATCGCCCTGTCTGGTGCGCCACCGATCGACCAGCCGGCCGTCCTCTACACGAACGCGGCCAGCCCCCAGTCGGTCCCGTCCGGGGTCGCGCCGACGGACACCCCGCTGATCGACGTCACCCGCTACAACTTCGTCGAGGTGTGGGCCACCGAACTGCCCACCGTGGCGCCGACGGCATCCTGGCGCCACCTGACGCTGAACTGGTATTCCGACCTCGCCGGGACCGACCGCATCCACGGCGCGCACTACTACTACTCGGCGCAGGGCGGAATGCAGGGTGTCAAGGTGCCCGTGCCCGGCGGGTCCGTCGCGCTCAAGCTGACCAACACGGCCACCACGACCACCGGGAACGCCACGCTGACCTACCGCATGTACGGGTCAACCCGGGCCGGTATGGCGTCGTCGTGGAACGGGAACACCCTCCCGGCCTCAGGGTTCGTCAGTAACGAGTCGTACGGCGTAGGCGGTGTGTTCATCATCAGCAAGGGGGCCGGTACGACAGGGACGGTGACCGATTTCCCGGACATCTTCGAGGGCCCCGCGGTGTGGAACTGCGCCGGATACAACATCGCTACCGGGCCGATGATCATGGAGCTGATCGACCTGGTTGACCAGAAGCAGATCGGGTTACTCACGCTCCCGGTCAACTCGACCTACAGCGCCGCCACCCAGAGCATCATCCTGCCTCGTAGGCCGCTGTGGTTCCGCATGACGGCGCAAGGAAACTACAACACGTTCGTTTCCTCACTGAGCATGAGTGCCTGGTGACCTCGTCCGGAAACGCTCGGCTCCGGCCGTTGCGGACGTAGGCCCGGATTCACCCCCGATTCGTGTCCGTTTCCCGTGTCCGATTGCTTCGTGCGGAACCCCTGTGCCACAACGGGTTTGGTACAGTCATCCCATGAATTCGAGCCTCATCGGGTACGCCCGGGTCTCGACCGCGGACCAGGACCCGGAGCTGCAGCGGCAGGCCCTCGACGAGGCCGGTTGCTCGCGCATCTTCATCGACCACGGGGTGTCCGGCACCAAGCGGGACCGGCCCGAGCTGACCAAGGCCCTCGACTACGTCCGCGACGGCGACACCCTCGTGGTGTGGAAGCTGGACCGGCTCGGCCGCAGCCTCCCGCACCTCATCGAGGTCGTGACCGGCCTCGGGGAACGCGGCGTCGGCTTCCGTTCCCTGACAGAGGGATTCGACACCACGACCCCCGGCGGGAAGCTCCTGTTCCACGTCCTCGGCAGCCTCGCCGAGTTCGAGCGGGCCCTGATCGTCGAGCGCACCCTGGCCGGGCTCGCCGCGGCGCGGGCGGCCGGCCGGCTCGGCGGGCGCCCCCGGGCGCTCAAGCCCGCAGCCGTGCGCACCACCCGGGAGATGTTCACCGCCGGCCGGACCGTCACGGAGATCGCCGAGACCCTCAAGGTCGGCCGGGCGACCGTCTACCGGGCGCTGGCCACAGAGCCCGCCGCAGCCTGATCGCCTTACCCCTAGGAGAACAGCGATGTACGACTTCCGCGGCAACCTCATCAAGGACCCGCTCGGCCAGCACCAGGCAGCCACCGAGCGCCGCAACGACGCGATGCACGCCTGCCCCGAGTGCCCGATCGGCAACCCTGCCCCGTTCTGCCAGGTGTGCCTCGGGGCGGGGCTCATCACGACGGACCGCCTCGACCGCTACGCCTTCGAGTCGTTCGCTGCGGCCAAGCGCGTCAGCGGCATCGAGCCCGGCCGCCACTGACCCGGGACGCGACGAGGCCCCCGCCGTGATGGTGGGGGCCTCGCGCTGTCCAGGGGTCAGGGCAGCGCCTTGACGACGTCCTCAGGCAGGGCAGGCATGTGCACCAGCCGCAGATCCGGCTCGTCACCTTCGGGCTTCGGCTCGTTCGCGTCGAACCTCAGATACTCATGCGGCCCCAGCTCCTCGACCGCCTCGTCGAAGTCCCGGGGGTCCCACCCGCACGTCTCCGCGACCCGCTTCCGGTCCTGCGGCACCTTGAGCTCGAACGTGTAGACGACGTCGGACTGCGCGATGACGAGGGCGTCCACGGTCAGCGGGCGCGGCCCGCACAGGATGGCCGTCACCCCCCGGTGCCGGTTGGCGTGCAGCAGCCGGCGCGTGTGCGGAGGCACCCGGTTGGACGGGGCGAGCAGGCCGACCTCGTGCACGAGCAACGCGCAGTTGCCGTGACGCAGGGCCAGGCCGACCGCGGCGTCCTGGTCCTCGACGAACGTCGGCGACCCGGGGTCGACCTGCACGCGGAGGGTCATCTTCCCCTTGTCCTCGCCCCGC
>Ga0265327_10003148_pt1 | contig 16186 bp, 15 predicted proteins | sample 41621metaG_FD_202089 | JGI IMG/M metagenome (GOLD analysis project Ga0265327, IMG submission 202089) | Rhizosphere microbial communities from Carex aquatilis grown in University of Washington, Seatle, WA, United States - 4-16-21 metaG | ecosystem: Host-associated > Plants > Roots > Rhizosphere... | reverse complement strand
GATGGAAATCACCGCATGACCACCGTACAAGTCCAAATATATTTGTCCGTTTTTATCCCACAAATACGAACCTTGTGCTTTCACCGGTTCAATATCAAATAGCGGATATACATCAAATGGTTTCATGTTTACTTTTTTTAAAATGCGCTTGGTTTTAAATTTAATCCTGCAGTTTCTTCTAATCCGAATAATAAATTCATATTCTGAAGAGCTTGTCCTGATGCACCTTTGATAAGATTATCAATGATGCTTGTAATAATAATCTTGTTAACTTTTTTTTCAATGAACAGGAAACATTTATTGGTATTCACCACTTGCTTCAGGTCAATATTATTTTTTGAAACATGCACAAATGGATGCGATGCATAATAATTCTCAAATAATTTGATTGCGTCAGTTTCATTCAAATCACATTTGGTATAAACAGTTGCAAAAATTCCTCTTGTAAAATTTCCACGATGAGGAATAAAATTGATTGGTTGATCAAAACTATTTTGCAATTGTTTGATGCTTTGATTTATCTCAAACAAATGTTGATGTTCGAAATTCTTGTAAGTAGATAAATTATTATTTCTCCAACTAAAATGAGAAGTTTCGCTCAATGATTGCCCTGCACCTGTTGAACCTGTTGTTGCAGAAGCATGAACTTCATTCTTTATCAATCCTGCATTTGCAAGCGGCAACAAAGCCAATTGAATACACGTAGCAAAACATCCGGGATTAGCAATATTGAATTCAGAATTTTTTATTTTTTCTCGATTAAGTTCAGGAAGACCGTACGTCCAATTGAAAGTTGAAAATTGAGAATTGAAAATGTTTTCATCACTTTTTATTCTGAAATCTTGACTGAGGTCAATAATTTTTATTGATGATGAAATATTGTTTCCTGATAAAAACTTTTTTGATTCTCCATGTCCGAGGCAAAGAAAAAGCACATCAATAGTTGAATCTAATTTTTCACTAAAAATCATTTCAGTATCACCCAATAAATCGGTATGAACTTCATAGATTTTCTTTCCGAAATTACTTTTGCTGTGTGCGAAAATAATTTCAGTATTCGGATGGTGAATAAGCAACCGTATCAGCTCACCACCTGTGTAACCGGCAGCTCCAACTATACCAACTTTAATTTTCTTTTGCATTTTTCTTATTCATTTCTTGTACCTGATTATAAATTGCAACCTGGTTGCCAAAAATTTTTGCAAAGCCTTTTACATCATCACCTGTCCAAGTTTTATTCATCTCTCCATAGCTGCCAAATTTTGCAGACATCAAATCAAATGATGATTCAATTCCGGTAACAGAAAAATGATACGTTTTCAATTTCACAAAAACTTTTCCGGTAACGTTTTGCTGAGTATCGCTCATAAAACTTTCAATGTTTCGCATAATCGGATCAAGGAATTGTCCTTCGTGAAGCCAATTGCCATACCATGCTGACAATTGATCTTTCCAATACAATTGCCATTTTGTAAGCACATGTTTTTCTAAAGCATGATGTGCTTTAATGATGATAATAGGCGCTGCGGCTTCAAATCCCACACGACCTTTAATGCCAATGATGGTATCGCCAACATGAATATCTCTTCCTATTGCATAAGGCGAAGAAAGTTGTTGCAATTTTAAAATCGCATCAACCGAATTTGAAAATTTTTCATCATTGATTCCTTTCAATTCTCCTTTTTCAAAATGTAAAGTCATTTCACTTTCATCGTGCTTTTGTAATTGTGTTGGAAATGCTGATTCAGGTAAAGGCAAATTGGAAGTAAGCGTTTCTTTGCCACCAACTGACGTTCCCCAAATTCCTTTATTGACACTGTATGCAGTTTTTTCAAAATTCATTTCAACATTATTTTCTTTCAGAAATTTTATTTCTTCTTCACGTGATAATTTCATGTCGCGAATGGGAGTAATAATTTCCACATCAGGTATCATGATATTAAAAACCATATCAAACCGCACCTGATCATTTCCGGCACCTGTGCTTCCGTGAACTACTGCATCAGCTTTTATTTTTTTTGCAAATTCAGCAATAGCAACAGCCTGAGAAATTCTTTCGGCACTCACTGATAATGGATACGTATTATTTTTCAGCACATTTCCGAAGATCAAATACTTCACAACTTTTTCATAAAAGTTATTTCGCTCATCAATACATGTGAATGATTTAACACCAAGTTTGTAAGCGTGCTTTTCAATGGCCAAAATTTCATCATCACTGAAACCTCCAGTATTGACAATCACTGCATGGACTTCAACATTTTTAATTTTATTTAAATAAATGGCACAATACGTTGTATCCAATCCTCCGCTAAATGCCAATACTGCTTTTTTCTTTTCCATCATTTATTAAAATAATTTTATTCCCTCTTTTAAATTCTTTAAGAAAGCGATCTGTTTAATGTTCATCAAACGTTCAAATAATTTTGGTTCTTTATTAAAACTATGTTTTACTGCGTCAACTTTTTTATTAATCTTATTTTCAGCCGGATCATATAACATCGCTGTGCACAAACAATTCTTACGTTCTTTGCTCATCAAAATATCATAGTTCACACAACTCTTGCATCCTTTCCAAAATTGTTCATCATCTGTCAACTCGGAATAGGTGACAGGTTCGTAACCGAGGTCGGAGTTAATTTTCATTACAGCCAAGCCTGTTGTTAAACCAAAAATTTTGGCATTTGGATATTTATTTTTTGAGAGTTCAAAAATTTCTGCTTTAATCATTTTTGCCAAACCACTTTTCCGAAAATTTGGAGAAACAATTAGTCCGGAGTTTGCCACATATCCGCCATCCCATGTTTCAATATAACAAAATCCAGCCCAGCTGCCTTCATTGGTTAATGCAATCACAGCTTTCCCTTCCAACATTTTTTGCTGGATATATTCAGGACTGCGTTTTGCAATTCCGGTTCCTCTTGCCTTGGCTGATTCAGCCATCTCGTTGCAGATAATTTCTGCCAGATGAGTATGGCTATCATTAGCCACACACACCTTGAATGTGTTGTTATTCATGTACGAATAAAACTTATACAGAAAGCATAATTAAAATGCCTATGCTATCTGAGTGTTAATAAATAATAAATTAAATGCTAAGGGATTCTCTCTGCGTAAGAGAGAAATATAAATACTACGCTATCAGCGTCTGACTAAGAAAGGTGTTTTAATAAGAATAAAAACTATTCCTTGAGGAATAGAAAACAAAGTCTTTGCCAGCCTATAAAAGCTTGCGAAACTTGGGTTTAAGTTGAACTTGTTTTTTTTCATTTCCGGTTAGATGGTAGAAATATTTATGACATATAAAATTTTAAGGTGCAAATGATGATAAATTGGAAGAATTATGCAAGTTAAATTTTAATGAAAGAGCATTTTTATTCAGCCATATGAATTTCCACTTTGTGAGCTTCTTTTTCCTGACTCTTATTTTTAATACGAAAAAGCAATAAGAGTGGAATACATACTACAAAGAACAATCCTACCATCAGAAACACATCATTGTAAGTAAGTACCATCGCTTGCTTGTAAACACTGCCCTTGAGAGCTGCAACACCTGTTAATTGAGCACTTGAAGCATCACTTCCTTTCGACATAAACAAGCTGGTGTAAGCATTCAAACGATCATATGTTGCCTGATTGAAAATAGAGATCTTTTCGCTCAACCTGCTATAATGGAAAACAGAACGAACACTTACTAAGGTTGTCATCAATGCAATTCCAATGGATCCTGCTATCTGTCTCACCATATTTGACAATGCTGTTCCCTGAGGAATATCTCTGCTGTCGAGGGTATATATAGTGATGGTGGTAAGAGGGATGAATAATAATCCCATACCAATCCCACGAAGAATGAGCGGCCAGAAAAATGCATTTACATTGGTATTCATGTTCATTCCTGACAATAGCCAAACGAAGATCACAAATAGGGAGAATCCAATTCCGGCCAATACAACCGGAGAAACTTTTTTACTCTTCATGATGGTTCCTACAATAGGCATCATCACTCCTGCAGCCAAGCTTCCGGGCATCATCAACCAACCTGTTTGTTGTGCTGTGTAACCAAGCATGCTCTGACAAAAAACAGGAATGATAAATACTGATGCATACAATCCTATTCCTTGAATGAATCCGAAAAAAGTTCCTAATGCGAATGAATAATTTTTAAGTAATCGTAAATTTAAAATAGGGTGTTCAACGGTGAGTTGCCTCCATACGAAAGTGATTCCTGCCACTACAGAACTTGCCGCCAGTATTTTAATATAATTCGATTCGAACCAATCCTCCTCTACTCCTTTCTCCAAAAATATTTGTAATGCTCCAATCGTAACGACCAGTAAAGCCAGCGCAAACCAATCCATGCTTCCTGTTTTTATTTTGTGCTCCGACTCTTTGATATAAAGCATGGAAAGAATTGCTGCCACAATTCCTACAGGAATGTTTACAAAAAATACCCAATGCCAAGAAAGATGATCAGTAAGATAGCCTCCTAATGTTGGTCCGATTGAAGGGCCAACAATCACTCCCATTCCGAAAATGGCATTTGCCATACCAATATCTTCACGAGGAAAAGTGTCGATCAAAATAGCTTGTGCCGTTGAAAGCAAACCTCCTCCTCCAATTCCCTGAATGATCCTAAAAAATATAAGTTGAGAAACTGTTGTGGAGGTTCCACAAAAAATGGAAGCAACCGTAAACAAAATAATCGATGCAGTGAAATAATTTTTTCTTCCAAATTTTGCACTCATCCATCCTGATAAAGTAATCATCACCACATTGGCAGCTGTATAACCTGTAACTACCCAACTGATATCACCAAGTGATGCTCCAAGATTTCCCATCATTTGCGTGAGTGTTACATTCACAATGGAAGTATCAATCAACTGCAAAAGCGCTGCCGAAATTACAGTGATTACCACCACCCATTTATCGAATGTAATTTTTGCCATGAAGAATTATTCGCTAAGGATCACTTTCACATACACACTCATTCCGGGCTTCAATTGCTTGAATACCTCAGAGGTTGTATCTAACTGAATTTTTACAGGAACACGTTGCACCACTTTCACAAAATTCCCTGTTGCATTATCAGGTGGAATCAAAGAAAATTTTGAACCTGTTGCAGAAGCGAAGGAAGATATTTTTCCGGTGATGAGTTTATCCGGAAATGCATCCACATCCAGCTCCACTTTCATTCCGGGTTTCATTTTTTCAAATTGTGTTTCCTTGAAATTTGCCACAGCCCAAATATTATCTTCAGCCATAATGGAACACATCGGTTGTCCAGCTTGTATCAGTTGTCCAGACACTGCATTCTTTTTCGACACCACACCATCTATTGGTGCAACAATCACAGCATACGATAATTGAAGTTTAGCGAAATCTAAATCACTTTCACGTTGTTTTACTACACTCTCGGCAACTTTTATTTGTTCATTTGCTGTGCTAGTTTTCGAATTTGATTCTTTTTGAGATTGCTGTGCAGCCTGAACTTGTTGATCTAATGTTTCCTTTTCGGTTTGGGCTCTTTCCAATTGCTGTTCAGTTGTAGCTCCCGACTTAAATAATTTTTTATAACGTTCGTAATCCTTATCAGCTTTTTGTAAACGTATTTTCAATTCATCTATTCGATAGATGTTTGTGCCTCCACCTTCTTGTGTAGCGTTTGCATTTGCCTTGGTCACATCAAGTGAAGCTTTTGCATTTTCGAGTGCCGCTTCTGATTGTTCCACTTTAATCCTCAAATCACGATCATCAAGAACAACAAGAGTATCACCCTTTTTTACATGCTGATTGTCGCTGAAATACACTTTAGAAATAAAGCCCGAAACTCTTGATGACACAGCACTAATATCTGTTTCCAATTGTGCATCATCGGTTGTTTCGAATCGTTGTGCTTCACGGTATTTCATTACTCCTATAACGGTTCCTATAAGGATGATTACTATTAAAATAATCCTGCTGATGTTTTTACTTTTCTTTTTCTCTTCCATTAGTTTGATACTATTTTATGTCATGTAGCCTATAGCGAGACTCCTTTAATAAAAATTTCGGTAAACATTTTTGATTGCTGGCTAATTGCCAGATACCTTTCTTTGGATATGTCCATCGTTCCTCCGTCTGATAAAATCATTTGGCGAATGGCTCTAAGTGTATCTAAAAAAAATGCTGAATGCTTGTTGATATTGGTTACGTTGAATTCCTTTTTAGCCACTCCCAATTTTAAGATCGCTGAAACCATCGCAGTTTCCTTTTTTCTGAATTCTGTGAGCAAGGATTGTATAAGCGGACGAACTTCCTGGTAACTTCCTTGAGAGAATTTCCCAAGCGACAACAACTCTTTGAGTAGCTCCAACCTGAGTCTCACATATTCTACCAGCATCCATTCGGCTTTATTTGGTGACTGTATGATCTTCCTCATTTCTTGAACAAAATAATTTTGTTCCTTTTCAACCACCGCTGAGTATATATGCTCCTTGTCTTTAAAATAGTAATATAAAGAAGCTTTCGACATGCCGATATCATCCGCAATATCATTCATTGTGGTTTTGGATAAACCATAATGCCCGAATCGCTTTTGTGCAGCTACAAGTATTTTATTGAGGATGATTTGTGAGTGTTCTTTTTCCAAATTAACTATTTGACCATTTTGGATTATTGGTCAAAAGTAGGACAAAATTTGCATTTATTAAATACTGTAAACAAAATTTTACTCTCTAAAATAAAAATCAGAAAAGTTATTATATGAAAAATAATACTTAATCTTACATGCCCTTCCTTTAAAATATCTGTTAGAGGTTTTGGTGAATCATTTCACTACAGATAAAATTAAAGAAGAAAAAATTATGTGTTTTTCAGCAGGAGCAAGTTTTACAGCCAGTGCTGTACTAGCAGTTACTGGTGTTCTCACCATCAAAAAAACAGAAAAAAGATCTCAACTCTTATTTGCTGCAATTCCAATAATTTTTGCAGTACAACAATTTACTGAAGGGTTTGTATGGCTCTCTCTTTCTGATTCGGCATACGTTTCCTTCAACACGCTATCTGTTTATGTCTTTCTGATTTTTGCTCAGGTGCTTTGGCCAACATGGGTTCCTCTCTCCATTTTATTGCTTGAACCAAAAGCAAAGAGAAAACCTTCTTTATATATTTTAACTTTATTGGGAGGAATTGTTTCCAGTGTGCTTGCTTATTATCTGATCAATTATCACCCTGTTGCTCAGATCAACTCTTGTCATATTCAATATGTATTGTCATTTCCGATGTCAACGTATATGTTTAGCGGTATGTTCTATTTTATACCCACAGTAGTGCCACTTTTTATTTCAGGTATCAAACGGATGTGGGTATTTGGAGCAGCTATTATGATCTCTTATATCATCACTCAACTTTTTTATATTGAATTCGTGATCTCAGTATGGTGTTTCTTTTCAGCAATTTTAAGTGTGATTATTTATTATACGATTAGCAAAATAAATGAAGGTGATCGTTCAGATAAAATGAAAGAGTGGTATAAGAATTAACTTTTTATTGACACCTGCCCTAACCCTTCCTTGTTAGGAAGGGAATATTATGTTTAAGTAAATTAAAGTCTCTTTTAATTAAGAAGTAAAAATCTACTCGTAATAATAAACCCTCTTCACTCTTTGCGAAACAGAAGTTAAAATCTCATAAGGTATCGTTCCAACTTTATCAGCCACATCGTTAATATCAATTTCTTTTCCAAACACAATCACTTCATCACCTTCTTTACAATCAATATGCGTTACATCAAGCATGGTCATGTCCATGCAAATACTTCCAATAATTTGTGCATGTTTTCCGTTCACCAACATAAATCCTTTTCCATTTCCTAGTCTACGGTTTAAGCCATCAGCATAACCAATGGCAACAGTTGCAATTTTTGAATCCTGAACAACTTTTCCCTTGCGGCTGTATCCAACTGTTTCATAATTTTTTATGTCACGCAATTGAGAGATCACTGTTTTTAACGTTCCAATTTGTTGTAATTGCTTTTGTATTTTCTCTGAAGGATCCACACCATATAAACCAATTCCCAAACGCACCATATCAAATTGTGCTTCCGGGAAACGAACAATACCACTGCTGTTTAAAATATGTTTGAGCACAGGATATTCAAATGCTATATCAACTTTTTCTGCAATACGTTTAAATTTTGAAATTTGTTCACGTGTAAACTCATCGTGCTTTTTGTCTTCACTTGCTGCAAGATGAGCAAAGACACTGCGCACACGTATATTTGGATTTTGTTTAAGCACAGTGATCAATTGATCAACTTCTGCCTCATCAAAACCTAAACGTTTCATTCCACAATCCACTTCAATATGTATGCTCACTTCTTCCCCATCGCAAGCTTTAATTAATTGCTCGAGGATGAAAAAGTGATAGATTTCTGGCTCAAGATTATTTTGCAATATCTGATCAAAACTTGTCACTTCAGGATTCATCACCATAATCGGAGATTTGATTCCTGCTTTTCGAAGTGTCACTCCTTCATCAGCATACGCAACCGTTAAATAATCGATGCGGTTAAACTCAAGCACCTTGGCAATTTCATAACTTCCTGCACCGTAACTAAACGCTTTCACCATTCCCATCAACTTCACACCGGGCTTCAGTTTACTTCGATACACATTTAAATTATTCACTAATGCATTAAGGTTAATTTCAAACACTGTTTCATGAACTTTTTTCTCCAACAATGCAGAAATTTTTTCAAATTGAAATTGTCTCGCACCTTTCAATAAAATTATTTGTTGAGAAAATTCTAAGCTTTTAAATGAATCAATAAATGCTTGAGTGGTTTCAAAATATTGTGTATTGGAATCAAATATTTTTTTGTGTTTGGAAATTTGCTTTCCAATGGCAATCACATGTTGAACACCTTTCTGTTTAAGGAGTTTAGAAACTTGCGAGTATAATTCTTCCGCACTTAAACCTGTTTGTAAAATATCAGAAAGAATCACTGTTTTGGAATAACCAGCACTCTGCTGATCTAAAAAATCCAACGCAATTTGTAGCCCATTGATATCAGCATTGTAGCTGTCATTGATGATCACACAATTATTAATTCCTTCTTTTAATTGCAAACGCATTTCAACAGGTTGCAACTCTTCAAAGCGTTTTAAAATGTCAGTAGAAACACGGTTGATAGAAAGCAGAAAAGCAAAGCAGGTACAAGCATTGGAAACTGATGCTTCATCTGAAAATGGAATATTGATATTGATGATCTGAGCTCCTTTTCTTAAAGAAATTGCAGTAGAAGACTTTTTGATATCAACATCAAAATTGACGCTTGCCTGTTGGTTATTTTTACTCCATGAATACTTCTTGAGATGAGGATGTTGCTTAGAAAAAGTTGACACATTTTCTTCCACTTCCGATTGGTCTGCACAATAAATTAAGAGGTCGCATTTAGAAAACAGTTTTAATTTTTCTTGTAACTTTTCATTTGTATTATTAAAACCTTCATCGTGGGCAGAACCAATATTAGTAAGTATTCCAACGCTTGGCTGAATGATATGTTGCAAGTGTTCCATTTCATCTTTCAATGAAATTCCTGCCTCAAAAATCCCAAGTTGATGATGTTCATTCATCTGCCAAACCGAAAGCGGAACACCTACCTGCGAATTGAAACTTTTTGGATTGCGGACTATATTCAAATCATCTTTAAGTAACTGGTACAGCCATTCTTTTACAATCGTTTTTCCATTGCTGCCTGTAATTCCTATAACAGGATAATGAAACTGTTTACGGTGATAAGCAGCTATTTGCTGCAATGCATTTAAAGCATTCTTTACCTGTATAATATTGACATCATTATCGTTTAGAGTAACTGTATGAACCGACTCCACAATAAAATTCCTCACTCCTGCATCATATACATCCTGAATATATTTATGCCCATCGTTGCGATCGCCTTTAATGGCAATAAATACGGAAGATTCAGGATAGATGATTTTCCTAGAGTCAATTAATAAATGTTGTATCTGATTTGCATGAGATGAATCGGAAGAATGGATCATTTTCCCTCCGGTTATTTCTGCAATATCAGTGATATAATATGGGACCATTGTTAATTTTATTTGATTGCAAAAGCACAATTCTTTGCTCAAAGCAAACAAATATAATTTGCAAAACGAAATAGTGTAACTTAAAATAAGTTTATGTTATTTTGGAAGTATTCAATGGAAGGACAAAAAAAACAGAAACTTACCTCACAGCAAGCCTTGCTAAAGGCTGCAAGCTATTGTGCTTATCAGGAAAGATGCCATGAGGAAGTGATGGAGAAACTTTCGGAATGGGGTATTTACGGTGAAGATGCGGGAAATATTTTATTAAAATTGATTGAACAAAATTATTTGAATGAAGAGCGTTTTGCCAAAGCCTTTGCCGGAGGAAAATTTCGAGTAAAAAAATGGGGCCGACTTAAAATCAATTCGGAGCTAACATTCAGAAAGATCTCCGACTACTGCATCCGAATGGGCATGAAAGAAATTGATGAGGACCAATACCTTAACACTCTAAAAGAACTTGCTATCGAAAAATTTGACTCCATCAAAGAAAAAAATCCATTGATCAAAAAAAATAAAACTGCTGCATTCCTTATGAGTAAAGGTTATGAGCCGAATTTAATTTGGGATTATTTAAGGAAAATGGAATAGAAAAACAATCATTCCATATATTTGTTTAATAATTAGTAATACCCAAAATCACATGACAACCGAAAAAGAATTTTTAGAAGTATATGCCGAACAAACTCCAAATCCGGAGACCATGAAATTTGTTTTCAATAAAATGATTTTGCCGGATGACAGTGCTGATTTCCCTTCTCGTGATACAACAGATTCATCTCCTCTTGCAAAAAATTTGTATGAATTCAACTTTGTTAATGGTGTTTTCATTATGAACAATTTTGTCACTATCACCCGCAGAGAAGGCATAGAATGGGACAGCATTATTCCAATTACTAAAGCATTTTTAAAATCTTATATTGAAGCTAAAGAGCCGATTCTTTTTAAAACTACTTCAACTGATAGAACGGACTTCGGAGATGATAATGTGATCGTAGCTCAAATTAAAGATGTGCTTGAAACGTATGTGAAACCTGCCGTAGAAAATGACGGAGGACAAATTGTTTTTAAAGATTACATGAATGGCGTTGTAACACTTGAAATGCGTGGTTCTTGTAGTGGTTGCCCATCATCAACTATTACTTTAAAACGAGGAATTGAATCTATGCTCACTCGTATGATTCCTGATGTGAAAGAAGTGGTTGCGCAAGCAATGTAGTGGATGTAAGATTTTGCTAATTACTAACAGCTAAAGGCTAATAGCCAAAAAAGCTAGCAGCTAAAAACCTATTCCATCACAAACATTTTCCCTTCTTCGGCAATTTCTGTATTTTCAAATTCAGTTTTTGTTTCATTTAACAACACATTCAGATCTTCATATCTTGAAGAGAAATGCCCAATAATCAACTTTTTAACATTAGCCATTTTAGCTATCATTCCAGCTTGAATTGCTGTAGTATGCATAGTTTCTATTGCACGATCCAATTTATCGTGAGCAAAAGTACATTCGTGATATAACAAATCCACTCCTTCCACTGAAGCTGCTACACGTTCATCAAAAACAGTATCCGATGCGTAAGCATATTTTACAGGTTCGCCTTTTTCAAATGTTAGCTTTTCATTTTCAATCACAACTTTTCCATCAGAGCTAATAAAATCTTTTCCACGTTTTAAATCGTTAAAAGAGGTAAATGGTACATGATGCCTTTCACATTCTTTTACGTTAATTTTTCTTAAGCGTGAGCGCTCTTCAAATAAAAATCCAGTAGTAGCCACTCTATGAAACAAAGGAAAGGAAGTCACTTTAATAAACGAATTATCAAAAATTACCTCTGTTTTAGTATGATTAGTTACATAGCGAATGATTTCAAAATGCAACTTTGTTCCTGCATGAAAAAAGAATAAATCAATAATTTCAAACACACTTGCCGGTGCAAAAATATGCAGAGGAGCTGTGCGCTGCATCAAGTTCATTGAGAACAATAACCCTGGCAAGCCGAGTATATGATCGGCATGAACATGTGTAATAAAAATATATTCGATCTTCGATTTCTTAATCTTATATTTTCTTAACTGAGTTTGCGTTCCTTCACCACAATCAATTAAAATATGATTATCTAAAAAATTCAAATATTGTGCTGATGGATGTCTGTCGGTTGTAGGTGTTGCCGAACTGTTACCCAAAATAGTTAACTCAAAACTCATTGGTTATTTCCCATTATTCAACAATGTCACCATCATTCATATTCAAAAATTGTTTTTCAAGCTGGTCCATAAAAACAAAATCCATTGCTTCCACATCTGTTGGAATAAAAGTGATATCAGCTTTTTCAAATAAACGTGTAAATTGATCATCAGCATTGGTAATGATCAGCATTCCTCCGCTATTTCTAAGATCAAGTCCAAGCTTGATCAACTCGCGTGTACCATCAGCATTACATTCTTTTACAGTTTCAATGTTTACAATCACATATTTGCTGCTGCTGGCAACTTCATGCAATACTTTATCACGTAATTTATTAGCTGTCCGTTGATCAATCTTTGTAAGGTTAGGCTTTATCAGTGAATGTTGGTCGTTTTTTTCTATCGTATAATTCATGGTTCGAAATGTTAAGATTAAACGTGCAATTTAAAATTTATTTTTTGCTAATTGCATTGCGATGTAAAAGTAAAAAGAATAAATCTATATTTTTACCCTAAATATTTTTATCAACTTTTTTAATAAATATGAGTACTAAACAAACAGCATACATCACCGGAGCTTCATCAGGAATTGGAGAAGCCACAGCCATTAAACTTGCCGAACAAGGTTACAACCTCATTTTAAATGCTCGCAGGAAAGACCGCTTAGAAAGATTAAAAACGGAGCTTGAACAAAAAAATAAGATAAAAATATTGCTGAGCGTGTATGATGTCAGAAATCGAGAAGAAGTTTCAAATGCTATTTCATCACTTCCATCTGAATGGAAAAAAATTGATGTACTGGTAAATAATGCAGGACTTGCAAGTGGTTTGGCATCATTTGAAGAAGGGAATATAGATGATTGGGAAACCATGATCGATACCAATATTAAAGGATTATTGTTTGTTTCTAGAAATATTGTCCCATTGATGATTGAAAATAAAAAAGGACAAATCATCAATATCGGATCGATTGCTGCGAAAGAAGCATACGCAAATGGCAATGTGTATTGTGCCACCAAATTTGCTGTAGACGCTTTAAACAAATCAATGCGAATTGATTTAGTAAAGCACGATATCAAAGTTACTGCCATTCATCCGGGTGCAGTTGAAACGGAATTTTCCATTGTTCGTTTTCATGGCGATGTAGAACGTGCAAAAAAAGTGTACGAAGGATTTGAAAACTTAGTCTCAGCTGATATTGCCGAAGCTATATGGTTTGCTGTTTCTCGTCCGCATCATGTAAATATTAACGAACTTACCATCATGCCTATGGCGCAAGCACAAGCAGGGGTGATATTGAAGAAATAATTAAGTGTTGAAAATATTTTAATAACCTGAATTTTTATATTCGGTAATTCGAATTCATAATTTTTTAATTTTTACTTAATTAGATGAATCAATACGAAACTCTTTTAAAACATATTTACCAAAACGGCACTTTTAAAAGCGATAGAACAGGAACGGGAACACGTAGTATTTTTGGTGCTCAATTGCGATTTAATTTAAATGAAGGATTTCCGTTAATTACTTCAAAAAAAGTTCATCTCAAATCCATCATTCATGAATTATTATGGTTCATCAAAGGTGAAACAAACACAAAATATTTAAAAGAAAATGGGGTGAGCATTTGGGACGAATGGGCGGATAAAGATGGTAACCTCGGGCCAGTTTATGGCTACCAATGGCGCAGTTGGCCAACTCCGGATGGAAAACATATCGACCAACTTTCAGAAGTCATTGAAACTATCAAAAAAAATCCTGACTCACGAAGAATGATTGTGAGTGCATGGAATGTTGCCGATTTGCCAAAGATGGCGTTGATGCCTTGTCATTCGTTTTTCCAGTTTTATGTGGCTGATGGAAAATTAAGTTGTCAGTTGTATCAACGCAGTGCTGATATGTTTTTGGGAGTGCCATTTAATATTGCTTCATATGCTTTGTTAACGATGATGGTTGCTCAGGTTTGCGATTTATTGCCGGGAGATTTTATTCATACTTTTGGTGATGCACATATTTACAGCAATCATTTTGAACAAGTGGAATTGCAACTCAGTCGCGACACGCGAGCATATCCATCCATGAAAATAAATCCTGATATCAAATCTATTTTTGATTTTACATACGAAGATTTTACGTTAGAAAATTACAATCCGCATCCTGCAATAAAGGCTCCAGTTGCGATTTAAAAATTGTTGACAGTAAACAGTTCACAGAAAAAGTTGCCGTGAACAGGTAACACAAAAATGAAAAACTATAAAGAATTATATGCTCTTGTTGAACAAAAAATTCAGCAATTAAATTTCGATAAACAACCGAAAGAATTGTATGAACCCATTTCGTATATGCTTTCGCTTGGTGGAAAAAGATTGCGTCCGGTACTGGTTTTAATGGCTGCCGATTTATTTGATAAAGATGTGAACAAAGCCATTCATGCTGCTTTGGCTGTTGAAGTATTTCATAATTTCACTTTGGTACACGATGATATTATGGACAAATCGGATATCAGACGTGGCAAAGCAACCGTGCATAAAAAGTGGGATGAAACTGTTGCCATTCTTTCGGGCGATTTGATGATGATAAAAGCAACTGACTTGTTGTGCGAAACTGAAACTTCAAACATAAAAAAGTTGATAGCCATTTTTAATAAAGCCGGTGCTGAAGTGTGCGAAGGACAACAAATTGATATGAATTTTGAAAAGAGAAATGATGTGAGTGTTGCCGAATATTTAGATATGATAACATTGAAAACAGCTGTATTATTAGGCTGTTCGCTTAACCTTGGGGCAGAGATTGCGAATGCAAATTCAACGGATGCAGAACATATTTATGAGTTTGGAAAATGTATTGGTATAGCATTTCAAATTCAGGATGATATGTTGGATTCATTTGGTGAAGGAGAAAAAGTTGGTAAAAAAATTGGTGGCGATATTGCTGCAAATAAAAAAACATTGTTGCTCATCAAAGCTTTTGAATTAGCCGATTCATCAACTAAAAATGAATTGCAAAAGTTGATTGATGAAGTACCAAAAAATATTGAAGTAAAAATAAATGCTGTACTAAGCATTTACGAAAAGTTGAATGTAAAAAATGAAGCCGAAAAATTAAAAGAAGATTTTTTAGTAAAAGCTTTTTCACATCTTGATAAAATTTCTGTAGATGATTCACGAAAAGAAATTCTTCGTAATACTGCGAATGAGTTGATGGTAAGGATGAGTTGATGGTATCAGCCTAATTTTCAACCTACTTGATTCATGCTGTTAGGTTTTGTTTCTTTTTTATCAAGAAAAAAGAATATTAATCTTCCACTTTATACACCTCGCGATATAATTTCACTGAGATCACCAGATAAGAAAGCATCAGCGGGCCAAAGATTAACCCAGGTAATCCAAATAAGTTCAACCCTAAAATTACTCCAAACACAGTAATAAGCGGATGTACATTTGCAAATTTTTTCAAAATTTTAAATCGTGCGATGGTATCAATATTTACCACTACAGCCACGCAATAAATAGCTAACACAATTCCCTGCCAAGTATTTCCGGATGCCACTAAAAATATGGACGATGGAAGCCAAACAATAGCGGTTCCTGCAAATGGAATAAATGCTACCAAAGCAGTAATTGCTCCCCAAAATACAGGCTCCTGCAATCCTAATGCCCAATAAGCCAAACCTGCAGCCGTTCCTTGTACCAGCCCTATTAAAGGAACTCCAATAGCATTCGACATAGTAATTATTTCCAACTCGCGTGAGAACAATTGAATATTTTCAATATTGAAAGGCAAGGCTGTATTTATCTCATCAGAAAGTCTGTCGCTTTTTACCAGCATGAAGTATAAAATAAAGTACATCATTACAATGCTTCCGATGATCCAAAATGTTTGCCCAAGTAACGATGGAATTAAATTCCCAG
>Ga0265327_10003147_pt1 | contig 16190 bp, 13 predicted proteins | sample 41621metaG_FD_202089 | JGI IMG/M metagenome (GOLD analysis project Ga0265327, IMG submission 202089) | Rhizosphere microbial communities from Carex aquatilis grown in University of Washington, Seatle, WA, United States - 4-16-21 metaG | ecosystem: Host-associated > Plants > Roots > Rhizosphere... | reverse complement strand
CTGGCAGTCGGTCCGGACTCGCTCCTCTATGGGACGACCGAATACGGCGGCACCAACGCCGGTCAGGGTACAATTTTCCGGCTCAACCCCGCGGGCACTAATTTTACTTTGACCAACCTATACGTGTTCTATACCACCAACGGCGCCAATCCGCAGGGCACCTTGCTCAATGGCGGGGACGGTTTTATGTACGGCACCTGTTTTGCGGGCGGCACCAACGGCAACGGAACGATCTTCCGCATCGATACCAACGGCACATTCAACACTGTGGCCACGTTTATGTTGACCAATGGCTACCAGCCCGGCGGCGGATTGGTGCGTGGGGCTGATGGCGCGTTTTACGGTGGCGGCTTTGGAAATTTTTCCAACTCCCGGCGGATTTATCGGGTCACGACGAATGGTGTGCTGACCTCCGTGTTTGCGTTCCCCAACAGCTTTGGAAACGAACAATTCGGCAGTCTCGTCGCGGGTGCGGATGGCTATCTATACGATGCGCTCTATGATGGCGTGCTGTTTCGCTGCTCGACCAATGGGGTGGGCTCTATCCTGAGTTTCTACACCGCGGCCACGGGCATACAACCCTTCGGCCCGCCGATCTTTGGGCCCGACGGCAATCTGTATGGCACCACTTCGGCGAGCGGACCCGGCGGCGGGGGCGCGGTCTATCGTTTTGTCTTCGACAACATCCTTAGCATTTCGCGCAACAGCACCAGCGCATTCGTCACTGCCACCGGCACGTCCGGCGGCAACTACGTGCTCTACGCTTCCACCAACCTCGTGTCTGGTTCATGGGTCAATATCGGCACCGCCGCCGCAGCCAACTCCATTGTGCAATTCACCGACGCGAACGCCGGAACTATTCCGCGTCGCTTCTACGTCACCGCGCCTCAATAAGCGTCGGCATGCACGCATCTTCGCTGTGTTTGCCTACACAATGTTGACACGCCGTTGCTTCACGTTATAATCCCTTCGGCCGCCGGTCCTTACCGGTATTCGGGGAAATGTAACCCGGAGATGATCGTTGACAAAAGTTGCAGAATTTTCCGCTGCAAAACCGCTCCACTTTGCAACTAATTGCAGGAAGGAGACGGAAGTTGCAGGAAGGTGCAACTTTCCGATGAAATTTTTTTTTGATTGAAGAACCTCGGCCCATTAAGCCCCGCTTCGCGGCGTGAAGTGTGGCCGGCCTTTGCCGTGGTGGTCCCAAAGCGCAGGGGACTGCGGGCGCTCCAAATGCTTCGCTAAGTTTCGTGGGGGAGGGGATTCTACGACTCTCGAATAATACTGCCGAACGTCCGTCTGCATGTTAGAACCAACGAAAAGGCAAACTATGAAACTCACGCGCTTTTGCTTCCCAATGCTTTTGCTGCTGCTTTCGCTCTTGGTCGGATGCAGGCCGTCGCGTGATCTTTCGGGCGCGTGGTTTGGGACGCTCGACGCCGGTCACATTAAGTTTCGATTGGTCTTTCACTTCAAGAAGCACGGCGGCTCGTACGAAGCGACCGTTGATACAATCGACCAGGGCCGCAGAGATCTCCCAGTCACTTCGGTGAAAGTGAAAGGGGCTGAGGTCCATATTGAGCTCGGCGCATTTGCCGCTGTTTACGATGGAAAAGTGGATTCGACGGGAACACAAATGAACGGCGTGTTTCGTCAGGCGGGTGCGAATATTCCGTTCACTTTGAAAAAAACCGCCCAACCGCCGACTGTTCCACCGCCGCTGCTTCCGGCTTCGTATACGCCGCATGCGGGTTCGGAGCTTCAGGGGTATTGGCTGGGCACCGTCACAATCGGACCTGTAAAAAATCGGCTGGCTTTCAAGATTGCCGAATCTTCTAAAGGCCAATACCGGGCCGAACTGGAAAGCATCGACCAGGGTGCGACCGGCATTCCGGTGACCACGTTTTCATATCGGCCGCCGTCGGTGCACATGGAAGCGGCAGGTGTCGCCGGTACTTTCGACGGCACTGTGACTCATACTGGCGAAATCAGCGGCACATGGAAACAAGGGCCGAACACATTGCCAGTCGTCTTGGAACGCGGCGGGCCTCCAGCAACCGAGACGGCCGATTATCGCGCAGGTAAAGATTCCGAACCGCAGGGCACGTGGTCTGGCGCGCTTGATGCCAAGGGATCCGTTCTCCGTCTGGTTTTGAAGATCGGCAAACAACCAAACGGCACGCTGGTCGCCAAACTGGACAGCCCAGACCAGGGCGCGAGAGACATTCCCGCAGCGTCAGTGCAATTCGCCCCACCATCGACGCTGACCCTCGAATGGAAAGCGATATCGGGCGTTTATAAGGCGGAGCTTAAAAGTGACAAATTGAGCGGCACCTGGGCGCAGAACGGACTTTCATATCCGCTCACTTTCACCCGCGATAAATCCAGGTAACTCACGGGCAGTCGTGGCGTCGAAGGCCACCCGGGCCGAGCTCCGATTGGATACCCTTACCAAAATCAGCTACAACTTTAGCAAATTTCGGTAAGCCCGCCTCGCGTGTATCAAACATATTTAGCGCATGAAAACTTCACGCGCTTGCACTGCCTTGTGTGTGTGCTGTCTCTTCGCCACGGCGGTTATCGCATTCGCTGACGAGAAAGCCGACCGCGCCAACATGCAAATTTTTATGCGGCAGAAGCTTGAGTTTTCCAAGGGGATTACCGAAGGCATGGTTCTCGAGAAATTCGAATTGATTTCAATCAACGCTGCCGGCTTGCGCAAAATGACACAGACGAATTATTGGATCCAAACGTCCAATACGAACTACCTCGCGAAGATGACGAAGTTCCAAAGTGAATTGGATAAGCTCTTTTTTGCCGGCGGTGACCGCAATCTCGACCGCGCCACGGAAGCGTATGGCAACGTTGTTAAAAGCTGTGTCGATTGTCATCATCTTGTGCGCAAAGAACAAATCGGTTTGCCACGCTGGGGCGTAAGAGATTGATAACCTCGTTCCAACCACAAACCATTGCACCCAATCCGCGCCCATTGTAGCTTGCACTGATGGCTACTGTAGTCGCCCCTAATCAGGATTTCGTCACGCGCGTCCCGCTGCCGCCTCAGCGCCTCGATGCGCTTTCGCGTGACATCATTGCGCTCAAGAAAAAGCTCAATGCGATCATTCTCGCGCATAACTATCAAGTTCCCGAAATCCAGGACGTCGCCGATTTTGTGGGAGATTCGCTCGGACTTTCGCAACAAGCGGCCAAGACGAGCGCGGATGTGATTGTATTCTGCGGCGTTCATTTCATGGCTGAGACGGCCAAGATTTTGAACCCAAACAAACTCGTCATCCTGCCCGACAAAGACGCGGGATGTTCGTTGGAAGAGAGCTGTCCCGCGCTGAAGTTGAAACAATTGCAGGACACAAATCCGAATTTTTACACCGTTACCTACATCAATTGTAGCGCCGAAGTGAAGGCGCTCAGCGATGTCATTTGCACGAGCGGAAACGCGGTCAAGATCGTTAACGCCTGTCCGAAAGATAAAGACCTGCTTTTTGTGCCTGACGAAAATCTCGGCGCATGGGTGATGGAACAAACCGGTCGCAAGATGACGTTGTGGAAGGGCAGCTGTTACGCGCACGTCGAATTCACGCACGAAAGTATTATGCGCATTCGCCGAGAATATCCCGACGCGCCGGTCGTCGCCCATCCTGAATGCACCCGCGCGGTTCGTTTGCTTGCAGACGAGATCTGTTCGACTGAAAAGATGGTCGATTTTTGCAAGCGCAGCCCGGCGCAAACGATCATCATTGCGACGGAGGCTGGAATGATTCATCGCCTCAACAAGGAATGTCCCGGCAAACGGTTTATTCCTGCGCCGGTGGCGAACTGTCGTTGCAACGAGTGCAAATTCATGAAGATGAACACGCTCGAGAAACTGCACGCCTGCATGGAAGATTTGAACCCGCGCATCGAATTGCCAGAAGCAATTCTGGCGCGGGCGCGCCTTCCCATCGAACGGATGCTGCAAATTTCTTCACAGCCACTGGCCAACGCCGGTTGATTCGCTTACTGCTTTATCGCTTGCAGCAGGGCGTTTAATCGATTTGCCCATTCGTCGAGCTTGAAGTTCTGCGGATCGTCGTGGCCGTCGGGTAGCCCCGAGTCGATCGCACAATGGTAGCCCGGGACCAGCCACGTTCCATGCTCCAGGGATGCGGCGACATACAACAGCGCGAGGCGATCATATTGGCCAGGGGTGAAACCGGGGTCAGCGGCAATGGCGTCGTTGCCTTTGTGACCAGTCGGATCGCTTCGTCGCGGTTGGCTCATCTCGATATGCACAAACATCCCGTGACTCTCCTCTTTCGTGAGTGTCTTCGATTCGTATTTGGTCGCGCGCCATGACATGGAGAATGGGTGCCAGGTCATGGATTGGCCCAGCCGGTTTACAATGATGTGCGCTACTGGACGCGACTTCCATCGCTCGAAATTATTGAGGCCCCACTCAGGAGTGTTGATGTTCGCGGGGATTGGTTTGTCGCCGTAATTTGGCGTGCTCGTGTCGTGGATGACGAAATATTTCGCCGTCGCTTTCTGCGAAAGTGGGCCGCCGATATCGTCTTCGGAAATTTTGTGCGCGGTAAGATATTTCTTCAGTTGCGCTGCTGTAACTTGCACTGGATTGCCAATCAACGACTCCAAAGGATCCGGCAATTTGGTAAGTGGTTGGGCCAAAACCCCGCCGCGCTTCACGGGTCGTAACAAACACTTCGCCTGCTCAACGGGCGTGCCTGCAAATTCCATTTTGGTGCGTTCAAAAGGACAGGGTGTAGCCCGTGCTGTGATGCACGCGAGGAGGAGGAGCGTGGCAAGACGTAGTTTCATCACCGCAGAATGAAATGCGGTTACGACAAATGCAATGCAGGTTTGGACGCGATGGCGTCTAATCTCTGAAGTTTTCGAAGCTGAGGGAGACGGGGAACTCGTGTCCGCGCACGGCGGCGATAACTGATTGCAGATCGTCTCTGCTCTTGCCGGTAACGCGCACGGCGTCGCCCTGGATTTGCGTCGTGACTTTCAGTTTCGTGTCGCGGATGAACGAGGTGATTTCTTTGGCCGCGGCTTGTTCGATGCCTTGCTTGATTTTAATCACCTGACGCGCGTGGCCTAAAGGCGAGATGTCCGGTTCCTGGATGTCGACGCTCTTGAGGCTGATCTGGCGTTTGGCGAGTTTATTGATGACGATTTCGCGCAGGGCGTTGATCTTAAATTGATCGGTGGCAGAAAGTTTAATTTCGTTCTTTTCGAGTTTGATCTCGGCGTTGCTGCCTTTGAAATCAAAGCGGTTGGCGAGTTCTTTATTCGAGGTGTTGACCGCGTTCTCGATTTCCATCGAGCTGACTTGAGAAACTATGTCGAATGAAGGCATGGCGGCACTTTAAAACAAGCTGCGGCAAACTCAAGATTGGTGTGGTCGAAATCCCAAAGTCCAAAATCCAAACTTCAGAGAAAGTTCCTTGTTCGAAACGGCTATGAAGCGCGCCTATGCGCTGGTGGTCGCAGCCAGAAAATTATGGCCAGCCCGACAAGTAACATTGCCACCACAGACCATGCTCCACTTGATGGGCGTTGCGGCCATAACCAAATCGCCAAGGCTGCTATCGCTGGACCGCCGCCGTTGCCGGCGCCAATGGCCGCTTCGTGAATGCCGCTGTGCTCGCCTTTGGTTTCGCCGACGTCCATGGAGTAAAAGAGGGATGAGTAGTAGATAAGTCCATGGGCGAGGCCGAATATGATTTGCGCGCCGATCAAAATCCAAAGATTCGGCACCAGTAGAATGACCGCAAACGCGCCAATCATCGCCACGTACGCTGCGACGAGTAAGCTGAATTTGTAATGCCAGTTTGCCCAGAACCGCAACAGGACGAATGAGCCGGCACGAACAAACAACCAGATCGAACAGGTGAACCCGGCCATCATTGGCGACAGATCCATTTTGTGCGCGAGTGTGGGAATGAGGGCGATGACGGTGTTGCAGCCGAGGTAAGCGAAGGGATTTGCGATCCAGGCGATTTTCAAAAATGCCCCGGCTTCACTGTGCTTTTCGCCGATATTCGATTCTTCGCTGACGGGCGGTTCCGGAACCGGGTTGGTTTTGGCAGCGAGAAGGTGCTTTTCGAGGCATAAAGCCAGGACGTATTCGATAATAAGCAGCCCCGCCGGAACAAGATACAGACTTCGTATTCCCAGGTGTTCGATCATCGCGCCTCCGGTGAAATAGGCGACCGCGCCCGCACCAGCCCAGGTAAAATTATAAATACCGACCATCGATTGCATCCGATGTCTGGATTCGCCTTCGCTCACCATTGCCTCGAGTGCTGGCCAGGTGAAGCTCAAACCGAAATTGGCGATCAAGATCATCAGCAACCACACCCACAGAGTCTGAAGGAACGCTCCTATGACGAAGCATACGGCCAGTATCGCCACGCCTATCCGAACAGAATAAAAGTAGCCATAACGTTGGGCAAAGCGGCCGCCGTAAATCGCCGCCCCGACATACGAGAATCCAAGTCCGGCCGCCAAAAACAAGTTCTGGACGGTTTTGAACCCAAATTGATTCTGGGCCAGGAAGTAGGCGTAATAAAAGAAATAGGTAGTCGCGAGAGAGTTGATGGCCTCGAGCGCGAACGCGCCGCCTTTCAGGCAGCGCGTGTTTAAACGGACGTGAATGACATGTTTGCCCGGCATTAAAAGGGGTAATTAAGAGTTAAGGATTCAAAATTAAGAAGGAGAAAAATACAGCAAAATGCGACTTCGCGCTTGCCGAAATTGGGAACACGCGCAATGTTCTGACTTGTTCCGCGCAGTGGCTTGTTTCGGGTGGCGCGAATTCCATGTTCATGCAGCACTATCCAAAACATTACTGCGGTGTGTTCGGCGTTTATGGTCACCAAAACGCCGCTGAACTGACGTACTACGGACTTTACGCCCTGCAACATCGCGGGCAGGAGAGCGCTGGAATTGTCACCAGCGACCAGGGCGAATTCCGCGAGCACAAGCGGATGGGATTGGTGTCGCAGATTTTTAATTCCGAGGTGTTGCGCGGCTTAAAGGGTCCGATGGCGGTCGGACACGTGCGCTATTCGACGACGGGTTCGTCTCATTTACGCAACGCGCAACCGCTGACGGGCGTAAGTAAACGCGGTCAGATCGCTATCGCGCACAACGGCAATTTGACCAACGCGGCGCAACTTCGTGAGGAACTCGAAGAGACTGGAGCGATTTTTCAAACAACGGTCGACAGCGAAATCATTTTACATTTGCTGGCGCAACCTTGTCTCGATGGCGCGGAAAATAATCTGATCCAGACCGTGCGTCGCATTCAAGGCGCTTATTCCCTGGTCATCATGACCGAGCAGGAACTGGTCGGTGTACGCGATCCGCATGGGTTCCGTCCATTGTGTCTTGGGAAAGTTGGTGACGCGTATGTGCTCGCCAGCGAAACGTGCGCGCTGGATTTGATTTCAGCGAAGTATGTTCGTGATATCGAACCCGGTGAAATCGTCATCATCGATAAAAACGGATTGCGTAGTATCCAGGCTTTCCCGGAACAGACGCAGCGCGCGTTTTGCATTTTTGAATACGTTTATTTCGCGCGACCGGACAGCACCATCGCGAACCGCAATGTTTATAAAGTGCGCGTCGATATGGGACGGGAGTTGGCGCGCGAGCATCGCATAGATGCCGACATCGTCATACCGGTGCCCGATAGCGGCAATTGCGCGGCGTTGGGATATTCGTTGGAATCTGGAATTCCGTTTGAAATGGCGTTTGTGCGCAATCACTACGTCGGGCGCAGTTTTCTGCAGCCGTCGCAGTTGATTCGCGACTTTGACGTGCGCGTGAAGTTGAACCTCATCAATGAACTGGTGCGCGGGAAGCGCGTGATCGTTGTCGATGATTCGATTGTGCGCGGAACCACGTGCAAGGCGCGCGTGAACAATTTGAAAGAAGCAGGCGCAAAAGAAGTGCATGTATTGGTCAGTTGTCCGCCGCACATGAATCCGTGCGTGTATGGAATTGATTTTCCGGATCGAAGCAAATTAATGGCCGCCAATCATTCGCTGGACGAAATTCGTGCATATCTTAATGCGGATTCGCTGGCGTATTTGTCGCAGGACGGAATGGTCCGCGCGACCGGTCTTCCACGGCATTACTTCTGCATGGCCTGTTACGACGGAAAATATCCGGTTCCATATGATCCGACCGTCGATAAACAAGTGATGGAGCGGCGAAGATCGAGGACCGAAGGGCTGGGTTGGGGAATCAATAAGGAACAGATGCAGTCGAAGTTACTCTGAGTAACCGGTCACATTGGGTTTTCATTTAAGCTGTTGCGTTAGTGTTTCCCTGCATTCCGCAAGCAGTGGTTCCCTATCTTGAGCGCACTCGTTTGTGGATTTATTTTTCCGGCGGGAGGGTTATGAAAAATATTTTGCTTTTCGCCGGTGCAGCCGTCTTGCTTGCCGGTTGCTGTGGGAGTTCTTACGAAACAGGCGGAGTGGGGAGTTACGGGTATACTTACGATCTGAACCTGCCGTACATGACGGGTTCGCCAGCGGCGCTACAGGCCTTGAACACGATTCCCTGCTCGACTGTTGCAGAAGCCTCTGCATCTCAATTTACGGGGCCAGCATCTACATCGCAGAGCGTTGTGTTCTATGAAGGCGCGCAGGGTGCGCAGGCCGGGCAAGCTGCAGTTGCAAGTGGGACACCAGTATGGACTGCGCCTGCGCCCGTGACTTCCGTCCCAGGTGCTGTTCCAGGGGCACCGATAGTTAATGAAGCGGCTGGCGCGGCGACAGGAGTGCCAGTTGCAGGAGGAACGGTTGCTCCCGGTGTTGGAGAAGCGGGGGTCGCGCCTACCGTCGTGCTGGGTGATGGCGGCGGCGGTTTTGTTGGCACAAATGGAGCGTTCCTTTCTACCAACCCAGGAGTCGTGATCAACAATACCAATTCTGTTATCTTGACTAATGGGACTGGGATGAACGTCACCAATACCAACGGAATTCCGATGACGAACAGCTTTGGCGGGATCACGAACAGCAACGGTTCAATCGCGATTACGAATTTCAGTGGTGGTCCCACGAATTTCGCGTTCACGAACGGCACGGCGACACCGCAAAATGGGACCCCTGCGGCTCCTGTTGCGGGTGCGACTAATAATTTGAACAACTTGCCGCGCGCCGCTGGACCAACGATTGGGGAACCTGCGGGAACTTCTTTGGTGCCAGCCCGCCCATTAGGTCAGCCTCCCACGGTATCACAGTCTCAAGCTATATCTGGAACAACTACGACGCCAAACACGCCGACGCAGCCGGGGCCATCGACCAGCACAACCGGGAGCACGCCGCAAACGGGCAATGGAACGGGAACTCAAACGGTAATTGGCGGACAGGTGCCGAATACTGTGCCTATCGGAACTTCGACCACACCTCAGACCGGCACTGGAACGACGGTTGTTACGCCCGGTACATCGGCAGCGCAGCAGCGTATGTTGTTAAATCAACGGGCAGCGCAGCAACAAGCGGCGCAGCGCCAAGGGACCCAAACAACGACGCAAGGCACGCAAGCCGCACCAGCTCCGGCTCCAGCTCCAAACAAATGAGCAATCAAGTCACGTGTTGGAGCAGCTGTAGAAGGCCGGCGATGAGTGCGTCGCCGGAGTGCGCGGTGAACGGACATTGTCCGGTGAACTTTGGTGATTGAAGCGCCGCGTAGCCACCGCGTTCAATTTCATATTCGTCCGGAACATAGCCGATCGAGCCATTGGAGTATCCTAGAACGAAGAGGTCTTTAGCTGGAGCGCGGTCGCGAAGATCCAGGCCGAATTTCGTAAACAATTCGGACGGATGCGCGGCGAAACAGGTATCACCGATTCGTATCGCCTGGATTTCGGCCGTGACTGGCGTCGGCTCCTGGCCAATTGTTGGAACAACTTCGTTCGACCATTCCATTCCAAATCGAGCCAGCGCGGCGATCGCTTTGGCTTCGCTACCACCGTATCGCAAGGGCAAACGGTCCGGCTGACCCACAGCCGCGCGCGCAAAGCCTTTTAGCCAATCCCTCGCGTCGCCGGTTTTCTGACGATGCAACGCTTCGTCGCGAATGGTCATTACTTCGCTGCGAGTCCAGGGACGTGTTGGAAGGTCGATATTGCTCGAAGCGTATGCGATCGTCGTGTTCTTCACGGGCCTGGCCGTGAGCCAGGCTTCGAAGACGGCGGCCGTGATTTGCCTGGCAGGTTCGAAACGCAGATCGGTGCTGGCGAATTTGCGCAAAACGTTGACGTCTCCAGCGGTGCCTTGAACGTAAAGAGCGGTTGCGCCGGGAAAAGCCTTTGCAAAACGGTCTACGACCTCACCCGGCCAATCGCGGCTGATGGCTCGCAGGTCAACTTCCATGTGCGCGGTGCAGTGCGAATGAAAGTTTATTACTGCGCCGATGGGTTCTTCTTTGGGTGATTCGATTCGCAAAACGCTGAGGCGAGCGTCGACAGGACCACTTTCTCTTGCGCGATTGAAAGTCAGGCCGGGAATTTCGCTGTGACCGACGCTGACGCGAACGGGCTTCCGATTTTTCCATGCCTCGACAATTGCGTCGGCTGCTTGCCTGGCGGCGAATTGGAGATACTCAGGATTTTGTTCGCCGGCACCACGGATGAAACCAGCGGTCGGTGCATTGTGCGAGTGGGAGCAATTGACGCAAATGGATTCTGGAGCGAGTCCGGTTTGGGAACTGGCTTGTTGACGAATCAATGTCGTAAACGCGGCGTCGTTATACATCAAGTCCAACGCGACGATGGCAACGGACTTTTCGTTCGCGCCAGTGACCACGAGAGCAGTGGCGTTGATGTCGTCGCGCACTCGTTCCCAAAAGCGACCGAGATAATAGCCAAGACCGGCGAGTTCAACTTTTGTGGTCGGCGTGATAACACGACGCGCTATGCCGGCCTGGAAACCTGGGCTTTTCACGGGTCAAAGACCAATGTTCCAAAGCAGCGGGGTAAATGGAAATTAAATTCATCCACGGGCGACCATGACGCCCAATGCGGATGTGAAATCTCTTCGGCGCATTTGAAAAAGTTGCCGCGCCAGTGCTGACCCATGAAGTCACCAAGCGGGCCAACGAATTGTTCGAGGACTTTCCGTGGAAGAAAGAAACTCAATTCCCACGTGATCGGTTTTGTGATTTCGGGATCGATGATTTTCGGGAGAGAAGATCGGATTTGGATAGTTGTGCCTACCTCTGTCGGGACTGCGGTCCATTTTTTGAGCCCGCTAGTGTCGCGTGTTGGATCTTCGATATACCAAGTGAGATGAGAACCGCCTGCATTCATCTCCAAATTGAAATAGCCCTGATCAGATCGGGGTTGGACGAAGATTTCTACGCAACTATCTTTCCAAACGTCGCTGCAATATTCGGTCCGGACGGAGCGGACGTATTGGTCGTCGATTTTGTAAATGCCGCAGATGCCGTCATTGGTGTAAAGAAAGCGGGCGGATGTGCGCGGGCGATGGTCGCTGCTTTCAGGTCGGAATTGATCAATTTGAACAACCCGCGCGGCACTCCAGGCGGGATCGTTCCAATTTTTGTCAAGCGGCGGTTCAGCCGTGCAACGGGCAATGCGGTAAGTCATGCGGTTTTGCTACGATGAAAAAACAAGTAATACACACCCGCAACAGCGATAAACGAAAAAATGACGCGTCGCATTTGTTTTGGCGAAATTTTCTCCAGGCACCAATGGCCTCCAAGGATTGCGCCATAGAGCGGAATAGCGAGGAGCGCTCCGCGTGTCCACGAAAATTCCTGGAAGTAACCGTACTTGCTGTAAAAAATCATTCGCAACCCGCAACTGACTGTGATCATCACTTGCAGGAACGCCATGATTTGGCCACGCGTCCACGGGTTGGTATAGGCATAAGCGGCGGTTGGAACGCCGCCCAGATTGAATGCGCCGCTGAGACCGCCGCTGAACAGACCGAGGGGAATGGTGAGTGGGCGCGGGATGGGTTGCTGGCTTTGCTTCAGAAAAAATTCACGGCCAGCGAGGGCGAGCATCACGCAACCAAGAATGTGCAATAGGAGCGATTCACTCGCGCTGTTCAAAAAGTAAACACCAATCGGCACGCCGATGCAGACGCTGATAAGAAAGGCAAGGCCGAGCCGCCAATTGTAATCTTTGGCATGGCGCATGAAGGTGGTGACCGTCGCCAGAAGAGAGAAGACGGTCGAGATCGCCGCTGCCTGTTTGACATTCAGGAACAGTGGCATCAACGACATCGAAACCAGCCCAAAGCCAAACCCGGTCAGCCCTTGAACAAACCCGGCGCACGCCAACGTGCTGCCAAGTAAAAACCAATTCATTTAACAGCGCTATTCTCCATAAACCTTTCCCAAAAGCAAAGGGCCGTATTCATGAGCGCAGTCAAACTTTTACACTCCCTTAACAATAATGCGTGTGCCACAAATAAATACTTAACAGTGCGGAATTAGCTTTGAGCCATGAAATCGAGCATTTCCGCAGTGTTGATGGGGTTGCTGATGTCGACCGGATCCGTGTTCGCTGACGCGCAACTCGATAGCTGGTTCACTCGCGATTCCGGTCGTTACGCGCGGATTTATCAAACCTCGGCCGATCTAACCGCTGGTAACGCCGTGACGACGTGGAGTCGCGGTTCGGGTGTGCAATCGAGCCCGGTTTATGCGGGCGTTCATGACGTGAGTTATTCGGCGAGTTGGGTCTACATTCACACCAGCGGATTGGCGAGTTACGTGATGGGGCCTTGGTATTTGAACGCGGCCAAGACGCAGCTGTTTCCAAATTATCCGGGGAACACGAAGACTCTTTATCGCATTCCTCGCAGTCCGACGATTCCGGCGAGCAAAACACTGACCGGCCTCGGTGCCGTTGGATATTTTGTGAACGGCGTGGCGTTGTTCGATAATCGCGACGCTTATTATTGGAACGGCACGACGGACACGATGGGGACGGGGCTTTGGAATCGCGACGCTTACGTCAACGAAGGCGTGACGTTCGATGCCGCGCTCGCGCATCAAGCAGGTGCGACGCATCATTACCATGCCAATCCGATTGCATTGCGATATCAGCTCGGTGATCACGTTGATTTCACCGCTGGAAGCAACCTCTACAAAGAGAGCACAAATTCGCCGACGCAACACTCGCCGATTGTGGCCTGGGTTCGAGATGGATTGCCGATTTATGGACCCTACGGTTATTCGAATCCGATGGACCCGAACAGTGGGGTGCGTCGGATGGTTTCGGGTTTCGTCATTCGCGATGGCAGCAATGGAACGCAGAATTTAACGCTTACCGGGCGGACGAATCTCCCGGCGTGGGCAGCGCGCGCTTACAATCGTTCGGCCACGCTGGCATCAACAGAATACGGACCAGGCGTAAATACGAGTTATCCGCTTGGACGCTACATCGAGGACAACGATTATCTTGGCGATCTTGGCAAGACGTTGGGCGTTGATTTCGATTTGAACGAATACAATGCGCGCTATTGCGTCACGCCGGAGTTTCCCAACGGCACCTGGGCTTACTTCGTTTCTATCACATCGAGCGGCGCGCCGGCGTATCCGTATAACATCGGCCGCGCGTTCTATGGCAATCCGACCGGCAACACTGTCTCGAGCATCACGGAAACTGTGACTACGAACTTTGTCGGTGCCGCGAGTGCTGAGTTGAAGATGGCGAGCCCGGCGGTAACCAATAATGTTGTGAGTCTTGTTTGGAGTGCTACGGAAGGCGGCACTTATCGCGTTGAATCCACCGGTGATTTTGTGACATGGAGCACGAACGCTACTGGCGTCAATGCAGTTTACAATCGCGGTTCAGTCGCGGCATCGAACTCGTATACCAATCAAAACTTCCGTGTTACGCGGACGGCGCTGGCGACATATGACAATTAATTCGTTCGCAAAAATGCTTTTTCGTTAGAACCAATATTTTAAACCCTGTAACCGCAGCATCTGTATGAAAACCACAGCTCGTTTGGCTCTTACTTTTTTCGCACTGTCGTTTGTTGCGCAAATCGCATCTGGTGACCCGCAAGTGGATTCATGGTTTACCACCTACTCAGGAAAGTACGCGCACATCTATACGAATGACACGATGAAGGCCAATGGGACGACGGTCACAACATGGAGCAACGGCCAACAAACCCAATCGTCGCCGGCATATTGTGGTGCGCAGCAGATTTTGACGTCGTCGAGTAATGTGTACGTGCGTAGCACCGGGCTTGGCAGCCATGTGATGGGGCCGTGGTGGATGACCGAAGCGCATACGACTGTGTTCGTTAATTTGCCGGCGAATCAGAAGATGATTTATAAATTTCCGCGCGTCCCGACTCCGGCAACAACCCACACGGCTGTGCAAGGTGAAGTTGGAATGACGGTGGATGGCGTTCGCATTTTCGATTCCGGCGATGCGTTTTCTTATTCGTATGCGAATAGCCAGGATGCCACCGCAGGCAATGGCCTTACGGGTGACGGACTGTGGAATCGCGAGGCGTGGTCAAACGAAGGCACGACGATGGATCCGGGGTACGCGCACCAGCAGAACACCGGGCGTTATCATTACCATGCAACGCCGATCGCCTTACGCTATCTGCTTGGCGACCACATCACGTTTGACTCCGTGGCCAAGACCTACAGCGAGAGCACGAATGCGCCAACGAAACATTCGCCGATTATCGGATGGATTCAGGACGGTTATCCCCTGTATGGGCCCTATGGCTACTCGAGCGCTTCCAATTCGAGCAGCGGGATTCGTCGAATGATTCCGGGTTATGTCAGGCGCGATGGAACAAGCGGGTCAATTAATCTGACGTTAACCGGGCGCACGAATTTTCCCGCGTGGCGCGCTCGCGAAGGGAATCGATCGACGACGTTGGCAGCGGCGGAGTTTGGACCAAGCGTGAGTTCGACTTATCCGATCGGTCATTATGAAGAAGATTATGAATACCTTGCTGATTTGGGGAAAACGCAAGGGAGTGATTTTGATTTGGACGAATACAACGGTCGTTGGTGTGTGACGCCCGAGTTTCCCAACGGCACGTACGCGTATTTCACTGCGATCGATTCGAGTGGAACGCCAATTTATCCCTATAACACAGGGCGTCAGTATTATGGCGTGGCGTCGGGAAATTTGGTTAGTTCCATCACCGAGACTGTCGTCACCAATTTTGACGGCGGGGCTAATGCGCCTCTGACTTTGAAGCCGCCCGCAATCAGCAATAATGTGGTGACATTGCTTTGGAGCGCGACCGAGGGGGGCACGTATCGTGTTGAATCGAGTGCGGACCTTACGACCTGGAGCACGAATGCAGGGAACGTTTTGGCGACGCTGAACAGCGGCGCATATTCGGGAGCTTCCAGCGCTTCGAACGTGTTCTATCGGGTGGTACGCACGAATCTCGCCACCTACGATTCTGTGATCAGCGCGACGGGTGGCGGAATTTTGAGCGTGTCGCCGACGAGCGGCAATCGCGGGACGACATTTACGCTGACCATTAACCTCGATCCCGCTGCCAGCCCCGCTCCTCCGCCGTCGCAAGCGCCGATCAATAGTGTCACGGTCGGAAGTATCACAGGAGGCAGCAATTTGCACGTGAGCCAGACACAAGTGACAAGTAGCATCACGATTCCAGCGAATTACACAACAGGAACGCAGACGGTCACGGTCGTGTTCCCAGGGCCACCGGACAATCCGTCGGCTACGGTTACTTATACACTCGCGAACGGATTTACGGTAAAATAGCGCATGCCCAATTGGCTTCAGCGTTTCGGAATGATCGTCGCGCTTATCCTCGCGCCGATGGGGTTGCGTGCAATGACGCTGGAGTTGTCGATGAACCACGTGTTCAACGGCGTCCCCTTGACGCTAAACTCGATGCAGTATCGCAATGCTGCCGAGGAAGTAATGTCAGTCGAGCGACTCAGCTACCTTCTCAGTGATTTTGTATTTGAGCGGGAAGATGGGACGCGGGTGGAGTTGACGAATCAATTTGCTTGGATGGATGCCGGCCAAAAGCGCGTCGATGTCCGAATTGACGTGCCGAGCGGCGTTTATCGGGCGATGCGGTATTCGGTGGGGCTCAATGCAAAGGCAAATTCCAGCGACGTGACAAAATATGAGGCGGATCATCCGTTAAATC
>Ga0265327_10003146_pt1 | contig 16194 bp, 12 predicted proteins | sample 41621metaG_FD_202089 | JGI IMG/M metagenome (GOLD analysis project Ga0265327, IMG submission 202089) | Rhizosphere microbial communities from Carex aquatilis grown in University of Washington, Seatle, WA, United States - 4-16-21 metaG | ecosystem: Host-associated > Plants > Roots > Rhizosphere... | reverse complement strand
CTTATCGGTTTGGGGACGCGGGAGCTTCCAAGATCGTGTTCCCAACCTGGAGGTTGTGAACGGCCCGCGCAGAATGTAGCCCGCATGAAGCGCAGCGGAATGCGGGGTTTCGCGGCTCCGATCATCCTGGATTCCGCAAGCTCCATCCGGGCTACGCTGGCTGCTCTTTGCCAGGGTTACCTGGCCTGGCTCCCCCAGCACGCTATGAAGCCGTCCGCACGCACGGCGCAATTAAAGTCGCTTCCCCCGTCCAACTGCTTAAAACTCCCGGTTGGCGGTTTGGCTTGGCCTTTACTGTTGTCCCCCCAGCAGGCCAGAGTATTGTCCGCCTTGAGGGCGCAGGTGTGATTCCAGCCCGCGCTGACCTGCTGGAAACTCCCGGTTGGCGGGGTAGCTTGGCTTTTACTGTTATCCCCCCAGCAAGCCAGGGTATTGTCCACCTTGACGGCGCAGGTGTGGTATCCGCCAGCGCTGACCTGCTGGAAACTTCCGGCAGGCGGTGCTGCTTGGCCGTAACTGTTCCATCCCCAGCAGGCCAGGGTGTTGTCCGCCTTGAGGGCACAGGTGTGGCCCTCTAAATAGCTATTACCACCCGCGCTGACCTGCAGAAAGCTCCCTATTGGGGGGGTTGCTTCACCGTGATTGTTACGACCCCAGCAGGCCAGGGTATTCGCCGTCTTGAGGGCGCAAGTGTGGTACTGGCCCGCACTGACTTGCTTGAAGCTCCCGACCGGCGGGGTACCTTGGCCGTAAAGGTTGGCACCCCAGCAGGCCAGGGTGTTGTCTGCTTTGAGGGCGCAGGCATGAATATAGCCAGCGCTGACCTGCTGGAAACGCCCAGCTAGAGGAGAGGCTTGACCGTTACTGTTATCACCCCAACAGCCCAGGGAGTTGTCAGCTTTGACGGCGCAGGTGTGGTACCCACCCGCGCTGGCTTGCTTGAAGTTCCCGGTCGGCGGCGTGGCTTGGCCATAGCTGCTATTACCCCAGCAAGCCGGAGTGTTATCAGCCTTGACGGCGCAGGTGTGGTACCCGCCAGCGCTGACCTGCTTGAAGCTTCCGCTCGGCGGGACGGCTTGAGCAGAATCGTTACGCCCCCAGCAGGCCAGAGTGTTGTCAAGCTTCAGGGCACAGGCGTAGTCATAGCCCGCGCTGACCTGCTGGAAATTTCCGGTCGGTGTGTTAAGTTGGCCCCAAGAATTATTCCCCCAGCAGGCCACAGTGTTGTCCACCTTGAGGGCGCAGGTATGGTACACACCCGCGCTGACCCGCTTGTAGCTCCCGGCTGGCGGGGCGGCTTGGCCTTTACTGTTATCCCCCCAGCAGGCTAGGGTGTTGTCAGCCTTGAGGGCGCAGGTGTGGTACCAGCTCGCGCTGACCTGCTGGAAATTTCCGGCTGGCGGGGTAGCTTGGCCTTGACCGTTATAGCCCCAACAGGTCAGGGTGTTGTCAGCCTTGAGGCCGCAGTTGTGACTCGCGCCCGCGCTGACCTGCTTAAAGCGACCGGTCGGCGGGTTGGCTTGGCCTTGGTCGTTCGATCCCCAACAGGTTAGGGAACTGTCCGCCTTGAGGGCACACGCGTGGCCATAGCCCTCGCTGACTTGCTTGAAGCTTCCGGCGGTCGGGGTGGCTTTGCCGGAATCGTTGCCACCCCAACAGGCCAGAGTGTTGTCAGCCTTGACGGCGCAGGTGTAATCCCAGCCCGTGCTAACCTGCCGGTAGGCCGGAACCGTCAAAGTTTTGCTCAAAAAATCGGCAGGATTCAGATAGCCATAATCGTCGGGTGCGCTGGCTGGCGAAGAAGCATTGCCCACGTAGCGCCAGCAGGTGTCGGGCTGGGCGTTGAGTGGGTCGGTGGCGCAAGTTTGTCTCTGGTTGCCCACGCCCAAAGGATTGCCGCTGGCGGCACCGGATTTCATTTCCAGGTGCAGGTGCGATGTGAAGGCGGCAGGATTGCCGAAACCGGAGCCGCCGATCACCCCAATCGCTTGGCCCTTTGCGACAGCTTTGTTTACGGCTACGCCCACATTGATGGAGGCCAGATGGGAGTAGCTGCTGTAGACGATGGCGCAGTTCGGGCCGGGTAGCAGATGGCGGACGAGAACATTGCTGCCTAAGCCGTGGTCATACTCGTTCAGGGCTTCCACCCGCACCACAGTCCCCGCCGCGACAGCGACGGCGTTACCTGCGCCGGGGTAGTCAATGCCGACATGCCTCTGGCCCGGCTGCAAACAGGTCGTGCTGCCATACAGACATTTAGCGTCGGCGGGCAAAACAGGGCTGGTGGCCGCTCCGAACGGCACTGAAGCCGGGCAAGACACAGGCGCGGCGCTGACGAAGGCAAGACCCAAAGCCGCCGCCTTCACCCCCAGCTTGCCGTCACCACCCAAGCCGGGTTCCTTAGGAATCTGCCTCCATTCCACCTCGAAACCGACAGCGGTCGGGCGCAGCGCCGCCGAACCGTCTGCCAAAGCGACTTGCAGCGGCGCGGTGATGTCCACGCCATTCCAGTCCCAGGCGGTCACATCTTCATACGCTAATCCATCCACCAGGAAGCGGACGCCCTGGTCTAACCGAACCACCGTCGCCCCGACAGCACGGCTTACCACCCCGTCGGAAACTGCGGCGGCGGTTGCCACCCCAGTCGGGGGAGCCGCCAGCGCCGCCCCGGCATTCAACACAACCATCAAACCCGCAGCCAGCCAGAGCCGACCTATCGTCATCGCCTTCATCGTCTATCTCCTTCTCAAACGCCAACGCTTTGCCGCAGCACCTCGAAATACTCAATCAACCGCCCCAGCGGATCATCCGGCACCAACCGCCAAGCGGCATAAGCGGCAAAGCCCAGAAACAACACCCCGCTCAAGCGGTGCAGGCTATGCAAAGGAATCCTGCGCAGCAAGGCCCGTCCAGCCCACACCCCCAGCAGCGAGGTCACTGCCAAGGCCAACGTCCCGCCCAGCCAAACCGGCCCAGGCGGCAGTTCCGCGCCGAGGCCGGCCACGGCGAGTTGGGTCTTGTCGCCGAATTCGGCGGTGAAGATCAGCAGGAAGGCGGTCACGAACACGCTATGCCCGCTTTTTTCCGTCAACTCGCCGTCTTCACCGGCCTCCTCGGTTAGCAAAGCGCGCAGCCCGAAGCCGGCGAACAGCACCGCCACGGCGGTTCCAACCGCCCAATCAGGCACCCAGCGCGCCACCGCCGCGCCGAACAGCACGGCGGCGAGGTTGAGCGCGGCGAAGGCGGCGGTGGCTCCCAGCACGACCGGCAGAGCCTTGTGCCGCGCCGCCAGGGTCATGCACACCAGTTGGCTTTTATCGCCAATTTCGGCGGCGGCGATCAGGCCGAAGCTGCTGGCGGAGACCGTGCCCCATTCCAGCAACGCCCGTGTGGGCCGGGCTTTTTCCAGCAAACCCGGCCAATCAATCGACAGCAGACAGGACATGGAAACCGCGGGCGCTTACTGCCAGCCGCCAGTCGAAACAGCCTGCCCCGCCGAGACCGGTGCCGTCGGCAAGCTACTACCGGTGAGCGGGCCGCTGCCGAGCATATTGTCCAGCATCATCATGATGATGAAACCGATCACCACCGCGAACGTGGCGGAGCGGGCCTTGCCCTTGGACTGGGTCTCGGGAATGATGTCGTCGGTGATGACGAACAGCATCGCCCCGGCGGCGAAAGCCATGCCGATGGGCAGCAGCGGGTAGAACACAGTGACGGCGGCAATGCCTAAGAAACCGCCGACCGGTTCGACCAGGCCAGTCAAAGTGGCGATCATCAACGCCTGCTTGCGGCTATAGCCCAGGCCGACCAGCGGCAGCGCCACGGCCAAGCCTTCCGGGATGTTTTGCAGGCCGATGGCGAAGGCCACACTCAAGCCGTTGTGCCAGTCGCCGGAGCCGAAGCTGACGCCTACCGCCATGCCTTCGGGGAAGTTGTGCAGCGTGATGGCGGTGATGAACAGCCAGATCTTGCGCAGCGAGCTGACCAGATCCGAGCGTTGTTCGGCAAAATGGTTGTGCGGCAGATAGCGGTCGGCCAGTTCCAAAAACAAAGCCCCCACGATCATGCCGACGGCGACCACGAAAATGCCTTTGCCCGGCCAGATCTGGTTGCCGTATTGGATGCCGGGCACCACCAGCGAAAACGCCGTCGCCGCCAGCATGACGCCGGCCGCCCCGCCCAGCATGATGTACAGCGTGCGCTGCTTGACCTCTTTGAAAAACAAGGCGGGCAACGCGCCGACGCCGGTGGCCAGGCCCGCCACGATGCTGGCCAGCGAGCCGTAGGCGACGATGGGATTGATAAAGAAATACAGGAACGCCAGGATGGCCGTCGTCCAGGTGGCCAGCGAGGCGACCACGACCAAGCGCTGCACCAGCGGCGACTGGTTGGCGACACGCTTATAAAAAGGCCAGGCGAGAATCTTCTTGACCAGGGTTTCCAGGGTATCGAGTGCGTCAACGTTCATAGTAGGACCATTGTTATTGTAGATTGGAAGATGGCAGCAGAAATCCTTCGGCTGATGACAAATTTTACCCGCAAGAAACATCGGGACAGGATGGGAGCCAACGTGTTAAGGAGGCCTACCGCTTGAGGAATATCCCTCCTTGGTTAGGCGGGCCAGCAACACCGAGACCCCGCCCAACGCTGTCGCAAAAATGGCCCACCATGCTATGATATAACAGACAAGGCCCCACAAATGATGCGCCGATATACTGCTGGAAAATAAGAAGCAACGCTCCCCAAATGGCGGACACACCCAATTGGATAGCCGCCAAAGCGCCAAGCCAGGCGCAAGCGCCGTTTTAGCAAAAACGATACCGCCCTGTCCGGCATAGAAGAAAGTGGCGCTAATAAAAGCCACCGCCAGCAAGAACGACACACTTAGCAACCTACCCATGCAAAGATTTAGCGTCAACCCAACAGAACATGACGGTCTTTACGAGCGTCGCGCAACAACACATACACCGCGCCTGTGCCGCCTTCCATCGGCCTGGCCGTGCAGAAAGCCAACACGTCGGGGTGTTGCCGAAGCCACAGGTTGATGCGGTTCTTCAGGATGGGGTAATCCCCTTCCGAACGGTAGCCTTTGCCGTGGATCAGATGCACGCAGCGGCAGCCGTCGGCCAGGCAGGTTTGCAAAAAACCGCCCAGCCGCCGCTTCGCCTCGTCCACGGTCAGCCCGTGCAAATCCAACTCCACATCAACGCCAAACTTGCCCGCGCGCAGATGCCGCAACACCCGCTTCTGGACGCCTGCGGCCATGAAGCTCATCACATCGCCGGTCGCCAGCAGCGGAATATCGGCCGGGGTCGTGTCCGACCAGTCCGGCTCATGCGCGCGGCGGCGGGGATGGGGTTTCGGAAGTTTTTTTTCCGGCTGGATGCGGTCGCTGACAACCGGGCTCACCGCGCCCACCGTTTCACGAAACAAGCGGCTATCCTCGTCGGACAAAACGAACGCGGGCGGTTTTTTGAAGGTCAAGCGGATGGGTTTGCGCATGGCGGCATTATAGCCGGGATCGCGCCCCTCCCCCACCGAATTGGCGGTTTGGCCGGTCAGCGCCTATCATTTTGGAAAATATAGCCTAGCCTTCCCGCATCCAGTCTTGCGCAGCCGATGAATCAATCCCGAAGAGAACAGAAGCGGGCGCGTCCAGCCCACGAACGGCGGGGAAGATGTTAAAATCAAACCACACAACGCGAAACGCAAGGCACGACCAGGCAAGATGCACATCCTCCTCAGCAACGACGACGGCTACTCGGCTCCCGGCCTCATCGCTTTGGCCAACGCAATCAAGCAGCACGCCGACATCACCGTGGTGGCCCCGGAACGCAACCGCAGCGGTGCCAGCAATTCCTTGACCCTCGACCGGCCCCTGCACGCCACCAAGACCGCCGAAGGCTTCATCAAAGTGGACGGAACCCCGACCGATTGCGTCCACCTGGCCATCACCGGTCTGCTGGAACGCGAACCGGACATGGTCTTCGCCGGCATCAACCACGGCGCCAACCTGGGCGACGATGTGATCTATTCGGGCACCGTCGCCGCCGCCACCGAAGGCCGGTTTTTAGGGTTGCCGGCCGTGGCCATTTCCTTGTGCGGTGTCAACCCGGCCCACTTCGAGGTCGCCGCGCAGATTGCCGTGCGCCTGCTCCAAAACATCCGCCGCCATCCGCTGCCCGCCGACACCATCCTCAACGTCAACGTCCCCGACCTGCCCCTGGAAAGCATCAAAGGCTTCAAAGCCACCCGCCTGGGCCAGCGCCACAAGGCCGAGCCGGTGGTGCGCAGCCACGACCCCCGGGGCCGGGAAATATTCTGGATCGGCGCGGCAGGCCCGGAACAAGACGCCGGCCCCGGCACCGATTTCCACGCCGTGCGCGAGGGCTACGTCTCCGTCACCCCCTTGCAGATCGACTTGACCCGCTACGATAGCCTGGAACGGCTGGCCACCTGGTTGCCCGAAGGAGGCATGGCGGCATGAAACAGCGCTTCGAGGGCATCGGAATGACCTCGCGCCGCACCCGTGAGCGTATGATCGCCCGCCTGAGGGAGCAGCGCATCAAGAACCAGGCCGTGTTGGACGTCATGCTGGAGACCCCGCGCCACATTTTTGTCGAAGAGGCGCTGGAAAGCCGCGCCTACGACGACATGCCGCTGCCCATCGGCTACAACCAGACCATCTCCCAGCCTTACATCGTCGCCCGCATGACCGAGCTGCTGCTGGCCAAGGGGCCGCTGGAGAAGGTGCTGGAAATCGGCACCGGCTCCGGCTACCAGACCGCCGTGCTGGCCCAGTTGGTGAAGATGATCTACACCGTGGAGCGCATCTATCCCCTGCAACAACGCGCCCGCCGCTGCCTGCAAGACCTGCATTTGCGCAATGTGCGGATGAGGCACAGCGACGGCGGCTGGGGCTGGGGAGAATACGCCCCCTACGACGGCATCATCGTCACCGCGGCCCCCACCGAAATCCCGAAGGTTTTGCTGGACCAACTCGCCCCCGGCGGCGTCCTGGTCATCCCCGTCGGCGACGGCCGCGACCAAACGCTGCAACGCGTCACCCGCACCGAAACCGGCAACCTGGTGGAAAACATCGAGCCGGTAGTGTTTGTGCCCTTGCTGGCGGGCGTGACCGAGGGGTGATGCGACGCCGGACGCCGACGCCCGCCATCACACTTTGCGCCCCCACAAAGCCCGGCCCAGCTTTTGCAACAAGCTGGTCGGCGCGGATTCCTTAGCAGCCCCCGTCCCGGCATCCCCCGCGGCTTTTCCGGCCTGCAAATCCGCCGCAAGCAACTTTAACAAATAGGCGGCATTGAAGAACGCGACGGTCTTCCCCATCGGCTCGCCGCTCTTCAAGGAAGCTTGTTCCAAGCTCAGGCATTCCGCATGCCAAAGCGCCGCCAAATCGGAAAACTCCGCGAAATAAGGCAAAGCCTGCAAAGATTCCATCGTGGATAGGCGCACGGGCGTTTCCGGGAAAGATTGCGGCAGCGGCGAAGCCTGGCTGTCAATCAACGCGGCCAACCACAGCAGTTCGGCCAGCGGAGCGCTGGTGAACGCGAAGCGCCGGGTATACCTCGGCAAACGGTCAAGCAGCGGCGTCTTAGTCTTGATGCGTTCGAGAGAACCCCGATAAGCCAACAAGTCGCTTTCCACATCCGTCCGATAATAAAACAGGCCTTCACCCGGCGAAACCAGGATCATATGCTCGTCGTTGATCGAATAAAGCCGTGTGGCCTGCTGATTGAGATCGCGCTGCAACAGCTCAAGGAAAGACTCCTTGGCGGACAACCCAGCCGGATAGGCCGAAAATTTCGCCCAATCTTGCTGCCGGACTTGCGCAAACGCCATGGCATGCGGAGCCGGCTGATTGTCCGCCGCGCCGGCGTCCAAACCTCCCGCGCCGGCCAATGGATTGTCCAACGGGACAAACGCAAGCGCCTCCTCCGGACAATCCGGCTCGGCTGGATGCTCATGCGGGATAGGCAGGTCGGCCTCAACCGCTGGCAAAGCCGCCGTTTCGGATGACTCCCCGCCAATAAAATGCTGTTCAATGCTATTTAGCAGGCTGATCAATTCTGACAGCCTCGGCGGGGAGCCTTCCTTGCGGCCGAGTGTCCAGCGAGCCCCGACATCGCTCTCGCCGCTGGCGTAAACAATCACCCGCCAGGGATACAGGGCGGACGAACCGCGCAGCAAAGCCGGCAACTCATCCGGTCGACCCAAGGCGACGATATGGAAATCGCCAGCCTCCCCAGGGCCTGCCAAGGCCCAGCGGCTATTCAAGCGGGAAGCGGCCAGGCTGAGTACCGACTCGAAATCGGATAAATCGCGCGTCGTGAATGCGATAGGGATGATCTTCATGAAACGAATAAAACACGCTAATATGGACAGATACGGACATTCTAACCCGGCGGAGAACTCCCATGATAAAAATCCACCCACTCGCGGCGCTTGCCCTGATCGCGTCCGCTCACATCGCCCAGGCGGAAGACATTCGGCCAGGACTGTGGAAAATTTCCATGGAATCAGGCGTGGCGGCCACGCCGGACTGGAAACCGCAACCCTTTGAACTCACCCAGTGCCTGACCGAAGCCGACGCGAACAACCCCGCCCAACTGCTGCTTGGCATGGGCTCGGCCGGGGCGACCGGCTGCGACTTCTCGAACAAGCGCTATGCCGGCAACACCTTGAGCTTTGACGTCAGTTGCGCCGGGACGCTGGGCATCCACGGCAACGGCAAAATCACCTACACAGCCACCACGCTGGACGGCGTCCTCGACGTGAATATGGGCGAAACCGCCAAGGTCGATATGCAGAACAAGATCCACGCCAGCTACCTGGGCGAGTGCCCGGCGGCGAAGGCGGGTGGCTTGTAAGCCACCTGCCCTACGCGGACAGGGAATGATGGGGCGCGGTGGCAGTATTCATGGCTGGATTCACAAGGGACAGATGTTGCTCTCGTTGCTCTCGTTCCCACGCTCCAGCGTGGGAATGCAGTTGGCGGCGCTCCTGCGCCGCATGACCGCGAAGCGGTCAAGACGGGTTCCCACGCGGGAGCGTGGGAACCAGAAAATCCTCAATGTTGCAAAGCAACTTGCTGCAATGTAGGCCGTCCGGCTTGCAAAGTCAGCGGTATAGCCGCTGGCGTCGCATAGCCTGCAGGCGGGGCAATCCATAGTTTCACGGCTTGCTGGCTTCCGGCCAGTGGAACCCGTTGGGCAGTCAAAGTGCCGCCTTCGGTATTGGCAATCGGATCATGAGGAAGGGCGATTTTTTGGCCTGCCGCATTGGTGAACCAGAAAGAAGCGTTGCCGGGATTGATCGGTTGTTGCGTTTGCTTATCGACTAACCTGACTGTCACCAGTGCGTTGTTGAGGAATTTGGCCGCTGGTGTCACGCCATTCGGCACGGTCGTTCCGGTTAAAAAGGCTTTAGCAAACTGGTAGCTTAGATGCAGTGTGTTATTGATGCCGACCAATGGTGGAACCGCCGTGCAGAGTAGTTTTGAATGGGGATAAGGCACATAGCGAATTTGGCTAGAAGGCAGAAATCCGCTACGCAACACCGCGCTGGACAGGTAGACAATGCCGTCATTATTGTCTTCCCCGCAAGAAATATCCCTCATGTTGGCATTTCCAGCAAGGTTCAATAGGTTGGCACTATCGAATAAGCCAGGGGCCGCGACATACGCTTGCCAGTACGCATCAAGCGCCCACAGGAAACTGCTGCCAAATTTCATTTGTGTCTGTTGCGCGTCGGTATCGGCATTCAGTAGATTTGGCGTAGCAAACCCAAGCACTACAGTCCAATCAGCGCCATAGTGAGGCGTGCCGACGGTGAGGAGGCGGCGGATTTTGCCATTGTAAGGCAGTTTCGCATCCTTGTTCGCCGCGTCGCGGGCCAGGCCGGCGATATAGGCCCGCGTGACCAGCCCGCCCATCGAATGCGCCACGATGTCAACCCGGTTGACGGGTTGTTTATCGAACATGCACTCGCCACGCAACACGCATTCGATGTGCTTGTGCAACTCACCGGCCAGCCGTTGGATGTTATAGACTGGCCTGCCGGACGTTCCCCCGCCCCCCGTTTTGTCGTTGTAGTCAAAAGGCTGGGCCACCAGCAGCTTGGCGTCTTGCCGCAACAAATGCCCAAAGCGCGGCAGGCAGCCATCGACGCGGTAGGACTGCGGATAACTAGGATTCGCGCATACGGTGCCGTTGGCCTTGAAAAACTTTTGGTCTTGGCTGAAGGCGGCCCAACTGTCTGTCCAGCCATGCACCAGCACCACCGCCACCCGTGGGTTGATTTGCAAGCCGAGAGTGACGCTATTATTGGCGGTTTGGGGGTCGTAGGTGTCAGTCTGCGCGGTGGCATTCAGTGTCAGGGTCGAGACTTGGGCGCTTTGCACCTTCAGCGTCAAACCGAATGAGGCCAAACTTCCGGCGTTGCGGTTGCCGGCCTTGCAAAGGATGGTTTGCGCGGTCGCAGTGCAGGCCGGTTCGCTGGTGGTCACGCTGAGGCCGGCGGGATAGGTCAGACTCAGCACCACGTTCTGCGCCACTGCCGGCCCGGCGTTGACGGTGCGCAGATCCAGTTGGACGGTGTCGCCGACATAGACGGGACCGCTGCCGCCGGTTCGGGTCAAGCTGACGGAGACATCGGCTTGATCGTTGGGGTCAGTACTGCCGCCGGGGGTGAATTTGGCGACAAAGGCATCGTCGCCGCCATTGTAGGTCGGATCGTAGGAAATGATTTTGGGGTCGGTGGCGGAGGTGGGGAAGTCCGCTGATTCAGTCCATCCCGTCACGTAGGCGTTGCCTGCGCTGTCCACGGCGATGCCGTGGCCCTCATCCCATCCACTGCCACCTAAATAAGTGGAATAGACCACCGTCTGGCCGTTGGCGCTCAGCTTGGTGACGAAGGCATCTCCCCATCCCCGAAGCTGCGGATATTTGGCGTTGACGGCGGGGAAGTCCACCGAGTATGTATCTCCTATCACCGTGGCATTGCCCGCGCTGTCCACGGCGATGCGTTGGCCCTCATCCTGACCACTGCCGCCCAGGTAGGTGGAATAGACCACCGTCTGGCCGTTGGCGCTCAGCTTGGTGACAAAAGCATCGTAGCTTCCCCAAAGATGCGGATATTTGGCGTTGATGGCGGGGAAATCAGCCGAACTAGTAGATCCCGTCACAGTCGCATTGCCTGCGCTGTCCACAGCGATGCCGCCGCCACCGTCATCACCACTGCCGCCCAAGTAGGTTGAATACACCACCGTCTGGCCGTTGGCGCTCAGCTTGGTAACGAAGGCATCACCTCTTCCCCGAAGCTGCGGATACTTGGCGTTGACGGTGGGAAAGTCCGCTGACTCAGTATATCCCGTCACACTGGCATCGCCTGCGCTGTCCACGGCGATACCGCCGACCCAATCTATACCACTGCCGCCCAGGTAGGTGGAATAGACCACTGTCTGACCGTTGGCGCTCAGCTTGGTCACGAAGGCATCCCTGCCTCCCCGAGGATGTGGATACTTGGCGTTGATGATGGGGAAGTCCGCTGACTGAGTCATTCCCGTCACAGTCGCATTACCTGCGCTATCTAGGGCAATGCCGTCGCCCCACTCGCCATCATTGCCGCCCAAGTAGGTGGAATAGACCACCGTTTGGCCGTTGGCGCTCAGCTTGGTGACGAAGGCATCGCTCCACCCCCGAAGCTGCGGATATTTGGCGTTGACGGCGGGAAAGTCAACCGAGTCAGTGTCTCCCGTCACATAGGCATTGCCCACGCTGTCCACGGCGATGCCGCTGCCCTGATCCAAACCGCTGCCGCCTAGGTAAGTGGAATAGACTACCGTCTGGCCGTTGGCACTCAGCTTGGTGACGAAGGCATCCTGGTCTCCCCAAAGATGCGGATATTTGGCGTTGACGGCGGGAAAGTCCGCCGATTCAGTATATCCCGTCACATAGGCATTGCCAGCGCTGTCCACGGCGATACCATCGCCACCGCTGAGATTACTGGGACTACTGCCGCCCAGGTAGGTGGAATACACCAACACCGGGTCAATCACCAAAGGCCGATCATGGTCATATTCCGCCACTTGGAAGCCGACCTGCAAATCCCCCTCGCCCTGCCCTTTCCCAAAGGGAGAGGATTTCCCTGGTTTCCACGCTCCTGCGTGGGAACCCGTCTCGGCCGTTCCGCGGCCATGCGGCGCGGGAGCGCCGCCGTCCGCATTCCCACGTGGGCGCGTGGGAACGAGGCCAAGCAGCACAAACCGCCCGTCAATCTCCCGCCGCCGCCCGTCGATGTCCTGATACACCACCGGCTTATGCAGCCGCACCTCGCCGGCCTCGGTGGGCAACAGCAAATCGCCATTGCCGTCCAGGCGCGGCACCACGGCTTGCCCGCTGTCGCGGCCATTGCCGGTGAAACTCAGCCGGATTTGCTTGGGGTCGGCCCCCGGCGCGACGATGAAATCGTATTCCAGTTGCCGTTGGTTGCCGTAATAGACCAGATCGACGCCGGGATAGACGCCTTGGTACTCGACCTTGCCGTAGGTGGCGAGGCCGGTGCGCCATTGGGCCGGGTCGCGGCCTTTCAGGTAATTCACCGTGCCGGGCTGGTGGTCTTGCCCGACGATGCGCACAGGCTCCCGCGCCCCGGCCAGCCGCATGCGCAGCACCGCGCCTTGGGCTTCGTCCGGTTCTTTGCTGCCAAGTTTGTTGGCGGCGGGGATTTCCTTCGTCTCAAGCTCTGCTTTGGAACCTTGTCGATGCGAATTCATTCGCACGGGCGGCGGTTGCTGTGCGGATAAATCCGCCCCTACGCCCGCCATCGGTTCCCGAATGCCATGCCGCGCAGGCGACAGGCTTTGGCCTCTACCGGAGGAAGAGGGACTTTTGGGTTTGCGCAGCGCCAGCACCGCTTCGGTTGACGTTAGGAACAGGCTGTAACCCGGCCCGCGCGAGAGAAATTTCACCTCGCCCGCCGTCTGGCCTTGGTTTTCCTCGAAACTCAGCGGCAGCTTGCCGTAATGTTCGGCCAGCTTGATTTGGGCGGCGGGCGGCGGGGGGGTGTCGGCCCATGCCACCCACGGAAAACCCGCAAACAGCAGCAGAATGGCAAAAGCTAGAGCAAGGGACAGGCAACGCGGGACGGGGACGCTCATGACAAATCCTCCTTGGATTTTACTTGGCGTTAATGGGGTTTTTTTAAACGCAGGGATAGTGTTGCCCCGCAGACATGTTTGTCAACGCTTTTTTCTGATTTAGAAAGACGAATTTATGGAGCCACACTGATGGTGGAGATTTTGCCTGACGGGCCTCCTTATGTTTGTAATCTGCCGGAATTACAGCAACAAATCCGTTGCGCAACAAATTTGTTGCGTATTTAGCCTGGCTACCGGAGAGCAGCCCAAAATGGCTCCATTTCGGCCCGCCTGCCAGCCCGCAGAAAAAATCTTCGATCTTTCAAGCTTTTAGGCTATACTCTTATTTTCTTCCCGCCAGCCTATCGGCGCTTTCATTCCTCGCAGTCCCCTTCTCCAAGCGGCGAACCCGCTGCGTTGCCCCACCGTCTGGATCGGCCCGGAACATTTTCCGGCAGACGCGCTTTTTCTTTACCCCCTAAGGTGATCAATGTCTTTCTCCCATCTCGGCCTGAGCGCCGAACTGCTGCGCGCTGTTTCCGACCAGGGCTACACCCAGCCCACCCCAGTCCAGAAGCAGGCCATTCCCGTCGTCCTCAGCGGCAAGGATTTGCTGGCCGGGGCGCAAACCGGCACCGGCAAGACGGCCGGCTTTACCCTGCCTATGCTGCAACTGCTCAACGAAACCCCGGCAGCGCCCGGCGCGCGGCGCATGGTGCGGGCGCTGGTGTTGACGCCGACCCGCGAATTGGCGGCGCAAGTCTACGAAAGCGTGGCGACTTACGGCAAATACCTGCCGCTGCGCGCCGCCGTGGTGTTCGGCGGGGTCGGCATCACTCCGCAAATCGACCGGCTGCGCAAAGGCATTGACATCTTGGTGGCGACGCCGGGACGGCTATTGGATTTGGTCGGCCAACGGGCGCTGGATCTTTCGCGGGTGGAAATTTTGGTGCTGGACGAGGCCGACCGCATGCTGGACATGGGGTTCATCCACGACGTGCGCAGGATCATCAAGCTGCTGCCCCCCCGGCGGCAGAATCTGCTGTTCTCCGCCACCTTCTCCGACGAGATTCGCAGCCTTTCCGGCCAGATCCTGCATCAGCCGGTGGAAATCGAGGTCGCCCGCCGCAACGCGGCGGCGGAACTCGTCAGCCAGGTGGTTTACGCGGTCGAGAAAGACCGCAAGCGCGAACTGCTTTCGTATTTAGTGGGCAGCGGCCAGTGGAAGCAAGTGCTGGTGTTCGTGCGCACCAAGCATGGTGCCGACCGGCTGGCGCGGCAACTGGAGCGGGACGGCATCAACACCGGCGTGCTGCACGGCGACAAGAGCCAAGGCGCGCGCACCCAGGCCCTGGCAGGCTTCAAGAGCGGCAAGGTGGAGGTGCTGGTGGCCACCGACATCGCCGCGCGCGGCTTGGACATCGACCAGTTGCCCCATGTCGTGAACTTTGAACTGCCCAATGTGCCGGAGGATTATGTCCACCGCATCGGCCGCACTGGCCGCGCCGGGGCCAGCGGCGAAGCCTTGTCGCTGGTATGCCTGGAAGAGCTGAAATTGCTGGCCGCCATCGAGCGCGTCCTGAAAAAAGACATTCCCCGAGTCGTCGCGCCCGGTTTCGAGCCGACATTTTCGTTGGATACGCGCAATCCCAACCCGCCCCGCCGGGCGGCGGCACCCCGCAATGCCCAACGCCCGGCTGACAGCGCGCCACGGCGCAAGCCATTGGCCGCGCCGGGACGGGTGCGCGGCAGCGATGCAGGGGACAGGCAGAGAGAGCCTGGGAAGCGGCGCTAACGCCTCGCGGCCCGGCGAGTAGTGACTTTCCACCCGCTGGGCTGTGTCAACGCAGCCTGGCCAGGCAAGCCCGCCGCTCAAGAACCGGAGGGCTTACTCCGTCGGCGTGGCCTTTTCAATCGCCAGGCCCATGCAGCTCATGATGTGGTCGGTCACGGTATTGGCCGCGGCGCGGGCCTCCTTGAGGCCTCCAAACACATCCTGGTAATCTTTGACCGCCTGTTCGGCATCGGTGGGCGATTTGGCCGCGGCGAATTTGGTGTACGCGGCGAAGTAGCGTTCACGCTTGTTGTCGCCTGGAATCGACGGGGCGTCCTGGGAAATATTCGCGACCACGCATTCGGCGATATCTTCGGGTTTTAGCTTGTAATCCTTCAGATCGGAATCGTCCTTGAACTTTTCAGTGAGAACCTGTTTAAGGTCTTGTTGTTCCTTGCTGTCGCCGCAAGCGGAAAGCAGCAGGGCGGCAACCAACACGGTCATAATTTTCTTCATCGAATCAACCTTGAGGGACATGTTTTTTTGAGTTAAGCGGAGATTGGGGGAGTTTGCAGTTGCCGTCCTTGCCACCGAGACAGAGGGCAAAAGCGCAATCCAACAGAGCCATGCTAGGACTCGCCAACTTTGCGCCCGTTCCCGGGAAGACAGCCCAGGGCCTTGCGGGCAAGGCCAAAAAACCGTTTATTATGCAGGCTAACCCCCCTGTTTTCCAGTGCGGAAACTGTCCAACGCGCAAGGAACTTGTGCCGAGCCCGTCAGTCCCATGTGAAGTTCCTCCTCTGGACTCTTTGCATGGGACTGCAAGTGACCCGCCCTCCGTGGCGGGTCTTTTTTTAGGCTTTCAGGAACTCTGCCAAGCCCGCACCTTCATTCACGCTGAGCAGGCGGCCACAAAAAAACCCCCGCCGGTAGCCCGGGGGGGTTTTGGCTTGGAGCGTTGCAGCCCTGTCGCCCGGCGCGCGCCGGGCCGCGAGGCCCGGCGCGGCGACCCGCCTTAAATGAAGGACGGGATCAGCGGCGCATCGATCTGGCTGATGATGCGGGTGCCGGAGGCGTCAAAGAAGAACAGCAGGCCGGCGAAGCGGCTGTCCGGATCGTAGATGATGTCGGACAAACGGTACACTTCCCACGCCGCGTCGGAAGCGGTCACTTCCACGGTGCGGGTCTCGCCCGGGGCCAGCGGCGAGTTGTCGCTGACGCTCAGGCCGTCCTCGGCCAGCAAGTCTTCGGGATACCCGGT
>Ga0265327_10003145_pt1 | contig 16205 bp, 11 predicted proteins | sample 41621metaG_FD_202089 | JGI IMG/M metagenome (GOLD analysis project Ga0265327, IMG submission 202089) | Rhizosphere microbial communities from Carex aquatilis grown in University of Washington, Seatle, WA, United States - 4-16-21 metaG | ecosystem: Host-associated > Plants > Roots > Rhizosphere... | reverse complement strand
AAACCAGAGAACACATTCTGTTGTCAAGACAGGTTGGCGTACCTTACGTTGTTGTGTTTCTGAACAAAGCGGATATGGTTGATGATGCGGAATTAATCGAATTGGTCGAAATGGAAATTCGCGAGCTGCTGGATATGTACGAGTTTCCAGGTGATGATACCCCTATTATCGTGGGTTCGGCGTTGAAAGCTTTGGAGGGTGATACCAGTGAAATTGGCGTTCCTTCGGTGGTCAGGCTGGTTGATGCCTTGGATAGCTATATTCCATTGCCAGAAAGAGCGGTAGATGGCGCGTTCCTGATGCCAATTGAAGATGTGTTCTCAATTTCCGGGCGTGGTACCGTGGTAACAGGTCGTATTGAGCGTGGTGTGATTAAAGTGGGTCAGGAAATCGAGATTGTCGGTATCAGGCCTACCGTATCAACAACCTGTACGGGTGTTGAGATGTTCCGTAAGTTACTGGATCAAGGTCAGGCGGGGGATAATGTCGGTATCCTGTTAAGGGGAACAAAAAGAGACGACGTTGAGCGTGGTCAGGTGTTGGCTCATAAAGGTACTATTAAGCCGCATTCATATTTCAACTCAGAAATTTATATCTTATCTAAAGATGAAGGTGGTCGTCATACGCCATTCTTTAATGGCTATCGTCCTCAGTTCTATTTTAGAACGACAGATGTGACTGGGGCTGTTGAGCTGCCGGAAGGTGTTGAAATGGTTATGCCGGGCGATAATATTTCAGTAAAAGTAAAGCTGATTTCACCGATTGCTATGGATGACGGCTTGCGTTTTGCAATTCGTGAGGGCGGTCGTACTGTAGGTGCGGGCGTCGTTGCATCAATACTTGAATAATAAAATTATTTAGTATATTATTACAGCTTATGTAAAGTTTGTCTGAATAGGTCAGTAGTTCAATTGGTAGAATAGCGGTCTCCAAAACCGCGGGTTGGGGGTTCGAGACCCTCCTGGCCTGCCATTCAGATTAAAGCATATCAAATCTATTTTCATAGTAAATGTCATATGAATACTCAAGTAGAAGCAAACACATCAGTATTTGATGTCGTTAAGCAAGTATTTTCCGTCATCTTTGTGGTTGCTGGTGTAGCTGCGTTCTATTATTTTTCAGAAGTTCCGCTTTTATATAGAGTGCTTGGTTTGATGCTTGTGGTGCTGGTTGTGGCTGGGGTCACGCTTACTACGGATGCGGGGCGTAGCGTCTGGTCTTTCGTTTTAGAATCTAAGCTAGAGGTTAGGAAGGTTGTTTGGCCAACTCGCGAGGAAACTTTTCGCACTACATTATTGGTTTTTGCGATGGTTTTTATTGTCGGTTTGATTCTGTGGTTGCTAGATATGTTTCTATTTTGGGGAGTGCGTTTTTTAACTGGTCAAGGAGGGTAGAAAAATGGCATTACGCTGGTATGTTGTGCATGCTTATTCAAATTTTGAGAATAAAGTCAAGCAAGCTTTAGAAGAAAGAATAAAGAGGGATGGTTTAGAGCAGTATTTTGGAAAGATTCTGGTGCCTACGGAAGAGGTTGTGGAAATGAGAATGGGACAGCAAAGGAAAAGCGAAAGGAAATTTTTTCCCGGATATGTTTTGGTGCAAATGGATTTAACTGATGAAACTTGGCATTTGGTAAAAGATGTGCCTAAAGTATTGGGTTTTATAGGTGGTACTTCTGATCGTCCTGCGCCAATATCAGAGAAAGAAGCTATGGCAATTCTCAATAGGGTCGAAGATGGAGTTAATAAGCCTCGTCCAAAAACCATGTTTGAGGTTGGTGAAGTAATTAGGGTTATTGACGGACCCTTTAAAGACTTTAATGGTGTTGTCGAAGAAGTTAACTATGAAAAGAGCAAAATAAAAATATCAGTTCTTATTTTTGGTCGGTCAACATCTGTTGAACTTGGTTTCGGGCAAGTGGAAAAAAGTTAATTAAAATTAAGTTTTGGTTTTTGTGAAATCACTGTCTGAATAAGGCAGTGATTTTTTGTGTCTAAGGGGAGCTGAAATGCGTTTGTACCCATATTTGGAGTAAATAATGGCTAAAAAAATAACCGCGTATATAAAATTGCAGGTTAAAGCGGGTGAAGCAAATCCAAGTCCACCTGTTGGTCCTGCATTGGGTCAGCGCGGTGTTAATATTATGGAATTTTGTAAGGCTTTTAACGCCAAAACTCAGGATACTGAAAAAGGCTTGCCTTTGCCTGTGGTTATCACAGTCTATAGCGATCGAAGTTTTACCTTTATTACGAAAACTCCGCCTGCCTCAATCCTTTTGAAAAAAGCGATGGGGATTAAAAGTGGAAGTAGTAATCCTAATACAAAAAAAATAGGCACGATAACTAGGGCGCAATTGGAAGAGATTGCTAAAACAAAGATGGAAGATTTGAATGCTGCAAATCTAGAAGCAGCGGTAAAAACCATTGCAGGCAGTGCATATAGCATGGGCCTGAATGTGGAGGGGCTATAATGGCTAAGTTGTCAAAAAAAGCAAAAATTATCAAAGGGAAAGTTGAAAAAACCAAGCAGTATTCACTTACTGAAGCGGTTCAATTATTAAAAGAACTAGGTACTGCAAAGTTTAATGAAGCTATCGACGTTAGTGTTAACTTAGGTGTAGATCCTCGTAAGTCCGATCAAAATGTTCGGGGTGCAACTGTATTGCCAAATGGTACGGGTAAAACAGTCAGGGTTGCTGTTTTTACTCAGGGTCCTAATGCTGATGCTGCAAGGGAAGCAGGGGCAGATATTGTAGGTATGGATGACTTAGCAGAGCTGGTAAAAAAAGGCGAAATGAATTTTGATGTGGTTATTGCATCTCCAGATGCCATGAGAGTGGTTGGTCAGTTAGGCCAGATTTTAGGTCCACGGGGTTTAATGCCTAATCCTAAAGTAGGAACTGTAACTGCAGATGTTGCTACCGCAGTAAAAAATGCAAAATCGGGTCAAGTTCGTTACCGAACTGATAAGTCGGGAATTATTCATTGTACGCTTGGCAAAGTCACATTTGATGCTCCTGCAATTCAAGGTAACTTGGAAGCGTTGCTGGCAGATTTAAGAAAGATAAAGCCGACTGCGGCTAAAGGCATATACATTAAGAAAATAACGCTGTCATCGACCATGGGGCCGGGGTTGTGGTTAGATCAAAGCAGTATTTCAATGTGACCATTAAAAGACTTTGGGTTGCCGACTTGTTCGGTAGCCGTCAAAGACCGCAGGCGTTGTAAAAACTTAATATTTCCTGCGTAGACGGAAGCTGGAACCTAAAATCTGGGGAAAGGGACCGTAAGGGGTATTCGATGAATACTTTTTATTAATTCTGGGGATAAAGTCCGGAGGTAAGTTGTGGCACTAAATTTAGATAGCAAAAAAGCTGTCGTAGAAGAAGTCGCTGTATTCGCCGCAAAAGCTCATTCTGCAATTGCAGCAGAATATCGTGGGTTGACAGTTACGGAATTAACCGAATTGCGTAAAACTGCGAGAGAGACAGGCGTGTATTTGCGTGTGGTAAAAAATACGCTGGCAAAGCGAGCTGTAGTCGGTACGGAGTTTGAGTGCATGCAAAGTGGCCTGGTAGGTCCGTTGCTGATCGCATTTTCTATGGAAGACCCCGGTTCTGCAGCCCGGTTGATCAGTAATTTTGCCAAAACTCACGACAAGTTAATTACTAAGGTAGTTGCTATTGGCGGGCAGGCGTTCGGTGGGTCTGAGCTTGCTCGACTGGCTAGTTTGCCTACTCGCGATCAAGGTATTGGTATGTTGATGTCGGTAATGAGAGCGCCTACAGAGAAATTTGTGCGTACTTTGGCTGCAATTAGAGACCAGAAAGAAGCGGCATAGTAGAAGCATTGTAATGTTTCTGTTACCACAATCAGTTTAAAACTTATTATTTTTAGAGGAATATACAATGGCAATTTCGCAAGAAGATATCTTGGAAGCGGTCTCAAACATGAGTGTTATGGAAATCGTTGACTTGATTTCAGCGATGGAAGAAAAATTTGGTGTGTCTGCAGCTGTTGCTGTAGCCGCAGCGCCGGCAGCGGCGGCCGCTGCTGTTGAAGAGCAAACTGAATTCGATGTTATTATGACATCTTTCGGCGAAAATAAAGTTGCAGTTATTAAGGCTGTACGCAGTCTAACTGGCTTGGGCTTGAAAGAAGCTAAAGATGCAGTTGAAGGTGTTCCAACAACTGTGAAAGAAGCTGTCTCTAAAGCCGAGGCAGAAGATGTTAAAAAGCAGCTTGTTGAAGCAGGCGCTACCGTCGAAATTAAATAAATTTTGACTCAATTGCAGAGACGGTGAAATAAACGTCTCTGCCAAGTATGGCTGGTGGCACCCTTGTCACCGGCCTTTTACTGTTTGCAATAATTGCACGGTAGAAAATTATCTATGATGAAAAGGTTTGGAAGCGATATGTCCTACTCTTTTACCGAAAAAAAGCGTATTCGAAATAACTTTGGGAAAGGTACTGAGGTACTTGATGTTCCCTATCTTCTGGCAACGCAAATTAATTCATATGCGGGCTTTTTGCAATCAGGTGTTAAAGCTGAAAAGCGTGAAGACAGCGGCTTGCATGCTGCATTTTCCAGCGTTTTTCCAATTGAGAGCCATTCCGGATATGCAGTGCTGGAGTATGTGAAATATAGATTGGGGGAACCTGTTTTTGATGTAAGGGAATGCCAGCAAAGAGGAGCAACCTATGCCGCGCCCTTAAGGGTATTGGTTCGCTTGGTTATCTATGATAAGGAAGCGTCTGCGAATGCAAGAGTAGTTAAGGACATCCGTGAACAGGAAGTTTACATGGGTGAGCTGCCGTTAATGACGGACAATGGGACATTTGTCATTAATGGGACGGAGCGAGTGATTGTTTCTCAGTTGCATCGTTCGCCGGGTGTATTTTTTGATCATGATAAAGGAAAAACTCATTCATCAGGAAAATTGTTATTTAATGCACGGGTTATCCCTTATCGCGGATCATGGTTAGACTTTGAATTCGATCATAAAGATTGTGTGTTTGTCCGTATTGATCGACGCAGAAAGATACCGGCAACTATTTTACTTAGGGGATTAGGATACGATAACGAAGAAATGATTAAGATTTTCTTCGAAATGAATAAATTTACTATTGATTCTCAAAAATGCATTTTTCACATCGTCCCCGAGCGTATGCGAGGAGAAATTGCGGCTTTTGATATTAAAAGTAAAAATGGTCAAGTATTGGTTGAAGAGGGGCGTCGAATCACGGCTAAACATATCCGTGAAATGCTTAAGTCCGGGCTAACTGAGGTGGAAGTTCCAAGGGATTATTTGGTCGGTAAGATATTAGGAAATAACTTGATTGACCGATCTACAGGTGAATTGGTCGCTAATGTAAATGAAGAGCTTACTGTGGCGATAATAGACCGATGCATTGAAAGTGGTATTTCTGAGATTAATACCCTTTTTGTCAATGACCTTGATAAAGGTCCGTATATGTCTAATGCAATGAGGTTGGACACCACTACTAACAGCCTTGAAGCGTTGGTTGAGATCTATCGTATGATGCGTCCTGGCGAGCCGCCGACTAAGGATTCAGCGGAAAATCTGTTTCAGAACCTGTTCTTTACCGATGAGCGATATGATCTATCTACGGTTGGACGGATGAAGTTCAATCGTCGTTTAGGTCGTCAAGAAACAACAGGGCCAGGTACGCTAACGAAAGACGACATCATTGATGTACTTAAAGAATTAATAGATATTCGTAATGGCAACGGTAATGTTGATGATATTGATCATTTAGGCAATAGACGCGTTCGCTCGGTTGGGGAGATGATCGAGAACCAATTCCGTGTGGGATTGGTCCGTGTTGAGAGGGCAGTTAAAGAGCGTTTAACATTAGCGGATTCAGAAGGCTTAATGCCTCAGGAGATCATAAATGCGAAGCCGGTTTCCGCTGCGGTAAAAGAATTCTTTGGTTCGAGTCAGTTGTCACAGTTTATGGACCAGAATAATCCATTATCTCAAGTGACGCATAAACGCCGTGTTTCCGCATTAGGGCCTGGCGGTTTGGCAAGAGAGCGAGCCGGTTTTGAGGTTCGTGACGTGCATGCAACGCATTATGGTCGTGTGTGTCCTATTGAGACGCCTGAAGGGCCAAATATTGGCTTGATAAATTCATTGTCGGTTTATGCGCGTACCAATAACTATGGTTTCTTGGAGACGCCTTACAGAAAAGTGGTTGATGGTAAAGTAACTGACCACGTTGATTATTTGTCAGCTATTGAGGAAGGTGAGTTTGTAATTGCGCAAGCTAGTGTTGCTGTAGATGCGAGCGGTAAACTGGTTGAGGGCTTGGTTTCATGCCGCCATAAAGATGAATTTACTTTAGCGATGTCCGACACTGTGCAGTACATGGATGTCTCGTCTAAGCAGATTGTTTCTGTGGCGGCTTCAATTATTCCGTTTTTGGAGCATGATGATGCTAACCGCGCGTTGATGGGGTCAAATATGCAGCGCCAAGCTGTTCCTACGCTAAGAGCTGAAAAGCCACTAGTAGGAACGGGTATGGAAAGAACGGTTGCAAAAGATTCCGGGGTGACGGTGGTTGCTGCTCGGGGCGGCAAAATCGAAGCTGTTGACGCGGCCAGAATTGTGGTTCGTGTAAACGATACAGAGACCGAAACAGGTACGCCAGGCGTTGATATTTATAACTTGATCAAATATACCCGGTCAAACCAAAATACTTGTATCAATCAAAAACCATTGGTAAAGCCTGGTGATGTCGTTAATGCCGGCGACATTATGGCCGACGGCCCGTCTACGGATATAGGCGAGCTAGCGTTAGGGCAAAACATGTTGGTCGCGTTTATGCCTTGGAATGGGTACAACTTTGAGGATTCGATCCTGGTTTCGGAGCGTGTCGTCAAAGAAGATCGTTTTACTACGATCCATATCGAAGAGAAAACTTGTGTAGCGCGCGATACCAAGCACAGTCCGGAAGAAATTACGGCCGATATTCCTAACGTCAGCGAAGAAGCATTGTCCAAGCTCGATGAATCAGGAATTGTTTATGTCGGTGCTGAAGTGAAAGGCGGCGATATTTTGGTCGGTAAAGTAACACCTAAAGGCGAAACGCAGTTGACGCCGGAAGAAAAATTATTACGCGCAATTTTTGGTGAGAAAGCGGCCGATGTTAAGGATACTTCATTACGTGTGCCTGGGAGTATTGAAGGGACGGTAATTGACGTGCAAGTGTTCACCCGTGACGGGGTTAAGAAAGATAAGCGAGCTCTGGATATTGAGCAGGAAGAAATCAAGCGCTACAGAAAAGATCTTGATGATCAGCTTAAAATTCTTGAAGAAGATATATTTGCCCGTGTTGCTAAATTATTAATTGGAAAATTGGCGCAGTCCGGTCCGGGTCAATTGAGAGCGGGAACTGAAATTACGCAGATTTATCTCAACGGCTTGAAACATTCTGAGTGGCTGAAGATCCGTATGAAGGATGAAGATATTAATCTTCAGTTGGAAACAGTCGTTGCTCAGGTTGAGCAACAAAGGAAAGATTTTGATGAAAAATTTGAAGTCAAGCGTAAAAAAATCACTATGGGTGATGATTTAGCGCCAGGCGTTTTAAAGATGGTTAAGGTTTATTTGGCGGTTAAGCGACGTATACAGCCAGGCGATAAAATGGCTGGACGTCATGGAAATAAAGGGGTTATCTCCATGATTAGGCCGATCGAAGATATGCCCTATACTGCCGATGGGAATCCGGTCGATATTGTTTTGAACCCATTAGGCGTGCCTTCGCGAATGAATGTCGGGCAGGTGCTTGAAACGCATTTGGGGTGGGCGGCGAAAGGTTTGGGCATCAAGATAGGTAAAATGCTTGAAGCTCAGTATGATCAGGAGAAGGCCAAGGTTACTGCGATCAGGGATTATTTGGACAAAATTTATAACAGTAGTGGGCGCAAAGAGGATTTAGCTTCATTTTCAGATCAAGAAATTTTAGAAATGGCGACCAATCTTGTAAGTGGTGTGCCTATGGCGACGCCTGTATTTGACGGTGCAAGTGAAGAAGAAATTCGCACTATGCTGAAGTTGGCTGATTTGCCCGAACATGGGCAGGTGACACTTTACGATGGTTTGACTGGAGAGCCGTTTGAGCGTGAGGTTACGGTTGGTTATATGTATATGTTGAAGTTAAACCATTTGGTTGATGACAAGATGCATGCGCGATCAACGGGGCCTTATAGTTTGGTCACTCAGCAGCCATTAGGCGGTAAAGCGCAATTTGGTGGTCAGCGTTTTGGAGAAATGGAAGTCTGGGCGCTTGAGGCTTATGGCGCCGCTTACACCTTGCAGGAAATGTTGACAGTTAAGTCAGATGACGTGACCGGTAGGACGCGAATGTATAAAAACATTGTCGATGGCGATCATAAAATGGAAGCCGGTATGCCGGAGTCGTTTAATGTTTTGATTAAGGAAATCCGTTCACTGGCTGTCAACATAGAATTGCAGCGAGATTAGTGCGAAGGTCGAATTAGCGTAGCGTAACAGGACAAATTAAGATCGCACACGTTGGGTTATGTGTTAAAAATGCGCCTAACCCAACCCACAGCCTGTTCTGGTTAATGCCAGAAAGCATTTAAAGAGGATAAGCTCTTGAAAGATTTAATGAATTTCCTAAAGCGTCAAGGTCGTGCTGATGATTTTGACGGAATTAGCATTGGTTTGGCGTCACCGGATATGATCCGTTCCTGGTCATACGGCGAAGTAAAAAAACCGGAAACAATTAACTATCGTACCTTTAAACCAGAGCGCGACGGCTTATTTTGCGCCAAGATTTTTGGACCGGTTAGTGATTATGAGTGTCTTTGCGGTAAATATAAAAGATTGAAGCATCGCGGCGTTATTTGCGAAAAATGTGGTGTTGAGGTTACTTTATCCAAAGTTCGTCGGGAAAGAATGGGGCATATCGATTTGGCTAGTCCCGTTGCTCACATTTGGTTTTTAAAATCACTGCCTTCCAGAATCGCGTTGTTATTGGATATGACATTACGCGAAATTGAGCGGGTATTGTATTTTGAATCGTTCGTTGTTTTAGATCCCGGCATGACGCCTTTGGATAAAGGGCAGTTACTTACCGATGATGATTATCTGGATGCTGTTGAGCTGCATGGTGATGATTTTGTAGCGAAAATGGGAGCGGAAGCGATTTACGATTTGCTCAAATCAATCGATTTAAAAGAACAAGTTGAGATTCTGCGCGAAGAAATAAATTCGACTAATTCAGAAACCAAGATCAAGAAGTATTCAAAGCGCCTGAAGGTAATGGATGCGTTATTGAGTTCAAAAAATCGTCCGGAATGGATGATTTTAAAAGTATTGCCGGTGTTGCCACCTGAATTGCGTCCACTGGTTCCTTTGGATGGCGGCCGCTTCGCAACTTCCGATTTGAATGATCTGTATCGTCGGGTTATCAATAGAAATAACCGTTTAAACCGGTTGCTGGACTTGAATGCACCGGACATCATTGTTCGTAATGAAAAACGTATGCTGCAAGAGTCAGTTGATGCGTTACTGGATAACGGTCGTCGTGGTCGTGCTATTACCGGAACCAATAGAAGGCCGCTTAAATCATTAGCGGATATGATTAAAGGCAAGCAAGGACGTTTTAGACAAAACCTGCTTGGCAAGCGTGTTGATTACTCAGGTCGTTCGGTAATTGTCGTGGGACCGACATTAAGGCTGCATCAGTGTGGACTTCCGAAAAAAATGGCATTGGAGTTATTCAAGCCATTTATATTTAGTAAGTTACAATTTCGCGGTTTAGCTACAACCATCAAAGCGGCGAAAAAAATGGTTGAAAGGGAGGGTGCTGAGGTTTGGGATATACTTGAAGAGGTTATCCGTGAGCATCCTATTTTATTAAATCGTGCGCCTACGCTGCATAGGTTGGGTATTCAGGCGTTCGAGCCCACGCTGATTGAAGGTAAGGCGATTCAGTTGCATCCTTTGGTTTGTAGTGCATTCAATGCTGACTTTGACGGCGATCAGATGGCGGTGCATATTCCGTTATCTATCGAGGCGCAGCTGGAAGCTCGAACTCTGATGATGGCGACAAATAATATTTTGTCTCCGGCAAACGGAGAGCCTGTTATCAACCCGTCTCAAGACGTGGTTTTAGGGCTTTATTATATTAGCCGTGAAAAAATTAACGCGAAAGGCGATGGTAGTATATTTGTCAGTGTCGGCGAAATTCATAAGGCGCTGTTAACTAAAACAGTCGAATTGCAGTCTAAAATTCAATTGCGAATCACCGAAAAAGTGGCGAATGAACATGGTGAAATTGAAGATAAAACGCATAGAGTAGAAACAACCGTAGGGCGCGCGTTAATTTGGGAGGTGGTTCCGGATCGGACGCCGTACGAGTTGGTTAACTGTGATATGACTAAGAAAAACATATCCAGGTTAATCAATTACAGTTATCGCTATTTGGGTAACAAAGACACTGTCATACTTGCCGATCAGTTGATGTATCTGGGTTTCAGGTATGCAACAATCTCCGGTGTTTCGTTCGGTATCGAAGATATGGTTATCCCTGCCAAAAAAGTCGATATTATTAAAGCTTCTGATGCTGAGGTTAACGAAATTCAAAGCCAATACGCTTCCGGTTTGGTAACTGATGGTGAGCGATACAATAAGGTTGTTGATATTTGGTCGCATGCTAATGATCAAATAGCCAAAGTAATGATGGACGGATTGGGAGAAGAGTCTGTTGTCGATGCTGCCGGTAAGACGGTAAAGCAAAAATCATTTAATTCTATCTTTATGATGGCTGAATCAGGAGCGCGGGGTTCCGCAGCGCAAATTCGCCAGCTGGCAGGTATGCGCGGTTTGATGGCTAAGCCGGACGGCTCCATCATTGAAACGCCTATTACAGCAAATTTTAGAGAAGGTTTGGATGTACTGCAGTATTTTATTTCTACGCATGGTGCCCGTAAAGGTTTAGCGGATACGGCATTAAAAACAGCTAACTCTGGGTATTTGACGCGCAGATTGGTTGATGTGGCGCAGGATCTGGTGATTAACGGTGATGATTGTGGTACATCAAACGGGCTGATCATGACACCTATTATTGAAGGTGGTGACGTTGTTGAACCTTTATCGGAGCGTGTATTAGGCCGTGTTGCAGTCAATGATATCATGGATCCTGCTGGTGATATTATTGTTGCGCCCAGAGGCACATTATTGAATGAGCACTGGGTGTCTGTCCTTGAGGCTCATAGTATTGATCAAGTTATGGTTCGTTCAATTATTACTTGTGAGAATAGGCATGGCGTTTGTGCTGCTTGTTATGGGCGTGATTTAGGCCGCGGTCATTTAGTAAATATCGGTGAAGCGGTGGGTGTTATTGCTGCACAGTCGATCGGTGAGCCGGGCACTCAATTGACGATGCGGACCTTTCATATTGGTGGGGCGGCATCCAGATCTGCTGCAATCAGCAATGTTCAGGTTAAGTCTGCAGGTACTGTGCGTCTTAATAATTTAAAATCGGTAGTTAATCGAGAAGGTAATCTAGTTGCTGTTTCAAGATCCGGCGAAGTTGGTGTGGTCGATGATTACGGTCGGGAGAAAGAGCGTTACAAAATTCCTTATGGTGCAGTATTGTCCGTGCAGGAAGGTTCTCGAATTAATGCTGGTGACATTATAGTTAACTGGGATCCTCATACGCATCCGGTTATTACTGAGGTTGACGGTGTGGTCGAATTGATTGATTTTGTCGATGGTGTGACCGTCCAAAAACAATCTGATGAAGTCACTGGTTTGAGTTCATTGGTCGTTACTGATCCAAAGCAACGAGGAAGTGCGGGTAAGGAATTGCGGCCAATGGTGAAGTTATTTGATGGCGAAGGGAATGCCATTCATTTGCCAGGTACTGAAATACCTGCCCAGTACTTCTTGCCTGCCGGTGCGATTGCTGGGATCAAGGATGGTGGAGAGGTGAAAGTCGGTGATGTTTTAGCCAGAATTCCGCAGGAATCCAGTAAAACAAGAGATATTACAGGTGGTTTGCCGCGGGTTGCTGATTTATTTGAAGCCAGAAAAACAAAGGATCCGGCAATTCTTGCTGAGACTAGTGGAACTATTTCTTTTGGAAAGGAAACAAAAGGTAAGCAGCGAGTCATAATCACCGATTCGGCAGGTGAGCAAATTGAAACACTGATACCTAAATGGCGGCATATTACAGTCTTTGAGGGTGAGTATGTCGAAAAGGGTGAAACTATAGCTGAAGGTGAGTTAACTCCCCATGATATTCTTAGATTAAGAGGAATTGAGGAGTTGGCAAACTATCTGGTTAAAGAAATTCAGGATGTGTATCGGTTGCAAGGTGTAAAAATTAATGACAAGCATATTGAAGCTATTATTCGTCAAATGCTTAGAAAGGTTGAGATTACTGCATCTGGGGATACAAGTTTTCTGAAAGGTGATCAAGTAGAACGTGCTGCAATGAGAGAAGAAAATGACAAGGTGGAAGCTGAAGGGAAAATTCCAGCGAGTTACAATTCTGTATTGCTTGGTATCACTAAGGCGTCATTAGCGACAGAGTCATTTATTTCGGCGGCATCGTTTCAGGAAACAACCCGTGTATTGACTGATGCGGCGGTTCGTGGGTTAAGCGATGGGTTGCAGGGATTAAAAGAGAACGTCATTGTTGGTCGATTAATTCCAGCAGGGACGGGATTGGCTTATCATGAGAGCAGAAAAAATAGATTTGCTCAGCATGAGATAGTGGAAAGTGAAGCTCCTCTGGCGGTGGATGCTGGAGATGTGGAGGAGGCTCTTAAGCAAGCTTTGAACATTTAAAATCTCATTATATAGTGCATATTGTAAATATGTGCTTGACCTGCTGGGCATTAGCAAGTAATATACTCTGCTCAAATGAGCTAACGTGCTTGGGTCGGGTCGAATTGTAGTTGGCCGTCGGTATTTAATGTGTGACGGTTCTTTTATTATCTGACAGTTAAATTGTATCACGGAGTAAACAAAGTTATGGCCACGATCAACCAATTGGTTCGTAAGCCTCGTGCTAAAAAAATAGAAAAAAGTAATGTTCCTGCGTTGGAGGCTTGTCCTCAGCGTAGAGGTGTATGTACTCGTGTTTATACGACAACGCCTAAAAAGCCAAATTCGGCGCTTAGAAAGGTTGCTAGGGTTAGGTTGACCAATGGGTCTGAGGTTAGTAGTTACATCGGCGGTGAGGGGCATAATCTTCAGGAACATTCGGTGGTCCTGATAAGGGGTGGTCGTGTTAAGGATTTGCCTGGTGTTAGGTATCATGTTGTTCGTGGTAGTTTGGATGCCTCTGGTGTGACCAATAGGAAATGTGGTCGCTCTAAATATGGGACAAAACGGCCTAAAGGCTAAACGTTGGTTGGTGAAATAAATGTCTAGAAGAAGAGTCGCTACAAAAAGAGAAATTATTCCAGATCCAAGATTTGGTAGCATAATGCTGACTAAGTTTATGAATATGATTATGGAAAGTGGCAAAAAATCTATTGCGGAAGGGATTGTCTATGGTGCCTTGGATGTAATTGAAAGCAAGGGGCATGGTGAGCCGTTAGATGTATTATCTAAGGCTTTGGAGAATGTTCAGCCTAGAGTTGAGGTTAAATCTCGTCGTGTTGGTGGTGCTACATATCAGGTTCCTGTTGAGGTGCGTCCTTCAAGGCGTATGGCCTTGGCTATGCGCTGGTTGATAGATGCGTCACGCAAGAGAAATGAAAGAAATATGCCGGCTAAGTTGGCTGGTGAGTTAATGGATGCTTTTGAGGGGAGGGGGTCTGCGGCTAAGAAGCGCGAAGACACTCATAGAATGGCAGAGGCAAACAAGGCTTTCTCGCATTATCGTTGGTAGTCAATAGATTGCATTGGTGGTTGTATAGTTGTGGCGCGTAAGACTCCAATAGGATTTTATCGAAATATCGGTATCATGGCGCATATTGATGCGGGTAAGACCACAACTACGGAGCGGGTTCTGTACTACACAGGTGTATCTCACAAAATAGGTGAGGTGCATGATGGTGCTGCTACGATGGATTGGATGGAGCAAGAGCAGGAGCGTGGGATTACGATAACTTCGGCTGCAACTACTTGTTTTTGGAGTGGAATGAGAGGTCAGTTTCCGCAGCATCGAATAAATATCATAGATACGCCGGGGCATGTAGACTTTACTATTGAGGTTGAGCGTTCGTTACGAGTTTTAGATGGGGCTTGTGCGGTTTTCTGTGCTGTTGGTGGTGTCGAGCCTCAGTCTGAAACGGTTTGGCATCAGGCGAGTAAGTATAATGTTCCGCGATTGGTTTTTGTAAACAAGATGGATCGTTCTGGTGCTGATTTTCTGCGAGTGATTGGGCAGATTAAGGACCGACTGGGTGCTAAGCCTATTCCAATGCAGTTGCCTATTGGTGCTGAAGATGTTTTTGAAGGGGTTGTTGATCTTGTTGAAATGAAAGCCATATATTGGGATGAGGCTAATATGGGAATGACCTTTAAGGAAGGAAATATTCCTAGTGATATGCTTGATCTTTGTAATCAGTGGCGAGAGCATATGGTTGAGGCCTCTGCGGAGGCGAGCGAAGATTTGCTGGAAAAATATCTTGAATGCGGGTGTTTATCAGATGACGAAATTAGGTTGGGGATTCGCTCGCGGACGATAGCAAATCAAATTGTTCCGGCATTTTGTGGGTCGGCTTTTAAAAATAAAGGTGTTCAGGCGATGCTGGATGCTGTTATTGAGTACATGCCTGCGCCTATCGATGTCAATGCCATAAAAGGTCGTGATGAGAATGATACGGCTGAATTGCTTCGTCCTGCGGATGATGCTGCTCCTTTTGCAGCGTTGGCTTTTAAGATTGCTACGGACCCTTTTGTTGGAACATTGGCGTTTTTTAGAGTTTATTCCGGTGTGTTGAATACTGGAGATAGTGTTTTTAATTCAGTAAAAAAGAAAAAAGAGCGTATTGGTCGTATAGTGCAAATGCATGCCAATAGTCGCGAAGAGGTTAAAGAGGTATATGCTGGCGATATAGCAGCTGTAATCGGCCTCAAGGATGTAACGACGGGTGATACATTTTGTGATCTCAAAGAGATTATAGTGCTTGAAAAAATGGAGTTTCCTGATCCTGTTATTTCAGTTGCGGTTGAGCCGAAAACAAAAGCCGATCAAGAGAAAATGGGGTTTGCATTGGGTAAGTTGGCTCAAGAAGACCCCTCTTTTAGAGTGCATACTGATGAAGAGTCTGGGCAAATAATTATCTCTGGTATGGGTGAGTTGCATCTTGAGATTGTTGTTGATCGTATGAAAAGAGAGTTTAATGTTGATGCTAATGTGGGGGCTCCACAGGTTGCATATAGAGAGACTGTCAGAAAAACGATTGAGCAGGAAGGTAAGTTTATAAGGCAGTCCGGTGGGCGCGGGCAGTACGGTCATGTTTGGTTGCGCATTGAGCCGCAAGAAATTGGTGCTGGATATGAGTTTGTTAATGAGGTTGTTGGTGGGGTAGTTCCAAAAGAATTTATACCAGCAGTAGATAAAGGTATCCAAGAACAATTAAAGAGTGGTATCCTAGCTGGCTATCCTGTATTAGATGTAAAGGTATCCTTATTTGACGGTTCGTATCACGATGTCGATTCGAATGAAATGGCTTTTAAAATTGCTGGCTCCATGTGCTTCAGGGAGGGTGCAAGGAAAGCGGATCCTGTTTTGCTTGAGCCGATAATGAAAGTTGAAATTGCTACGCCTGAAGAATACATGGGCGATGTTGTAGGTGATATCAACAGGCGGCGGGGAATAATACAGGGGATGGAAGATACTCTATCAGGTAAAGCACTTAGCTGCGAAGTGCCATTGGCGGAAATGTTTGGTTATGCAACTGATTTGCGTTCTGCAACACAGGGGCGGGCTACATACAGTATGCAGTTTGAAAAATATAATGAAACGCCTGCACATATTGCGGAAGCGATTATTAAAAAATCTTCATAAAAATTGAATAATTAAAGGTATTAACTCATGGCCAAAGAAAAATTCTCACGTAGCAAGCCGCACGTAAACGTCGGTACCATCGGTCACGTCGATCACGGTAAAACCACTTTAACCGCCGCGTTAACCAAAGTCATGGCAGAACTTCAAGGTGGAGAAGTTAAGGCCTTTGATCAGATC